>FWWL01007795.1_pt1 | contig 14247 bp, 8 predicted proteins | sample 2228331 | NCBI WGS metagenome assembly FWWL01 (sample SAMEA103939775, study PRJEB20133) | metagenome
GACCTGCCGCCGGGCCCGCCGTGGAGCCGCGACCGCCCCACCCCCGACGTCCGGGACCGGATGACCGTCCTCCGGCCGGGCCGCTCGCGGACCGTCCCGCTGCTCCTCCCCGTGAGCCTGCTGCTGCTCGCGCTGGCCCTGCTCGTCACCGCCCTCCTGCTCGCCTGAGCCCCGGGTCCGGTCCTCCTCCGACCCGGACGCCCCCCGAGCGGTGTCGGCGGGCGCTCCTAGGCTGGCGCCATGAGCGAGCTGAGGATCGGCGCCCACGTGGAGCAGGACGACCCGGTGGCCGAGGCCGCGGCCCGCCAGGCGCCGCTGGTGCAGTTCTTCCTCGGCGACCCGCAGTCCTACCAGGGCCCCGAGGTCCGCTACCCGGGCGGCGCGGAGAAGCTGCGGGCCGACGCCGAGGCAGCCGGGGTGGACCTCTACGTCCACGCGCCGTACATCGTCAACGTCGCCACGACGAACAACCGCATCCGCATCCCCAGCCGCAAGCTGCTGCAGCAGCACATGACCGCGGCGACCGAGATCGGCGCCAAGGGGCTGATCGTCCACGGCGGGCACGTCAACAAGGCCGACGACCCGGAGAAGGGGTTCGACAACTGGCGCAAGGCGGTCGAGGCCACCGACCTCACCATCCCGCTGCTCATCGAGAACACCGCCGGCGGCGACAACGCCATGACCCGCCACCTCGACCGGATCGGCCGGGTCTGGGAGGCCATCTCCGGCGCCGAGGGCTCCGAGATGGTCGGGTTCTGCCTGGACACCTGCCATGCCCACGCCGGTGGCAACGAGCTCGAGACCGTCGTGGAGAAGGTCCGCGCGATCACCGGCCGGATCGACCTGGTCCACGCCAACGACAGCCGCGACGCCTTCGACTCCGGGGCCGACCGGCACGCGAGCTTCGGCGCGGGCGAGATCGACCCCGACCTGCTGGCCGCGGTGGTCCGCGACGCGGCCGCCCCCGTCATCTGCGAGACCCCCGGCCCCGCCGAGGCGCACGTGGCGGACTTCGCTTGGCTACGGGCCCGGGTCTGACCGCCCACCGGCCGGGTCCCCCTCCGCGGTAACGTCCGACCCGTGCCAGCCGACTCCCCCCGCGCCGCCCTGCAGGTCCGCGAGATCGACGAGGCGACCCACCGCGACCACGTCGCGAGCCGGCCCAGCGCCAGCTTCCTCCAGACCCCCGGCTGGGGCCGGGTCAAGGCCGAGTGGCGCCGGGAATCGGTCGGTTTCTTCGACGGCGAGACCCTCGTCGGCGCCGCGCTGGTCCTCTACCGCCAGCTGCCGAGGGTCAAGCGCTACCTGGCCTACGTCCCTGAGCGCCCGGTCCTCGACTGGGCCGATCTCGACCTCGCCGCCGCGCTCACCCCGCTCGCCGCGCACGTGAAGGCGCGCGGCGCGTTCGGCATCCGGATCGGCCCGCCCGTGGTGACCGCCCGGTGGAGCGCGCAGCAGGTCAAGGACGGCATCGCCGACGACGGCGTACGCCGCCTGGGCGACCTCGCGCCCCTCGAGCGCGACCCCGCCGGCGCCCGGGTGCTCACCCAGCTGCGCGAGCTCGGGTGGCGCCAGCAGGTCGCCGAGGGCGGCTTCGCCGCGGGGCAGCCGCAGTTCGTCTTCCAGGTCCCGCTCCTCGACGAGGAGGGGCAGCCGCTCGACGAGGACGGCGTCCTCAAGGGCATGAACCAGCTCTGGCGCCGCAACATCAAGAAGGCCGACAAGCTCGGCGTCGAGGTCACCGCCAGCCAGGGGCGCGAGGACGCGCTGGCCCGGCTCGAGGACTTCCACGCGCTCTACGTCCACACCGCCCGGCGCGACCACTTCACCCCGCGCCCGCTGGCCTACTTCCGCACCATGGTCGAGGCGCTCGCCGCCGACGGCGAGGCGGTCGGCCAGACCGACCGGATCCGGCTCTACGAGGCCCGGCACGAGGGCGACCTGGTCGCCGCGACGATCGCCATCCGGGTCGGCACCCACTCCTGGTACTCCTACGGCGCCTCCTCCACCGACAAGCGCGAGGTCCGCGGCTCCAACGCGGTCCAGTGGGCGATGGTCCGCGACGCGCTCGCGGCCGGGGCGAGCGTCTACGACCTGCGCGGCATCACCGACACCCTCGACTCCGAGGACTCCCACGTCGGGCTGATCCAGTTCAAGGTCGGCACCGGCGGCCAGGCCGTCGAGCACGCCGGCGAGTGGGACCTCCCGCTCAACCGGCCGCTCTACAAGGCCTTCGAGCTCTACATGGCGCGGCGGTGACCCGGCGGTGAGCCTGACCCTGACCGTCGACGGCGAGCGGTGGCGCGCCCACCTGCGCGCCACGGCCGAGGCCCACCCGGGCCTGGTCCCCGTCTGCAAGGGCAACGGCTACGGCTTCACCCTGGGCCGCCTCGCCCGGCGTACCCAGTGGCTCTCCGACCTGGCCACCTCGGGGCAGGGCCTGGAGCCGACGACCGCCGACACCATCGCGGTCGGCACCTACGCCGAGCTCCCCCAGGTCTCCACCCGGTACGACGGCAGCCTGCTCGTCCTGACGCCGTGGCGCCCCTTCGGCCCGGCCGTGGACTCCCTCGACGACGACCGGCTGGCGAAGCGTCTGGTCCACACGGTCTCCCGGCTCGAGGACCTCACCGACCTGCTCGCGCGCCGCCCCGACGCCCGGATCGTCCTGGAGCGCTCGACCTCGATGCAGCGCCACGGGCTGACCGCACGCGAGCTCTGGACCGCCGCCGAGCTGCTCCGGGGCCGCGGCACCCGGCTGGAGGGCGTGGCCCTGCACCTGCCCCTGGGCCAGGGCATCCACGTGACCGAGGTCGACCGGCTGCTCAACGACGTGGTCGGGGCGGGCCTGCCCGACGGCCCAGGTGCGCACACCGTCTGGGTCTCCCACCTGACCCAGGCCGAGCTGGCGACGCTGCGGCACCGCTGGCCCGACTTCACCTTCCGTCCCCGGATCGGTACCGGCCTGTGGCTGGGCGACCGCGGCGCACTGCGGGTGACCTCGACCGTGCTCGACGTCCACCCGGTCGAGCGCGGCGACGCCTTCGGCTACCGCGGCCGCACCGCACCCAAGTCCGGCCACCTGCTCGTCGTCTCCGGCGGCACCGCCCACGGCATCGGCCTCGAGGCCCCCTCCGGCGACCTGGGCCTCAAGGGCCGCGCCGGCACCCTGGCCCGCGGCGGCCTGGACGCACTCGGCTTCGTCCGCTCGCCGTTCTCCCTCGACGGCAAGCAGCGGCTCTTCGCCGAGCCTCCGCACATGCAGGCCTCGATGCTCTTCGTCCCCAGCGGGTCCCGCGTCCCAACCGTGGGCGAGCAGCTCGACGTCCGGGTGCGCTACACGATCACCGCGTTCGACCGCGTCGACGTGGTCTGAGGCGCGGGGTCGTCCGGCTCCCGCCGCCACAGCTGCCGCACGACCAGCCCGCACAGGTAGAGCTCCCCGGCCACCCGGACCAGGATCGCGAGCCAGTAGAACCCGGCGTCCTCGCCACCCCCGGGCGCCAGCTCCCCGCCGAGGTACCACCAGACCGAGGCGAAGTAGAGGACCTCGGTGCCCTGCCACACCAGCTGGTTGCGCCAGCGGGGGACGGCGAGCACGGCCAGGGGCAGCAGCCACAGGACGTACTGCGGCGAGTAGACCTTGTTGACCAGCAGGAACCCCACGACCACGAGCAGGCCGAGCTGGGCCAGGGTCGGGGTGCGGGGCGCGAGCACGCCGAGCGCGGCGACACCGAGGCACCAGGCGCCGAAGAGCACGAGCGAGACGGTGTTGATGGTGTCGGGGCTGATGTCGAGGTCGAAGGCCTGCGCGGCCACGAGCCACACCGAGCCGAGGTCGGCGCCCCGGTCGGAGTTGAAGCTCCAGAAGACCTTCCACTGGGCGAAGCCGGTGAGCATCGCCGGCAGGTCGACCAGCAGCCACGTCACCGCGGCCGCGAGCACGGCCAGGCCGAAGGGCCTCAGGTCGCGTCGGCGCCACGCGATGACGAGCACGCCGCCGAGCAGGAAGAGCGGGTAGAGCTTGGTCGCGGTCCCGAGGCCGATGAGCACCCCGGTGAGCACCGGTCGGTCGCGCGACCAGGCCCACAGCGCCCCGGCGACCAGCACGACGGCCGGCAGGTCCCAGTTCACCAGTGCGGTCAGCGCCAGCACCGGGGCGGCGGCGAAGGCGGCGGCGTCCCACGGGCGACGTGGGTCGACCCGGGCCAGCAGCCAGGTCGAGAGCAGCGCGAGCACCGCGAAGCCCAGGGCGTTGACGACGACGAACGCCCGGATCTCGTCCTGCACCTCGGGGTCGCCGAAGAGCGAGTCGGTGGGCTGCAGCCGGCGCTCCTCGAGGTCGGCGCCGCCGGTCACCAGCTGGGCGACCCAGGCGGTGCTCCAGGCCCAGTAGGAGATGCCGACCGGGTACTCCATGACCTCCGGGTAGCGCTCGCGCACCTCCGCGTCGTCGGAGTAGGGCCAGGCCAGCTCCGCCAGCCCGCGCCCGGTGTAGAGGTAGGGCAGGTCGGAGTAGCACATGTGCGTGAAGCGCTTCTCGCCGTCGGTCCACCCGTCACTGACGCAGCTGGCCTTCTGCAGCATGCCCAGCGCGAACACCACCGCGGTCAGCGCGAGGAGCACCCGCACCGGGGTCCACCACCGGTGACCGCGCGAGTGCGCGCCGGCCGGACCGCCGGCGACCTCGCTGAGGACCCGGACGACCCCGTCGTCAGCGGCCCCCACCGGCGTACGACGTCGGCCCGTCGTCCCCACGACGGTGTCGTCCGACTCGCTCATCGCTGGCTGGCCCGGGCCGCGGTCACGGGACGTCTTCGCGCCGGGACTCCGGCTGGGGGCTGGCCGAGCCACTGCCGCCGGCGTTGCCGCTCGGGCTGGGCGAGGAGGACTGCGACGGCTCCGCGGTCTGCGAGGGCTCCGAGGTCTCCGAGGGGCACAGCAGGCCCTCGCAGCTGCCGTCGTCGGTGGGCTCCTCGGTCGGCTCGGCCGACTCGGTGGGCTCCTCGGTCGGCTCGGCCGACTCGGTCGGCTCCGGGCTGCGCGTCGGCGTGGGTCGCCGGGTCGGGGTCGGCGGGGCCGTCGTCGGCTCGTAGCCCTCGGGGGCGTCGCCGTCGACGAAGACCGGCTCGGGGAAGTCCTCGACCTCCACGCCCTCCATCATCCGGGTCATGAGCGCCAGCCAGGTCTGGGCCGGGAAGCCGGAGCCGAAGTAGGACGGGAGCCAGGTGTCGAGCTGGTCGTCGCCGTCACCGCGGACGTACATCACCGCCGTGGCGACCTGCGGGGTGTAGCCGACGAACCACGCGGAGGAGACGTCGTCGTTGCTGTTGGTCGCGGTGCCGGTCTTGCCGGCGGCGGGGCGACCCAGCGGGAGGACGGTCTGGCCGGACCCGTCGGCCACGGTCTCCTGCATCGCGTAGGAGACGTCGGCGGCGATGTCCTCGTCGAGGACCCGCTCGCTCTCCTCGTCGAACTCGTAGTCGACGGTGCCGTCGGCCAGCTCGACCTTCTCGATCACGTGGACCTCGGAACGCTGGCCGCCGGCGGCGATGGTGGCGTAGGTGTTGGCCATGTTGATCGGGCTGACGCGGGCGCGCCCGAGGGTGAAGAGCGTGTCGTCGGGCATGAGGTCGCGGCTGGTCGCGGGGATGCCCGGGTGGCGCTGGTCGCGCTCGGTCGGCGGGATGCCGAGGTCGAGCGCCATCTTGTGGATCTTGCCGGGCCCGCCGAGCGCCTCGGACATGTCGACGTAGGCGGTGTTGATGGACTGCTCGGTCGCAGTGATGGCGTCGACCCGGGGGGCGTAGGAGCCCGACGGGTTGGTGACCTCGAGCCCGTCGGGGAAGACGTAGGGCGAGGTGCCGGAGAAGGTGTCGCGCAGCGAGAACCCCTCCCGCAGCGCAGCCGCCAGCGTGACCGGCTTCATCGTGGAGCCGACCATGCCTCCCGAGACCGCCCAGTTGATCTGGGAGTCGAGGTAGTCCTGACCGGCGTAGAACCCGAGCAGCCGGCCGGTGCCGACCTCGACGCTCGCGGTGCCGACGTGCAGCTGCTTGTCGCCGAAGCCCTCGGGGCGTGCCTCGACGACGGCCTCCTGCGCGGCGGTCATCGCCTCCTCGCTGAGGGTGGTGGTGACCCGCAGGCCGCCGCCGTCGATCTGGTCCTCGCTGTAGCCCAGCCGCAGCAGCTCGTTGCGCACCAGCGTGAGCATGTGGCCGCGCTGCCCGCCGTACGCCGACTCCGCCTCGATCTCGGGGAACTTGGGGAGCCGCTTGAGCGCCTTGTCCCGCTCCTCGGCGCTGATCGAGCCGAGCTCGGCCATCGAGTTCAGGACGTAGGTGTAGCGGCCCTCGAGCGCGTCCTTGGCCTCGCGGCCGTTGGCGGGGTCGAAGCGCGTGGGGTTGTTGATGACGGTGGCCAGGACCGCGGACTCGCGCAGCTTCAGCTTGTTGGCGGGCTTGGCGAAGTAGGCCTGCGAGGCGGCCTCGACGCCGTAGGCGCCGCGTCCGTAGTAGATGGTGTTGAGGTAGTTGGCCAGCAGCTCGGTCTTGGAGATCTGCCGCTGCAGCTTCAGCGCCAGGATCGCCTCCTTCAGCTTGCGGCTGTAGGACTGCTCCTGGCTGAGGTAGAGCACCTTGACGTACTGCTGGGTGATCGTGGAGGCGCCCTGGGTGTCGTTGCCTGCGGCGTTGTTGACCGCGGCACGGAGGATGCCGCGCACGTCGATGCCCGAGTCGGTCCAGAAGGTCTGGTTCTCGGCGGCGACGACGGCGTCCTTGATCGACTCCGGCATCTCGTCGTAGGAGATGATCGTGCGGTCCTGGCGGGCGAAGCTGCCGAGCTCGGTCTCGCCGTCGGCGTAGTAGATCAGCGAGGTCTGGGTCTCGAAGTCCTCGTTGGGGTCGGGGATCTCGACCGCCTGGTAGAGGTAGAAGAAGGCGCCGCCGGCGAGCAGGGCCATGACCAGGCCGACCACGGTGCCCCACTTGGCCACCCACAGCCCGCGCTGCTTCCAGGTCCGGGGCTGCTTGCCGGTGCCTTTGCCGCCGCTGCTGGGCGGAGCGGTCTTCTTCACGGCCGGCCCGGGGGCCCTGCGCTTGCCAGTCACTGAGGTCGTTCCGTCCTGCCGGGTTCTGTCGGGCACGTCAGGTGCCGCCTAGAGGGTACGCACCCTGGTCAGGCGTACCCGTTCGTCACCGTCCGGCCACCGTGACGCGCATCTCGATACCACGGGTGTTCGCGTCTGGCGGATATATCGCTACGATGCATCCGTGGCACGTCGCGGAGAGACCATCGAGCTCGCAGTCCTCGGACTGCTGCACGAGGGACCCATGCACGGCTACGAGCTGCGCAAGCGCCTGAACCTCATGCTCGGGTGGGGGCGCGTCCTGTCCTACGGGTCGCTCTACCCGGCGCTGAAGAAGATGCTGCGCAGCAACCTGATCGAGGAGACCACCGTCTCCTCGACCCCGGTGACCAAGCGGCCGCGGATCGTCTACCAGGTGACCGAGTCCGGTCACGAGGAGTTCGAGCGGCTGATGTCCGAGGTCGGCCCCGCCGCCTGGGAGGACGACAACTTCGACATCCGGTTCGCCTTCTTCGGGCGCACCGACATGGAGATCAGGCTGCGGGTGCTCGAGGGACGGCGCACCCGGCTGCAGGAGCGGCTCGACCGCGTCCAGCAGCAGCTCGCCATGACGCAGAAGGAGGTCGACCGCTACGCGGCCGAGCTCCAGCGCCACGGCGTGGAGTCCGTCGAGCGCGAGGTCCGGTGGCTCTCCGACCTCATCAACGCCGAGCGTGACGGGGCCACCCGGCACCAGGGCGAGCAGTCCAGCGCCAGCGCCAGCACCACCACGAGCGAGTCAGGAACGCGGCCGGCTTGAGCCGGTCAGCACCACAGCCACAACCACCATGCACGGCAATCACGGAAGGAACGACCCGATGGGTTCGGTTCGAGTAGCAATCGTCGGAGTCGGCAACTGCGCCAGCTCCCTCGTCCAGGGTGTCGAGTACTACAAGGACGCCGACCCCTCGGGCACCGTCCCGGGTCTGATGCACGTCTCCTTCGGCGACTACCACGTCGCCGACGTGGAGTTCGTCGCCGCCTTCGACGTGGACGACAAGAAGGTCGGCAAGGACCTCGCCGAGGCGATCAACGCCTCGGAGAACAACACCATCAAGATCTGCGAGGTGCCCACCTCCGGCGTCGAGGTGCAGCGCGGCCCGACCCTCGACGGCCTCGGCAAGTACTACCGCGAGACCATCGAGGAGTCCGGCGCCGAGCCGGTCGACGTGGTCCAGGTCCTCAAGGACGCCCAGGTCGACGTCATGGTCTCCTACCTCCCGGTGGGCTCGGAGGAGGCCGACAAGTTCTACGCCCAGTGCGCCATCGACGCCGGTGTCGGCTTCGTCAACGCCCTGCCCGTGTTCATCGCCTCCGACCCCGAGTGGGCCAAGAAGTTCGAGGACGCCGGCGTCCCGATCGTCGGCGACGACATCAAGTCCCAGGTGGGCGCCACCATCACCCACCGCGTGATGGCCCGCCTCTTCGAGGACCGCGGCGTGACGCTGGACCGCACCTACCAGCTCAACGTCGGTGGCAACATGGACTTCAAGAACATGCTCGAGCGCGAGCGCCTGGAGTCCAAGAAGGTCTCCAAGACCCAGGCCGTCACCTCGAACCTCTCCGGCTCGCTGGCCGGCAAGGTCCACGACAAGAACGTCCACATCGGGCCGTCGGACTACGTCGCCTGGCTCGACGACCGCAAGTGGGCCTACGTCCGCCTCGAGGGTCGCGCCTTCGGCGACGTGCCGCTGAACCTCGAGTACAAGCTCGAGGTCTGGGACTCCCCCAACAGCGCCGGCATCATCATCGACGCCCTGCGCGCCTGCAAGATCGCCAAGGACCGCGGCATCGGCGGGCCGATCATCTCGGCGTCGTCGTACCTCATGAAGTCGCCGCCGGTGCAGCTGCCCGACGACGAGGGCCGCCGCCGCGTGGAGGCCTTCATCGCCGGCGAGGAGTGACCTCCGGCGCCACCTGATCCACCTCACCGCCCCGCCAGGACCCGTCCTGGCGGGGCGGTGCGCGTCCGGACGCGTAACGCCCAGCGGGCGGGGGTCGTTGGCCGAGCAGGACCGCGGGACCCGCGGATCCTGCTCCCAGGCCACCCGACCCCACGGTGGCCGATCACGCGAAGGCCCAGGCCCATGTCCACATCGCTGCCCTCTCCGAGGGCGCGTCACCTCCTCACGGCCGGCCTCGCCCTGGCCGTGCTCGCCGGCGGCGCAGCCCCGCTCGCCCTGTCCCCCGCCTCCGCGCAGCAGCGCGGCGACGAGGCCGCCCTGCTCACCACCCTCGACGACCGGCTGCTGACGGTGGCCTTCGACGACCTCGACGAGGTCGTGCCCGGCGAGGACCTCGCGGTCTCCGGCACCGTCGCGAAGGTGACCCAGGCCCGCCTGGGCCTCCCCGGCGCGGGAGTGCCCGGCTCCTTCACCCTGCAGCTGGTCGACGCGGAGGGTCGCGTGCTCGCCACCCAGGACGTCCTGGCCGCGGCCGACGGCTCCTTCGCCGCGACCGTCCCGGCCGCGCTGCTCGAGCGTGTCGACGCCACTGACGGGACGGTCTCGCTGGCGGTCCGAGCCGTCGACGCGTCGTACGCCGGGTTCGCGGCGCAGGACGCCGGCGCCCGCGCGGTCACCGTCGCCTCGCGCGCCACCGGCCTGCGGCTGGAGAACTCCTTCGTCTCCTCGGTGGGCTGGGTCAAGCCCGGCGAGACGTACCCGTCGACCATCACCGTCACCAACCCGACCGGGAAGACCCTGCCCGGCGGCACCGTCACGGTCACCGCCCCGCAGGGCACCTCGTTCCGCTCCAGCCGCGGACCCGGCAGCCACAGCACCACCGCTCGGGCGATCCGCTGGTCGGTGCCGACCCTGCGCCAGGGCGGCACGGCCCGCCTGGTCGTGGAGTCCCGCGCCGCCTCGACGCGACAGCTGCCCACCGTCGTGTGGCGCGACCTGTCCACGCGCGCCACCCTCACCTCCGGCGGGCGCACCTCCACCTCCACCAGCCACGGCCCCAAGGTCATCCCCCCGGCCGAGCGCTTCGACACCGCCCGCTACGGCGACCGTCCGTTCCCGGTGGTCCCGGTGCAGTACGTCGACCGCGCCTACACCGCCGAGCACTCCGGCGAGGACCTCGAGCGGGTGATCAGCTCCCCGCGGTTCGAGGGCTCGACCCTCAACCTGTTCCAGGAGATGTCGCTGGGCCAGCTCTTCCCCGAGGGCACCGTGCCGTCCGCCGGCATCGCCACCGCCGACTTCGACTACGAGCCCGGCTTCCCGCTCTACCGGACCGACCCGGCAACCCTGAACACCTGCACCGGTGCCACGTTCGCCGACCTCGGGGAGGCCGCGCTGGGCACCCCGCTCTACCCGGAGCGGATCACCAACGGCGTCTACAACCTGCCCGGCACCACGCAGTACTACGGTGCCGACGCCAACGGCTCGGCCGTCATCGGTGCGCTCGCCGGCGTCGCCGCCCTGCAGCAGATCGACTCCGGCTGCGGCCCGACCGGCAAGCTGGTCGCCGACGCGGTCGTCCTGGCCGACCCGGAGATCGACTACTCCGACTTCGACACCGACAAGGACGGCCTGGTCGACTTCTTCATGGCCGTCTTCGCCGGCTGCGGCGGCAACGGCGCCAGCCAGCTCGGGGCCTGCTCGGACGCACCGACCGACGCGGTGCCGTACGACAACATCTGGCCGCACTCCTCCTCGCTGGAGTCCTACTTCACCGACCCCGAGACCGGCCTGACCGGCATCACCACCGACGACCAGCTCAAGGACCTGGAGGGCCGGCCGCTCTGGTACACCACCCGGGCCCGCACGAAGATGACCACCCGCAACACCGGCAAGGACCTCAAGGTCTTCGTCCGGGTCGGTCCGTACAACGTGAACCCCGAGACCGCGATCGACGCGGCGTCGGTGATCTCGCACGAGTACGGCCACTCCCTGGGTCTGCCGGACTTCTACTCCCTGGGCGGTCGCGAGACCTACGGCGACTGGAACCTCATGGCCACCGACAAGTCGCAGAACATGGACGGCTACGCCCGCCAGGAGCTCGGCTGGGTCGTGCCCGAGGTGCTCCCGGCCGGCCGCAGGAAGACCGTGAAGGGCTGGAAGGACTCCAAGCAGGACACCGGCCGCATCACGTGGCGCACCCCGACGGGAAGGAAGTACACGCTCCGACACGGCCGCGACGGCATCGTGCGCAACTCCGAGATGTACGTCGCCAAACTCCCCGGCCGCACGCTGATCGAGGGGGACGTCTTCGACTCCGGCGACGGTGCGAGCAAGCGGTCGGCGTGGTTCTCCGGCTCGGGCAACGACTTCGGCTGCGCCACCGACGGCGGCGGCAAGAACCTCGACATCTCGCTGCCGGGGGCCACGAGGCTGCCGGCGGGCTCGACCATCACCGCGAGCCTGAAGTCCTCCTGGGACATCGAGTGGGACTACGACTACGGCTTCGTGCTGACCTCGACCGACGGCAAGGACTACACCTCGCACGCCTCGGAGAACGGCTACACGACGTCCAACCTGGACCCGACCGCGGGCAACCCCAACCAGAACGGCTGCCAGGCGGCGTACGACAACGGCCTCACGGGGACCTCGGGGTCCTACCAGGCCGGCACCCAGGTGCTCGACCGCAAGACCGGGGACACCCCGGCGCCGGTGTTCCTCGCCGACAGCTACGACGTCTCCGACCTGGTCGGGGCCAGGACCCCCGTCCTGCGGTTCAGCTACTCGACCGACCCGGGCCTGGCCCGGCCGGGCTGGTTCATCGACGACCTCGAGGTGATCGCCACCTTGCCCGACGGGTCGAGGAGGAAGCTGTTCGCCAGCAGCTTCGAGCGCACCGGCGGCCCCGACGACCCGCAGGTCTTCCCCGGCGGATGCAAGAGCGACGGTCCCGGCACCTGCACCCTGGCGTGGAACTACGTCAAGGCCGGCCAGGAGGCCGACTTCGACCACGCCTACTACCTGGAGCTGCGGGACCGGTCGGGCTTCGACCTCGACGGCAAGGGCCAGGTCGACCGTGACCCGATCACCTTCGAACCGGGGCTCTCGCTGGCCTACACCGACGAGGCGCACGGCTACGGCAACGCAGGCACCGACAACCCGCCGGCCCAGCACGTGCTCGACTCGGTGCCGGACCCGGGCAACGACACCCCGGACCTCACCGACGCGGCGTTCACCGCGGCGAAGGGGCGCAGCACCTTCTCGGACTTCGGCAGGGGGTGGGTCGACAACTACACCGACCCGAGCCGCCAGGCCAAGGACGCGGAGGCGAGCACCGACTGGCTCTTCGACTACCGCTGCCTGGCGTTCGAGGTGCTGTCGATGAAGGGCGACTCCGAGGGTCCGTCCCGGTCCGACGGCGACCTCACGGGCACGGTCGCGTTCACCCTCGGCAAGGGCTGCGGCCGCTACGACTACGGGTACTGACGCGTCGAACATCCGGTGAACGGCCGGCGTGACCCGTCACCCACGGGTCGCGCCGGTCGTTGCGCTCCACGTGACCCCCCTCGACCGCCGCGGCTTCCTGCGCACCGGCACCGCCGCCGCCGCGGGCGTGGCCGTCAGCCCCGTCCTGCGACCCACGCCGGTCGAGGCGCGCGCCGCTCGCCGCTACCGCCGGACGCTCCCCGACGGCTGGACCTACCCGGTCGCCGCCGAGCTCCTCCCGTTCGGCCATGGCGTGATGTCCGGAGACCCGCTGGCCGACCGGGTCATCCTGTGGACCCGCATCACCATCCCGGACGAGCGCGGCTGGGACGCCACCCAGGTGCGCGACCCCCAGGGCTTCCGCCGGGTGGCGGTGCGCTGGGTCGTGGCGCACGACCCGGCGCTGCGGCGCGTGGTGCGTCGCGGGCGGGTGACGACGTCGGCTGCACGTGACTGGACGGTCAAGGTCGACGTCGACCGGCTGCCGTCGGGAAGCACGCTCTACTACGCCTTCGAGGCGCTGGGCTGGCGGTCGCCGGTGGGACGGACGCGGACCGCCCCCGCCCCGGGCCAGGACTCGGGGCCGCTGACGATCGCCCACTTCGCGTGCACCTCCTGGTGGCACGACCAGTTCAACTCCTTCGCGCGCGCCGCCGAGCGGCCCGACCTGGACCTCATCACCCACGCCGGCGACCACGTCTACGACAACTCCGGCGGTCACCCCGCCTCCCGGGTGTGGAGGGACCAGTGGTCGTGGGACACCGACATCGACAACGCCGACGTGCTGACCCCCGCCGAGCTGCGCCGTCGCTACGCGCTCTACTACGCCGACCCGCAGCTCATGCTGGCCCACCATGCCGCGCCGTGGGCGATCATGGCCGACCAGCACGACTACGACGCCGCCTCCGTCGACGGGGTGACGACCTTGAGCACCGAACGGGCCGGGGAGATCTTCTTCGAGTGGACGCCGACGCGGCCGCCGCGACCCGACGGCAGCGGCACCTTCCCGCCCTCGCCCGGACCCGACCGGCAGGTCCCCGTCCCGCGCGGCGCGGCCTCGCTGCTGAGCTATCGCGTGCTGCCGTACGGCGACCTCGCGGACGTCGTGCTGCTCGACGTGCGCCGGTTCGCGGGTCGCGCCGGGGAGCGGTCCCAGGTCCTGGGTGACAGGCAGTGGGCGTGGCTGGAGCGCACCCTGCTGGACTCGGCCAGCCGGGCACGCTTCCGCGTGGTCGTCAACCAGGTCAACCTGGGCCAGCTGCGCGCCTTCAACCTGCCGGCGGCCTCGGCGTTCGCCGAGGTGCTCGGGATGGACCCGAACGCTCCGGAGGGTGAGCTCTACACGACCGCCTGGGGCGGTCACCCCGCGGAGCGGACCCGGTTGCTGTCGTGGTTGCGCGAGCAGGGCATCGTCGACAACGTCGTGCTCTCCGGCGACAGCCACGGGTTCTTCGGGAACGACCTGGTCGAGGACCCGCAGCTGCCGGCGTACGACCCGCTCACCGGCGGCGGGCTCCTCGGTGCGGTCGGGGTCGAGATGGTCGGCTCGACCGCCGGACGCCCCGGCGGCCAGGACGTCATCGCGGAGGAGCTCTACTTCGCGGCGGTCGGCGGCAGCCGGGGCGCCGCCTTCGCGGACGCGGAGGGGTACGACGCGCGGTACCGCCCCGCCGCGCTGGCCCCGACCCTGGCCCTCGAGGCCGCCGCACGCGTGGCCAACCCGCACCT
>FWWL01007805.1_pt1 | contig 14235 bp, 12 predicted proteins | sample 2228331 | NCBI WGS metagenome assembly FWWL01 (sample SAMEA103939775, study PRJEB20133) | metagenome
GGCGGTCGCCGATGATGAGCTCGCGCTGGCCACGGCCTATCGGTATCATAGCATCAATAGCCTTGATGCCTGTCTGGAGGGGTTCGTTTACCGGGCGGCGATAGATAACCCCCGGTGCTTTGCGTTCCAGAGGCATTTCGTACTTTTTGCCGGTGATAGGCCCTTTGCCGTCAATGGGTTGGCCCAGGGGGTTAACCACACGGCCCAAGAAGCCTTCGCCCACTTCAATAGAGGCAATGCGGCCTGTGCGCTTTACTAGTGAGCCTTCGCGGATACCAGCAGAGGTGCCCATGAGCACCACACCCACGTTGTCTTCTTCCAGGTTGAGCACGATAGCCTGGACTCCCGTCTCAAATTCTACCAGCTCACCTGCTTGGGCGCGATTGAGGCCATAAACGCGGGCGATGCCGTCGCCCACTTGTAGTACAGTGCCGACTTCTTCCAAGTTGGTATCTGCACTGAAGCCGGACAGCTGTTGTTTGAGTATTGCCGAGATTTCTTCCGGTCGAACGTCTGCCATATTGTTGTGTATGCGTGTTAGAAGGTGAAAGGTGGGGGTGGTTAAAACTCCCGTACGTACTGATTTTTGCTGAATTCTGCTTTCAGTTCAGCCAGTCGGCTGGCTATACTAGCGTCAAAGCGCTTGTCTTCAAACTCCAGCACAAAGCCACCTATGAGCGAAGGATCTACTGAGGTGGAAATCTCTAAGTTTTCTGAAGCCAAGCCACTGGCTGCTATTTTTTGCTTGATTTGCGCTACAACAGCCTCTGAGAGCGGCGTGGCGCTGACAATGCGCACTGAAGTAATGTGCTTAAGCACTTTGTATTGGCTCATAAAGGCCTCCGCAATTTCAGGCAGATAGGCCTCGCGCCCTTTTCGGATGAGGAGCTCCAGGTAGGCCAAAGTGAGGGCGCTGACTTTCCCTTCAAAAATGGCCTTTACAGCGGCTGTTTTTTTGTCGGCGGGAATAATTGGGCTTTTCAACAACAAGAAGAGGTCGCGATTGCGCACAGCCTGACTGAGGAGTTTCATGTCGCTGTGCACAGTCTCCAATTCGCCGCGTTCCAAAGCCAGGGAAATGAGAGACCTAGCGTATCGCGTTGCAATGCGGGTAACAGACATGATGCTTCGGGTGGTAGGTTTAGTTCAGGCGCATTTTTTCGGCCAATTCGCGCGCGTAAGCTTCTTGGGCTGCTTTGTCGCTCAGCTCGCGCTGCAGGATCTTTTCTGCAATTTCCACAGCCATTTGGCCAGCAGCGTTTTTCAATTCTATCAGCGCGGCCATTTTCTGATTTTCAATGTCTTGAAGGGCGCTTTCCACCTTGCGGCGGTATTCCGCATTAGCGCGCTCCTTGGCTTCTGCAATGATTTGCTCTTTGGCTTCTTTGGCCTCTTTCAACATTTGGGCGCGTTCTTCGCGGGCTTGGGCCAGCAGTTTTTCATTTTCAGCTTGCAGGGCCGCCATTTCTTCGCGGGCTTTTTTAGCCTGATCGAGGGCATCCTGGATGTCTTGCTCCCGCTTCTTAAGTGCATTGGCTATGGGTTTGAAGGCAAAACGCGCCATCAGAAACCAGAAAATCAGGAAAATGACAACCGTCCAGAAGAGCAAGCCAGGCTCGGGCTTGATAACTGAAAAATCTCCCAGAAGAAGCATACAGTAAAAATAGTGTGAGTTAAGATAGTGGTACTATAGATAAAACCTGCGCAGAGGCAGGGCATTGCAGGCTGAAAATCCGGGTCATTGCGTCGCCAACCGCTTCGCGCCGACCCGGGAAGTGCGTCTCTTTAGGCGGCTGCTTTCACAAAGAAAGCCAACACCATAGCGACGAGCGCAGCACCTTCTACAAGGGCCGCCGTCAGGATCATGTTGGCGCGGATGTCGCCCACGGCCTCGGGTTGACGAGCGATGGACTCCATGGCCTTGCCACCAATCTGACCAATGCCGATGCCAGCTCCAATAACTGCCAGACCGGCGCCGATTGCTGCGTAAGACATGTGTTGTGAACTATTTAGAAAAGGTGAAAAATCGCTACATTTTAATGATGGTGTGGCTCTTCGATGGCTGTACCGATATACACTGCCGATAGCATGGTGAAAATGAACGCCTGCAGGAATGCTACCAGCAGCTCCAGTGTCATCATGAAGAGCGTCAGCGGGATGGAGGCTATAATGCCCGAAATAGAGCCGCTCAGGCTTTCGCCGCCCTTGCCAAAGATAAAGATGAGGCCTACGAAACTGACAATCACGATGTGGCCCGCCGTAATGTTGGCAAAAAGACGGAGCAGGAGCGTGAATGGCTTCAGGAATAGCCCCAAGATTTCAATTGGTGTTAGGATGAGCATCTTGAGCACTGCAGGCACGCCCGGCATCCAGAGCGTGTGTTCCCAAAAGTGCTTGTTGGCGCTTAGAGTGGAGATAAGAAAAGTGAACACTGCCAGCACAATGGTTACCGAAATGTTGCCCGTTACGTTGGCACTGCCCGGGAAAAATGGCACTTGCCCAATGAGGTTAAGGCCGAGAATGAAGAAAAATACGGCCAGCAGATAGGGTAAGTATTTCTCGTATTTGGGGCCAATGTTGGGTTTGGCCACTTCGTCGCGAATGAAGATGATGAACGGCTCCAGGAAGTTCTGCAACCCCTTAGGCGCTTTGCCTTGGCGCTTAGTAGCCATCTGTGCTGCAGAGCGGAACAGCAAAAAGAGCAGCAACGCCGTTAGCAGCATCGTGAAGACGTTGCGCGTGATGGAGAAATCGTAGAACGACGTAATGCCACCACCCATAATGCCACCGTCGAAAGTCGTCTTTTGGTCGAGTGGCTCGCATTGGCCATCAATAATGGCGTAATAAACCGTCTTTTTCTTGCCATCTGGCATCTCGACATCCTGGTGGGTATAGTCGCTCACGGGAAACGCCCCGTGCGCATAACGCGGGTTTTTTAGGCGCATGATGTTGCCATGTACCAACACGTAACCATCTACGCTGCGCGTGCCATTGCCGTGGTGATGTGCTTCAAATGCCGAAGTAGTGGTTATCTTCCAACCGTAATCCGGTGCATACAGGATGCAGGGCAAGTGAAAATACAGGTCGCCTACAATGTGGATAGCGTTAGCATCGGCTATGTGGTGAAGGGCTGTTTCTCCCGCATCAAAAGGGCGCTCTTCGTTGACCGAATGGCCGCAGTCTGCATGAGATGCGGCATCGCGATGCTGTTGGTGATGGAGGGCGTCCGTTTCGTGGTTGTGGTTAGAATGCTGCGCATCTTGCGCCAAACCCTTGACGCTTAATGCACTAAAAGCCAAAATTATCCAGAAGAGACGAGATGACATCATATACACTTTGGAGAAGGCTCCGAAAAATCGGCGGCAAAAGTACAACGGCCATCTCGTTCCAAAAACCGGGCGGATTTATTTTTCAAAAAATAATGAGGAATGTTAGCTCCCGTCAGATTGCCTTCGAAATTATATTCGGAGGTAACCCATTCGCCCTGATGGCTCCAGCTGAATGGTAATTGTGTAAAAAGGCAAAAGCTACCATGAGGCCTGGTTTTTGGGAAAAAACGGCTTTGGATCCTTGTCTTGGCTATTTTGCGCACAGGTGGCCTTGTACCTTTGGGCAGCGCTCAGCGTGTGCTCGTCGCGCTTTTGGCTTTGGCTAATGACGTAGCTGCGCGTGGGTGTCTCCGCTGCTCTCATGGCATGCGCGGAGCTGGGAGGCTTCCGTTTCGCCATTATTAAAACCCGAAAGCGGGGCGAAAACACGCACGGGGCTAAACAGGAGCTACTCCTGCCCGAGATACCCGCAACAGCCGCTCTAAAGCTGGAAACCGTTCTTTCACCCCAAAAAACGGAGGAGAGAAAGGCCGTACTTGTGCAAGCGGGATGTTCCACTCTTACACAACGGTATTAAAAATCTGTTAAGCGCCTCTGGTGGTGTAATCTGTTCTACGCGTTTTCGTCTGTAAGGCGTTTTTTCATTCAACCCTGGTTTTCAACTATGACAAAGCAAGGCTTTATTACCGCAGTATTCGCCCTGTTGTTCGTATGGACGGCAAGCGCTCAAACCGACCGCCGCCCTGCTGCGGATGGGCAAAAAGAACGCACAGAACAGAACAAGCCCAGAGATGTTGGTCAACACGCGGAAGACAAATCCGATGGAGCAGCGTTCAGTGGCAAGGGGCGTGGGGAGGCTAAAAACCTTCGCGATAAGAAACATCGCGGCAAAAAAGGCAAGAAGAAAGGCCACAAAAAACACCATCACGGCAAAGAGGATGGCAAGCCGCATCGAGAAGGACAACACCCTTCGGACAACGACCGCACGCCTTCAACAGAGCCACAGCCTCGGCCTGGAGCAGGTACAGAGGAAAAGCCTGCGCCCTCGACGCCACCACAACGCCGCCCTGGCGAGCGCCCCACTTCTGGTGCTGAACCCAAGAGCAGAGCACCTCGACAGTAATCACTTCAGTAAACCTTTGTGCTTCGAGCGGGCTGACTCCGGCAGGCCAGCCCGCTTTTCTTTTTATCCTCCTAAGGTGTGATGGGGGTAGGTTCTCTCCATTTGACCTCCACGACTTCGGGGCTGGTCTTGTACATTTTCAACACGGTAATGTCGTAGTTGCCTACCGGGATGACACTTCCTTCCTGTGGGATTCCGTCCAGTACCTTGAGCAACAGGCCGGCAAGAGTATCGTAGTCGTCGTCTAAGGGAAATGGCTCAGGCATTTGCTCGTTGATGCGTGCTAGGTTGGTCTGCGCTAATACGCGCCAACAGCCCTCCCCTGTACTGATGACCGGGGGCTGTTCTTGGTCGTATTCGTCCTGGATTTCGCCTACCAACTCTTCTAAGATGTCCTCCATGGTAACGATGCCCGCTGTGCCGCCAAATTCATTGGTTACGACGGCCAACTGCAGCCGCTCGCGCTGAAACTGGCGCAGCAACTGTACGATTTTCTTGTTTGGGTGGGTGTAGAGCACAGGGCGCATGAGCTCTTGCAGGCGTTTGTTGGTATTTTCCATTTGGGCGACGAGCAGGTCTTTGGTGTGCACAAAGCCCACAATCTGGTCCAGCGTGTTTTCATATACCGGGTAGCGCGAGTATCCCTCCTTGAGCGCAATGTTAATGGCTTCGGAAAGGGGCATTTGAATAGGCAGACCCACCACTTGTGTTCGCGGTGTCATGATGTGCTTAACCAGGCGCTCGTCGAAGTTGAAGACATTTTGAATGAGCTCTCGCTCGGAGGGTTGTATGGCACCACCTTCGGCACTTTCAGAAATGATTAGCTTGAGCTCTTCTTCTGAGTGTATTTCTGAATGGGCGACTAACTGTATGCCTATGGCGCGCAGGAGGAGGTTGGCCAAGCCGTTGAGCAGCCAAATGAAGGGCCGAAACAAATAGTAGAAAAATTTTAGCGGCACTGCGACCCACAGCGTCGTGCGTGTAGGGTATCGTATAGCGACGGACTTGGGCGCCAGTTCGCCAAACACAATATGCAGTACGGTGATGGTGGCAAAGGCCACTGGTAGGGCAATGCGATGGGCCATAACCGGATCTGGCTCTAGCCCCAACCAGCCCATAATATTCAGTATAATAGCCCCCACAACGGGTTCGCCTATCCAACCCAAGCCTAAACTTGCTAAGGTGATACCCAACTGGGTAGCTGCTAGATAACTATCCAAGTGGTGAATGACGCTCTCGGCAACGCGAGCAACGGCGCTGTTGGCAGTACGCATGTGGATTTGGGAAGCCCTGACTTTTACTATAGCAAATTCAGCAGCGACGAAAAAGCCGTTTAAAAAAACCAGCAGAGCCGTTAGAAATATATCAGAGATCATAGGTTTCAGACCTTGTGGCCGTAATTGCTTTATACAAATAGGTTGTCATTCAATAGGCTAATCGGCGTACCTGTACACAGAAGAAGCCGTCGTCCAGAAAAAGCATGGGCCCTGCTCCGCTCAGCAGCACGCCTGAAAAAAAGCCCTCAATGGTATCGTTGTGGAAGGCTGTGATGCGGATGGTCAAATCATGGCTAATTTCATTGGTAACTCCCGTATAATTGAAAGAGTCCGCGGCGCTGAACTCTGGCCCACCCCAAGAAAAGTCCTTGAAATGGATACGCGCATAGGCGGGTTTGTACGGGAAGGTGTCGGTCTCTTCGTGAAATTCAAACCCTAGTGCCAAGCCGTATTGCGGCTGCGTAGGGTGATCTTGGCGTATAATTTCGACGTACCTGCGCGCTGGGCTGTACCAATGGCTGAGGGTGTCTAATCGGGAGCGAGGAATACGAGAGTAACTGGGTGCATTGGGCGCTTGTCCTAGGGGGTGCGTCAGATGGATTTCTTGATCGCGAATCTTGAACGACAGCCCGTTGCTACACAAAGGTGGTGTGCTATTGTCGCTCAACAGCGTGGCTCTTGTCAAGAACCATGCTACAAGGATGCACTCTGACAGGAGAGCGCGACAGACACCCAGGATGCTTCGTGGGGGAAGGTCTTCCATAGCTATGCGGGCAATTTCGCCAGCGTTTCCTCTAGGATTTGAATACGCGTCAGGGCATCTGAGCGCTTTTTGCGCTCGTTCTCCACCACAGCAGGAGGGGCCGATGTAATAAAGCGCTCATTAGCCAACTTGGCCTCGATGGACTTCAAGAAGCCGCGCTGATATTCCAACTCTTGTTGGAGCTTGGCGCGTTCGGCCTCGTAGTCCACCTGTTGGTGAATTTCTGCGTAGTACTTTTCTGTTCCCGACAGGAACGATTTGGTACCTGGCGGCTCCTGGTTACAAAACGCCAATTTTGATAGCACCGCCCACTTGCAGACCATCTCAGCCAAACCTTTGCGGCTGAACAGCGCACGCGCTGAGGGGCTATCCTCTACCCACAGCACCAATGCTTCACGCGGTTTGAGCTGGTATTCGTTGCGCATTTCGCGAATGCGTGTAACCAGTGCTTTGGCCGCCTCCAGCTGCTGTATGAGCAACTCGTCGAAGGGCACTGCTTTTGGGTAGGGCTGAATGATGCAGTCCTGCCCAGGAGTGCGTTCGCGTAGTCGGTGCCAGATCTCTTCCGTAATAAAAGGCATAAAGGGGTGCAGGACCTTCATCAGGTCTCCGAAAAGGTCGAGCGTAGCCTCATTGGTTGACCGATCTATCGGCTTTTCAAAGCCGGGTTTGATGACTTCCAGATACCATGAGCAGAAGTCGTCCCAAATAAAGCTGTACAGGGTCAACAGGGCTTCACTCAGGCGGAAGACAGCAAAGTCTTGCTCGATGGATTGGAGCACTTGGCTAAACTTAGCGCGCATCCATTGCACCGCTAGCGCGTTGCGGCGTAGGGTTGCCTCGTCTTCTGTGTGATCTGCCACCTGCCAGCTCTTGACCAGTCGCAGAGCATTCCACAACTTATTACAGAAGTTGCGCCCGTTTTCGCACAACTTCTCATCGAAGAGGATATCATTTCCCGCAGCAGCGCTCGACATGAGGCCGTAGCGCACGCCGTCGGCCCCGTAATCTTCCAGAAGCTTGAGCGCGTCGGGGGAATTGCCCAACGATTTGGACATTTTGCGGCGAAGCTTGTCGCGCACCATACCCGTGAAATACACCGCGTGAAAGGGCTTTTCGCCTCGGTACTCGTAACCGGCCATAATCATGCGCGCTACCCAGAAGAAGATGATGTCCCAACCCGTAACCAGTACCGAGGTAGGGTAGTAGTAGCGGATTTCACCATCGGGGTTGCGGAAGCCGTTGAAAACGCTGATAGGCCACAGCCACGAAGATGCCCACGTGTCAAGCACATCTTCGTCTTGGCGCAAGTCATCCAAGGTAAGACTTGTGTTGCCCGTAGCCTCTCGCGCTTGCGTCAGCGCCTCTTCTGCGGTCATGGCGACGAAGATATGCGTCTCCTGGTTAAGTGGCTCCGACTTGAGGTACCAGGCGGGTATGCGCTGCCCCCACCACAACTGGCGCGAAATGCACCAGTCGCGCAGGTTTTCCATCCAGTTGCGGTAGAGGTTCTGAAAGCTGTCCGGATAAAAGCGCACCTCTCCATCAAGGACAGCCCTCAGGGCAGGTGCTCCCAGCTCACTCATGCGCACAAACCATTGCAGCGACAGCTTAGGCTCTACTACAGCATTAGTGCGTTCTGAGCGGCCAATATTAGTCGTGTAAGTCTCTATTTTCACCAAATAACCGCCCTGTTCCAGCAAGTCTTTCATTCGTGTGCGCGCCTCGAAACGGTCAAGCCCTACCAGTGGCGCATAGGCGCAGTGCGCATTCAGCTTGCCATCATCGGTCAGGATATCCACAATAGGTAGCTGATGGCGTTGCCCAATTTCGTAGTCGTTTGGGTCGTGGGCTGGCGTAATCTTCAGGGCACCCGTGCCGAATTCCATGTCCACGTACTCATCTGCAATGATGGGGATGGGCCGCTCGATGAGTGGAATGCGCACCCGTTTGCCGATGAGGTGCTGATAGCGAGGGTCTTTAGGATTGACGGCCACAGCCACATCGGCGAAGATTGTCTCGGGTCGCTGGGTAGCAATGACGACGCCCTCCTCTGAGCCTTCTAACGGATACTTGATGTGATACAGCTGCGAGGTCTCTGTGTGGTAGATGACTTCCTCGTTGGAAAGTACTGTCTTGGCTTCGGGATCCCAGTTCACCATGCGCCAGCCGCGATACAACTTTCCCTTGCGGTAAAGGTCAACGAAGACGCGGATGCAGTCTTCGTAGTAGCCCTTGTCCATGGTAAAGGCCGTGCGCGACCAGTCACAGGAAGCGCCCAATTGGCGCAATTGCTTCAGAATGATGCCGCCGTACTTCTCTTTCCATTGGTAGGCATATTCCATGAACTCCTCGCGCGTCAGGTCGGCCTTGCGCAGGTTTTTCTCCTCGCGCAGCCAGCGCACTACCCGCGCCTCAGTGGCAATCGAAGCATGGTCCGTGCCCGGCACCCAGCAGGCATTTTTGCCGTCCATGCGCGCCTTGCGTATGAGGATGTCCTGGATGCTATTGTTGAGCATATGCCCCATGTGCAGCACCCCCGTAACATTCGGCGGAGGGATGACAATGGTGAAAGGCTCGCGTTCATCGGGCACCGAGCGAAAATAATTGTTTTTTTCCCAGTGCTCGTACCAGCGCTTTTCAACATCCAAATGAGAATATCGGGTAGCAATATCCATGTATTTAGGTATTCGCTTTAAGATGAGCGCAAAGGTAGCCCGCTCGTTTAGTTTGAAAAAAAAGAGCTATTGTCAGAAATAAGCTTCACCTTTGCTGTGGGCATATCGCCCGAGTATCATTTTTCAAATTTTTTTACCAATGCACACTGGAAAAGTAAAGTTTTTCAATGAAACCAAGGGTTTCGGTTTCATCGTTGACAACGCCACCGGCGAGGACGTTTTTGTTCACGTAAGTGGTCTCATTGACAACATCCGCGAAGGCGACGTCGTAACCTTCGACCTGCAGCGCGGAAAGAAAGGCATGAACGCAGTAAATGTCAAGCTGGCCTAAACGGCCCGACGTTTCAAAGGATACATGCATACGCCCTCGTCGCTCTGCGGCGGGGGTTTTTTTATTTTTGCCTGCTGAGGTCGTCTCGCCCGCAGCCTCTATTAACCTGATGCGGCCACATTCCACGCCATGCAAACACCGCTGTCCGTTCTGCAGCAATACTGGAAATACCCATCTTTTCGCCCTCTTCAGGAGGACATTATCCAGTCGGTATTAGACGGGCACGATACCCTCGCTCTGCTGCCTACAGGAGGCGGCAAGTCCATTTGCTATCAGGTGCCTGCCTTATGCCGCGAAGGCATTGCATTGGTCATCTCACCCCTTATTGCCCTGATGAAGGACCAGGTTTTTCAACTGAGAAAGCGCGGCATTCCCGCTGCGGCTGTGTACTCAGGCATGAGTGTGCGCGAGATAGACATTGCCTTTGAAAATGCCTGTCAGGGCGCGTACAAATTGCTCTACCTCAGCCCAGAGCGCTTACAGACAGACATGGCCACGGTTCGCATTGCTCGCATGAAAGTCAACCTGTTGGCCATAGACGAAGCTCACTGTGTGAGCCAATGGGGGTACGACTTTAGGCCCCCTTACCTGCAAATAGCCGATTTCCGGCGTGTTCTCCTGCCCAATACCCCCATTCTCGCCCTCACCGCTACGGCCACTCCCGAAGTAGTACGCGACATTCAGGAAAAACTCGGCTTCCGCAAGTCGCGCGTCTTCCAGCAGAGCTTCGAACGGAAAAATCTTTCTTATTCCGTTCTTTACGAAACCCGCAAGATGGACAAACTTACTCAAATCTTCAGGAGTGTACCTGGAAGCGGCCTGGTTTACGTACGCACCCGCAAAGAGGCTAAGGAAGTGGCGACTTTCCTCCAACAACAAGGTATCCATGCCGACTTCTACCATGCCGGCCTGCCCATGGAAGAGCGCAACCAAAAACAGGAGAACTGGATCCAAGGGCGTATCCGCATCATGGCTTGCACCAACGCCTTTGGCATGGGCATAGACAAACCTGATGTGCGCGCTGTGGTGCACCTCGCACCCCCCGACAGCCTGGAAGCCTACTTTCAGGAAGCCGGGCGCGCTGGCCGCGACGGGCATAAGTCATACGCTGTCCTATTATACGCCCCTCCTGATGCCGATACGCTGCGCCGGCATGCCAAACAGGCCCATCCAAGTGTAGAAGAGATAAGGCGCGTCTATCAGGCCCTGGGTAGCTACACCCAGACGGCCATCGGCACGGCCAAAGGAGAAGCCTTCCCTTTCGACTTGCAACACTTCTGCACCACCTATCGCCTCGAGCAGCCCGCTACCTACGCCGCGCTTAAAACCTTGGAACACGAAGGTTGGATAGCACTCTCCGATACAGCAGGTACCTTGCCACGCGTCCGCATTGAGGTCTCTCGAGAGGCGCTGTATGACTACCAACTGCGCTACCCTCATACCGACAAGATTATACAAACTCTCTTGCGCGCCTATCCTGGCATTCACCTCGAATACGCAGAAGTCAGTCTTCCTGTCCTGGCCCGCTATGCCAAAACAGACGTGCCTACCGTTACCCGCATCCTCGAAGCCGCCAACCAAGCCGGTATTCTCGACTATCAGCCGGCTTTCCATAAGGGCGCCGTCATCTTCCTGCAGGAGCGCGTCGCACCCGAAAACCTCGCCCTCGACCTCAGGCGACTGTCCTTCCTGCAAGAGCGCGCCCAGCAGCGCGCAGAGGCCGTCATCCGATACGCTGAAACACGACTGTGCCGCAGCCGACAACTGCTTGCCTACCTGGGAGAATACGATGCCCACCCCTGCGGTATCTGCGACATTTGCACCGGCCGAAATGCACCAGACCTATCTGCCGATGCCTTCGAAGCACTCAAGCAACACCTCTTCGCCATAATCCAACAACAACAGCAACCGCTGCAAATGCTTATCAATGCCTTCCCCTCGCGCCAGCAGCCACAAGTCCTCCAAACCCTCGAACACCTCATGGCGGAAGGCCTCGTAGAAGAAACCCCCAACGGAAACCTCCAACTCTCACAGCGCTAAACACTTATGTCTATCATACACTTCTGGAAATACCAAGGCGCCGGCAACGACTTCATCCTCCTCGACCAGCGCCAACACTCGTGGATACAACGCCACGATGCCGAGCGCATCGCCTATCTCTGCGACCGCCACTTCGGCATCGGTGCCGATGGACTTATCACCCTCTCCCCGCACCCGGAGTATGACTTCGAAATGGTTTACTTCAATGCCGATGGCCGAGAAGGAACCATGTGCGGCAATGGCGGACGCTGTGCCGTAGCCTTCGCCTACCAACGCGGCATCCATAAAAGCCAATACCTTTTTCAGGCTGTGGACGGCGCGCACGAAGCAGAACTCACCCCGCTGCCAAAGCCCAACCACTTCTGGGTATCCCTCCGCATGGCTGATGTGGCTCCCATTGCCCCGTGGCAGGGCTTGCAATCCGACGAAGCCGCCTATGTGCTCAACACCGGCTCTCCACACTACGTGCGTTGGACGCAGCACCTCGATGCGCTCGACATGCGGCAAGAGGGCAGAGCGGTGCGCTACGCAGCGCCCTTCCGCGAAAAGGGTATCAATGTCAACCTCGTTGAGACCAGCCCCGACGGCCTCCGTGTCCGAACCTATGAGCGCGGCGTCGAAGACGAAACCCTCGCCTGCGGCACCGGCGTCACGGCAGTCGCACTCTGTTGGCACGCCAAAAGCCAGCTCCCGCCTGGCCACTACGACATTCCCATATCTACCCGCGGCGGCCACCTCCGCGTCCGTTTCACCGCCCACCCGACCGGCTACACTGACGTCTGGCTTTGCGGCCCCGCAGTGGAAGTGTTTTCCGGAAGCGTAGCCTTGGATTAACCTCCGTTCCCCAGAATTACAGTCCTTTTCCCCTCCATTTTTTTGGGAAAAAACGGGCTGCCATAAAGCACGCAGCATTCCCGCTCAACACCGAGGCTGTGCGTCCTCTGTTTGCCCCCGAGCGTGTTTCCGTCTCGCTCCTGGGCCTTAATAATGGCGCAACGGCGGCCCCGCATCTCCGCGCTTTTCAATAAAAAAGCCCCCCTCCATCTTTTGGAGAGAGGCCATCCCAAAAACCGATTTCAAAGTGCTTCAGCAGAGTACTCTCGCTCTCTGCCCTGGCAGGGGCGTCTCCCGAACCCACTTCGGCCCAGGAAACGCTCCCTCGCTCAGAGCACCGCGGCGCTCCGCATCATTACTTCGTCTGGATCATCTTGCGCGTCGCGCTGTCTTTCGTCGTCTTCAACTCGTAGTACAGCACGCCCGTCGTGTTCAGCACTGCGCGATCCACCGTTACAGCATTGTAACCCTTGCTGTACTGACCGCGCTGCGTGAACAGCACTCGACCCGTCTCGTCATAGATCGTCAGCGTCGCTTCCGTCGCCTCGGGCAGGTGGAAGCCTATCTGCGTCTTGTTCATCCACGGGTTCGGCTGGTTCTGATACAACTCGAAGCCCACGCCCGTGATCGTCGGACCCTGTGCACCGTTGAAGCGGAACGCTACAGCCAAACGATCCGAACCCTTGCTGTACGCCTCGGCCTTCGTGATGCGGCCAGACACGCCCAGCATCCGGCTCAACTCGCCCGACGTCTTCGCGCGGAACGTCAGCGCAAACGCCGCAGGAACTTCGCCGTCCCAACTCGTCGTTACTGCGCTCTCCTCAGCAAACACGCCAAAGTTCGCAAGCGTCATGCCTTCCGTCTGCGGCTCGATGTTCACCAACTCCAGTCCAGCGTGGTTCAGCGTGAACTGATAGCCCAACACCGCTTCCGAAGCCTTGAACCTCACCGTGAACACCTCGCCGGCCTTCACCACGCGGTCTTCAACGTCAAACAGCAGCGTGCCCGCCGTCCTGTCGTCCGCGCTCATCAGGCTGCTCGTTACGGCATTGCCGTTCACGTCGCCTACCTTGACAGCTACGAAGTTGTTCGACAGCGCATCCACCGTCAGACCCTTCAGATCCTTCGTCTCAGGGAAGACTGTCTTGAAGGGGTTCGTCGGATCCGGGAACACGAAGTCCTTGTCCACAAAGCGCCACGACGTACTGCCGGGCAACTCCGTGTAAATACCCAGGATCAACTTCCGCAACTCTACTATGTCGAACGTCGTGATAGAACGGCTCGCATTCGCGTCCGCTGCAATCATCTTGTACGGGCTGTTCAGCGGCTCAAGTCCCAAAATGTGCCGGTTGATCAGCACCAAGTCGAACGTCGAAACCCCGTTCAGGTGGTCGTTGTCCTTCAGCGGTGCCACCGTATAGTCGCCAGGCGTCGGAACGCCAGCCAGCGTAAACTCACCTTGCGCGTTCGTCTCATCCGTCAGCGTTACGCCGTTGCCCGTCAGCGACACAGAGGCGTCTTCCAGCCCCTTGTCCGCTTCCGTCTTCAGCGCACCGGCCACCGTCGCCGACGAAGCCGAGCAGTTGCCCATGTTGTCTTGCACGTTCACCTTCGCCACGCAGAAGTCTGCATTGCCGGCTACGTCTTGCGACCATACCTCTACGCTCTGCTCGCCAAGGTCGTCGCACGTGAACGTTACCGTCGTCTGCGGCTGACCGTTCGACAGCGTCGGGAAGCCCGTACCTTGACCCGCACGGCGGATGCCCACCTTCAGCAGGTTCGTCGGCGTGCAGTTGTCCGAGGTGCTCTGCAGCACATCCGACACGTTGATGGTGATCATCTTCGTCGGCATGATGTTCA
>FWWL01007808.1_pt1 | contig 14234 bp, 14 predicted proteins | sample 2228331 | NCBI WGS metagenome assembly FWWL01 (sample SAMEA103939775, study PRJEB20133) | metagenome
CGCCTCCGGAGTGCTGGGTTCACGAGGAAGCCGGGGCGGGCCGGGATGCACCCCCGGCCGCCGAGGGTTCGTTGCTATCGTAACACGGTTTCCTCCCCTTGCAAAGGCACGTCCCTTTTCGGCGCGCCCGGAGACACGCCCTCGGACGGTTCCATCCCCGCGCGCCGGGAGCCTCCTAAGGATTTGACAAGCCCAAGCGGCTGGGTGTTATCCTTTCTCTCGCTGGAAGGCGCACCGACGATCATCGAGCGGAACGGAGGTGTCCGATGTCCCGGCTTCGATGGATCGGGGCTGTGATGTTGTTGCTGAGCGCGTGCGGGGGGGCGACGCCGGCCGCCCCAGCGACTCCTTCCCCCACCGTCCCGCCGACATTCACGCCAGCGCCTCCACCTCCGCCGACCCCTACCTTCACCCCGGCGCCCACGCCTTCCTCCACCCCCGTCCCGACTCCGACGGTCACGCCGGCACCCTCGACCGCATGCGCCGCCCCGCCCATCCCGGTTTACGAGGGAGCCAACCGGGCCGCCGAGGGTTGCCTCCACGTGCACCTGGGGCCCCCACAGGTCTGGGAGAAAGACGGCTTCGATCTGGCCGCCGCGGTCGGCTATCGTGGGGAACAGCCCCCATGCGCCGCCTTCTTCCTGGCCCTCTCCTGGCAAGCGACCTCTTCCGCCGATCCCGACTCCCTCCGGTGGACCGTGATCCGCCAAGGGGTGGAGCAGCCGGTCGGGAAGGGCCTGTCGGGGACGATTCGGGTCGGATGCGGATTCGTTCGGCTGCATAACGAGGGATCCGAACCGGTGGACGTGGACGTGCGGGTGGCTGTGGACCTGATGCAATAGCCGTAAATTGGAGGCTGTGCCCCGACGGATTGAGGCTTTTGGGCGGAGGGGGCCATCCAGCTCCCTCCGCCCTCTTCATTCGGCCAACGGATTAGATGTGGATCGCCGCGCCCAGGGCCGCGTGGGCGGCTTCCGCCAAGACCTCGCTCAGGGTGGGATGGGCGTGGACGGCGCGGATGATCTCCTCGGGAGTCAGTTCGGCGGTCCGCGCCAGGACGATCTCGGGCAGCAGCTCGGTGACCTCGGGGCCGATCATGTGGACCCCCAGGATCTCCCCGTATTTGGCGTCCACCACCAGCTTCACGAAACCCCCGTGCTCGCCGAAGGCCAGGGCCTTCCCGTTGGCCTGGAAGGGGAAGCGGCCTGCTTTCACGGAGTAGCCCTGCTCCCGCGCCTGCCGCTCGGTGAGGCCCATGGAGGCGATCTGCGGGCGGCAGTAGGTGCATCGAGGCATGGCGAGGTAATCCAGGGCGGGGGGCATCGGTCCCTTCTCCTCCCGCGCGGCGATGTGCTCGACCGCCACGATCCCCTGGGCCGAGGCCACGTGGGCCAGGGCCATCTTCCCCGTGACGTCGCCGATGGCGTAGATGTTCGGCACGGAGGTCTGCATGAAATCGTTCACCACCACGGCCCCGCGCTCCACCTGCACCCCCACCGCTTCCAGGCCCAGGTTCTCGACGTTCGGCTGCACGCCGATGGCCACGAGCACGGTCTCCGCCTCCACCGCCTTCCCCCCCGCCTCCACCGTCACGCCTCCGTCCGCCGCCCGCACCGCGTCCACCCGCGTGTTCGTCATGAAGCGGATCCCCATGCGGGTGAACTGCTTCTCCAGCTCCGCGCTGATCTCCTCGTCCTCGAGCGGCGCCAGATGCGGGAGCATCTCGATGAGGGTAACCTCGGCCCCGTAGGCCCGGAAGAGATAGGCGAACTCCAGCCCGATGGGGCCCGCGCCGATGATGACGATGGAGCGGGGGACCTGTCGGAGTTCCAGGGCCTGCCGATAGGTGATCACCCGGGGCGGGTCCACGGAGAGGCCGGGCAGCAGGCGCGGCCGCGCCCCGGTGGCCAGGATGATGTATTTGGCCTCCAGCACGCCCTCGAACCGTTGCCCTCCGACGGCCGCCCCCTGGGTCGGGCGCACCTCGACCTGGCGGGCCGAACGCAGGCGCCCTTCCCCCTCGTAGACGTCAACCCGGTTTTTACGCATGAGGAACTGAATGCCCCGCACCAGGCGGTCGGCCACCTGGCGGCTGCGCCGGTAGGCGGCCTCGTAGTCCACCTTCAGGTTCTCGAACGAGAACCCGAACTCCTCCCCCCGGTGCAGCAGTTCGATCACCTCCGCGTTGCGCAGCAGGGCTTTGGTGGGGATACAGCCCCAGTTGAGGCAGACACCCCCCAGGTGCTCCCGCTCCACCAGGGCCGTCTTCAGCCCGAGCTGCGCCGCCCGGATCGCGGCCACATAGCCGCCGGGCCCGCCGCCGATGATCACCACGTCATACTGCGGCATGGAAGCCTCCTTCGCGCGTTAGGGGTTCGGATTGCGGAACGATCCCCTCCCACCGCCAGGCCGTCCAGTCATCCCCCGGCCGCCAGGCGGGCCTTCAGCTCCGAGATCACCTGGACCGGCGTGGGGTCAATGGCGTAGGCGAGGGCCAGGTAGACGCTGATGAAGTCCCCCAGGAGGATGAGGGAGAACACCTGGGCGAGGCGGCTCTCCCCGCGCCCGACGAAGAGGTCCGTGTTGATGCCCTGGCGCATGAACAGCTCCCGCGTGATGCGGGCCCGCAGGGCGTTGCGCGGATGATCCGACGGCGCCGTCAGGAAGAGGGCGATGAGATGCGGCAACAGATCGGAGGGGAACTCGGTGCCCACGACGGTGTTGTGGTCGGCCTCGGGCAGGGCCTCGAAGACCGCCACGGCCTTGGCGTTCTCGTTGATCTGGGTCTTCCAGCGGCGGGCGACCTCCGCCAGGGGGCCCGCCCCGAAGATCAGCGGGAGGCGCCCGATCAGCTGGCCGGCCATCCGCTTGGCCGGGTTGCGGACGGCCGGGACCTCCGGGGCCATCTGGACGGCGTCCTCCCGCATCCGGGCCGCCGCCTCCGTTAGGGCCGGCCGCGCATCCGCGATCAGCCCCAGGCGGTGGAGCAGGCCGAGGAGGATCGAGAAGGAATACCCGAGGGCCGCCCGCGGCTGCCCCACCGGTTCGAAGCGGAAGAGAGGGGCCCCCCATTCCTGCGCCTGCTCGGCCAGCCGCCCGCCGGTGGCGATCGCGGCCAGCGCGCACCCCCGCTTCCGCGCCGTCTCGAAGACCTCCAACGTCTCCTCGGTCTCCCCGGAGTAACTGGAGCCGATCACCAGCACGCGGGGCCCGCGCGCGAAAGCGGGGAGGGTGTAATCCCGCACCACCATCAGGGGGATCGCGCATTCCTCCTGCACCAGCGCGGCCACCAGCGAGGCCCCGATGGCCGACCCGCCCATCCCGGCGATGACGATGGCGTCGAAGGCGGAGGCCTCCCAGCCGCGGGGCAACGGCGCCTGCATCGCCAGCGCCCAACCCGCCTCCAGCTGCCGGGGGAGATCGGCCACCCGATCCAGCATCTGGCCCGTGTCCATCGCCCGCAGGCGCGCCGCATCGTCCAGATGGATCATCGCCTCATCTCCCATGGGTTCTGGAGCCGCATCGGCCGGTTGGATTATAGCACGGGGGATCCGGGGGAAACCGCCGGCATCGAGAAGCTCCGCCTTGTCCCTGAAACGAGCGGCTTCGAGGTTCTACCCGGTCGGGCCGAGGTCTTCCAGCACCCGCGCGAGCCGGCCCGGCTCGTCGGTGATGATCGCCTCCACCCCCAGGCGGATCAGCCGCCGCATCTCCTCGGGCGCGTTCACCGTCCACGCCACCACCGCGTAGCCGCGGCGCCGACACCAGCGGACCACCTGTTCGTTGATCAAGGGGAAAGGGAGATGGCGGGCCTGATGCGGGGCCAGGAAGGCCAGCCAGGCCCGGCGCAGCGGAAGGGGGGAGATCGGCACCAGGAGCCCCCGCGGGATCTCCGGCGCCAACCGCCAGGCCCACCGCAGGGCCAGCGGGTTGAACGAGGAGAGCAGCACCCGCTCGGCCAGCCCGGATCGGCGCACCCGCTCCACCACCGCCGGGATCCGCCTGAGGTCCCGGAGGGTGAAGGCCTTCAACTCGATGTTGTAACGGACCGAATCCCCAAAGGTCTCCAGCACCTCCTCCAGGGTGGGGATCCGCTCCCCGGCGAAACGGGGATCGAACCATGCCCCGGCGTCGAGCGCCCGGAGCGCCGCCGCCGTCTGCTCCTCGACCCGCCCAGCGCCGTTCGTGGTCCGGCGCAGATCCGCGTCGTGGATCACCACGGGGACGCCGTCCCGGGAGAAGCGCACATCGAGTTCGAAGCCGTCGGCCCCTTCCTCCAGGGCGATGCGGAAGGCGGCCCGGGTGTTCTCCGGGGCGACCCGGCTGGCCCCGCGGTGGGCGAGGTTCAGCGGACGATCCGTTCGGAAGAAGGCCATGGGGGTCCCTCCGTCCGGCCCGGCTCGATCTCGCACCGGCCGCGCTTGGCATGGTAAACGAGGAGGCCGGCGGGCGCCCTCCGGCGCTTCCCCCGCTTGCGGCCTCTCGGGAACACGCCCAGAATGAAACCGGAGAAGCGGCCTGAGAGGGACCGATGCTTCCCCCGTCCCGTTTGCGCTGGATCCGCATCTTCCTCGCCGGATTGATCGGCTCCGCCGCGGGGTGGACGGTCGCCACGGCCATGGTGCTGGCCTTCGCGGCCAGAGGGCCGCTCCCGGCCGGGGGCGAGATCCTGATCCCGGCCACCTCCCTCACCGCCGCCCTGCTGGCCGGCTGGCTGGCGTGGACAAACTGGGAAAGGACCTAAGCCTGTCCATAGAGGGGATCGCCGCGATGGTGGAGTTCGCCTTCCACTTCCCGCCCGGTTTCCGCTGGGGCACCGCCACGTCGAGCCATCAGGTGGAAGGGGAAAACACCCTCAACGATTGGTGGCGCTGGGAGCAGGAGCCCGGACGGATCCGGGAAGGGCATCGGTCGGGTCGCGCCTGCGACTGGTGGCGCAACGCCGAGGCGGATTTCGACCGCGCCGCTGCCATGGGCCAGAACGCCCATCGCCTCTCCCTCGAGTGGAGCCGGATCGAGCCCCGGGAAGGGGTCTTCGACGACGCCGCCCTCGATCGCTACCGGCAGATGCTCCGCGCCCTGCGGGATCGGGGGATCGAGCCCATGGTCACCCTGCACCACTTCACCAACCCGCTCTGGCTGGCGGAGCAGGGCGGGTGGGAGAACCCACAGGCGATTGACCGCTTCGAGCGCTACGTGCGGCGGGCGGTGAACGCCCTGAAGGACCTCTGCCGTCTCTGGTGCACGATCAACGAGCCCAACGTCCTGGCCTACATGGGATGGAACGAGGGGAAATGGCCGCCGGGGAAGCAGGATTTCAACCTCTCCATGCAGGTGCTGCGCCATCTCATGCGGGCCCACGCCCGGGCCTATCACGCCATCCATGAGATCCAGCCCGAGGCCCAGGTGGGGATCGCCCACAACATGGTGGTCTTCGAGCCGGCTCATCCTACCTCGCCCCTGGATCGCATGGTCGCCCGCCTGCACGACCGGATGTTCAACCGCCTCGTCCTGCACGCGATCGCCGAGGGGCGGGAGCCGGGGCTCTTCTCCTTCCGGGCGCTGGCTTCACTCCGGGGGACCTTCGACTTCATCGGGCTGAACTATTACACCCGCCGCCTCTCCGCCTTCGACCGGCGCTCCCCGGCCACCCTCTTCGGCCGCTCCTTCGTGAACCCCCATGGCGAGCGCAGCGATGGGGATTACGGGGAGATTTACCCGGAAGGGCTGTATCGTCTGCTGAAGCAGCTCGCCCGTTTCGGCAAGCCCATCTACGTCACGGAGAACGGGATCCCGGACGCCGATGATGATCAGCGGCCCCGCTTCCTGGTCGGCCACCTCCACGCGATGTGGCGGGCGATCCAGCAGAACGTCCCGGTGAAGGGGTATTTCCACTGGTCCCTGGTGGACAACTTCGAGTGGGCGGAGGGGTGGACGCTGCGGTTCGGCCTGATCGAGGTGGATCCGGAGACGCAGGCCCGGCGGCCCCGCCCCAGCGCCGCCCTCTATGCCGAGGTCTGCCGGGCCAACGCCCTGAGCTCGGAGATGATCGCCCGCTACACCCCGACGCTCCTCCATGAGATGTTCGGGGTGTGAGAGGGCCAGGAAGGACATCCGGTGCCGGGGGGCTCGAGGCGGAGGAGGCCCCGGGAGGGTCCGGGCGCTCCCCCGCCCCGTTCGCGGAGAACGTCCGGCGGCGCCGCAGGCGTTCGAGCAACGCCCGGCAAGCGCCCCGCCGTCGGGCCTTGCACGCCCGGGTGCTCCCCATGGCCCATTGCCTCCTTTCCGCGCAGGGTCGAGAAGTCCGCGCGCGCTGATGCAACGAAGATGAAGGAAGGACGGGCGATGGCATACGCCCATTCATTTTACCTGAACGACCCGCTACCCCATTGGATTCGGAGATCTCCAGCCGGATCCCCAGGCTCCCGGTGGAGCGCGAAGAGGCCGAGGCCCTCGGGCGGGGTCCCCGACCTCTCTATAAGAGGCGCGATGCCGGCCTCCGGGATCACCGGCCGCCTCCTCCCCGGCCGACGGCGGAGCGGGAGGACGCGGGCTTCCTTACGGCCGCGGCCGGCTTCTTACCGCGCCGCCGCCGGACCCGGCGCGGCCACGCGGAAAGCAGGAACATGAAGAGGACCACCGGCCACAGCCTGATATCGATGAGGAGCCAGACGAAGACCTGGGCCAGCGCCTGAAAGAAGGGAATCGTCTCGCGGTAGACCACCAGCGCGAAGAAGGCCACCAACCCAATTGCCAGAGCCAGCGCGATCAGGTTGCGGATCAGATTGTAGAGATAGGCCGTCAGGAAATCGGCGATCCGGCTTCCGATGCGCTCTTCGCCTTCTTGGGCCATGGTTCGCCTCCTGGGATGGATTGGGATGAATTGCCCGCGGCGGAGGCCGCCGCCGCGGCTCACCGGCTCTCCTCGTTAGCCTCCGGATCCCGGGGTTCTCCGCTTTCCTCCCACTTACCGATCAATTCCTCCTCCGGCTCGATCCCGGCGGCCCGGCAGGCATCCAGATAGAGCTCCCGCAACGTCTCCGCCAGTTCGGCGAAGGCACGAGGATGGGCGCGCCAGAAGGGGAGAATACCCCGGAGCCCTTCGGCGAAGGCAGGGGCCTCAGCGGAGCAGCCCAAACCCATCCAGTCGAGAGGAGGGACTCTGAGATCGCGGATGATACGCCCGCCGGATCTCCGGCTGTAACGAACCTCCACGCCCAGGTGACCCCGGATGCGGTGGAGGTCGTTCTCCACCCGCTTCCGGAGCGCTTTCCCTGTGGCACCGCCGTAAGGGTCCTCGACTTCGTCGGCCCACCGAACGGCCTCCACCAAGTCGCTCCACCGGGCCGGTCCCCGCTGGAGGCGGCGGATCATCGCCAAACAACGGCGAAGGACCCGCATGGATCCTTCCGCATCACCCCCTCTTCCCCAACTTGTATTTAAACTTCAGCGCCTTAGGCTTGATCGCCCATTCCCCCGCGCTTATAATCTCAGGTAGAAACGACTTCCCGATGGTCCTTTTCGATCGTGGGAGCCTTGTCGACCTTCCCGCCCAACAGATAAACCTTCGGGGATCGGGGCTGCTTCCGGCGGCTGGATCCCAACCTTTTCCCATCAGATCGTGGGAGGTGTGCCATGGCCCGAACGCATCTCTTCCCCCCCGATCGCGTGCATTACGTGTGGAACAATGCCCTGCCCCCGGTAATGGAGATCGAGCCCGGAGACACGGTGATCTATGAGCTGCGGGATGTGACCGATAACCAGATCACCCCCGCCTCCACAGCCGAGGACCTCACCCGCCTGGATTGGAGCCGGATCTATCCCCTGGCCGGACCCCTCTTGGTCAAAGGGGCCCAGCCTGGGGACGTCCTGGAGGTTGAGATCGTGGATCTCCATCCCAAAGGATGGGGATGGACGGGGATCATCCCGGGCTACGGGTTGCTGGCGGAGGAGTTCGAACAGCCCTATTTAAAGATCTGGGATCTCTCGCCCGGGGACTACACGTTCTTCCGGGAGGACATCCGCATCCCCCTGGATCCGTTCTGCGGCACGATGGGCGTGGCGCCGCGGGAACCCGGCGAGCACCCGGTGATGCCCCCCGGCCCCTTCGGCGGGAACATGGACATCCGCCACCTGACCAAAGGGACGCGCCTCTTCCTGCCGGTCCAGGTGGAGGGCGCCCTGTTCTCAGTGGGGGATGCCCACGCCGCCCAGGGGGATGGGGAGATCTGCGTGACCGCTATCGAGGCCCCGATGTATGCAGTCCTCCGCTTCCATCTCCATAAGGGACGCTCCATCGAAGAGCCCCAGTTCCTCTGCCCCAAGCCGCTGACCCCCAAATACGATGAAAAGGGATACTACGCCACGACCGGCATCGCCCCCGATCTCATGCTGGCCGCGAAGAAGGCCGTCCGCTATATGATCGATCACATCGCCCAGACCTACCGGATGAGCCGCGAGGAGGCTTACATCCTGGCCAGCGTGGTGGTGGACCTGAAGATCAGCGAGGTGGTGGATCAGCCCAACTGGATCGTCACCGCCTACCTGCCCCTCCGCATCTTCGAATGAGAGCGAATCTCGATCTCCGTTGAGCGGAGCCATCGTCGATGGCCTTTCGATACGCCGTGATCGGCGCGGGAAAACAAGGCACCGCCGCCGCCTACGATCTCGCCCGTTTCGGGGACGCCGAGGAGATCGGGCTGGCGGATCGAGAACAGGAGCGCGCGGAGCACGCCACCGCGCGGGTGAACGACCTGATCGGCCGACCCATCGCCCGCCCCGTCGCCCTCGACGCGGGCGATGAGGAGGCCGCGGCGGAGTTCCTTCGCCCCTTCGACGCAGCCATCAGCGCCGCCCCTTATCGGTTCAACCCGACCCTCGCCCGCGCCGCGATCCGGGCCCGGACTTCCCTCTGCGACCTGGGCGGGCATACGCCCACAACCTGGGAGATCCTCGCCCTGGATGAGGCCGCCCGGGAGGCGGGGATCTCCCTGATCCCGGATTGTGGCCTGATGCCCGGCCTGGGGAACACCCTGGCCGTCTACGCCATGCGCCGGATGGATCAGCCCCGACATGTGCGCATCTGGTGCGGTGGGCTCCCGCAACGCCCCAAGGGCCCTCTGGGGTATCAGCTGTTCTTCCACATCGCCGGCCTCACGGCGGAATACACCGAAAAAGCCGTCTTCCTCCGCCAGGGGCGCATCGTGGAGGTGGAGCCCCTGACCGAGCCCGAGGCCATCCCCTTCCCTCCGCCCGTCGGGACCTGTGAGGCCTTCGTCACCTCCGGAGGGACCTCCACCTGCCCCTGGAGCTTCCAGGGGATCCTGGAGACCTACGAGGAGAAAACCGTCCGCTACCCCGGCCACCTGGAGCGGATCCGCCTGCTGGCGGAGTTGGGCTTCCTGAGCGCCGACCCCGTTGAGGTGGACGGCGTCCCGGTGATCCCCCGCCAGGTGTTCCACCGCTTGGTGGAGCCCCACCTCCGGTTTCCGGAGGATCCCGCTGACGTCGTGGTGCTCCGGGTCACCTGCGAGGGAACCCACCAGGGCCAGCCGATCGAGATCACCTTCGACCTCATGGACTTCTACGATCCGGAGACCGGCTTCACCGCCATGGAGCGGACCACGGGATGGCACGCGGCCATCGTGGCCGGGATGATGGCCCGGGGGGAAACCCCCAAGGGGGCGATCCCCCTCGAGCGCGCGGTGGACCCGGAGCGCTTCCTGGCCGAATGGCTGAAGCGCGGCATCCCGATCCATGAGACCGTGCGGCGGCCGCTGGACCTCGCCCCTTCGTGCGGGGCGCCGGGGTGAGCCGAGGGAACCCTATCCTGTCAGGAGCGAAGGCGGGATGCACCTCCCTTTCTTCACGGCCGATCAGATCCGCCGCGCCCTGCCCATGCGCCGGGCGGTGGAGGCGATGCGCGAGGCCTTCATCGCCTTCAGCGAAGGGCGCGCCCAGATCCCCCAACGGATGCAGATCCCGATCCCCGAGTGGGAGGGGATCACCCTGATCATGCCCGGCTACCTCCCGCCCCACGACCTGGGCCTGAAGGTGGTCTCGGTCTTCCCCCACAACCCCGAACGGGGCCTCCCCGCCGTCTCCGCCCTCGTGGTCCTGCTCAGCCCGGAAACCGGCGCGCCGATGGCGTTGCTGGATGGAACCTTCCTCACGGCATGGCGCACCGGGGCGGCGTCGGGGTTGGCCACCGATCTGCTGGCCCGGCCGGATGCGGAACGCCTCGCCCTGATCGGCGCCGGCGCCCAGGCCCGCACCCAACTGCTGGCGGTGTGCGCCGTCCGGCCGATCCGGCGGGTCCGGATCTACAGCCGGACCCCCGAGCGGGCCCGGCGGTTCGTCGAGGAGATGCGGGGGCAGGAGGGGGTGCCGGAAGACATCGCCCTCGCGCCGACCCCCGAGGCCGCGGTCGCCGAAGCCGATGTGGTCTGCACGGCCACGAACGCCGCCACCCCGGTCTTCGACGGCCGGGCTCTGCGCCCGGGGACCCACATCAACGCCATCGGGTCCTTCACCCTGGGGATGCGGGAACTGGATGAGGAAACCTTCCGCCGCGCCTCGCGCGTCGTGGTGGACTCCCGGACCGCCGCCCTGACGGAGGCCGGGGAGGTGGTGTGGGCCATCCGGCAGGGGATCCTCCGGGAGCAGGACCTGATCGAACTGGGGGAGATCGCGGCGGGGCGCCAGCCGGGCCGCCAGGGCCCGGAGGAGATCACCCTCTTCAAATCCGTCGGGCTGGCGGTGCAGGATCTCGTGGCGGCCCGCTGGGTGCTGGCGGCCGCGGGGTGAATCCCGCCCGCACCCTCGCGTAAGGGGCACCGATATGGACCTTCGGGGACGGGTGGTGCTGGTGACGGGCTCGGGACGTCGGCTGGGACAGGCGATCGCCCTCGGCCTGGCTGAGGCTGGCGCGCATATCGCCGTCCACTTCCACGCCTCCGCTGAAGGGGCGATGGAGACGGTGCGGCGGATCCAGGCGATGGGCGTGGATGCGGAGGCGTTCCCGGCGGATCTGCGGGATCCGGCGCAGATCCCCGCCCTGGTCGAGGCGGTGGCGCGCCGCTTCGGACGGCTGGACGGGTTGGTGAACGCCGCGGCGGTGATGCGGGTCACCCGCTGGCATGAACTGACCCCCGAACAGTGGGATGAGGTTATGGCCCTCAACCTGCGGGCGCCGATGCTCTGCGCCCAGGCCGTGGCGCGCCAGATAGAAAGCGGAGCGATCGTCAACATCGCCGATGGCTCCGCCTTAAAGCCGTGGCCGGATTACCTGGCCCACACGGTCTCGAAGGCCGGCCTGGTCGCCCTCACCCGGGCGCTGGCCCTTGCCCTGGCCCCCCGTATCCGGGTGAACGCGGTGATCCCCGGCCCCATTCTCAAGCCGACCCACTGGGAGGAGGAGCGCTGGGCCCGGTTGATCCGCCGGGTGCCCCTGGGTCGCGCGGGGACTGTGGAGGAGGTCGTGCAGGCGGTGCGGTATCTGATGGAGGCAGATTACGTCACCGGGGCGGTCCTGGTGGTGGATGGAGGCCACTATCTCCTATAGTGGACCGGAGGGGCGGATCCAGACTTGGGGGCAACGCGCGATCCTCCCACCCACTGGTCTTTCAAATCCAGGCGCGGTAACCCCTACCCACTTCACGGACTCCGGAGGAACCCATGAGCGATCGCAAGGCGGCAATCCGGGCGCATCTGGAGCGGACGCGGGCGGAGGTGCTGGAGGTCGCCTCCCGGCTTCGGGAGGCCGACTGGGAGAAGCCCGTTCAGGGGGAGCACGGGAAATGGACCGCCCGCCAGGTGCTGGCCCACCTGGCGGCGGCCGAGATCGGCCAGATGTCCCGCATCCAGCGGGTCCTGGCCGGCGAGCGCTATATGCCGGAAGGCTTCAACCTGGATCTGTGGAACGAGCGACAGGTGCAGAAGCGGGAGAACCAGAAAGTCGAGGACATTCTGAAAGACCTAGAGGCCTCCCGCCAGGCGCTGCTGAGCCTCCTGGACTCCCTGAGCGACGAGCAATTGAACATCGAGGGGCAACACGCCATCGGGGCGATGATGACCGTGGAGCAGATGTTCTATCATCTGGGGAACCACGAACGGGATCACGCCGCAGAGCTACGGCGGGCCCTGGAGGGATAAAGTCGCCTCCGAGGCCGGAACCCCCTTTGGAAAACCGAGAGGGGGCGGCGGCTCCGCCGCCCCCTCGCCGTTTGGAGAGCATCCTCTTTCCGGGCGGAGATCGAGTGAGGCGGCCCAGGCGCCCCGCGACACGCCCTTACGAAGCCTTGGCCCGCTCCTCCTCCACCAGGACGCGGCGCAGGACCTTGCCCACCATGCTCTTGGGCAGCTCTGTGCGGAATTCGATGTAGCGCGGGATCTTGTAGGGAGCCAGCTTGTCCCGGCACCACTCCCGGAGCTCCTCGACCGTCGCCGTTTGCCCCTCGTGGAGCACCACCCATGCCTTGACGGCCTCGCCCTGATGGGGATCCGGGATCCCGGCGACCGCCACCTCTTTGATCTTGGGATGCTGGGCCAGGACCTCCTCCACCTCCCGCGGCCACACCTGGTAGCCGCCCGGCTTGATCACTTCCTTCTTGCGATCCACGATGTAGAAGTAGCCGTCCTCATCCATCCGCGCGATGTCCCCGGTGTAGAGCCAGCCGTCCCGCAGCGTGTTCTCGGTCTCCGTCGGCCGGTTCCAGTAGCCCTGGAACACCTGCGGGCCGCGGAGGACTAACTCCCCCACCTCCCCGGGCGGCAGCTCCGTGACCCCATCCTCGAGGCTGACGATCTTGGCGTCCACGTCCGGCAGCGGGATCCCGATGCTCCCCTCTTTATTCAACCCGTAGAGCGGGTTGCAATGGGTGGCCGTGGGCGCCTCGGAGAGGCCATAGCCCTCCACCAGCTTGGCGCCGGTGATCTCCTCGAAGCGCCGCTTGATCTCCAGGAGCAACGGGGCGGCGCCCGAGATGCAGGCGCGGATCGTGCGCAGGTTGTATTTGCCGGCCCGGACGTCAGGGTGGTTGTTGATCGCGTTGTAAAGGGTGGGCACGCCCGGGAACATGGTCACGCGGTAGCGCTGCAGCCCATCGAGCAACGTGGGCAGGTCCCGCGGGTTCGGCACCAGCACCAGGGTGGAGGCGCTCTGCATGGCCAGGCCTAGGGCCACGATCATCCCATAGGCGTGGAATAAGGGCAGAGCGCCCATGATCACCTCTTGGCCGTCCTGCATCTTCGGATCCCAGGCGCGGATCTGCAGGACGTTGGCGACGATGTTGCGGTGGAGGGCCACCGCCCCCTTGGAGAGCCCCGTGGTCCCGCCCGTATATTGGAAGATCGCCACATCATCCGGCCCGACCTCCACCGCTGGGCGCTGGTCTGGCCGATAGCGCTGGAGGAGATCCTGGAACCACACGTCGTTGTCCCGCAAGGTCACCCGGTCCCCCTCCTTGCGCTCCCGGGCGAGGGTGTAGAGGATCTTCAACAGCGGGCTCATGTATTCCTTGATGTGGGTCACCACCACCTGGCGGACCGCGGTGCGGGGCTGAATGGACTTCACCCGCTCGTAGAGGCGGCTGAGGATGATCGCGACGGTGGCGCCGGAATCCGCGAGCTGATATTCCAGCTCGCGGGGGGTGTAGATCGGGTTGGTGGCCACCACGATGCCCCCGATCTTCTGCACGGCGAAATAGGCGATGACGAACTGAGGGGTGTTCGGCATGATCAGGGCGACCCGATCCCCTTTGCGCACCCCCAGCTCGTGGTAGAGGGCGGCGGCGAAGCGATCGGAGAGCTCGTTCAGCTCCCGATAGGTCATGGCGCTCCCCGCGAACCCCTGGTGGGCCGGCTTGAAGATCAGCGCCGGGCGGTCCGGGAAGCGGCGGGCGGAGTCCTCGAGGAACCGAAAGAAGGGGATCGCGGGATACTCCAGGGAACGAGGGACACCCGGGTCATAGAACCGATACCATGGACGGTCCATGGCCACCTCCAGGATGCAAGGATTTTTGACAAAGAGCGGGAAACCCCAAGGGAATGCGAAATCCGGAACGCTCGGCTTCCTGAATCCCTCCGGGTCCGGAAGCCGCCGTCCCGGGATGGATCTTCGGCCGGATTGCTCAACGCTCCGCCAGCTCTCCCTCCTGCGGGATCTCCTCGGGCGCAAAGGCCCGGCCGTCCGTCAGCCACCACACCCCCCGCTGCCGGGCCGCAGCCGCCGCCAG
>FWWL01007809.1_pt1 | contig 14232 bp, 15 predicted proteins | sample 2228331 | NCBI WGS metagenome assembly FWWL01 (sample SAMEA103939775, study PRJEB20133) | metagenome
CTTGCCCCGCGCTCTATGCTATTGGCGCTTTAGCCCGCTGTCGGTGACGATGACCGTGAACGCCAATTCCGGTTGGCGACACACCTTCCCGCTTCGCGCTCTGGGTTCCTCGCTCTTTCACCAACAAGCCACAACGCGACCGCGAGGGCGCAGCGATAACCCTTTAAGCCCGCGCCTATCTCGCCAGTCAGTATCAGTAGAAGAAGTAGCGACCACCGCCCCATCGGTAGTAAGTAGCCCACTCCCTTACGCCGTAGGTGTTGAAGCGCTGGATGACTTCATTGGTTTCCGTTGTTTCGCTTTGGGGGTCAATCAGAAATGTGCCCCACACTTCTATCAACTGCCCTGATCCCGACTGCCCTGGGGCACCTTGTTGGATGATCCCCCACCTGCGGACCCTCCACAATTGGAAGTAAGGTCCAAAGCGCCGCACCGTGTAGAAGCCGTTCTCCGTCTCCCCGTCAGGATATCTGGCAGAGTAACTGAGACTCTGACCGTCCGCAAGGGGGCTCCTCAAAATCTCAACGGGTTCTGGCAAAAGAATGTAGCGACCATCTTCTGCCACCTTCCCGACCAGGTAAATTGACCCGTTGCTGTCCTGCCATATAATCTCCCGCTTGACGATGGTCTGGGTTTGTCCGTCCACATTCAGCGAGTATGTGATTTTCCGCAGCAAGTATCTGCGGGCGCGAGGGGTGTCAGGAATCTCAATCTCCGAAATCTCCACCTGTATTTCCCCTGCATTGGAGCCTTGGGATGCTCCTAACAACTCGGTTACTTGATTTCCTGACTGCAGCAGCGGAAGGCTTAAACCAGAGGAGGGGAGGGGACTGCGATCGCCCCCGCCACCGCAACTTGTGAGGGCTACGAGGAGGGAGACCATCACCGCTGCCACGGCACACTTCGCGACAACAAACCTGTTGCACAGCGACCGACGCATTGCCATGCACCTCCTATCTTTGCTCGTAACTGATTCATCTGAGGTGCTGCCTTCCCACAGCCCTTTTCGGATAAATTTTTCCACAAAAGCGGTTCACTTTAACATCCCTTTGGAGAAATGGGGTCGGCGCCTTGGAGGATTGGACTGAGGGGCAGCATTTTTACGAACTGCAAATGCGGGCATTAGAGAGCGCCCCTCTTACGGCTGTGAGTTGACGCTGGTTGGCAGAGCACACTGCGCACGAGAAGGAATCTGGAAGCAGAAGGGGCATTTTGCTCCCGCCCCCTTTGCCGAAGTGACTTTTGCCCTTGCGTTTTGACTTAAACTTGCTATAATCGCTTAGCGCAAGCGATGTTGGAGGTGAAGCGGGATGTTTATTCGCCGCGTTGCGCCACAACCAACGGAGGTTCAGGAGAAACCCGCTGCATCGCCGAGGGAAGCCGGGGATGGGCAGGGGTTGCGAGAAGCACCTAAGCGCTCTGTGCGCCTTACCGTTCCGAAGGACGAGATTTCGTGGGAGGACACTGCCCCCATCGGTGACCGTCCGCGCTTGAGTAGAGAAGAGCGCGAACTAATTCTGCGCTTGCGGGGGAAAGTGCACCAACGGGTCGTCTCGGACTTTGAGCGCGGGTTTGCCCGAGGCGTGGACATGCAAAACCCTGCCCAAGTGAGACCGCTGATAGAGCGGGTGGCACAGGAAATCATGGAGAGCGAGCAGGTGATCCTGCCAGCAAAACTTCGGGAAGTTTTGGTGCAAGAGGTTTTGGACGAAATCATCGGCTACGGTCCGCTCCAAGCCTTTTTGGACGACCCCACCATCACCGAAATCATGGTCAATAGCACGGACAAGATTTTTTACGAGCGGCGGGGGCGAATTTACTTGAGCGACCAACGCTTTGACAGCGACGAACATGTCCTGCGCATCATTGACAAAATCCTGTCACCGCTGGGGCGGCAAGTGAACGAACGGGTGCCACTGATGGACGCTCGGTTGCCCGACGGCAGCCGCGTCAATGTCATCATCCCCCCACTCGCCATCAAAGGACCGTGCATCACCATCCGCAAGTTTTCCCGCAAGCCCCTGACCATTGAGAAACTGATAGAGTTTGGCTCCCTAACGGAACCGATGGCGATTTTCCTTCAGGCAGCAGTGCAGGCGCGGCTGAACATCATCGTCTCGGGCGGAACGGGTTCTGGTAAGACCACTTTGCTGAATGTGCTGAGCAACTTTATTCCCCCTTGGGAACGAATCGTCACTGTGGAAGACGCGGCTGAGTTGCAATTGCAACACGAAAACTGGGTTGCATTGGAAGCCCGCCCCGCCAACATTGAGGGGCAAGGGGCAGTGACCATTCGTGACCTGGTGCGCAACGCTTTGCGCATGCGCCCTGACCGCATCATCGTTGGCGAATGTCGCGGTCCCGAAGCGTTGGACATGATCCAAGCCATGAACACAGGTCACGAAGGTTCCATGTCTACCCTGCACAGCAACTCGCCTCGCGACACCATCTACCGTTTGGAAACGATGATCATGATGGCAGGGATGGAATTGCCCCAGAAAGCCATTGCGCGCCAAATCGCTTCTGCTTTGCACCTTATCGTCCACGCTTCCCGCCTTTCCGACGGGAGCCGCAAGGTCGTTTACATCACGGAAGTGCAAGGGTTGGAAGGGGACACCGTTTTGTTGCAAGACATCTTCGTCTTTGAGCAGAAGGGGGTGGATGAGCAACGGCGAGTGATTGGGCGCCACCGCGCCACCGGTTTTCGCCCGTTGGCTGCAGAGCGGATTCGGGTCGCTGGCATTGATTTGCCTGACGATTTGTTCCTCCCCTAATCGGAGGTGACCGAGGATGGCGACAGCAACGCAAACGACACTGCCAGAAGAACGGGAACATTTTCCGATGCTCACGCGCTTATTTGCTCAAACTAAATGGGCGCGTTTGTATGCCCGCAAGATGATGGCAGCGGGATTGCCCTTGCGCGGGGAAGAGTTCCTCATCTTGCTGCTATTCTCCACCGTTGGCTTGTCAGCGATCGGTGCTCTCCTTATGCGTCACTTGGCAGGCTTCCTCATTGGTGGCTTTTTAGGCTTTATGCTCCCCAACTGGTGGTTGCAGTGGCGCATCAATCGCCGCCGAACAGTGCTGGAGAACCAACTGGCAGACGCGTTGACGATTATCTCCGCAGGTTTGTCAGCAGGCTACAGTTTCCTTCAAAGTGCCCGACTGGCTGCGGACCAATTGCCGCCCCCCATTTCTGAAGAGTTAGACCGGGTGGTGCGTCTCTCTTCGCTGGGAATGCCCATAGAGCAAGCCCTGCAGTTAATGGCGGAACGAGTGCAAAGTTACGATTACGACATCACCGTTTCCGCTATCCTTGTTCAGTTGCGGCGGGGTGGGAATCTTTCCCGCATCCTCTCCACAGTTGCCGACACTATCCGCCAACGCATTGAATTGCGAGGTGAAATCGCTGCTTCTACTGCACAGGCGCGTTTCAGTGGTTGGATTTTGATGGGGCTTCCCTTCGCTGTTGCTGTGCTCGTTTTTATCATCAACCCAGCGTGGATGCGGCTGCTTTTGGACACTGATTTGGGTCGCAAGATGATTTACACGGGCATCGTCATGCAAGCGCTGGGCATGCTTACTATCCGCAAACTCTTGCAAGTAGAGTTGTGAGGGGTGAAGGCAATGAGCATTGAACTGTTGCTGGTCATTGGTCTTTGGGCGTTCGCTTTCACCTTAGCGGGCATCAGCCTTTTTTGGGAAATCCGTGCCCGCCAACTGAGAGAACGACTCTCTCGCATCGTCCGCCCTACAGAGGAAGAAGAGCAACTGCTGGCAGAAGTGGAGGACGAAGAACTGCGAATGTCGCTGCCAGCGCGCCTGTTTCGCACCTTCCTTCTGCCCATCGTTCAGCGGTTTAGCCAACTGATGCCCCAAGCCAGCGGTTCGCTAAAGATTACCGACGAAATTTTGGCGATGGCAGGATACCCTTGGGGGTTGACAGCCGAAGATTTGATGGGGCTGCGCTTGTTGCTTACCCTCGGGGGAGCGTTTTTGGGCGCCTTCGTTCCCTTGTTTCTCGGACCTTTCGTGCCCGGGGTAGCGAGTCCCATTAACCTCATCCTCGCCGTCAGCATCTTCAGCATCGTTGGTTTCCTCGGTCCTATCTTTTGGCTGCGGCGCTTGGCGAACAGACGGCGGCGCCTGATTTTACGCCAACTACCTGATATGTTGGACCTTATCACCCTTTCCGTTGAGGCAGGGTTAGCCTTTGACGGGGCTGTTTACGAAGCCACCCGCCGGTTCAAGGGACCGCTTTCAGATGAGTTGAAGAAAGCGATGAAGGAGGTCACTTTAGGCAAGCCGCGTGCCCAAGCCCTGCGCAACATGGCAGAGCGATTGAAACTGGAAGACATTTCCCTTCTGGTTTCTTCCGTCCATCAGGCAGAGACGCTGGGGGCACCTCTGGCGGATGCCCTCAAAGCCTTAGCCATTGAGTTGCGCAAGAAGCGGCTACGCATGATTCGGGAGCAGATTGCCAAACTGCCCGTCAAACTCATCTTCCCGCTGGTGCTGTTCATCTTCCCCACTCTGTTCATCGTCATTCTCGGTCCCGCCATCGTTCAGTTGTCCCGCACAGGGTTGGGCGGCGGCTAACAACAGCGCCTCCGCAAGTGGGCAAGCGCGCAGACAGCGGGGGTGAACCTAAGCGTCTGTTGACTTTACCACCATCACACATTGCACAGTTCAAACGCCTTTCGCATTGCCTCAAAGACATCCCCTTTGGGGACGAACTCGTGCCCCACATAGCCGGTGTAGCCCAAAGCAGCGATGGCTTTCATGATGCCCCGATAGTTGAGTTCTTGCTCGTCATCCATGTCCCGCCGTCCAGGGTTGCCAGCGGTGTGGAAGTGGGCAATCCATTGGATGTTTTGCTGGATGGTGCGGATGATGTCTCCCTCCATGATTTGCATGTGGTAGATGTCGTAAAGCAAGCGCACGCGGGGGGAGTTCACCCGCTTGCACACCTCTACGCCCCACCAAGTGTGGTCGGCTTGGTAATCTGGGTGGTCTACTTTGCTGTTCAGCAGTTCCAACGCCAGGGTCACTCCTGCTTCCTCAGCGGCTTTAGCAACGCGGCGCAACCCTTCCGCTGTGTTCTCAATGCCTTCCTCGTCGCTCAGACCGCGTCGGTTGCCTGAAAAGCAGATGAGGATTTTGATGCCGTATTGCTTGGCGAGTTCCAAGTTGCGCAAGATTTCCTCTTCTATGCGGTTGTGGTTCTCCTTGCGGTTGAGACCGTCGGTCAGGGACCTGTGCCCACCGATAGTGACAATCTCCAATCCTTCGTCCTTGATGGGGTCCCACCATTCACGGGGGACGAGTTCAAAGCCGGCATACCCGATGGCTTTGGCTTCCCGAAGGAGTTTCTTGATGTCCACACCCTGCCGAGCAAAGCACCACCAACTGAGGTCTTGCTTGAACTGTCCCATTCGCTTTTCCCCTCCTTTTTGTTCTCCCGCGGCTGCCAAACTGGCAACGGCGACCCCTAAACTTGTCGCCCGCAACCAATCACGACGCGTCATCGCACATCACCTCTCGGCAATACATTGTGGCGCACCGAGTGGAAAGAGCCACAGGGTTTCCCCTGACAGACAGCACTTTAGTATTGACAAGGGTGTTTCGGCGGTTGATAATTTGTGTGAGCGCTTCTGGGTGACGAGGCGCTCAAGGGGGTGAGCGTGGATGCCAGAAGGCGCCCGTGCCGGTGACCCGTTTGCGGAGTTGTTGCAAAAAGGGAGCCAGGCAGTTCAGCAAAACCGCCCCGAGGAGGCTATCCCCCTATTGGAGCGAGCGGTCCAACTTCAACCTGACTCTTTTGACGCTCTCTTCTGGCTTGGCGCTGCCTACTCTTTAGCCCAGCGTTGGGAGGAGGCTGCTCAGTGCTTTGAGCAAGCGAAGGAGATTCGCCCCACCGTTGCTGCTGCCTGGTATAACTTGGGGGTCGTCTACTGGCGCATGGGGCGAATGGGCGACGCCATTGATTGCTTTGAAGCCACCCTGCAGATTGACCCCAACCATGCTGGCGCCAAGCGAGCCTTGGACCAAATCATCGCAACGAGGTCGGGCTCAGACACTGAACTCTCTCCTCTCTGATGGCTAATTCACGGCGCCGTCCCTGCCTGAAGGGTGCTGAGAAATTTGTGCAGCAGCGGTGAGGCTCCCATGCGCAAAGAGGTGCCCCGGTAAGCGAAGAGGTTTTTCGCGCTAAAATGATTGCCTGCTCCCCTATAGCGACTGAAGGGCGCGACGAGGAACGATCGTTGGCTATTATCGGCAGAGGAGGTCAGAAAATGATGTCCTTGCCCATGCTGCCTTTTGAACAGGAGATAGCCGAGTTGGAAGAACGCATCCGTCAACTGAAGGAGAAAGGGGAAGAAGAACAGGCTGCGCAACTGGAGCAGGAACTGCGCCAGCGTTTAGCGCAGTTGACCCCTTACGAGCGGGTGCTTCTGGCACGCCATCCCCTTCGCCCTTACACGCTGGATTACATCAACGCCGTCTTTGACGACTTCGTGGAACTGCATGGGGACCGCCTTTACGGCGATGACCCTGCCATCGTGGGAGGCTTGGCGTGGTTGGATGGGCAAGCGGTAGTTGTCGTGGGGCAGCAGAAAGGGCGCGACGCCCAAGAACGCGCTCGGCGCAACTTCGGCATGCCCCACCCTGAAGGCTATCGCAAAGCCCTGCGGTTAATGCAACTGGCGGAGAAATGGCGCAAGCCTCTCATCACCTTCGTGGACACCCCAGGTGCTGCTTGCCTTGACGAAGATGAAGCCCGCAACATCTGTGGCGCCATCGCGCACTGCCAAATGTTCATGGCAGGGATGACGGTGCCCACCATCGCGGTCATTATCGGCGAAGGTGGAAGCGGTGGCGCGATTGCTCTCGCAGTTGCTAACTGCGTGTTAATGCTGGAAAACGCCACTTACTCGGTCATTCAGCCAGAAAGTTGCGCTGCCATCCTTTGGCGGGACGAAAAACTGGCACCGAAAGCCGCCGAAGCCTTGCACCTAACGGCTCAAGATGCCCTTCAGTTAGGCGTGGTAGACGAGATCATCCCCGAACCCTTAGGAGGTGCCCACCGCGACCCATTGGCAACTTCCGCTGCTGTCAAGGAAGCCCTTCTCCGCCACTTGCAAGAACTGCGCACTTTGTCTCCCGACGAACTGCGTGAACAGCGTTACCAGAAGTTCCGCCATATGGGCGTCTTTGTTGAGGTGTAATGCCCCTTTTCAGGGAGGGGAACGAAAAGCATGCACCTTTATCGCTTCCTTGCGACTTTGTCGCTCACGGTTTTGGTAATGGGCTGCAGCAGCCTAACCGTGCGGGTGCACATCCTCAGCGTGAGCGTCTCGCCCCGAACCCTTCCTCGCGAGGGAGGGAAGGTGAAAATCGTGGTGAAGACCTATAACGCTGATGAGGTGCGTGTCTCCTTCCAGCGCCTCAGCGATGGGCGGGTCTTTTCACTCTGGCTTTCACAGGAATTCCACTGGGGTTTCGCCTTAGGGGAGCAAAAGTGGGATGGAGAGATAAGGTTGCCACCAAACGAGGACCCTGAAGGCAAAGACCAAATCTACCGTGTTACCGTCCGCGCGTGGGGCTCTGGCTATAGCGAACATGTCCGCAGCGAAGGGGAAGTGGTTGTCAAAGGAGCAGAAGAACCCGAAAGTGCTGCCGAAAGCGAACCTTCGCAAGCAAACTCGCCCCTCTCCGAGGAGCACTCAGGGAAAACCTGAAGTCCGCAAAGATGTCCTTCTGCCCTTGCTTTTCCTCAACGGCAGCGTTAAAGTTTTGTTGCCCGCGCAAAGCGCTATTTGTGGGGAATTTTTGTTTGACGATTGCGACCGAATCCTTGTTGGTAAGGAGGTGACCTGATGGGTTCCACGAAAAAATGGTGGCGCAAAAAGGCGAAAAAGCACTGGCGCAAGAAGCGCCGGCGGATGCATCGCCATCGCAAGAAGGAGCGGTAGTTTTGTTGGAGTAAGCCTCTGCAAGCCTGCGGCTTGGACGAGATAGAGAACCTCGCTCGTGCGGGGAATCCTCTCGCATCAAGGTTTTCCATAGGCTCGGCAGCGAGAAAGTGACAGGTGCGTTTGTCATTGATCGCTGTAGGTAGGAAAGAAGGGGGTGCTACGACCGCGTCGCCAGAGGCGCCGCAGAGAGGCTAACGCGATAAAGCCGACAATCATAAGGACCAAGCCCAAGGCTGCCCATTTTTCGCCCTGCGGTTTGCTCACGAAGAGACCAAACATTATCGCCCCTGTCCCACCCGTGAGCATGCTGACAATCTCGGCAGCCGCCTGCAGTGGTGGCGGCAAAGGGGGCGCTTCAGGAAGGAGAGGCTCCCCGCACGCCCAACACTTATCCCTGTCCGCAAAGTTTTCGCGCCCGCAGTGAGCGCAATAAACGCGCTCCACTACAGCAGCGGGTTCCTCTGCCCCTTCCTCTACTTCAAGGGGGCGATGAGAACGCATCGCTTCCACCAGTTTGCCCAACTCCCCGTCATCCAACCACACAGAGCCACATTGGGGACAGCGGTCAACGGACAGGTTCGGTGCCTGCGGGGGATAAAACGGCTCCATCACTGCTTCGCACAAGGGACACACCATTTCCAGCACCAGTATGGGCATAGGGTTCGTATCAGCATAAGCATTTTCCAAAGCGAGGGCTGCCTCCCAATCCTCTTGGACAATGCGCCACGCCTCAAAGGACAGCAACATCCCTCCGCATTGGGGGCAGACATCGGCGGTCAATGCCCCTTTCATATCCTGCAGTAGCGGCACTTGACACTTTGGGCAGAGCGGCACTTTCGGCATCGCCCTCACCGCTTCAAACAATAGCGCAGCGCGCCAAAATGAGCGATGGCAAGCAACGGCGCAAGGGGGCGATGTTAATGCAACAAAAGGATGCGTGGGTGCGTTTGGTGGAGCGGACGAACGGACTTTTAAAGTTGCGCCCCACCTATGTCCGCCGATTCTACAAAGACGGCGGGCGGTTGGGAATTAGCAAACGACCTGGCGATACTTTTGACCCCAAGACGAAACTGTTCGTCCCCGAGCGGTGGATTGCCTCGTGCGTGGAAGCCCACAACCCTCACCCAGTCAAAGGTGAAGGGCTAAGCGAAGTTTGGGCGCCACCTTCAAGTGAACGCATCTTCCTGCGCGACTTGCTGCGGCAGTTCGGTCCCCTCCTGTTGGGCGAGGAGCGTTACAAAGCCCACAACGGGGAGTTCCGCGTTTTAGTCAAAATCCTTGACCCTGCCGAACCCATCGTTTTCCACTTTCACGCCCGCGACGAGGATGTTTGGGCGCACCCAGAGTTCTTCGCGGGACATCGTTTCGGCAAGGACGAAGCCTACTTCTTTTTGGATGCCCCGAAAGGAGCGTGCCCCTACACCCATTTGGGCTTGCTGTCTGGCATTGACGAAAAGGAATTGCTTGCAGCGATTGCAAAAGGGCGCGACCGCTTGCTGGAACTGTCACCTTACTACCTGCAGCGAAGCGGCGAAGGCTACTTCACCCCTGCTGGCGTGCCGCACCGACCGGGAACAGCGTTGTGCTTGGAAATCCAACAACCCAGCGATGTTTACACGCTGCTGGAAACAGAGACGGACGGGCGAAAGATGAACCCGCAGCAAATTCATCCAGGTTTCCCCGACTTGGAAACGGCGCTGCGCTTTTTGGATTTTGCGACTGCTCAGGATCCCGACTTGTTGGAACGGTGCCGCTTAACGCCACAGCCGATAGTGGAAACGCAGCAAAAGGGTGGTTGGGAAGAGTGGATTTTCCCTCCCTCTTTGACGCCGAAGTTCAGCGGCAAGCGGCTAATCGTGACAGGCGTTTTTGAGAGCGTGGAACGAGACCCCTACGCGTTGCTTATTTGGCGGGGGCGCGGAAAACTGAACGGCAAACCCATCAAAGCAGGGGACGAATTCTTCGTCGGTTACATTGCTGCTACTCAACCGCACTTTTTTGAGAACGTGGGTGGAGAGCCGCTGGAAGCCTTCAAGTTGTTCCCCCAAGCCATTTAATCAAGTGGGAAGTGCACTCTCCGCAACCCTAATTTCGTTTTTTGGTTCGGCTATAAGACGAACCCCCGTTTCAAACGACCATCGCTCACAAGGGGCGATGCGACCAAGTCGCGGCTGACGCTGCTCCTGCCAGAAGGGGATGCAGTGTCACTGTAGGATCGCTGTGAGGCGCGACAAACTTCTCGCCGATTAAAATCGGCGCTCATTTTTAGTGTCACCGACTACAGGCTAAAGCCCGTAGCATGGAGCGCGGAATTTTTCATCTCGCGTCCCCCATCCCACACCCCATATAACGAAAAATGGTGCGCCGGGCAGGATTTGAACCTGCGACCTTCGGATTAAAAGTCCGCTGCTCTACCGGGCTGAGCTACCGGCGCACCATAAAGGCGCAGAAAAGTTTAACGCAACTTTTCCTTAGCGACAATAGCGCAGGCAAAGAAAACCTCACGAAGTCAGGCGCACATAGATGCTGTCGGCGATAGCGTTGTCTACGGCGTATTGAGTTTGGTGCACCTCAAAGACGAAAGAGGGGAAACGGCGCAGCAACTTGACAGGTTCTCCTGGCAGAACGCCCATCGCCATCAACTTTTGCATGGCTTCCGTGTCTTTCGTTTGTAAGTAAGCGATGCGCCCCACCTCTCCTGGGGTCATTTCGGAGAGGGGCACGATGAGGCGGATGCCGGCTTTCCGTGCCTCTTCACAACAGCGTCCTGGGGGTATTTCCCCGCCGTGGGGACAGTAACGGGGATGCCCTAAAAGGGTGCAAATGGCTTCCTCCAAACCTTCGTGCAAGGCGTGTTCAATACCACAGGCTGCCTCATCCAGAAGGTTTTCAGAGGTTTGCAAAAGGTCCACCAGCAATCGTTCCGCCAAGCGCCGCCGGCGCAGCGCTAACTTCGCTTGTTCTTCCCCCTGCGGTGTCAATTGCCATTCGCCGTTCACTTGCTGTATCAAGTTTCGCTGCACCAGTTCTTGAATGGCTTCCTCCGTAAAGGAGGCTTCCAATTGAGGCATGTAAGGTGGGTTGCCACCTTCACGATGGCGTATCCACAACAGTTCCAACACATGTTCCGCGTCACGGCTTAAAGGCATTGCCCTACTCGCCTCCTATACTTGCTAAGCGACTGAACTCTTGTGCCACAATGATGATGACGCAGTCGCCACGGAGGTGTCATTGATGTTGCGCAAGTGGTTCATCGCGGTCAGCCTGCTCCTTTCGTTTGCCATGGGGAGCGCGCAAGACCGATTGGTGCTGGTCTCGCCCCACTGGGAAGGGATTCAGCAGGAGTTTGAACAGGCTTTCAAGAACGCTTACCGCCAACGGACGGGGCGAACGGTCACCCTCCAGTGGTTGGATGTGGGGGGAACGATGGCGATTTTGCGCTACATCCGCACTAACTTCAAAAAATCGCCCAAAGGCATCGGCGTGGACATTTTCTGGGGTGGCGGTTTAGACCCTTACTTGCAACTGAAACGGGAAGGGCTTTTGCAACCTGTCAAGGTTAACCCAGAAGTCTTAAAGCGCATCCCCAAGACCGCTGCAGGGGTGCCCCTTTACGACCCTGAAGGTTACTGGTTCGGCGCTGCCCTTTCAGGGTTCGGCATCGTGTTCAACAAACCTGTCCTGAAAACGCTGCGGCTTAAAGAGCCGCGCACTTGGGAGGACTTGACAGACCCGCGCTTTTTCAATTGGATTGCGATGCCCGACCCTCGCCGTAGCGGCCGCGCCCACATGATGTGCGAAATCATCCTGCAAGCCTACGGGTGGGAGCGGGGGTGGGACATATTGGCGAAAATTTTCGCCAACGCGAAGCGGGTGGCGCCCGGCTCCGACGAACCTGTCACTGATGTTGCTAACGGTGAAATCGCTGCTGCGCCCAGCATTGACTTTTACGCATGGGCGAAAATCGCTGAGGCAGGCAAGGAGTTGTTGGGTTTCGTTTACCCCCCGAAACTCACGGTTATCAACCCTGACGCCATCGCCATGCTCAAAGGAGCGCCGAACCCTCGGGTAGCGAAAGCCTTTATAGAGTTCGTGCTCTCGGAAAGGGGACAGAAACTGTGGATGCTCCCCCGAGGCACCCCTGAAGGACCCCAGCGGTTCACCCTTGCCCGAATGAGCGTCCTCCCGCACCTTTACGAGCAACTGAAGGGCAAAACCGTTGTCACTGCTAACCCCTTCCGCTTCAAAGCAGGGTTTCGCTATGACGCCTCCAAAGGGGATGCGCGCATTGATGTGCTCAACAGTTTGCTGGGCGCTTTCTTCATCTCACCCCATAGGGAACTGAAAGCCTATTGGCAGCGAGCCATGAAAGTGAACCGCAAAATCGCCTTCCATCCCCCTGTCAGCGAGACAGAAATCATGCGGTTAGCCCCTAAGTGGGCGACGGACCGAAAGTTGGCAGCGGAGATGGAAAGCCAATGGCTGCAACGCGCTAAGGAAATGTATGCCCGATAATAGCGCGATGGGCACGGGACGGCTAAAGACTTCCTTCGTCTCTTGCCCTGAGCCTCGCTTTGAGAGGTGAGACTCAGTGACCGTTGCAGAACTCTTGCAGCGGGCTCGGTCGGCGTCGGGAAAGAAAATCCGCTACCGATTGGGTGCGGGCGGCATTGACCCCAGAGCGCCAACGCCTGCTTCGGTGGACAACGCCTGCGATTGCAGCGGGTTCGTCTGTTGGTGCTTGGGCATCTCCCGCAAAACGGACCATCCGCTGTATGTGCGTTTCAACGGCGGTTGGATCAACACCGATGCGATTGTTCACGATGCAAAACAGCCAACAGGCTTTTTCCGCCGACTGGAAGCGCCAAAAGTTGGTTGCCTGATTGTATTCCCATCCAAGCGACCGCGCCGCCGCTACGGGCATGTGGGTCTCGTGACAGAAGTCAAGCAAGGGAAAGTGACGAAAGTCATCCATTGCTCTGCGGGCAACTTTCGCCGCTACGGCGACGCCATCCGTGAAACGCCACCAACCGTTTTCGCCGTGCCCGATGTCATCTACGCGTGGTATGAAGGAGTGGAGGAAGGCTAAAGCGCTGACGAAAGAAGCAGGCAGCAAAAGGATGCTCTTGCTATGGCAGCCCAACAAGAACCGCAGGACATCACTCGGCAAGCAACGGGAAACAAGCGAGAGACTTGGAACGAATTTCGTTTCAGCGCCCTCGTGGGGCTTTTCGCTTTAGCGGAGTTGGGAACGGTGAGCGCTGTTACCTTGTGGTTTGCTGCGCAAGCGTCGCTCATTACAATTGCTTCCGTCATCGTTGCCGCAGCCCTCAGCCTTTCCTTCCTCGCTGCCATTGTGTTGGCGACGCACCCTCACGATGCCGATGCTGATTGCTGGGAAGCCCTTCACCAAGCCTTGACCGCGTGGAGGCGAGCGGTCAGGGAGCAAGGAGGGGAACAAGGGCGCCTGTGGCATGAGCAGGGCAAAGGCGCTTTGCAAATGGCGGTGGACTGCCGTCCGTCTTCCCGTTTGCTGCAGCGGACATTGGAGCGGTTACAGGGCACATTCAGCGAAAGCGGTGCGCCACAGCAGCGCTCTACTTCTTCTTGGCGCGAAGAAGTCGCCCGCGCTTTGGGCGTGCTCCTTGCCCTCAGTCCCTTCGCTGTGCTATCCATAGCGAAAGCGATTTGGGCGCAAGCGCTGTGGCAACTCTGGGCAATGAGCATCGGGATTGGAACCGCTTTGGTTGCTTGGTATGGGGTTGACAGCGCCCCATCCCGCGCCCTCCTTTACGCCGTCAGCAGTGGGATGGTGGGAGCCAGTTTTTACAACCTGCGCGCCCTTGCAGAGCACATCGCAGTAGACCGAGACTACAGCACGCGCTTTTGGGTGGATTACCTCACGCGCCCATTACTGGGCGCCATTCTTGGCGCGGTGGTTTACGCTTTCGCTGTCGGTTTGGTGTGGGCATTGACGCTGCAAGGTCCTGTCAACTTGCAAACGCCCGAAGCGATGTTCGCTTTGGGGTTCCTCAGCGGTTACTCGTTGCGCTCAGTTCTCCTGTGGCTGAACAACATTGCGAAAACGGTCTTCCGCACCGAAACCCAACGAGCAGAACGAGGGGAGCCGCCTGAGGTTATTCCGTAAGCATTGACAAACTTTCCAGAACTGTCCTCAGGGCGAAAGTGCGCTAAAATTTTTGCAGGCTGCGCGCCCGTAGCTCAGTCCGGATAGAGCGCGGGACTTCGGATC
>FWWL01007810.1_pt1 | contig 14225 bp, 8 predicted proteins | sample 2228331 | NCBI WGS metagenome assembly FWWL01 (sample SAMEA103939775, study PRJEB20133) | metagenome
TCCTCTGCCAGAAGTCGAACAAGCGGTGCAGCAGATTCGTAAGAAGGGGGTCGATCAAGTTCGTCATTGGTTGCGAGTGTATCGTCGCTTCTTTAAAACAATTACTCAGAGCAACGACCCTGCGCTCATCATCGGCACATTGGCGTTACGCGGGCATATCATCAATGCCGATCAGAGCGCCTCAGCGCATGTGCATGGCCCGCTAAAGGTGGATTTTGACGCAAAGACGGTGCTGGAGCAGTGCGGCATCAACCCCAACATGCTTTATCACCATCAGCGCCTTGCAGGAGAAATCTGTGGTTCGGCCATATTGATTGCCCCTACAGGAAGCGGGAAGACCGAGGCAGCTCAACTTTGGGCTGCCCGTCAAGCTGCTGAAAGGGGCATCACTCGTCTGTTTTATACCCTGCCCTATCAGGCCAGCATGAATGCTATGCAGCGACGACTTGCCCATAGTTATGGCGAAACGCATGTTGGCATCTTGCATGGCCGCGCTTTGTCTGCTCTGTATCGCCTGATGCTGGAAAAGGAGTACGATCCTCGGCGAGCAGCAAAAGAAGCACGGTGGGCGCGCAACCTGGCTCAGCTAAACCAACAGCCGGTGCGCGTTTTCAGTCCGTTTCAGATGCTGAAAGGCATGTATCGTCTAAAAGGATATGAAGCGCTATTGCTGGACTACCATGGGGCAGCTTTTATCTTCGACGAGATTCATGCGTATGAGGTGCGTCGCCTGGCGATGATCCTAAAAACAATCGAGTATCTCGCGAGGAACTATAGCGCCCGATTCTTGATCATGTCGGCCACGTTCCCGAGTTTGATCCGCCGGCAGTTGCATAGTGCGCTGAATTTTCCAGCGGAGATTTTGGCCGATGAGGCGGTGTTCATCCAGTTTCGACGCCATCGTCTTCATCTGCTCGACGGCGAATTGACCGACGAAGAAAGCCTGCAGCGCATCTGCGCCGACGCTCAACAAGGTAAATCGGTGCTCGTGGTTTGCAACCTGGTTGCACGTGCACAGGACGTGTATGAACAGTTGCGTCAGCGACTGGCTCACCAGCGCATCGAAGTTATCTTGCTTCACAGTCGGTTCACAATTCGCGACCGCCTTTACAAAGAAACGCTGATTCGTCATGCCGTAGGGTCAAAAAGCGATCAGAGAAAACCCGTTGTCTTAGTGGCGACGCAGGCGGTGGAGGTGAGTCTCGACATCGATCTCGATGTGCTCTACAGCGACCCTGCACCGCTCGAGGCTTTGGTGCAGCGATTTGGGCGCATCAATCGTCGACGCTTACATCCTGACTTAGCCCCTGTGCATGTCTTCTGCCGGCCAGACGACGGTCAAAAAATTTACGCTGCCGATATCGTCAAGCGAACCATCGATATTTTGAAACGGGAGGATGGAAGGCCGATTGACGAAAGCTCGATCGGTTCGTGGCTTGATGAAATTTACACCGGCGAAATCGCCGAGCAATGGCAGAACGAATACGCCAGGGCGGCAAGCGAATTCGAAGCAACCTGCATGCGCACATTACGCGCCTTTCAATCCGATTTCATGCTTCAAGAGGAGTTCTACAAAGCTTTCGACGGTCTTGAGGTGCTTCCGAATGATTTATATGACGAATACGCACGGCTGTACGAGGATGACCCTATTCGAGCTCACGATTTACTTGTTCCTATTTCCTGGCGCAGCTATCATGCGTTGGCTCGTCAAGGTATGGTGAAAGCAGGCGATCGCCGCACGCCGCCTGTTGTGCTGACGTCGTACACTGCCGAGCAAGGCTTGATGTTCGATTCTTTCTCGGGGACAGAACAATAGAAGCATTCTCAGAAACTATCTTTCAACAGAGGTCTGTTCAAAATGACTTCCTCCGACAGATTTCGTTTTTCATACGACCGAATCCCATTGGTTGCGCACCATTTCCGTTTCTTAGTGACGGCGGAGACGTCGATCTTCTTTCACGACTTCAAAGGCAGTGCGCTGCGCGGAGCGATGGCCGGCTATCTGAAGCGCACCTATTGTCCGGAGTGGCGCGCAGAAAAGACCGAACCGCTGCATCAGGCCCTCTGTCCTATCTGTCAGTTGCTCAGCTATGAGCTGGCCCCAGAAGGGGGCGGAGATATCCGCCGCCCCTTCGCCCTTCGGCCGCCATTGACGACACAGAACGTTTTTACGCCTGGGGAGTCCTTTGATTTTGGATTGACGCTCTTTGGCAATCAATTGATCTATTTTCCCTATCTTGTGCTCGCAGTGCAGGCAGCCGGAGAGGATGGCGTTGGCGTCCGAGGAGAAAACGGACGCCGCGGCCGCTTTCGCATTGCGCGCATCGACGCTGTCAATTTGCTGAGCGGCGCCACGCAACCCGTGTTGGCGCCGGGCGCAACTACAGTGCAAACAGCGACGGCGCCGATCACCCATGAGGATGTTTTCCAAGCGGCGCAGGCGTTGAAAGGGCAGCTGCAGCGCAACGCAATGCATCTGACGGTCGAATTCGCAACCCCGCTGCGATTGATTCAAGCAGGACATATTGTGAAAGAAGCTGCATTTTTCCCGTTGATGAAACAGATCGTGCTACGCGTGCTTGATCTTTGCGCCCAGCATGGAGAGGGCCGCCCGGATATTGTTCTCAAGCGCGATATTTTCCCTGCCGCAGACGCTGTGTCGCCGGTGGCCGACGAGACGCGTTGGTGGGATGTGGCGGGCTACTCTTCGCGTCTGGGACGCGAGCAACGGTTAGGCGGATTGATTGGAAAGGCGACTTATTGGGCCGAAAACTGGGACGCCTTGCTGCCCTGGCTGGTGTGGGGAGAGGTCGTGCAGGTAGGGAAAAATGTAGTGAAGGGGTGCGGCGTATATCAACTGAGCGTAGGATGAGAGATTTTTGCGATCTTCTATCCATCGATCGAATTAGTCGAGGAGGAATCTCTGTGGGAATCGTTCAACATCTTATCGTGGACGAATTCGGCAGTTTCGTGGGGAAGAAGAGCGAGCGCCTAAGCGTCACCTGCCAGGGCGAAAAGCGCATCGAGGCGCCGCTGATGCATCTGGAGACGGTGTTGATCACCGGGAAAGGCGTCAGTTTGAGCAGCGACGCTGTAGCGGCGTGTGCGGAAGCCGGAATCCCGATTCATTTTCTCGACGCGCACGGACGACCGGTCGGCAGTTTCTACAGCGCTTCGTTGACGGCGACGATTCAGACGCGACGCGCTCAGTTACAGGCTCGTGACAGCGAAAGAGGACTTCTGTTCGCCAAGGCGATTGCGACCGGCAAAATCCGCAACCAGAGCAACCTGCTCAAGTACCTCAGCAAAAACCGTCGCGAAAAACAGCCGGAGCTTTACCATGAAGTGCGCCTGCTGGCCGATGAGGTGCTCGACCATCTGGCTGAAGTCGAGCGTTGCATTGGGGAGACGGTCGATGCTTGCCGGGGCGTCCTGCTTTCGATCGAAGGGCGAGCTGCCCAGAAGTACTGGGCGGGCGTCAAACAGCTGCTACTTACTGAGGTGGACTGGCCTGGGCGGCGCACGCAGGGCGCAACCGATCCGTTGAATGCAGCCCTCAATTATGGCTATGGCATTCTCTATAGCGAAGTGGAGCGAGCATTGGTGCTGGCCGGCCTGGACCCGTATGCAGGATTTTTGCATGTAGATCGTCCAGGGAAGGCAAGCCTGGTGTTCGACCTTGTAGAGGAGTTCCGCCAGACTGTCGTAGACCGCACGATCATCGCTATTTTCAATCGCAATATGGCGATTGAGCTTGATGAACGTCATGCCTTGACAGAAGCAAGCCGCCGTAGCATTGCGGAAAAGATTCTTGCGCGCCTCGATGGCGCCGAGCCCTTTGAGGGGAAGCGCCATGCACTGCGCTCCATCATCCAGATGCAAGCCCGGCATCTGGCGACCTTCTTGCGTGGAGAACGGCCTGCGTACGATGCATTCGTTGCGTCTTGGTAGGAGATGTATCATGAAATGCCTTGTCATCTATGACATTCCTGACGACAAGATCCGAACCAAAATTGCTGACTTTTGTCTGGACTATGGTCTAGATCGCATTCAATACAGCGCCTTCATCGGCGACTTGAGCAACAATCATCAAGAGGAGCTTATGTTAAAGCTGGACAGACGTTTGGGCAAGGCGCCCGGTAGAATCGATCTGTTCCCGATATGTAAGGAGGATTGGCGCAGCCGAGTTTCTATTCATCGTGAATCGGAAACTTCAACGGCATAAGACAGGAGCGTTCCTGATGATGGAGCAGACTAGTGAAATCATGGAGCCTAATATTGAGACGCCGGAAAACGAGTGGCGAATTCGAGTCGCCGATATTAAGCAATATGCTTACTGTCCAAGGGTGGTTTTTTACGAGTATTGCCTACCCGGGGTGCGTCCCCTCACCTACAAAATGCAGCATGGCCTTGAAGCGCAGAGCCGTGTAGAGGAGCTAGAAAAACGCCGCAGCCTGCGGGAGTATCGGTTAACGGAAGGGGTGCGCCATTTTCATGTGGCGCTGACTTCGGAACGACTTGGCTGCACAGCTTTAATCGACCTTGTAGTGGAGAGCAGCGACGGCAGCCAGCGCCGATTGACGCCTGTAGACTTCAAAATGAGCCGTCGCGAGCCGGGGCGACACTTTCGGCTGCAGTTGGCCTGTTATGGGCTAATGTTAGAGGAAGTCTGGGGGGCGCCGGCGCCTGAAGGCATTCTCTACCTCATTCCTCTCAAACGCCCCGTTCATATCAAACTCGACAAACAGTTGCGCAAGGAGGCGGAGCAAACGTTGGCGGAAATTCGTAAGATGGTCTTGGGGGAGCACATGCCTGCCCCGACCCCTCATCGAAATCGATGTGTTGACTGTGAATTTCGTCGCTTTTGCAATGACGTGATATAAAGCCTGTAAGAAGACGCATCTTCGCAAATCGGAGAGAAACTGGAACGGTTACTGACGAGACCGCCGCTGTAGAAGCCGGTCGACACTGTTGCTCCAGAGCACAGTTCATCATTTTTTCATCTCAAATTGGGGCTCCATTTCAACAAAAAGTTCATTTGCGACAAGAGGTTAGAAATAAGAAGGATGTAAAATTGAAACGGTCTCGAATCATCTTTTGTAGAAGCGCTATAAATGCATCGAGCAGTATGCAAAGGCATTTTTGCCAATGCGAAATGCTTTGAGCGGGTGCAGGTCTAGGCAACGATCCAACAGCGAGGATACTGAAACACCAGCGGGCGATTTTTGCATCGTACCACTCGGGGTGGTCTAGGCAACGATCCAACAGCGAGGATACTGAAACAGATCAATGCACACACGCACAGAAACACGACCAGGGTCTAGGCAACGATCCAACAGCGAGGATACTGAAACACACGTTTCTCTTCGAGCAGACAACGAACAGCAAGCGGGTCTAGGCAACGATCCAACAGCGAGGATACTGAAACACGAGCGGGACAGGGCTGTGGATGGGGCTGTCGGGCGGTCTAGGCAACGATCCAACAGCGAGGATACTGAAACGGCCTTCCAGGCGTACACACGCCAAGACGGCGGCATGGTCTAGGCAACGATCCAACAGCGAGGATACTGAAACTGACGCTGTGGCTTATTATGCCGACTGGCCGGTCAGGTCTAGGCAACGATCCAACAGCGAGGATACTGAAACTGACGAGTACGCCGCCGGGTGGGCTGTTGCGCAAGCGGTCTAGGCAACGATCCAACAGCGAGGATACTGAAACCACCACGCCAGCGCTAGTGCGATGACCATATCGTCGGGTCTAGGCAACGATCCAACAGCGAGGATACTGAAACAGCAGATAACCGGTGTAAATCGTAAAAGCCGTCGGGGTCTAGGCAACGATCCAACAGCGAGGATACTGAAACACAACTCGCGCCAAACGAACAGCAATTTTAATCTCGGTCTAGGCAACGATCCAACAGCGAGGATACTGAAACACAAAATCACCTGATTCAAACACCGCCATGTTCGGCGGTCTAGGCAACGATCCAACAGCGAGGATACTGAAACGGCGTCGATCAGCGTCTCTCTGTGTGGCAGGAGGGGGTCTAGGCAACGATCCAACAGCGAGGATACTGAAACGCTTGATGCTGGCAACCTGGTACGCCAGGTCACGCGGTCTAGGCAACGATCCAACAGCGAGGATACTGAAACTGTGATCGGCCTGTGGGGCGTGATCGACATTACGGGGTCTAGGCAACGATCCAACAGCGAGGATACTGAAACCACTTTTGCCGCAGTTCCTCCGCACGGTCGATCTGGGTCTAGGCAACGATCCAACAGCGAGGATACTGAAACTGGCAGAACCGCATTGTGGGCGAGGGGATGGTGGCGGTCTAGGCAACGATCCAACAGCGAGGATACTGAAACAGCTTTGGCGCCAAAAACCTCCATTGCAATGGAAGGTCTAGGCAACGATCCAACAGCGAGGATACTGAAACTAGATAGCCCACGCAGCGGACTGGCCGGGTCTTTGGTCTAGGCAACGATCCAACAGCGAGGATACTGAAACTGGTTGTGTGTGCGTAGACCTTCGAGGTGATGGCCGGTCTAGGCAACGATCCAACAGCGAGGATACTGAAACAGATGACGGCGACCAATCTGTCGCTGGTGGTCGATGGGGTCTAGGCAACGATCCAACAGCGAGGATACTGAAACCGTAGTGAAATTGACATTAATCTCCGTCGTGATGGTGGTCTAGGCAACGATCCAACAGCGAGGATACTGAAACCCGTCACCGACGTCGCGACGGCGGGGCGGCTGTACGGTCTAGGCAACGATCCAACAGCGAGGATACTGAAACACGGTAACGTTTACTGGCAGCGTGCAGTTCATTGCGGTCTAGGCAACGATCCAACAGCGAGGATACTGAAACACGGTAACGTTTACTGGCAGCGTGCAGTTCATTGCGGTCTAGGCAACGATCCAACAGCGAGGATACTGAAACCGCAAACGTATTCGTAGAAGTTGCGCGTATTACCTGGGTCTAGGCAACGATCCAACAGCGAGGATACTGAAACATCCCCAAACAGGCAAGCGTTCGGCGTTCGGCGTTCGGTCTAGGCAACGATCCAACAGCGAGGATACTGAAACGGTTAATTCGACTGAGCGCCATCCCGCCCTGATTCGGTCTAGGCAACGATCCAACAGCGAGGATACTGAAACCGTCAGGTTTAGCCGCTCGCTTAGCACACTGTTGGCGGTCTAGGCAACGATCCAACAGCGAGGATACTGAAACGTCATGGCTCTTTCGTAGCGCACGCCTTGCGTTTCAGGTCTAGGCAACGATCCAACAGCGAGGATACTGAAACCCGCAGCGAACAGTCTCGCGACTCGAAAACTAGAGGGTCTAGGCAACGATCCAACAGCGAGGATACTGAAACCTTGCCACTTCTCGCGTGGTGCGTTCCAACAATCTGGTCTAGGCAACGATCCAACAGCGAGGATACTGAAACTAGAACTCGTTCGGGCTCGGAAGGTTCTGGCAGTGGGTCTAGGCAACGATCCAACAGCGAGGATACTGAAACGCTAAAGCGGGGGAGCTTGTTCCTGGGCCGGCGGAGGTCTAGGCAACGATCCAACAGCGAGGATACTGAAACCATAACGGTCAGTCGGGCGGAGCGGGTGGTCGAGGGTCTAGGCAACGATCCAACAGCGAGGATACTGAAACCGCCCTGGTCGGTCGGGTGGGTCGAAGTGAATGTGGTCTAGGCAACGATCCAACAGCGAGGATACTGAAACGCGTTGAGCAGCCACATGGCGAAGCCGTGCCGGAAGGGGTCTAGGCAACGATCCAACAGCGAGGATACTGAAACACAACGCCGCCCTCATCTCCAAGCTGCAGCAAAAGGGTCTAGGCAACGATCCAACAGCGAGGATACTGAAACAACTCAGGACCGGGGCGAAGCCGGCGCGCGCCAGCTGGTCTAGGCAACGATCCAACAGCGAGGATACTGAAACCTCCGGCGCGGAATAGCGCACCAGGCCGGAGGGGAGGTCTAGGCAACGATCCAACAGCGAGGATACTGAAACAGCATTCGCAGATCGGCACCGGTCAACACGACGTTCGGTCTAGGCAACGATCCAACAGCGAGGATACTGAAACGACCGATGCCGACGATCTGCGCGAGGCGCTGGAGAGGTCTAGGCAACGATCCAACAGCGAGGATACTGAAACTCTGAGGCGCTACAGGGAATGGAAGCAACCATTCGGGTCTAGGCAACGATCCAACAGCGAGGATACTGAAACTGCGCACCGTCTCGCGGCTTGCCACTGTCATTGCGGTCTAGGCAACGATCCAACAGCGAGGATACTGAAACAAATTACGACAGCCGAAATTGACAAAACACAGTCCAGGTCTAGGCAACGATCCAACAGCGAGGATACTGAAACTTCATGGTTTGGTGAGGTAGAGTTGTTGTCCTTTGGTCTAGGCAACGATCCAACAGCGAGGATACTGAAACGCAGTACGGCGCCCGACGCCTCGACTTGCTGGTCGGGTCTAGGCAACGATCCAACAGCGAGGATACTGAAACGAAAGGTATCGTCACCGGCTTCGAGGAGTTCCTCGGTCTAGGCAACGATCCAACAGCGAGGATACTGAAACTCGATTGCATTCACTTCGTAGAAGCCATTGCCGCGGTCTAGGCAACGATCCAACAGCGAGGATACTGAAACCTTGACCGCGTCGCCGTATCGCCGCTCGGGCCGGTGGTCTAGGCAACGATCCAACAGCGAGGATACTGAAACAGCGCCGCCAGCGTCGATGTCCAATGCGAATAAAGGTCTAGGCAACGATCCAACAGCGAGGATACTGAAACAGCGCCGCCAGCGTCGATGTCCAATGCGAATAAAGGTCTAGGCAACGATCCAACAGCGAGGATACTGAAACGCCGGATCGTCAAAAGCTTGCGGCGTGGGCAACAGGGTCTAGGCAACGATCCAACAGCGAGGATACTGAAACTTGACTTTCGCCACCTCGTGCGCAATCTGCTGCGCGGTCTAGGCAACGATCCAACAGCGAGGATACTGAAACGATTATGGCTTGCGGTTTGTCGTAGATGATACAGAGGTCTAGGCAACGATCCAACAGCGAGGATACTGAAACTGCCGTAGTCGGCGATGCGACCTACCTGGTGGTGGGTCTAGGCAACGATCCAACAGCGAGGATACTGAAACAGGCGGTTGACATTATGAGCGAATTTGGGGTGTTGGGTCTAGGCAACGATCCAACAGCGAGGATACTGAAACTGGTGAGCGTAAATGCGCTCGACTAGCAAGTCGAGGCGGTCTAGGCAACGATCCAACAGCGAGGATACTGAAACATCTTTTGATCAGTTCACGACACGTTTTTCAGGATGGTCTAGGCAACGATCCAACAGCGAGGATACTGAAACACGCTCGGCAAGGGCAAGCGCAAGCGCTACGAGCGGTCTAGGCAACGATCCAACAGCGAGGATACTGAAACGCGGCTGATCAACGTCTCGCCGGAGTACGTGCTGCGGTCTAGGCAACGATCCAACAGCGAGGATACTGAAACGTGGAGTTGGCGATGCGGTTGGTGTCTTCGGAGGAGGTCTAGGCAACGATCCAACAGCGAGGATACTGAAACGCACAGGAAACCTGGCGTTTCAGGTGGAGCGGAAGGGTCTAGGCAACGATCCAACAGCGAGGATACTGAAACGGCTTGGATAGAAGCTCGCGTTTGCGAATGGGCGGAAGGTCTAGGCAACGATCCAACAGCGAGGATACTGAAACTGCGCAGATTCTCCAGCAGCCGCGCCGACCAGATGGGTCTAGGCAACGATCCAACAGCGAGGATACTGAAACCGCCACGCGCACGGTGCGCGCGCGGTTCGGCAACTGGTCTAGGCAACGATCCAACAGCGAGGATACTGAAACACAAACTCGGCCCAGTCGCCGAGCAGGCGGCCAAGAGGTCTAGGCAACGATCCAACAGCGAGGATACTGAAACTGGCGTTGTGGCGTGGCGCGTGAACGTCCAGGTTTGGGTCTAGGCAACGATCCAACAGCGAGGATACTGAAACCGCAAAAAGAAGTGCGCTGCTCACCGGCGCGCTTTGGTCTAGGCAACGATCCAACAGCGAGGATACTGAAACAGTCTTGGCTTGGGCTTATGCAGCTTCGGGCGATAAGGTCTAGGCAACGATCCAACAGCGAGGATACTGAAACTTGCCATGGGCTCGCCGCTGCCGACGGCGCCGCTGGTCTAGGCAACGATCCAACAGCGAGGATACTGAAACTTTCCAGATCAAACGCCAGCATCTTTTGCGCGTGCAGGTCTAGGCAACGATCCAACAGCGAGGATACTGAAACTCAGAGGTGGACATACGCAAGCGTAAATCGTCTTCGGTCTAGGCAACGATCCAACAGCGAGGATACTGAAACTGCAGCCGTTCACATTCCAGCGGCGTCAAACAGCGGGTCTAGGCAACGATCCAACAGCGAGGATACTGAAACCTTCATGGCGTCGCCAAACCGACGCTCAGGACGATGGTCTAGGCAACGATCCAACAGCGAGGATACTGAAACGTCTCGTGTTTGGCGAGCTTAGGGACGCCGTAGCCGGGTCTAGGCAACGATCCAACAGCGAGGATACTGAAACACGTCACGCCCGCCCAGGCCGACGCGTCGGCCTGCGGTCTAGGCAACGATCCAACAGCGAGGATACTGAAACAGCGTGAATTGTGGGGAGTTTGGAATCTGACCAAGCGGTCTAGGCAACGATCCAACAGCGAGGATACTGAAACTCTTATTTGCTGGCGGGCGTCGGCTGGCGCGGGCTGGGTCTAGGCAACGATCCAACAGCGAGGATACTGAAACTCTTATTTGCTGGCGGGCGTCGGCTGGCGCGGGCTGGGTCTAGGCAACGATCCAACAGCGAGGATACTGAAACGCGAAAAGACTCAACACACGCATTTTTATTGTCCAAGGTCTAGGCAACGATCCAACAGCGAGGATACTGAAACGCTATTCGAGCGCGAAATCTTTGCGCTCGACGCGCGGTCTAGGCAACGATCCAACAGCGAGGATACTGAAACACAAACGATGCGTCGAGTGTGTGGCGTCCAGCCACAGGTCTAGGCAACGATCCAACAGCGAGGATACTGAAACTTAAAGTACTCAATGGCGCCGTTGAGCCCAGACATGGGTCTAGGCAACGATCCAACAGCGAGGATACTGAAACAGCTCGGTTAGATATTCGTACAGCCGCCCCGCCGTGGGTCTAGGCAACGATCCAACAGCGAGGATACTGAAACGCTTGAAGAGGCGGAAGAGGAGTGGGAAGGGCTCCGGTCTAGGCAACGATCCAACAGCGAGGATACTGAAACCGCCACGCGCACGGTGCGCGCGCGGTTTGGCAACTTGGTCTAGGCAACGATCCAACAGCGAGGATACTGAAACGGTCTTAGCCTGGGCCTACGCAGCTTCGGGCGATAAGGTCTAGGCAACGATCCAACAGCGAGGATACTGAAACATGTTTTGGGGTGGGCGTGAAAGCGCAGGATGCGGGGGTCTAGGCAACGATCCAACAGCGAGGATACTGAAACGCGTACGGCGGATGGCTGCTCACTTCAACGTAGCGGTCTAGGCAACGATCCAACAGCGAGGATACTGAAACAGTCGCTGGCCACGCTCACTGTGCCAGCCATCATTGGTCTAGGCAACGATCCAACAGCGAGGATACTGAAACAACGCAAACTCATGCGCTGGCTCGCTGCGTTGCGCGGTCTAGGCAACGATCCAACAGCGAGGATACTGAAACCTCGGAAGACGACAGCCTTGCGGCTGTCGTTCTTGGGTCTAGGCAACGATCCAACAGCGAGGATACTGAAACCTCTTCAGCGGCTACTGGGACGGCTCCGCCTGGCGGGTCTAGGCAACGATCCAACAGCGAGGATACTGAAACATGAAATCGGCGCCTGATAGCTTCGGGCGATACTTTGGTCTAGGCAACGATCCAACAGCGAGGATACTGAAACGCTTGACGGCGTAAGCCTGACGGCGCAGCGCTACGGGTCTAGGCAACGATCCAACAGCGAGGATACTGAAACTGAGTTTCTGGCGGAGTTCGTTGAGATGCAGGGGCGGTCTAGGCAACGATCCAACAGCGAGGATACTGAAACTCCTTCGACGCACGCAACTGCTTTTTGTGTTGTCCAGGTCTAGGCAACGATCCAACAGCGAGGATACTGAAACGTTTGGCGAGCACACCGTCGTCAGCGCCTCCGGCGGGTCTAGGCAACGATCCAACAGCGAGGATACTGAAACAAATGAACTTCGTGAGTTTTATGGCGGAGTAGTGGGGTCTAGGCAACGATCCAACAGCGAGGATACTGAAACGGGCGGGCGACGAATTTACAGAAAGGATGACAAGATGGTCTAGGCAACGATCCAACAGCGAGGATACTGAAACAACGCAGCGCCGATCCGCCGGAGGCGCCTGAGGCGGGTCTAGGCAACGATCCAACAGCGAGGATACTGAAACTGACTGCATCCTGCCCAAGCACGTCGCGCAACGCGGGTCTAGGCAACGATCCAACAGCGAGGATACTGAAACCCGCCACAGCCACCACGTCGCAGCCGGTCTCGTAGTGGTCTAGGCAACGATCCAACAGCGAGGATACTGAAACCGTCGAAGCGGGCGAGTCGTCTTCTCGCCATGGTCGGTCTAGGCAACGATCCAACAGCGAGGATACTGAAACGCCACCAGCCGCGCACTGACGCCGCTGGCGTGGACGGTCTAGGCAACGATCCAACAGCGAGGATACTGAAACTTGCTGCGCGAGTCGTTGCGCAGCAGGCCTTCCGCCGGTCTAGGCAACGATCCAACAGCGAGGATACTGAAACACAGGAATTTGTTTTCAGCGTGGAGCTTCTCTCCGGGTCTAGGCAACGATCCAACAGCGAGGATACTGAAACATCGTTTGGGCGGGCGCTTCGCTTTTCGAGATGAAGGTCTAGGCAACGATCCAACAGCGAGGATACTGAAACACGCCGGACTTGACAGGGCTCGACGTCGCGCAAGAAGGTCTAGGCAACGATCCAACAGCGAGGATACTGAAACGGCTTTGCGCAAGCGTTCCAATGTGCAGCGGCCCGGGTCTAGGCAACGATCCAACAGCGAGGATACTGAAACGGCACATGGGCGCACGTGTCTTCTTTCCGCTCGTCGGTCTAGGCAACGATCCAACAGCGAGGATACTGAAACTGCAGATGATAGTACGCCAGGTTGACGCAGACGCTGGTCTAGGCAACGATCCAACAGCGAGGATACTGAAACTGCATCGGCAGCAGCGGCAGCGCGTCGTTTGGCAAGGTCTAGGCAACGATCCAACAGCGAGGATACTGAAACGCGTAGATCAGGCGACTCAGCAAGGGGCGAATGATGGTCTAGGCAACGATCCAACAGCGAGGATACTGAAACGACAATCGCTTCGGTGCGAAAGTCGATCTCATTTGTTGCGGTCTAGGCAACGATCCAACAGCGAGGATACTGAAACTTGCTTGGCGCGTTCCGCTGCAATGCGTGCGGTTGGGTCTAGGCAACGATCCAACAGCGAGGATACTGAAACAGATACCAAGCAAACTCGATACGTCGTTCCAGGTTGGGTCTAGGCAACGATCCAACAGCGAGGATACTGAAACGGGAAATTCCATGGAGCCGCGGCGAGGATGGGGCGGTCTAGGCAACGATCCAACAGCGAGGATACTGAAACGGTCACCAGTGTATTACACTGGGACCGGGCCTCCGGTCTAGGCAACGATCCAACAGCGAGGATACTGAAACCGTAGTAGACGCGCGCCTGCTGGCTGTCGGTCGTAGGTCTAGGCAACGATCCAACAGCGAGGATACTGAAACCCAAACATGCCCCAAGCAATCGCCTCCATTACTGCGGTCTAGGCAACGATCCAACAGCGAGGATACTGAAACACTCTATCGCATCCAACAGGCGGCGCAGGTCAGAAAGGTCTAGGCAACGATCCAACAGCGAGGATACTGAAACGCGTCTGCGACACTGGCGACGGATGAGGAACTACTGGTCTAGGCAACGATCCAACAGCGAGGATACTGAAACGAATGTCGGTCATCTTCGTGACCTTCAGGACTGTGTGGTCTAGGCAACGATCCAACAGCGAGGATACTGAAACGGCGTGTCGGCGTTAGCCATAATGCGTGCACCGACGGTCTAGGCAACGATCC
>FWWL01007811.1_pt1 | contig 14223 bp, 7 predicted proteins | sample 2228331 | NCBI WGS metagenome assembly FWWL01 (sample SAMEA103939775, study PRJEB20133) | metagenome
TATAGAGACGGCTGGTAAATATTTTGTTACAAAGTTTGGGTGCACTAGTTTTATACAAACAAAAGTTCGTATTTATAATGTTCCAAAAAACGGGGGCATATCATTGTTTTTTTTATTAAATTTTTATATAATTTTGCATAGAGGAAATTTTGCCTATGCACATACCGCCTAAATTTACAGAGATTGATTTAATAAGGGCATCTAAAATATCAAGGTTAAGAACCCTGAAGGATATACTGCGCAGAATTGAGCCCTCAATGATTGTTGGCTTTGTTTATGATAATGAAGAAGAGTTATATGAGCTGTTTACAAACCTCGTTGCAGAGGATTTTTCTGAAAATAACCTTATATTTACCGATGCCTATTATGAAAATGAATTGAAAAAAAGGCTTGCAAAAGAAAGTGAGCATACTAATATTTTTAGAATTGAGGAATTTTTCAATCAAGACAAAAAAGTAGACTTTAAAGCCATATCTAATAAGATAAAAAAATACATAGAAAATAGAGAAGAAAGCGCCACTCCTTTGAAAGTATTTATTGATACGAGATTTATTTTTGTGAATGAAAAGGACCTTATTGATTGCTTCTTAACAGCAGAAGATTTAGTCAGAGCCTATCCAATAATTGTAATCTGTGGCTATAGCTTCCCAAATTCAGATAAGGATTTTCTCAATTTTGCTTTAATGTTTCATCCATATATTTTAAGAAAAGGCAGGTTTTACCATAATTTCTATCACTTCTCACCAGAAACCATTTTAAGAGATGATATATCTACAGTGAGACTCCAAAGAATGTTTTACAATTTAGAGGTTGTTCATGATACATTTGCTGAACTATACGAAACCACGCAAAAATTAAAGAGAATTTACAATAACATGCTTGTTGGTATTTTAGTTCATACAATCAACAGAGATATAGTTGATTTTAACCAGGCTTTTTTAAACATAGTAGGCTACTCTGCTGAAGAGTTAAAAGGTCAGAAAACAAAAATTCTTTATAGAACAAAAAAATATTATGAATGGGTAGGAGAGGAGCTAAAAAGTCAGCTTCAGGAAAAAGGATATGCAGAGCTTGAACTTGAGTGGGTAAGAAAAGACGGAGAGATTATATGGGTAAAGTTGTTTGTAAGGCCAATTAATACTGAGAATATTGAAGAAGGACTGTTTTCTGTTGTGGTTGATGTTACAGAAGAAAAAAGAGCATCAGATGCTTTAGAGACTGAAAGAAATCACCTTCTTTCAATATTTGACAGCATAGAATCTGTCATATATATCTCGGATCCTTTTACCTATGAGATTTTATATGCAAATAAGTATACAAAGGAGCTTTTTGGTAAGGATTTAGTAGGAAAACTATGTTATGTGGAACTTCAGGGCAAAGACCAGCCGTGCGAATTTTGCACAAATGACATAATACTTAAGCTTGATGGAAAGCCTTATAAATGGAAATATTACAATCCAATCTTAAAGCGACATTATGAAATAATTGACAGAATTATAAAATGGACAGATGAAAGACCGGTTAGATTTGAGATAGCCACTGATATAACAGATATGATTAAAGCAGAAGAGGAAAAAGCTGAACTTCAAAGGCAGATTACTCAACTCCAAAAACTTGAGGCAATTGGTCGTCTTGCAGGAGGAATAGCCCATGATTTTAACAACATTCTTGTTGCCATAAAAGGAAATGCCCAGCTTGCCCTTATGAAAATGCATGAGGATGATCCTTTAAGGGGAAGAATTGAAGCTATTGTTGAAGCCTCAGACAGAGCAGCAGCACTAACAAGAAAAATACTTGCATTCAGCAGAAAACAGGATTTTGAGCTAAGACTAATCAATATAAACGAACTAATCGTAGACCTAAAGCGAATGATTGAAAGGATTATAGGTGAAGACATAGATTTAATTTTTGACTTCTATGCAGAGCCTTTAGTTGTAAAATGCGACCCAACTCAGATTGAACAGGTAATCATGAATCTTGCTGTTAATGCAAGGGATGCAATGCCTAAAGGAGGAAAGCTAACAATAAAGACATCAGCTGTAACTTTTACTGACGAATATGTAAGAACCCATATAGGAGTTAAGAAAGGTCGATATGCTTTAATTGAAGTCTCAGACACTGGAGTTGGGATGTCAAAGGAAGTAATGGAGAAATGCTTTGAGCCATTCTTTACAACAAAACAAGGAGGTACAGGATTAGGACTTGCAACTGTCTATGGAATAGTAAAACAGCACAACGGAAATATCTGGGTTTACAGTGAAGAGGGGAAAGGGACAACATTTAAGATATATCTTCCATTGACTGAAAGGCAATCAGAAAAACTGAAATCTTCGCATACTGAACAGGAAATACCAAAAGGAAAAGAAACAGTGCTTGTAGTTGAAGATAACAACAAGACAAGAGAAGTCACAACCGAGATGCTAAAAAATCTTGGATACAAAGTTTATGAGGCAAAGGATGCTGAAGAAGCCCTTTCAATATTTAAAGAAAAAGCGAAAGAGATAGACATAATACTTACAGATGTGGTGATGCCAAAGATGAGCGGAGTTGAATTAGTCAAGGCAATAAGAAAGATTTCACCAAGAGCCAAAGTGTTATACATGTCGGGCTATTCACAGGAGCAATTAAACCTTCATGTTGGAAAATTATATCTCCTAAAAAAACCTTTCACCCTTCAGGAACTTGCGCAGAAACTAAGAACTGTCTTGGATTAAAATTTGTGACCTAAAGGCCCTCGCAGTGACATAATACACCGTCATTGCGAGGCATCCATTTAATTTTTCCGTAATTGCGAGCCTGCCGACAGGCAGGCGTGGTAATCCCTTTCCTTTATGCCCCACCCTATCATTGCGAGGAGCGTCAGAGACGAAGCAATCCCGTTCCTTATTGAAAGAGAAAAACGAGATTGCTTTGCTTCGCTCGCAATGATGGGGAGGGGGTATCCTAACAATTACGGAGAGGTGTTCACTATGCACCATTCACTATCCACCAATCACCACCACTCCATCCCCCAATTAGAGACTGTTTCGCCACATCGAGTGGCTCGCAGTGACAAATTGTTGGATTGCCAAGCTGTCGCTCGCAACAGAGGGGCTTGCAGTGACGATAATATAATCGCCATTTTCGGCACAAGCCAAATATAGCAGGTTGAGGAGAAAGTTTGATATAATGAAATAGTTCTATGATTTTTGAGGATTTAAAAAATTTAAGCAATTCGGAAAAGCAAGCTAAAATTGTCAAGATTTTTGCCTCATATCCGGGAATCCTAAGCAATGTGGAAAACTTGTTTAAAGAAATACAAAGGTCAACTCTTAATCATCGCATTCCTTACGAGATTGAGAATCACTTTATAAAATACTTTACCTATTACTTTAAGCATCTTGAGGGCTTTGAGGCTGCAAAAATTTTATTTGGCTATCTGATTGAATGCCTTGATAATAAAAAAATTCTTGAGAGTTCATTGCGGTCTCTTTTGAGAATGACATTGAAGTTAATAGAAGAGTGTAATTCAGTGGAGAATCAAAAATTTCTCTCCATTGCATCGGATATCTTTGAATATCTCCTTTCACTTGATTTAAATGACTACTTGCCAAAACTTGATAGCTTAAGAGTTTTAGGGAAAACAATCGTTAAAATGCAGTTTGTCCAAGATGAAAATCTTCATAATTTTACGAGGCTTTATAAAAATTATCTGAAAGCTCTTTATAACACTTTATCCTCAATCAAAAATCCTATTGCCTACTACAAAGAGATATTTCCCCAGGGCTATCTTTATGTAGAAAAAACATTCAACTCACTTTACGAGGAATTTGATGCATACAATAAAAAAATCCAGATGACAGATGATTTGAGGGAACTTGTCACAATTCCCGCAGGAATGGAGCTTTACAATATATTTCGTGAGCTCCACAGAAAATTTATCGTATCCTCCGATGAGTTGATAGATTTGCAAAACAGAATATACTATTTTTTCTGGCTTACAGAAAACGAAGTTCTTTCAGAATTATACGATTTTGCAATAAGGGAAATAGGTAAAAACATCAAAAATACTTTTCCTGCCCTTGTAGCTTTGTCAACAAAGAAAACTCTGGAACTGCTTGATAAGATATTTATAAAATTAGATGGCTTCTTTTTTGTCCTGCCTGATGCTGTATTGTTTTCGCTTGAAGAAATAGGAGAAGCAGTCTATGAATCAGGCAATAAGGAGCTTATAAACTTTTACATAGAATCCCTAATTTCTATTGGCTTTCATACCCCCCAAATAAAAGGTTTCACTGACGAGTTTGAAATTGGTGATAACAGGAATCATATAAGGAATCTGAGACTTTGGTTTAACCTTATTTCAAAAAAGCCTGTTTTATCTAAAGACCTGATATCAGCTCTAAGCTTATATTTGTTTTTTGGAGGAGTTCATATAAAGGATACTGACTTTTTCCAGAGGGAAATCACAAAACTTCTTAATTCCAAAATCTTGCCAGTATTTTATTTAGCCAAACCAATATTGAGAAATCTTCCAGTATATTACAATGAAATCAATGCAGAAGGACAGCTCAGAACTGTTTCAACTGAAGTGGACGAAATCTTTAAAAGAAAAGACCCTCTTATACACTTCATCAGAAAACAGGTGCATGTAGAAAGCAGTCCTCTCCTACTTGATTTGCTCAAGGAGACAATTAATTTCTGGATAACTGGCAATTTTTCAGAATTAAAAAAATATGCACCTTCAGACATAATAGAAGCACTTCAATATGAAAAAGAGCATTTTTCTGAAATGGGAAGACTATTTCAGGAATTGATAAAGGATTTTGACTCCCTTGAAAATCTTCTCATGAGCCAGATAGATTCTGTAAACACAAAATTAAATCAATATAATTTTCCCTACGAGCACAGAATTAAAGCGGTTCTTGCAATCAGACTATATCAACTACTTTACAGAAAATATAGAATTGACTACTGCGAATTGGAGAATTTTCTCAAGGAAACCTTATTCTTGGGTTTGCCAGATGGTTCTTATTTAAATGAAGTTTTCAAGAACGATTCGCTTTTCAATAAAATTCATGCTCTTGTAAAATATCTTGAAGAATTGAAGAATATTATTCTCTCTCCAGAAAAATACGAGGTTTTTGAAGATATAGCCCATAAAAGGCATATTGCCGCAGGCATACCATCTGTTTATGGAAGATACAGCGAGAGAAAGTTTAATGCCCTTTCTGTATATTTAAGGCTTGAAAACATACTCAATGGATTGTTGGATGAAATTGAACAGTCTATTGATACAGATTTTATTACAAGAGCTACGCTTTTCAGGATAGAGAAATATCTTAGACTATTCATGCGAATTATTGAGTTAAATGGTTTGTCTTCGCAGAAATTCATTCACACCCTTGACATGCTTACAGTTGCATTAGAAATTCGAAGATTCACATTCTCACAATACATGGACATTTTCAGAAATCTCTCAGAATCAGTCAGTGATATAGTAAACACATATTGCACAGCACCATATAAAAAATGGCTGAAAAAAGTTATCTCAAAAATCTATGGAATTTCTGAGAGAGAGGAAATTGAAAAATTTGAATTTATAAGTGCAATGTCAGAAAAATTCCTCAGGGACGCTGTTATGCAGTATCCGGGACTAAATCAGTTGGACAGACTTATTGGAAGAATAATAAAGACCGCATACAATCAAGCAGAGAGGCTTCAATACAGGGAACTTGATTTACTGATGACCTATGACCCTAAAAAAATACTTTGCGATATTTACACGCCCAAAAAAGAAATAAATGACCGGATCCATCTCGGTAACAAGGGACATAATTTAGTAAAACTCGCCAGCAAGGATATATTAGTCCCACCGGGATTTATTATTACAACAGAAGTTTTCAGATGCAAAGAAGTGATTATAGACTTTGCTCCTGCAAGAGAGCATTTTGAAAAGGAATTGAGGGAAGCTATAAAAAGGCTTGAGCCTTTGGCAAAAAGCAAATTCGGTGAGCCCCCTAATCCTCTTCTTGTATCTGTTAGAAGCGGTGGTGCAATATCAATGCCGGGAATGATGAATTCATTCTTAAATGTTGGAATAAACGAGGAAATTGCAGAAGGACTAATCAATCAAACTGGAAAGCCGTGGTTTGTATGGGACAGCTACAGAAGATTTTTGCAATGCTGGGGAATGTCATTCGGCATAGACAGAGACGAATTTGACAATATTATGAACTTTTACAAAAAAAAGCATAAAGTTGAGCTAAAAATTCAGTTTTCACCTTTGCAGATGAAAGAAGTTGCTCTATCTTACAAGGAGTTTATATTATCGCTTGGAATAAAAGTTGAAGATGACCCGTGGAAACAACTTCTAATCGCTGTTAATCAAGTGTTAAATTCGTGGAATTCTTTAAAGGCTAAGGCTTACAGGGAACTGCTTGGTATCTCAGAAGACTGGGGAACAGCGGTTGTAGTGCAAAAAATGGTTTTTGGAAATCTTGATACTAATTCAGGCTCAGGTGTGGTTTTTACAAGAAATCCAAAGGAAGCATCTGACAGACTCGTTCTTTGGGGTGATTACACAACAGGAGCGCAGGGCGAGGATATTGTTTCTGGACTTGTAAAAACATTTCCTATCTCAGTTGAGCAGAAAATTTACGAAGGCAGGGAAACCGACAAATCATTAGAAGAAGCTTTCCCTGAAATATACGAAATGCTTTATGAAATAGCTGAAAAACTGATTTACAAGGAAAAATGGGAGCATCAGGAGATTGAATTTACCTTTGAAGGAAGAGGTAAAAAAGACCTTTACATCCTTCAGACAAGGGAGATGAGCTATTCAAAGGGCGAAATGGTAACAGTGTTTATACCAACTCCTGCTTTGAATGCAAACAAGCTTGGCACAGGAATTGGTGTAAGCGGTGGTGCTCTTTCTGGGAAGTTGGTTTTTGATGTAGAGGATATAAAAATTTTTAAATCTATTGAACCTGACACTCCCCTAATTCTTGTTAGAGCAGATACGGTACCAGATGATATTATTCATATAGCCAATGCTGATGGAGTGCTTACTGCCAGAGGTGGCTCAACTTCGCATGCATCAATAATTGCTACAAAACTTGGCAAAACATGTGTAGTAGGTTTTTCAAAAATGGTGGTGTATCAGAACGAAAAAAAGTGTAAAATAGGAAAAAGGGTTTTGAAAAAGGGAGATTACATCAGCATTGATGGCAGAAGCGGACTGGTTTTTTTAGGCAAACACGAAACCCAAAAAATCTATATTTCAACAGATTATTTTTAAATGAAAGGGAGGTTTGAAAATGGGAGAAACAGTATTAGGAATTAATGGACTGGGAAGGATTGGAAAGCTTACACTGTGGCATCATATAGGAAGAAAACATTTTTCAAGGCTCGTGGTCAATCTGGGCAGAAAAGTCGGAAAATCCTTAAATGATTTGGCTTTTTATATAGAGCACGACTCCACCTACGGCAGACTTCACAACTATCTCTACGGTTATAAATCAAAAAGTGTAATAGAAAAGATTGATGAGACAAACTCAATAATGGTGATTGATGGAATTCCTGTAAAGTTTCTTATGGAAAGCAGAAATCCAAAGGATATTGGATGGGAAAGACATGGAGTAAAACTCGTAGTTGACACTACAGGAAAATTTCTTGATCCCACCCTGCCTTCAGATGCAAAGGAAGGCTCTGTTAGGGGACATCTTGAAAGTGGGGCATACAAGGTCTTAGTGAGTGCACCTTTTAAAATAAAAGACAAAGCCCTTGACATTCCAGAAGATGCTGTGACGGTGATCATGGGAATTAATGAAGAGATGTATGAAAGTAAGAAACATTCTATAATTTCAGGTGCATCCTGCACAACTACATGTCTTGCGCACATGATAAAACCTTTGCTTGATTATTTTGGAGCAGAGAAAATACTGAGTTTATCAATGGCAACTGTTCATGCAGTGACAGCATCCCAGCAGGTTTTGGACAGAGTGCCAAAGACTGATGCAAAGGATTTAAGAAAAATACGCTCTGCTATGAATAACATAATCCTTACGAGTACAGGAGCAGCAAAAACACTTGCATTAGTCTTGCCCGAGATGAAAAACATAGGCTTTATTGCTCAGTCCGTAAGAGTTCCTGTCGTAACAGGCTCATTAATAATTCTTGTTGTCGCATTCAGGGATGATGAAAACAACATAATCACCAATGATCTTATAAACAAAATCTACAAAGAAGCATCAGAAAGGGAAACAAGGGGTTATTTGCTCTTTACTGAAGACCAGAAGGTATCTACAGACATAATAGGATTTTTCGGACCTGCTGCGATAATTGAAGGAAGTGAGACTCACACAAGAACAGCTATGATTACTCTTGACATATCAAAGGTATGCTCAATAGGCTCACCCTCGGTAGATAAGTTGCAAATTCCTGTTACGCAGGCTGTAATATACGGATGGTACGACAACGAGCTTGGAAGTTACACAAACATGCTCGGAGACCTTACAGTTAAAGTTGCAAAGGATGTTTATTAGACTATTTTATTCTTTTGACTGAAGCGCCTAATTGGATAAGTTTCTTATCAAGTTCTTCGTAGCCTCTGTCAAGGTGGTATATGCGATCAATGACTGTTTCTCCCTCTGCAATAAGACCCGCAATTACCAGTGAGGCAGAGGCTCTCAAATCTGTTGCCATAACGGGAGCACCCTTTAATTTTTTTACACCCCTTACAGTTGCAGTATTACCTTCAACTGCTATGTCTGCTCCCATTCTTCTTAGTTCTGCTACATGCATAAATCTGTTCTCAAATATAGTCTCCTTAATGACACTGGTACCATTTGCTATTGTCATCATTGCCATAAACTGAGCCTGCATATCAGTTGGAAATCCTGGATATGGCATTGTTTTTATATCAACTGCTTGAGGTCTTTTAGGACCAATAACTCTTAAGCCTTCAGGAGTTTCTTCAAATACTACTCCAGCATCCTTCATCTTTAAAATAACCGCATCTAAAAAATTAGCATTGCATCCTTTAAGTAAAATATCTCCACCTGATGCTCCGGCAATTGCCATGAATGTGCCAGCCTCAATTCTGTCAGGAATAATTTCATACTCAGAAGGTGGCTTAAGTTTCTCAACTCCTTCAATTTCTATTATACTTGTGCCAGCTCCTTTTATTTTTGCTCCCATAGCTATTAAGTAATTAGCCAGGTCAACAACCTCTGGTTCCTTTGCAGCGTTCTCTATTCTTGTTGTGCCTCTGGCAAGGGAAGCTGCCATCATAAGATTTTCAGTGCCTGTAACAGTGGGAATATCAAAATAAATCTCAGTGCCCTTTAATCTTGATGCCTTTGCAACTATATATCCTTCATCAAGTCTTATTTTTGCACCCAATTTTTCAAGTCCAAGTATGTGAAGATTTACAGGTCTTGCACCAATAGCACAACCTCCTGGCAAAGAGACCTTTGCTTTACCAAATCTTGCAACCAGTGGTCCTAAAACTAAAACAGATGCTCGCATTGTTTTTACAAGGTCATAGGATGCTTCAAATTTATTTATCTTTGAAGTATCAATTACACAAACTCCGTTACTGAACTTTATCTCTCCGCCCATTCTTCTAATCAGTTCTGCCATGGTGTTAACATCCCTGAGCTTTGGAATTCTCTTTAAAACATGCACTGCTGGAGCAAGAAGTGTTGAAGCCATTATGGGAAGGGCTGCGTTTTTTGCCCCACTTATTGTAACTTCACCTTTTAGAGGTCTTCCACCAAAAATTTGTAACTTTTCCATAGATAAATATATTAAACTAAAAAAGGGAGATAATGGAAATATGATTACCATAGAGCAAGTAATAAACAAGGTTTTACAATACAGACCAAATGCCAATGTAGAACTAATCAGGCAGGCTTATATTTTTTCAAGGGAAGCCCATTGTGCCCAACTTAGACAGGAAGGAATTCCCTATATTTATCACCCCCTTGCTGTGGCAGATATTTTAGCAGATATGAAACTTGATGCTACAACAATTGCAGCAGGACTTCTACACGATACAGTTGAAGACACTGGATTTACTGTTGAAGAAATAAGCGATATGTTCTCTCCTGATGTTGCTTTTTTGGTTGATGGAGTTACAAAACTGAGCAAAATCCAGTTTTCCGATGTTGAAGATGTAAGGGCAGAGAGCTTCAGAAAAATGTTTCTCGCAATGTCTAAGGATATAAGAGTAATACTCATAAAATTTGCTGACAGACTTCACAATATGAGAACCATTGAATTTTTGCCTCCTGAGAAACAGAAGAAAATAGCAAAGGAGACACTTGAAATATACGCTCCCCTTGCAAATAGGCTCGGTATTGGATGGATGAGAACGGAATTTGAAGATCTTTCATTCAAAATCCTTTATCCTGAAGAATACAAGGAACTTGAAAACAAGGTAGCAAAGAGAAAGGAAGAACAGAGGGAATACATAGAGAATGTAATTAACATTCTTTCCCAAAAAATCAATGAAATAAACATTCCTTTCAGAATTTTTGGCAGAGTAAAACATCTTTATGGAATCTATCAAAAAATGTTTAAACAAAAAATTCCCTTTGAACAGGTTTATGATGTCATTGGGATTAGGGTTATAACTGATACTGTTCCTCATTGTTACGATATTCTTGGTATCATTCATTCTTTGTGGCGACTTATTCCAGGCAGGTTTAAAGACTTTATCAGTTTGCCAAAGTCTAATTTATATCAGTCACTTCATACAACTGTTATTGGTCCAGGCGGTGAAAGAGTAGAATTTCAGATACGAACAGAGGAGATGAATATTATTGCAGAGGAAGGTGTAGCAGCCCATTGGAGATACAAAGAAAAGAAGGACTTAAGTGAAAGGGAAGCAAAGCTCGTCTCTTGGCTTAGGGATCTCATAAAAGAAATTTCTGATGCAAAGGAACTGCTTGATGCAGTGAAGGCAGAAGTTGTTCCTGATACCATTTATGTATTCACTCCGAGGGGAGATGTTAAGGAACTTCCAGTAGGAGCAACTCCTGTTGACTTTGCCTTTTCAGTTCACTCAGAAGTAGGAGCAAAGTGTGCAGGTGCAAAGGTCAATGGAAGGATTGTTCCCTTAAACTATCAATTGCAGAGCGGAGATGTAGTTGAAATCATAACAAGCCCTCACCAGAAACCAAGAAAAGATTGGCTACAGTTTGTAGTTACCCAGAGGGCAAGAAGTAAAATTAAACACTTCTTGAGGCAGGAAGAAAGACAGCAAGGCATAGAAATAGGTAAACAACTTTTGGAGACCGAATTAAAAAAGCATGGGATACAAAGTTATGTTCTTAAATCTGACAATTTAGAGAGAGTTCTTGAATCATTTTCTGTTCAAACTGTTGATGATTTATTCCTTCTTATTGGACACGGAAAAATTTCAGCCCATCAGGTTGTAAATAAATTAATGCCTGAGCATACCAAAGAGACTGTCCTGATTCCCAAAAAGCATCCTACAAAGAGAGAGACCAAGCAGTTTATCTCTCTTAAGGGTGTAGATGAAGTTCTCTATCACATTGCAAAATGTTGTATGCCTGTGCCAGGAGATGAAATAATCGGTTTTATAACAAGGGGTAAAGGAATTACAGTGCATCGCAAAGATTGTCTCAATGTTCAATATCTTGAAAAAGACAGACTTATTGAAGTTTATTGGACATCCGATGGAAATTCAAGGGTCCAGACAAGAGTAAGCATTGAATGTCTTGACAAACCCGGTATGCTTGCAGAACTAACAGGTCTTTTAGCAGCAAACAATGTTAATATTACAGAAGTAAGAGCAAAATCAACATCTGACAAAAGAGCAATAATAGATTTCACCATTGAAGTAAAAGACAGAAATCACCTTTCAGAAATTGTCAATAAAATATCTCAATTGAGTGAAGTTTTATCAGTTAAAAGATAGTTAAAGCAAAAGCAAATTGTCAATAAGTCTCGTATCTCCTATCTTTAAGGCAATTGCTATTAGATATTTATTTTGTCTTTCATAAACCTCATCAAGTGTAAAAGGATCAAAAACTCCTGCATATTGAATTTCTTTTACAAGGGGTTCGGATTTTAGAATCTCATTAATTCGTTCTTTAACTTCCTGAGGCTTATACCCTTCCTTTAAAAGTCTTTCCCCCTCCTTTAAAGCTTTGTATACTATTGTTGCAGCCTTTCTTTCACTGTTATTTAAATAAAGATTTCTTGAGCTCATTGCAAGTCCGTCTTCTTCCCGCACTGTTGGACATACTATTAACTCTACATCTATGTTTAAATCTTCAATCATTCTTTTAATTATTACTGTCTGCTGATAGTCCTTTTGCCCAAAATAAGCTCTTGTAGGTCTTACTATGTTGAATAACTTGCATACGATTGTTGCTACACCTCTAAAATGATTGGGTCTGAATTGTCCACATAACTTATTGCTAAGATTTTCAACATATACATAAGTGCTGTAACCCTCAGGATAAAGAGCATCTTTGTCTGGCAGAAAAAGATAATCAATGCCTATTTTCTGTAGCTTTTCCTTGTCTCCTTCAACATCTCTTGGATACTTTTCAAAATCCTCTCCAGGAGCAAATTGTGTGGGATTGACAAAAATACTGACAATTGTGATGTCGTTTTCATCCTTTGCTCTTCTTATTAAAGACAGGTGCCCTTCATGAAGAGCACCCATTGTTGGAATAAAACCAATGTTTTTTGATTTATTTCTTAATTCCCTTGTAATTTCCCTCATTATTCTTGGAATTCTGATAACCTCCAATTTTCCCCTCCAATTGCTATATTACTATGAACCTATGGTAATCACAGAGACTCCTTTGAAGTTATCTCAATTACCTCTTTTATGTGCTTGTCAATTATTTCAGGCAAGAACGGGATGTCAAGATTCAAAAATCCGCTTGTGATAAGGCTTGTTGCCTCATCTTTTGTAAGCCCCCTTGACATCAAATATTCAACCTGTTCTTCAGATATAGGTCCTATTGATGCCTCATGAGACAAATCTGCTTTGTCAGCACCGAAAGATATTAGCTGAGGTATTGCGTAGATTGAGGCTTCCTTTGAAAATATAATGCCTCTGCAATCAAGTCTTCCCATACAGTAGTCTTTTGTTTTTGCTACAAGGTCTCCCCTTGAATATATAACGCTTTTATGGTCTGCGATTGTTCTTGCCAAAGACTCACCCTTTGTATCCTTTCCTTCAAATATAATCCTTGAGCCTAAGTCTATATAAGAATCCTTAAGTCCGTATATAACAGTATTAAACCTTGCTGAAGCCCTGTCTCCTTTTAGATAAACTACCGGACTTGACTGAATTGATTTTACAGGTTTCATCAATGCATAGTTGTTCACATACACGCCATCTTCCTCAACAAGCACTGCTGTTCTTGGCCGGACATAAAAGTTTTCAGCCCAATTATGAATCATGGTAAAAAATAGCTTGCCCCCTTTTTTAATGTAGAATTCGGAGATCCCAAGATGAATTCCAACTGCATCAGATTTTGAAAGAGTGCATCCTGTTATGACATGTAGCTCAGCTCCTTCTTCTACGATGATAATATTATGCACATTCTGGCTGATGTAACCTTCTGCAATCATCAAACATGTCTGAAGAGGATAGTCAAGCTTCTGTCCTGGCAAGATTCTGATAAAGTAGCCGTGCGTAGGATTTAACGCAACCTGTGCTGTGTACTTATCTGTATCAGGTTGAACAATTTTCCAGAAATAATCCTCAAGCCAGTCATAGGTCTCAATTGCTTCAAGGGTGCTCATAAGCTCAACTTTACCCTCGTATAGTTTGCTTAATCTTTTATAAATAACTGAATGGTCCATCTGAACATATGAGCCTGAACGCTCCTTTTCCTCCACATCAACTCCAGCCATGAGTGCTGCTTCTTTTGCAAGTTCTGGCAACAGTTCAAGACTTTCTATCTTTCCTCTTTCAATGTAGTTTTTAAATTTTTCCAAATCTATGTCTTCTCCATACAGAGCAGGTTTATTTATAGCCTTAATTGCTCTATTTTTAATCTCTTCTAAGTATTTTTTGCTTACTGACATACCATACACCTCCTGTATCCGTTTCTCTTTATTTCAGAAAGGATGTCTCTTGGATTTCCCTTACACTGGAGTTTACCGCTAAGCAAAATATAGCCCTTGTCTGCATTGATGTAATCAAGGATGTAGCCTGTATGAGTTATGATTATGGCACTTCTTTTT
>FWWL01007815.1_pt1 | contig 14212 bp, 13 predicted proteins | sample 2228331 | NCBI WGS metagenome assembly FWWL01 (sample SAMEA103939775, study PRJEB20133) | metagenome
CAACGAGCGCCTCAAACTCCACCTGCCGGAGGAGGAGTACGACACGGTCGGCGGCTACGTCTTCGGCCAGCTGGGCCGCAAGCCCGAGGTCGGCGACGAGGTGCCGGCCAACGGCGGCCGGCTGCGGGTCGAGGCGGTCGACGGGCTGCGCGTCGCCCTGGTCCGGTACATTCCCCCGGCCGGGGCGGCGGCCGCCAGCTCGGTCCTGGTCGCGTCCGCCGGAACGGCAGCGCCAGCCGCCGCGGCCGCCATGGTCGCCGCCGCCAGCGTCGTCAGTGTGATGATCGTCTTCATGACCGTCTCCATCCTGTTGTCCGGATGCGTGATGTGCATCCGTCAGCTTAACGGCCGGCCGGCCACTCTATTCCCGGCAGTCGCGGCTAGTCGCGACGCAGCGCCTCGACGGGGTCGAGCGCTGCGGCCCGCGCCGCCGGCACATAGCCGAACACGATGCCGACAAGCGCCGAGGCCGCGAAGGCCAGCGTGATGATCGCGGGATCGACGACCAGCGGAATCGGCAGCCAGAGCCGCGCCGCGGCGGCGATGGCGAAGCCGGCGGCGATGCCGGCCAGCCCGCCCAGGACGGCCAGCAGGACCGCCTCTGCCAGAAACTGTTCGAGAACCTGCCGGGGCAGGGCGCCGATGGCGAGGCGGACGCCGATCTCGCCGGTGCGTTCCGTCACTGCGACCAGCATGATGTTCATGATGCCGATGCCGCCGACGAGCAGGCTCACCGCCCCGATCGCGGCAAGCAGCGCCGTCAGCGTCCGCGCCGTTCCGGCCATCGCTTCCACAACCTGGCGCATTTCGAGGACGTGGAAGTTCTCCGTCTCGCGTGGACCTAGCCCGCGCCGCTCGCGCAGCAGCGCCTCGACCCGCGTCCTGACCAGCGACGGATTGGCTTCCGGCCTCGCCAGAATCAGGATCGACTGAAGGTCCGGCGTGCCCTGCAGACGTCGCTGGAAGCCATAGAGCGGCATCAGGACGAGATTGTCCGCATCGTCCGACAGTCCCGACTGGCCGCGCGCAGCGAGCACACCGACGATCAGGCAGGGCGCCGTCCGGACTCGCAGGATTTCGCCCAGCGCATCGCCGGCGCCGAACAGCTTTTGCTGGATGGTGGCGCCGATGATGCAGACGCTCTTGCCCGACTGGAGTTCATGGCCGGTGAAGGACCGGCCCGACCTCAGCCGCCAGTCGCGGGCCTCCAGGAAAGCATTCTCGGTGCCGATCACCGTCGCCAGCCAGTTGGAGCGCCGCGACACGACCCTTAAGGCCAGCGACGCGACCGGCGCGACGGCTCCGCTGCCTCTCACCTGGTCGCGGATCGCCTCGACATCGGCATAGTCGAAGGCCTTCGCGTGGATCTGCGCCCCATTGCCGCCGCGTGCGTCGAGGCCGAGCTTGACGACCAGAAGCCGCGTGCCCAGCCGCTCGATCTCGTGGGCGACGCGCAGGCTGGTCCCGCGCCCGATCGTCAGCAGAGCCACCACAGCCGCCACGCCGATCACGATGCCAAGCGCCGTCAGCGCCGAGCGCAGCGCGTTGCGGCGCAGCGCGGTCAGGGCCAGAACCAGAATGTCAGTGCGCATCGTCGCAGTCCGGCCCGGCCGCACGCGGCGCGATGCGTCCGTCGCGGAAGCGGATGATGCGGCGCGCCTGCCCGGCAACGGCGGGATCATGCGTCACCATCACGATCGTCGTGCCGGCCGTTTGATTGAGACGGCGCAACAGATCGACGATCTGTTCGCCCGCCGCCGAGTCGAGCGCGCCCGTCGGCTCGTCGGCGATCACGAGGGAGGGTTTGGCGACGATGGCCCGGGCGATCGCGACACGCTGCTGCTGGCCGCCCGACAGTTCTTCCGGGAGGTGCGACTGACGGTCTTCGAGACCCACGGCGGCCAAGGCGGCGCTGGCCGCGGCGCGGCGCGCCTGTCTGTCGATGCCGCGATACAGCAGCGGCAGTTCGACATTCTCCAGCGCACTGGTCCGCTTCAGCAGCCGGAAGCCCTGAAAGATGAATCCGATATGAGCCCTGCGCAATCGCGCGCGGCCGATGCCGTCGAGGGAGCCTACATCAACGCCGTTGAAGCGATAGCGACCCTGACTCGGCAGGTCGAGACAGCCGATAATGTTGAGGCAGGTCGATTTTCCCGATCCGCTCGGTCCCATGATCGCGACAAACTCGCTGGGTTCGATCGACAGATCGACCCTGTCGAGCGCAGCGACCTCGGCCGCGCCTGTCCCATGCAGGCGCACGACCTGCTCGAAGGCGATCAGCGGGGCATCCGGTTCCGGACCCTGCCCGGCGGCGGCCCCGGCGCTCATCGCGTGGCGTCGCGAAGATCGGTGACGATCATGTCGCCGACGCTGATCTCGCCGGCCAGTATCTCGGTGTAGCTGCCATCTGTCTGCCCAGGCGTGACCGCGACCGGCCGCAGCTCGCCCCGCTCGAGCTTGTAGATGCGGCGTTGCGCTCCACCGCCGTTCTCCGCAGGTCGAGCCGCCGCCTGCGCGGTGGCCGGCGGCGATGCCAGGTTGCCCAGCAGCGACCCGAAGCCCGGCGTCGCGGCGCTGCCGTCCGGCGGCGGCGAGAAGCGGAAGGCGGCGTTGGCGACCAGAAGCGCATCGGATCGGCGCGCCACAACAATGTCGGCGGTGACGGTCATGCCCGGGCGCAGATTAAGTCCGGCATTGCTGAACCCGATAAGCGCCTTGTAGCTGACCACGCCCTGCACGATCTCCGGCCCCACCTGAATCTTGCGGACCGTGCCAACAATCGGCCGGTCTCGCAGGGCCTGCGCATTGAAGGAAGCCGCCTGGCCCGCCTCGACGGACAGCGCGTCGGCTTCGTCGACATCAACCTTGACCTGCATTTCGTCGAGATTGGCGGCAATGCGAAACAGCACCGGCGCCTGCAGCGCGGCCGCGATCGTCTGCCCCGGCTCCACGCTGCGTCGCAGAACCACGCCATCGATCGGCGCGACGATGCGTGCCTTGGCCAGATTTCCTTCGGCCAAAGCGACATCGGCCCTGGCGACCGCAAGCTCTGCGGCATGGATTTCAAGCGCCGCCTGGGCCTTGGCGCCCGCCGCCGTGGCGATGTCGAGATCGCGCTCGCTTGTCGCCCTGCGCTCGGAGAGCCTCTGCTTGCGCAGCAGATCCCGCTCGGCCTGCTCGAAAGCAGCGTTGACCTCCTTGCGTCGCGCCAGGGCAAGATCAAGGCCCGCACGCGCGCGAGCCAATTGTGTTTTCAGCGTCCCGGCGTCTATCTCCGCCAGCACCTGGCCGGCGGTGACGACGTCGTTGGCCTCGACATGAACGGCGCGGATCGTTCCTGATAGTTCGGTCGAAACATCGATGATCCGGACCGGTTCGATGGTGCCCGATGCCGATACATGAACTTCCAGATCGCCACGAAACGCCGCCTGCCCCACATAGCCCGGTCCAGCCGGTGCCGCTGGACCCATGATCTGCGACCAGAACAACGATGCCAGACCGGCAACGCCCAGGACGGCCACCGCGACCCAAGGCTTGGGCAAGCGCCGGATCTGCGGTCCCCAGGCATGGCGGCGGCCGGGCTTCTCCGGCAGCGCACCGGCGTCCGCCCGGCTGGAAGCCGTCGTCGCGTCCATCGTCACGCTGTGCCACATGCGGCGTCCCGCCCTGTTCCGGCTCGTCATCCCCCTTCAACGTTGACGCTGGAGCCTTATTCCGAGCTGCCGACACAGTGCGAGAGCTCTGCCTGGCCGGCTTGAGCGGTCGAAGCGCGCCACGCAAACGAGATTGCCGGAAAGCGAACATGGCGAATGTCAGCAATGGGCAGAACCGCCAGCCGCTCGCCCAGGCGAAATGCGCCACTTCCTGACATTGAAGCTTTGCCATGAAGCGGACGCTCGGAATTGGAGCGGCCTCGCTGCATCGACGCTATCAGTCGGCGTTGGAACGGCCGGTGCCCGTCGCGTTGGGCTTCAACGCCGCGACCGCAACCCCTCGCACCGCCTGAGTGAGACGATCGAGCAGCTGCGCCGCCAGCCTTGTGCGCTGCCAGTACAGCGATACGGCGATCCGCTGCTGCGGCACGAGTTCGACCAGGTGCCCCTCCGCCATCAAGGGGGCTGCGAGCATGGCCGGCGCCATCGACCATCCCAGGCCCACCAGGGTCATGTCGAGCATGCCCTGCGTCGATGGTGTCCAATGGGTCGGTGGCGTGATGGTCGTGCCCCATGCCTCCCGTGCCCAGCGGAACTGAAGGTCGTCGCGACGGTCGAACCGCAGCATCGGCGCCTGCTGCAGGCTCTGTCCTTCGACGCCTCCCGGAAAGTGGCGAGCCGCGAACCCGGCGGCAGCGACTGCGACGTACTCGATTTGCCCAAGGGGATGGATCTTGCAGCCGACGACAGGGGACGGGTCGGCTGTCACCGCCGCCAGGACGTCGCCCGTCCGCAGCCGTTCGGCGGTATGTGCCTCGTCGTCGAGGACAAGATCAAGCAAGCCTCCCGTCTCGTCTGCGAATGTCGCCGCCGCCTTGGGGAACCAGGTGCTGAGGCTGTCGGCGTTCACGGCGACCCGGAGCAAAGCGGGCCCGGCTGTCCGTGTCGTCAGGCGCGGCAGGGTGTCGATGACCTCGCTTTCAAGCAACCGGACCTGTTCGACATGAGCGCAGAGCCTGGCGCCGATGGCGGTGGGATGGCAGGGCGATCCGCGCACGAGCAGGATCGCGCCCAGACGGTCTTCAAGACCCTTGATGCGCTGTGACACCGCCGATGGCGTGACGCCCAATCCGAGCGCTGCCTTCTCGAAGCTGCCCTCACGCGCGACGGCCGCAACAGCGGTCAGTGACAGGTAGTCCAGCATTAGCTTGGCTAATCCAGCATTACAAGATTGAGTTAGACTACACGGCCGGCTGCGCGCATCAAGCCGTCATGACCAGCGCTTTCCTTCCTGCCTTCGCCAAGGGCTTTGCCCTGTCGCTCGGGCTCATCGCCGCCATCGGCGCCCAGAACATGTTCGTTCTCCGGCAGGGCCTCAGACGCGAGCATGTCTGGCCGATCGTGCTCTTCTGTGCGGCGGCGGATGCCTCGCTGATCGTCGCCGGCGTCAACGGCCTCGGCAGCGCGCTCGCGCTCGTGCCCGGGCTGGCGACGGCGCTCAGCCTGGCCGGTGCGGCGTTCCTCGCCTGGTATGGCGTCTCGGCGCTGCGGCGGTCAGCCCATCCGTCCGCGATGGTCGTCGACAGGCAGGCGAGCATGACGCTCGGCGCCGCGCTCGCGGGCACGGCGGCCTTCACCTTTCTGAACCCGCATGTCTACATCGACACGGTCCTGCTGATGGGCGCCGTGGGGACAAGTCTGCCATCGGGCGAGCGGACGCCCTTCATCATCGGGGCAGCAAGCGCCAGTTTCGCCTGGTTCGCCTCGCTGGGCTTCGGCGCCCGCTTTCTGGCCCCGCTCTTCGCCCGCCCGGTTGCCTGGCGCATTCTCGATCTGGTGATCGGTGCCTTGATGCTGGCGCTGGCCACGAGCCTGCTGCGCGGTACTCTGGGAAGCTGATCGATGCGTTCTCGCCGCCCGACCGACAGGGACATCCGCACATGACCGTCGACGCTTCGATCTTTCGCGGGCTGTCCGCCTTTCCGCTGACGCCGGCCGATGCCGACGGCGTGGTCGATACCGACGCGTTTGCCGTCATGATCGACCGGCTCGTCTCGGCCGGCGTCGATTCGATCGCCGTGCTGGGCAGCACCGGGACCTATGCCTATCTGGACCGAAGCGAGCGCTCGCGCCCCTTGGCTTGCGCCGTCGAGACCGTCGCGGGCCGTGTCCCGCTGATCGCTGGCATCGGCGCCACGCGGACGTCCTGGGTAAAGGAGCTTGCGCGCGATGCCGAACGGCGGGGTGCCGATGGGTTGCTGCTCGCGCCTGTCTCGTATGCGCCGCTGACGCAGGACGAGGTCTTTACGCATTTCGACGCCACCGCCGCCGCAACGGGCCTGCCGATCTGCATCTACAACAATCCCAGCACGACCCATTTCAGCTTCTCGTTGGATCTGGTGTCGCGGCTCTCCCAAGTACCCAGAATCGCGGCGATCAAGATGCCGCTTCCTGCCGATGGCGATTTCGCAGGCGAGATGGGACGGCTGCGCTCGTCCTGCCGCGAGGGGCTGATCGTCGGCTACAGCGGCGACTGGGGTGCGGCACCCGCACTTGGCGCGGACGCTTGGTACAGCGTCGTTGCAGGCCTCCTTCCAGTGCCGGCGTTGCGCCTGACACGCGCCGCCCTATCGGGAGTGGCCTGCTGCCGGTTCTGTGGACGGTCGGTTAGGCTAATCCGACCTTCTTTTCGAACTCGGCCGGGCTGAGATAGCCGATGGTCGAGTGCCTGCGAACGGCGTTGTAGAACCGCTCGATGTAATCGAACAGGTCGGCGCGTGCCTCGTCCCTGGTCTGGTAGACCCTGCCTCTGATCCGCTCGGTCTTCAGCGAGGAGAAGAAGCTCTCCATGGCGGCATTGTCCCAGACATTGCCGGAGCGGCTCATCGAGCAGGTGATGCCGTTGTCGGCCATCAGCTTCTGGAACGGTTCGCTGGCGTACTGGCTGCCCTGGTCGGAGTGATGCAGCAGCGCGTCGGGCTTGCCGCGGCGCCAGATCGCCATCACGAGCGCGTCGGTGACGAGCTGCGCGGTCATCTCGGCCTTCATCGACCAGCCGACGACGCGGCGGGAGAACAGATCGATGACGGCCGCCACATAGAGCCAACCCTCGGCGGTCCAGACATAGGTGAAGTCGGCGATCCAGCGCTGGTTCGGCCACTCGGCATGGAACGCACGGTCGAGCGTGTTGGGAGCGATCGCCGAGCGCTGGCCGTCATCCTTCGGCAACCTGCGCCGGCGTGGCCTCGCGCGCAGGGCCTGCATCCGCATCAGCCGCTCGATGCGGTGAAGGCCGCAATCGATGCCGTCCGCCAGCACGTCCCGCCAGACGCGGCGAGCACCGTAAGTGCGATCGGAGCCGATGAAGCTCGCCCGCACCTTCACCCCGATCGCCTCGTCGTCTTGGCTGCGCTTGCTCGGCGTTCTGGCGAGCCAGGCATGAAAGCCCGAGCGCGACACATCCAGCGCTTCGCACAGCCACGCCACCGGCCAGATCCCCCGGTGCTTCGCAATGAACGCGAACCTCATGTCACATCCTTCGCGAAGTAGGCTGCGGCCTTTTTTAGGATGTCACGCTCCGCCTTGAGCTTGGCGACCTCCCGCCGCAGCTTCTCGATCTCGAGCTGTTCCGGCTTCATCTGCCCGTGACCGGGAAAGGCCTGCCCAGGATCGGCCGAAAAGAGCTTCACCCATTTGCGCAGTTGGTTCTCGTGGACATCCAGGTCCCGTGACGCCTGCGCCACGCTCACCCCGCGGTCCTTGATCAGGCGGACCGCATCGATCTTGAACTCACGCCCAAATCGTCTTCGCTGTATACGCCACCTCCGGCTTCATGAAACACCCAATCTCGGTGTCCACGGAACCGGCAGCAGGCCAGACCTCCTGCTCGTAGCGGTCCAAGAGGTCCGCAACGGTCATGGTACGCAGTTCACGAACGGCGGGGGATAGGTCGGCTGTGTCGATCTGAGCCTCAAGCGCCCTAGCCCATGCGGCAGCAGCGGCCTTCGTGGGGAAGCTCTTGGTCACCGATGGCGAGCCTTCGCGCCGGACCTGTGCGTGCCAACTGGAACCCCTCTTGCGGATAGTAGCAATAAGAACCCTTCGATAGCTGTGCCAAACGCTGTGCCAGCCAAGGATTCCAACGGTCTCTGAGGAGTTCTTCCAAAGCCGAAACCCGAGATATCTCAAGGGCTTCTAGAATGGCGCGCCCGACACGATTCGAACGTGTGACCTTTGCCTTCGGAGGGCAACGCTCTATCCAGCTGAGCTACGGGCGCAATCCGTGACTGGTGGATAGCCGATCGGCGGGCTGTCGGCAACGATGGATTTTTGCCTGAGCGAGTGCCAGAGCGGCAAAGGTCAAACGTTCGAACCGTGCCGGGCGCGCCGCGGTTGTGCGGCTCGGTCCATCCCAGTAGCCTGACCCGACATTTCGTCACCGCCCCGCTGCGGCGCGCTCCAGGTTCAGCGCCAGCAGCCGGGCCAGCGCCTCGTCGGTCGCGATGTCCTCGGGCCAGCCATAGGCGGCGGCAACCGCGCAGTCGAGTTCGTCATGCAGCGCGGCAAGCCAGGCCGGGCGCTGGTTGTAGAGATTGGTCAGCGTCCGCTCCTTCAGCTTCACGGCGGCCTCGGCGTTGCGCGGCAGGATGCGGTCGCGATAGCGGCGCGGCGCCTCGCCCGGCGCGGCGGTGGGCACGATCTCGACGAGGTCCGGCGGGTTGAGCCAGGCGCGCCTGCGCTCGTCGAGCAGTTTTGCGGCGGCGCCGATGCGGATGGCGCGCGGGTCGTCGGCTTAAGCCGAGGCCGGGAGGTTTGGCGTCAGGCCCTCGGGAAAGGGGAAGGTTTCAAAGGTGGTGGTGGGGGTGTAGCGCGGCCTCTCGGAACAGTCATTCGCTCCTGACGACTCTATGCTTGGCCGGAAGCTCAGGGAAACTCGGCGGCTGGCTTCATGGCGGATGACCCCCGCATCGTCGCGTGTGGCGCAGTCGTGCCCAACCGAATTGCGATCGGCTTTCAAGGACGATTTTGTAACTCAAGCTACTGAAAAATATCATGATGTTTCGGCGGCGCTCTCGGCGTAAGCCCAGCTTCGGAGGGACCTGCACCCTGGGCTAATCGCCTTTCACAGGCAATGCTCTCACACGTTCGATCCGATTGAGCATCGGGCTAATGTGAGCTGGTTTCGGCAATTATTGATGAGCAGGAGGTCAAATGCCGTCCCGGTTCAACGGATCAGATCGTCGAGAGCGATGGTTTTCCATGGCAAGGGCAACTGGCTTTGCTCACAATACCTAGCATTGTAGGAAAAGCCCGTCGCATTGGTCATTCGATAGCGGCTTTGCCCCAGGATTTCATATAAGACAGTCTGCTCACCGCCCTCCGAACAGCTTTCACGGACCCGGTAGCGCGACTCGCTGAGACGTTCAATCGACCGGAACTGACACAGTTCCCGCCCAGCCCCCATGGCGTCGCGGCGCAGAAGGCTGAGTGTGCCATTCGATGCTTGGCTGCACGGGGTGCCTTCCGCTACGTAGTAGCCACGCGGAAGAGGCAGGCCGGGGGCTGCGACGCGCTGTGACACCGAGCTTGCGGCGCTTGGCGCGCCTGTTGCCGATCCTGGAGCAACGCACTTCTGAAAGCGCTTTGGGTCAAAGTCGAACCCGCGCATTGCAACGAATGTTAACACGGAACCTGAGACCTCGACGGTGAACGTCATCCGGCTCTGTCTGCCCTCACCGCGACAATTCGCGTCGATCTCGAATCTGGCAGCCGCGCGCTGTCGCACATTCCTGACCCGACAGGTGGTTTCGAAGGTCGAGAGGTCGAGCGTCGATCGATCCAGGATAATCTCCGTTTGCCCTTCACAGCACCGCGGCGCTCCCCAACGTCCGACCCAAGGGTCAGCCTGGGCCTGGGTCTCGAAGGGCATAGACAGCGCAAAAGCCGCGAGGGCGAGACTAGGTATCGTTGGCCCGAGGCGATGCATGACGATCCTCCGACAGGGTGAGACGGCTTGGCAGATGATCCGACGATTTAGAACTTGATGCCCGGCGCCCGGCCGGATTGTCCGGTCCCTGCGCTTTGACCCGCATCCTGAAGCGCCTTTCGGCTTTTTGCGAATGCCTCGGCATAGGGTTCGACATCGCTCAGGATGGATTCCACCCAGTCCAGGCTCTTCGTGGGAAATCCCGCGCGTAATCCGCGTGAGGCGCTGAACTCGACGTTGACGCTGAGCGCCTCGCCGCAAGTGCCCAGCACCTTCCGACGGTCGAGCGGGTCCGCCATCCCGGTCGGAAACCGAACATCGGGAACGACCTGACCATCCGGCAGAATGACAGGCGGGCTTGCCTCATCATTCAGCCAGTTCGTCGACAGGGCAATCTGCTGGCCGCCGTAGGAATAGGCGGACCATCCGCAGCGCGAGCCATTTTCCGTCCAGAGGTTGAAGTTCTCGTGAACCTGCCCGGAATTGGCCGGCCCGTATTTCTGGCGCAACGCCTGCAACACTTCGTGCACGGGAATCTGGCCGGCCTCCGAATAGATTCGACGCCAGACGGCGAGCACCCGGTCCGGAGCGGCGGGCGGCTCGTCGATCAAGGCAATGATTTCGCGGCCATCCGCCGAGACGAAAAGCTTGCCTGATGTCGCCGGGGTGATCAGCGGATTGTCAGAGCGTGCTCTTGTGCCCTTGAGCACTCGGCCCACCTCCATATGGCTGCGGATCAGCTTCTCGGCCTCCGCGAAGCTCTGGCCCAGTCGAATCCCGATGATGTCGTAGCGCCCAGGGGACACTTTAGGCGGCACAGGTTTGACAGCCTGCGGCTGGATGGGCTCCAGCGACAAGGGAAGCCGCACCTGCTTCGTGGTCGGATCGACCATGTCGGCCTTGATGAGCGTCAGGCTGAGCACCGGAACAGGGAGCTTTACCGGCGGCTTCTGAAGAAAAAAGCCCGCGGCCGCACGGTCCGACTCCGGTAGCCGATCCGCGATGCGCGCGCCCGTGACCTCGACAATGACGACGATATCAGCATTGCGTCCTTCCTGCGCTGGCAGCCGCGTCGCCACCTGCTGGGATAGTTCGAACAGGGTATTCAGCGTCATCCCACCGGGCTGGCTGCGTGCAAGTGCCACCGACTTCGCGCAATAGCTGTCGTTCCAAGTGCATTGCACCCTTGGCCCGAATGTTTCCCATCCTTGCGTGGTCAAAATTGGTGTCAGCCGATCCTGCATAATGACGGCGGCTTCCAGGCGGTCGCACTGGGCTGGCTCCCTATTCGCATCCTTCCGACAACCCACCACCTCCGATCGAAGCCCTTCTTCCGACCTGGGTTCGGATAGAGCGCTGCTGAAGCGCACCAGCGTCTCCCGTGTTCGCCCGAACTGGGTCTGGAACTTCGCCGGGAGCTGGTCGGCGCGCGCACGCGTCCAGGCCTTGAAGCCTTCGAGCAGCCGGGACGTATCCTCGGTGTTCGGTCCCAGGCTGATATTTCTGAAATGACGCCCCCAGCGGACGGTCTGGCCCGGCATCGGCCGCTTCTCCAGCGCGAAGCGGGCAAGGAGCATCCGGGTCCAGTCGGCATCGCTCAACGAATCCGGCAGATGCTTGACGACCAGCAGATCGAGCGTTTCCGCATCGAGCGGCAGCACAGCTTCAGTCGGCCGCTCGACCGCGCGGTCGCCCATGCCATATGATGGCGCTGCCTGCTGGTCGAAGGAGGCCTTGCCGACCTCCCTGCCACCCACATGAACCGATGCTGAGAGCCCTTTCACCGGCAGCACGACGAGGTTCAGACGGTCCGCCATGAGCCGCCTCGGCTCGCCATGGCTCAGGCTGAACCGGACCTCCAGCCGCGTATCGCCTTGGGCCGCTCGAACCCTATTGACAGCGCCTTGCAGCGCCTGAGCATCGACCTTGATGCGGAAATCCTCGGCCGGCCGTTCGAGCAGCAGCGCCCGGAATTCGTCGGGCTGCTCCCGCCCGATGAGGATCAGTCGGTTTGCAGTCCCGCCGACGGAGCGGCCGACGAGTTCTTCCAGGCCCCTGATCTGCGCTCCGGTATAGGAGATGACGCTGCTCCTCTCATCCAACCCGTGAAAATCGGAGAGCTGGATATCGGGCAGGACAGCTGGAATTCCGGCCGTGGCGGTCGTCCCCGTATTGGCGACCGCACCGTCGGCCATGAGATGACCGCGAGACCGCAGCACCAGCCGGTTCGGCAAGGACTTGGCCCGCTCGCGCGTCCAGGCCTCGTAGGCTTCCTTGCGGACGGTCGATTGCGATGCCGAGCGCGGATAAAATGGCCCCCACGGATCAATCGCCTTCCAATTCGCTCCGGCGTTGGTGGCGTAGATCCTCTGTTCGAGCTGTAGCCTCGCCCGCGCCTCCGAGGCCCAGTCGAGGCGTGCGCCGGGTTCGAGACCGGCCTTGAGTTGGGCCAGCAGGATCGTCTCCGCCGTGATATCGGCGCTGTCCATCCGAGCGATGGTGGATTGCCCGTCCGAGACGGAGGCCGGCGCCTGCTCGGTCGGGAATTGATACAGCGCAGTGCGAAGCGCCTCGTCGGAATAGGCGATCAGCCGCTCAAGCCGATAGGACAGGTCACGCGCCTCCGCGCCGACCCGCGTCAGGGTTATGGTGGCCGCGATCTGGAGGCGGCGGCGATCCCCCAACTGCCTCAGCAACTGCTCGGCGGCACCTTCTTCAATCGGGAGGAAGCTGGGAAGGGGAAACTGTGCCGGAACGCCGGCGAGTTCCAACCGCAGCCCCACCATGGGGAACCCTTTGCGGGTCCTGTCATACTGGCCGACATCGAAATCATCGACGATGACCATCTTCATGGGGAGTTTGGGCGCTGCCTGAAACAGCCCGGGCGCATCGGCTTCGACGAAGGACTTGTAAGCCCTCTCCCTCTCGAACTCGTTCCTGCCGGCCCAGTTGCTGGAGGTGAAAAGCTGGGCCCGGCGCGGGTTGCTCACAAACGACTGGGCTAAAGCAAGCGTCATGCGCGGGTCATCGAGAAGGCTGCGGTTCTCGTTGAAGCGCACCAGCGCCAACAGGTGGGTGCTGCCGCGCCGAGTGTTCGGCGCATATTTGTCAGTGGCGGGAAGTCCCTCGTGCAGCCGCATCTCCGGCAGCAAGGCGCTGAGCGCAGCAGACCCACCGGGTTCGGACGGCGACGCGGCAGGGGGCGAGCCGGACGCGCGCTGCAAATCGGCAAGGCGGAGTCCGTAGATCTGCCTCAGACACTCGAAACTGCTACGGCATTCGGCCCGATCGGCGATAAAGCGTCGCTGCTGATTCTGGCTGGCGCGATCGCGGGATGTCGGCAGGTAGAGTTCCGCGACTTCGCGATCCAGACGGCGCAGCTCGCGAGAGGCGCAGATGGCGCGCTCATCGGGCCGTCTCGCATTGGAGCAGTCGAAGCTGGCCCGGTCGTCGGAGATGTCGTCATCCGATCCGGCCTTGCCTCCCGCCGCGACGGTCCGGTCCGGCGCCGTCCCGTTCGCGGCTATCGCTGATTGCAGTTCCTGGATTAGACGCGTGTCGAGGCGGCCATTGGCGGGCATTCCTCGAGCGCGCTGAAAGGCGACGATCGCCTCGAGCGTCCTGGGACCCATGTCGCCATCGGCCTCGCCCACCGCGTAGCCCAGCCGCGCCAACATTGACTGGGCTGCAAAGACCGCACCGGCATTGCTTTCTGCTGCCCCGCTACTGCGATACTGCGCCAATACGATCGGGGCGCCGGCCGGAGCGGCGCGCTGCTGTAACAGGGGACTGTTTTCAGCCAGCGCGACCTGACCCGCGGATGGGTTCACAGCGACGATGACTGAGAGTAAGCCGCCAATAAGCGCGGACGCAGTCAAGCGCATGCTAGACCTCCTGTATCGAATACAACGTAAGACGCCTTTTGTTATGGTTAAAATATGCCGCATCCTCGATATGGGATCAAGAGCGGGCGGGTTGCCAAGGTCAGGGCCTTTAACGCTGGAGCAGATGACGTGTTGGCATGCTGTAGCTGACGCTTCACTTGACCGATAACAAAGCCTGCGCGGGTGCGCTTCCATCGGCCGCAAAAACAGTGCGAGGAATCGCGTCGGGCTCCTAAGCAATCACTAGAACCGGGTCATCGGCTTTCCGAATATAATCCCAGGCATCAGGCTGGTCGGCTGTCGCGTTCCTGATCCCTTGTCCTATGATGATTGACGACGGCTTCTGCATCTGTAGCATTGGGAGACCATGTCCCGTGCTGCATCATTACAGTTCCTGGTCGCGCTAGCTTTTGCGGCCTGTCAGTCAGGATCCGCCGAAGCGTCAGACACTGGGAGCGATTGCCTCATCCATCATGACGGAGCGTCCGCCATCGCCTGCTATCGCCAGATCACTGAAGGCATGAAGGAGGATACGAGTTGGTGCCAGGGCTGCGGGCTCAAAGCGGTGCAAGAACTTCAGGCAAACATCAGCAAGAGTTTGATGATGTGGACGCCCCCGCCCAACGGCGGCGCTATGGTGCCGATCCGGCTGCCCAACCAGCGAGAGGAGCGTGCGCAATGATGATCAA
>FWWL01002544.1_pt1 | contig 14211 bp, 12 predicted proteins | sample 2228331 | NCBI WGS metagenome assembly FWWL01 (sample SAMEA103939775, study PRJEB20133) | metagenome
GCTGGCCACAGGCTACTCGCTCGATTTGCATAACCTTATCGGCACGGCGCGCAAGCAACAGCGACTGCACTACCTGAAAAACTACTGGATGGAGCGCGTGAAGGATATGCCAGGTATTCGGTTTTACACTTCACTTGACCCTCGCTGGGGCTGTGCCATCGGCGTTTTTGGCATACAGGGCCTGTCGGGCAACGACATCAGCGAGGCTCTCTTCCGAGATTTCAAGATCCACACCGTGCCCATTGTCTGGCAAAACATAGACGGTGTGCGCGTAACGCCAAATGTTTACACCATGGAAAGCGACCTCGACCGGTTAATCAGGGCTATTGGGCAAATAGCCGCACAGCGTGAGAAACGCTGAGACTCTCCTTTTTTCTACTTTTTTCTCTGGCTATGATGCGACCCTTGCTTATCGCCATGCTTATAGTAAGCCACACGGCTTGCCGTCCAGCGCTTTCTGGTGCGGGAAAGCAACTGCTCTTGGAATTGCGCACAGGCAGTTGTTTTGGTTACTGCCCTATTATCCGCCTCAGCGTGTACACCAATGGCCTTGTGGAATACGAAGGCAAGCAGTTTGCTGAGCGCCAAGGCGAAGCGACATTTCAACTGAGCGCCGAGGAAATGCGCCAGCTCCGCCGCCAACTCAGGAAGACTAACCTCTGGCAGTATCCAGATCGCATTGCCTCTGAAGTCGTGGATGCACCATGGTCCACTTTAACTACGACCCGGCGCGGCCAGACCAAGAGCGTCATGGGCACGATAGACCGCCCTAAGCCATTGCTCGATTTGGAAAATTTGGTGCGCAATCTCGCCGAAACTCGTGGCTATCAGACACGCAGAGGCGTGCCACCCATTGTGCCGGAGTAACCTATCCTCCTTGCTCAGCGTCAGGCGAACAGGAAGCCGATTTGCCACAGGAAAATCTCCATAATCCATGCCTAAGCGACGTCTCGAACGTATTGTCCGTTACTTCACGCATCATCCGCTATTGGAGCGTATCGTGCAGTGGTCGAGGACGCATTCCCTGCCGGGGCTGAAGCGCATACCGCTGTATAACCTCATCATCTTTATTCGCGACGAGCTGCGCAATGACGACCTCATGACGCGCGCCAACAGCATCGCCTTCGATCTTTTCTTGGCTATTTTTCCTTCTATTATCGTCCTTTTTACGCTCTTGGCTTACACGCCGTTGTACGACACGTTCGATGAGGTGCTTGCAGAGGCTATAGAGCGGGTTATGCCTGGAAGTGCAGGGCAAATGCTCTTTAGCACCGTAGAAGACATTGCCACCCGCCAGCGCAGCGGCTTACTTTCGCTGGGCTTTTTTTTGGCGGTTTGGTTTGCTTCCAACGGCATGCTCTCGCTTATGGATGGCTTTGAGAAAGAGCACCATCTTACCTTTCGTCGCCGTAACTACATCGAAAAGCGATTGGTGGCCATTCAGCTCACTTTCCTACTTGGCCTTATTCTGATTGGAGATGTTGTGCTCGTCATACTGGGCAACCTGCTGCTGGCCGCCTTGTTTTCTTTCATCAATGCTGGCTTTTTCACCAAGATGGCTTTTCTGGCTTTCCGCTGGTTGGTCATCGTTGCCCTCTTCTACGCTGGCTATTCCATTATTTATCGCTATGGTGCTGCCACTCGGCGTCGTCTTCCCTTTTTTAATCCAGGGGCCCTGCTGGCTACAGCACTGAGTATTTTGGTGTCGTGGGGGTTTTCTTTCTATGTGGACAATTTCAGCAGCTACAACAAGTTTTACGGCTCCATCGGCGCACTCATCGCTTTCATGATTTGGCTACAACTCAATTGTGCCATTCTGCTCATTGGTTTTGAGCTGAATGCGGGTATTGCTGTATTGAGGGATCAGCGGCGCGCTCGGGAAAAAGGCACTTAAGCCGAAGGAATTGGGTCTTATGGACTTCTTATGTCTTCCGTAAATGGGGTTGTAAGCTTCCTACTGGGCATTTGCTCCCCAACAAAAACGGCGCCGCTCCGCAAGGAGGACGCCGTAGAGGTCAGGCAATACAACTATCACAGATGAATGCGGTTCACCAAATTCTCTACAACGTAGCGCTTGCTGCCTGTGAGGAAGTCTTCGACGCGCGTTTCCAGACGCTTCACCACAACGCTGACGACAATGCCCAGAACGATAGCGAGGATGGTGGTGAAAAAGGCCGTGCCAAGGCTGTCAATCAGCGCCGAAATGTCGGTGGTGCTCAAGACAGCCTGTGGCACGGAGGCAGCAACAGTACCGACCGGTTCTGCAGCCTGAGCAGTAGGCTGCACCTTGCCCATGTTGAGGATGGCTGCGGCCATGCCCATCACAGTGCCCAAGAAGCCGAAGGCCGGTATCAGGGTTTGGCAAGTGCTGATGAGCCAAAACTCGCGCTCCAATGACTTGCGGTGCATGTCGCTGACCGTCTCTACCATGGCCAGCGCCTCGGCAGGAGAGTGGCTGGAGCGGAACTTCGTCGCCGCTTGCTTAATGAGGTCAGTAACGATGCCCTGGCCCAAGTGCCGCTCTACCTCGATGGTGTTCAGTTTGATTTGGTTGACGTCTTCCGGATACAGGATGTACTGCTCCGTTTCGGGCAGAAGCCGAGCCGAGAAGGCGACTTGTTCGCGCTGCAGGCGTGCATTGAGGGCATTAGTGCCCAATATTGCAGTAAAGAAACAGAAGTAGATGGCACCTTGAATAAGCCCTTCGGGCATTTTGCCGCCTAAGGCAAAGAAGAGCGTTTCGGCAAAAGAACCAACCGGCGACAGCTGGTAACCCGCAACGGCGATGAGCACACAAAGGCCTGTCAGGAAGAGGCTGTAAACGATAGGGCTATTTTTTTGAGCAAACATGGCGTCGTTGTACTTTTAGATGAGTGAATGAAAGAAAATAGGTGGGGGGTAGGATGATGATAGCAACGAGGGCTTTCAGCGGCCCCATTTGCCGCTGCGTTTGGGTTCTGGGCGTGTTTCTGGTGCGGGATTTGGCGCAGAAGACGGTGGAGGGGAAGGTGTAGAGTCTTCACTGGGCTTAACAGCAGCTGACTGTGGTAAAGAAGACTGGTAGGTAAGGCTGTTGTTTAGGATGGTCAGCGTACCGGCGAGTATCCACTCCGTGCTGGAGGTAACATAGGTGCCGAAGTTATGCGTGATGCTGCGGTAGCCAGGTTGGATGATTTTACCATAGAGAGCAAAAGGCTGCTGACCTGCGGCGTTGGTCCGCTTCTTGACGCGCACCCACACTTCGTAGCGGCCGGGCTTGATGCGGGCCTGATAGAAGTAGTTCAGGCTCTTTTCATACTGGAAGTCATCCGTCTGGTACTTGCTGGCGCGTGCGGGCTTCCAGGTTTGGTTGCCCTGCTTGAGCATGAACTCTACGCTCTGCTTGGCTACGCCTTCCTGTTGAAGCAAGAGGGTAACATCGCCCTTTGTCTGTTTCATCAGGTCAACGGCCACAGGGTCTTGAGGTGGGGTAGGTGGCAAGGGTTCGGTGCGTTCAGGAGCCGGCTCAGGCTTGGGTGTTGTTTCTGGTCGTGGTGTAGGTGTGTGCGTTGTGGTAGGCGCCGGTTTTTGCGTTGGTGCGGGAGGCTGCACCTGTTGTGGGCGTGGCCTCGTGGAAGGGTTGACCTTTGGCTCAGGTTTTTCGCGTTTTTCTTCCACGGTCGTCTTGGCTATCGGCTCGGCGGGCGGGTTAGGAGCCACACCGCTCATGCGAGAGTGCAGGAAGTTCAGGATGATGAACACACCCAGCGCTCCGGTCAGGATGTCTAAGGCCGAGAGGAACATCGGGTTAAAGCTCTTGGTGTTGGCCATGGCGGTAAGCGTTGAGAGTGAACGTATAGGTGTGGCGTTGGGGTGGGGTGTCTATGCGAGCGTTGCAGCAGGTGCAACGGCTGTTGTGCGCGGGGTTAGGAGCGGCACAGTTCCAGCAGGTAACAGTATCAGAGGCGGGAGCCGCTCCGGGTACTGCCATCGGCGGCAACTTGTAGTTGCAGTGGCGGCAGCGCGTTTGCTCAGGAAGGGCGGCATGACCACAATTAGGACAGCACATAGCGCAATTTTGGGTTTGACGTTAGAAAATGACCTGTGGAATGAAAGCAGCCGTGCACCTGCACGAACGCTAAGGAAAAGTCGGGGGTAGGATTAGAAATAGTGCATGTAGGACAAGCCCACTTGCAACGTGCGGTTTTTGATGCCGGTAATGTCAATGTTGCGCAGCCCGTGGGTATAGCGAACATCAAGGCCTATTTCGCCCTTGTCCAAAATCAGCATTAGACCCGTGCCGAGGTTGACGCTGAAATCCGCCTTGCGGTAGTCATCGTTGCGGCCATTGCCCATCTCAATGACATACTCTTTGCGGTCAGTGAAATTCGTTGGTGTTCCTTCCGAGTTCAGGTGCGTTACGTACAACTCCTCACGACCAGCGCCATTCGCCACAGCAAAGGAGAAGGCCGGTCCAAAGGCTACATAGGCGCCTACATTGCCGCCGCCAAAATTCTTCTCGAACATGAGCGGAATGTCAATGTAGTGCAGCGTCTCCTGCTGGCGGATCTCCTCTACCCGATAGTCGCGCGGGTAGCCAAAGTGGTGTCCGTCCCAGAACAGGCGGCTTTCGCTCTTAACGCTCGCTCCGCGCTGCACATAGGCAATCTCAGGCTGGAAGGTGAAACGGCTGCCCAGGTTGAACTCCGCAAACAACGCACCCCCGCCGCCCAAGCGCAGGTAGCTATCGTAGTTGTCGTTGAGGTCCTTCGAGAGCTTGTAGGTGGAGAAGGTTGCCGTTGGGCGGAAGCCAATCCCACTTAACTGGGCCTGGGCGACATTCAGGGATACCAAAACAAAAGCAACGAGAAACAATGCGCGGTTTTTCATGACCAAATCTGTTTTTGACATGCGACAAATGGTGTGTTTGCCGCTTTAATGCCGCCCTCTTCCCGGGAGTAACCACGGACAGATGTTTTTTAAGAAAACACTAACACCACCCTCAGGCATAGGCACAGCTATGGCACCATAATTTATTGCATGACTGTGAGGAAGATAAAAGTCAACCTGAAGTACAGTGGCGTTGTAGATGCCTTTTATGACAAGGAGCAGGCTTCTGTGCCCAGGCGAGAACAAGGGCAGGCGTAGCATGCAGTACATTTGTGCGAAATTTTAATCGTTTACGGGTTACCCTCACCACGCGAACAACATCAACATGGCAAACACCGATTGGAGCGACGAAGCGTTAGTTTCGGGCATTCGGTCTGGCGGCGCAGCGCGCGAAGAAGCGCTGAAGCGGCTGTACCTGATGCCGGGCTTGCGCGAGACAGTTACCCGCTACGTATTGGCCAATGGCGGCACTCGTCAGGATGCGCAGGATATGTTCCAGGAGGCCTTGGTCATTCTGGACAGAAACGTCCGCGAGGGTCGCTACGAGGCTCGGAGCGCGCTCAGCACCTACTTTGTAGCCATTGCCAAATGGCGGTGGGTAACGGTGCGGCGCCAACAAGGGCGATACACCGACCTGTCGCCGACCCATTACGACGGAGAGGTGGAAAGCCCAGAGGCTGAGGCCATCCGAACGGAATACCGCGAGCTGTTTCAGCAGGCCCTGGCCCAAATCGGTGAGCGCTGCCGCGAACTGCTGCGCCTTTATCAATTGGACCACTCCATGGAAGAAATCGCTCAAATCATGCACTACAACAGCGCCGATGTGGCTAAAAAAGAGGCCTACCGTTGTCGCATGCGATTTCGGGAACTGCTCCAAAGCAACCCGGCCTTTGCCGCCCTATTGGAGAACCGCCCTTGACAACCTGACCATCCACCCAAACGTTTGTCGCCGTGCTTCGCTTCGAACAAATAGAAAGATACCTCGCGGGCCACATGTCGCCCGCCGAACGCCAAGCCTTCGAGGCTGAAATGGCTAATGACCCCCAGCTGCAAGCACTCGTGCAGCAGCACCGCATCGAACGCATCGGGTTGGAACTGCTCGTAGAGCATGACCTAATGGCCAAGATGCGGGCTTGGGACAGGGAGACGGAGCTGCTCCAACAGCTGCAGCCCACCCGCCCGCGCACACTCTCGCTTACGTGGGTGCTGCGCGCAGCGGCTGTAGTGGCGACCCTCGCCGTGGGCTATTGGCTGTTGCGCGACCAACCGGCCGAACCTGCGGCGCCAGAAGTAGTGCAAACGCAGCCAAAACCGCCCAAACAGGCCCCTACGTGGCGCAAGCCCAAACAACACTCGACCGCACCGACCACGCCCCCTTCCTCTGACGTGGCGAGCACAGACCTGCCGCCGGCGCCCATCGAAGAGATGCAACCCGAAGGCCCTGCTATGGACTACGCGGCAGTGGCCGATGCCTTCTTCCAAGAGCGCGATTTCTTGCCACCGCGCGGCAGCAAGGGCGGCTCTGCAGAATACCTCAGGGGGCTGCGCAAATTGCAAGACGGCCAATACCAAGACGTTACCAGTACCCTGCGGCCCGACTGGTCGGCTGCGCCCTCCGTCGAGGTGGTGCAGCAGCAAGAGCTGCTGGCAGTGGCTTACTACAAAAATCAGCAGTACACCGAGGCGGCCTTTCGCCGCATTGCTGCCACAGGAGCGCAGCCCTATGCTCAGCGCGCTGAATGGGGGGTTGTGTTGACCCTGCTGCAGCAAATGCCCCAACGCCAAGCCGCACTACAACCGGCCCTGGATATCATTCTACGCCAGCCAGAGCACCTCTTCCATACCAAAGCGCAACAACTGCGCGAACGCTTGCAAGGTGCAGGAAACTGAATGGCCGCTGATTTTGCTGGGCAAATTCATTGCCCGAAAACCATGCTTGAAGTACACGGCTGCTATCTTTGCCCGCACATAGGCCGTGGAGATGAGTTTACCTGCTGACTTCTTCGCAGAATTTCCACCCATCAGCAAGGCTGAATGGTTGGAGCGTATTGCCAAAGACCTCAAGGGCAAGGCGCTTGATGACTTGTACTGGGCGCTGGGCAATGACTTGCGCGTAGATCCCTTTGGGCATGCAGACGATCAACTCGTGCCGCCGATGCCTCTTGTGGAAGAAGCTCAGGGCTGGATCATCAATGAAGATATAACTGCTGCGGACGACATGGCAGCGGCCAATCGCCAAGCGTTGGAAGCACTGGCTTTTGGTGCGGAGAGCGTGTGCTTTTCGGTGGAAGCGCTCGATGCTTTGCCCGTCCTGTTGAGTCGAGTCTATCTGGACTATGTTCAAATCAATTTTAGAGGCACAGGCGTTGTGTCGGCGCCGGCAGCACTGCTTGAGGCGCTGGGCCAAATAGCTGAACAGCAAGGCGTGGAGCGCCAGCGATTAAGCGGTGCATTGTACTTTGATCCTTTAGCCGGTCCCATGGGGGCGGACTGGCGCTATGTGAGCGACTTGATTGCCTTTGTCCGGACGGAATTTCCGGGTTATCGTACTTTATCGGTGTGCGCAGCGGAGGGCTACTGTCGCCCGGAGGGTGCGGTTGCTTCGTTGGTGGACATGTTGCAGCGGGGCGAGTCCTACCTACGCCTGGGCGCAGAGCGTGGCATTGAGCCAGCACTCATGGCTGAGCAGCTGCAGTTTGAGGTGAATGTGGGGGTAAGCTATTATGTAGAAATAGCGCGCCTGAGGGCTTTTCGGTTGTTATGGCTCAATGTGTTGCAGGCTTGGGAGGTGCCGCTGGCCTATCCGGTGCTGGATGTGCGCTTTGCTCCGGCGGCATATACCGATGAGCTGTACACTAACATGATCAGGGCAACGACGATGGCCATGTCGGCCGTGTTGGGTGGCGCTCAGCGGTTGACGGTGTTGCCATACGACGCTGGGCGGGAGCGCTTGGCCCAGTATCCGCAGACGTTTGGGCGGCGCATTGCGCGCAATGTGCAACATTTGCTGAAATTAGAAAGTGGTTTTGCGGATCTGACCGATCCGGTGGCTGGTAGCTATTTCATAGAAAAGCTTACTGCCCAGTTGGCTGGTCAGGCCTGGAACGCTTTCCTTATGATATAGAACGGCATTTAGCCCGCCCAACAAAAGCTGCCAGATCGGGCTAAGAGCAGGGCGAAAGGGCTGCTTGGCTGAGGGTAAGGCGAAAGGCCTAACAGCACGCAGTTTTCTCATTTTCTTAACCCAAAACAAAAAGCAGGCAGCGCTTAAAAATCCTCTTTCTCATACCAAATACACGCCATGATACAAGTTTTGCATATTGCCGCAGAGTGCTATCCGGCGGCTAAAACGGGAGGATTGGGTGATGTTGTCGGCTCGTTACCCAAATACAACACGCAGGCGGGAGTGCTATCGGCAGCCATCATACCTAAGTACGATTTGCGCTGGATTAACGGCCAGGAATGGGTTACTGTCTTTGAAGGAACAACTTGGATCAATTGGCGCCCTTGGTATTTCCGTATTCAGCAGCAGGTGGGCAATACCTTGGGTTATCCGCTGTTTGTGGCCGATATTCCGGGGCTTTTTGACCGCCCGGGTATCTACAACGACCCTTCAGGGCGGCCTTATGGTGACGAAATCACGCGCTATATCTGCTTTCAGCAAGCAGTGTTGGAGTGGCTGTTGTCGTTCCCGTGGTACCACCGGCCGCGGGTGTTGCACTGCCACGATCACCATACGGCGCTTTTGCCCTGGATGGTCAAGTATTGCCCAGCGTATCAGCAACTGGCGCCCATCCCAACGGTCTTCACCATTCACAACGCGCAGTACCAAGGGGCCTTTAGTTGGAACAACGGGCATTTACTGCCGCCCTATGAGGCTGCTGCGCGCAACCTATTGGACTGGAACGGTCTAATCAACCCGATGGCAACGGCCATTAAGACGGCCTGGGCCGTAACGACGGTTTCGCCTTCGTATCTGTTTGAGCTACATCAGAACAGCCTGGGGTTGGAGTCGCTCTTCCGACACGAGTGGCACAAACAGCGGGGCATTCTTAATGGTATTGATGTGCAGGTGTGGAATCCGGCCACTGACCCAGCCCTTGCTTACCGTCTGGAGGACAGCGACATTGCTGAGTTTAAGGCGCGCAACAAGCGCGTGCTGTGCGAGTGGTTTGGATTGCCGGAAGACTATCCACTCGTGGGCTTCATCGGGCGGTTGGTGCGTGAGAAGGGAGCTGACTTGCTTCCCGATGTGTTTCGGCGCTTCATCTACTCGGGGGCGCGCGTGGGCTTTTTGGTGCTGGGCACAGGAGAGCGTTGGACGGAAGACCAATTCCGCGCCTTAGCCCACGAAGCGCGGGGCCGCTTCAATGCTGTGCTGGATTACAATGAGCCGCTGGCGCACCAGATCTACGCCGGCTCCGACTTCCTGATTATGCCCTCGCGCGTGGAGCCGTGCGGCCTCAACCAAATGTACGCCATGCGCTATGGCACCATTCCCATTGTGCGGGCGGTGGGTGGGTTGAAAGATACCGTGCCCGACATTGGAGAGCCTGATGGCTCGGGGCGCGGCTTTCGCTTTGAGCAGTTCAACGTCGAGGATGCGGCCTATGCCATCTATCGGGCGGTCTCGATGTGGTACAATGACCCTTACACGACATCGGTCTTGCGCGAGCGCATTATGGCGGTGGACTTTTCGTGGGAGAATACCATTGAACAATACTTCGCGGTTTATCGCTCTTTGGGGGCTACCATAGAGCCGGCAGTATCGCCGTCGGCAGACGGACAAGGGGCAAAAAGTACTCCTACAACGGCACTGACGGAAAAAGACTTGCCCATGACGCCGCCTAGGCGCAAGACCACACGCCGTAAGCGCTCTGCAGTCAAGAAGTAGCCCTGCAATGCCTCAACCAGCGCTTTTTTTAGACCGCGATGGCGTCATCAATCGGCGCTTGCCGGGCGATTATGTGCGGCATCCCGACCAGTTTGTTTTTGAGGAAAATGCCTTGCTGGCCCTACGGGTGCTAGCAGCCCACTTCAGCCCAATAGTGGTAGTTACTAATCAGGCGGGGGTGGGCAAAGGGCTGATGGGCCTCGACGACTTGCGCGCAGTGCATGCCAAAATGCTGGGCGCCATAACCGAAGCGGGCGGGCGCATTGACGGAGTGTATTTTTGCCCGCATCGGCCCGACGAAGGCTGTAACTGCCGAAAGCCAGCCACGGGCATGGCGGAGCAAGCGCAACGCGACTTCCCGCAGATAACCTTCGACAATGCGTGGATGGTGGGCGATGCGCCCACCGACATGCAGTTTGGGGTGGCTCTGCGAATGCGGACGGCCTTCATCCTGAGCAGTGGCGAAGAGCCAGGCACGGCGTGCGATCTAATAGTAGCTTCACTGTGGGATTTTGCTCGCCACATCGCGCCATAAGCTATCGGTCTCTGGTAGTGGTGCGGTGAAGCGCATCAGTTGCTGGCTGATGGGATGGGTCAGTTCCAATTGCCAGGCGTGGAGGTGGATAGAGCGGTCAGGGTTGGCTCTCTGGGCACCGTAGCGGACATCGCCTTTGATGGGGCAGCCTACAGCAGCCAGCTGGGCGCGTATTTGGTGGTGCCGGCCGGTGATGGGTTGCAACAATAGATAGGTGTAGCGTTCGCCGTGCCCGGCAAGGCGGTAGTGCAGCTCGGCGCGGAGGGCACCGGGCTGCTCGTTTTCGTGGGCATAGGTGCGATGGGTGCGGGGGTTTTGAGCCAGATAATGAATGAGGGTGCCAGTCTCTTTTGGCGGAGAGCCTGCCACGATGGCTATGTAGGTTTTGCGCACCTGCCCTGCGCGAAATTGGCGTTGGGCTTCGGCCATGGCTGAGCGGGTCTTGGCCAGCAGCACTATGCCGCTAACGGGGCGATCCAAGCGGTTGACCAAATGCATCTGCTGCCCGGTGCGTTGCTCGGCCCAAGTCTGAAGGGATAGGTCTCCTGTGGGGTCGGGCTGGGTGGGCATACCCGCCGGCTTGCACAGGGCCAACAGGTGCTCGTCTTCAAAGCAGAGCTGCGGTTCGCTCATGATATGCTTGAAAGCAGGCGTGGAGCAGCGGCATCATCTGCCGTTAGCGATGAACTTGTGAGCGACGACGGTCCCCGTATGAGTGCGGAAGGTGAGCACGTACATACCTGGCGGGAGGATGCCCGTTTCGAGCGCGCTGACGTCTTCCCCTATAGGTTTGGGCGCGCTCAGCAGGATGCGGCCGGTGGCGTCGGCAATAGTCAACATTCCGCCCACTCCAGCAGGAGTGTGTACCCACAGGCGCGGGCCATTCAGCGGGTTCGGATACAGGAGCACAGGCAAAGCACTCGTTGCTTCACTAACGGAAGTAGGGTTCAATCCGTCGGGTATGGGTACGAAGTAATCCAAGTAAAGACGATATTCTGCTGGAGCGAGAGGCATCTGTACGGTCGTGTTGCTCACGTCGAGGGTGGTGCCGGTGTAGTACTCGTACCAGGTGCCGGTGTGTTGGAAGTTGACGGTCGCCGTCGTGTTGTTGATGCCCGTGTTAGCCACAACGACGGCATTGGCCGTTGGGCTGTTGAGGTAAATACTCTTCACCTGGCCGCTGCCGAGGTTGATTTGGGCATTGGAGGTTTCGAAGACGTCCTGCGTAGTGCGCAGGTGAATGAGGGCGGCTGTAACGTCGAAGAGGCGTCTGCGGAAGGGGTCCTGATAATAGTCCCAGCGAATGGGCTTAGGGTCGAGGCGGCAATTGTTGCTGATGGTGCCGTTAGGGCAATAGTTGATGGAGAAGTCGTAGCCCAACTCGCCAAATTGCCAGAGCATTTTAGGCCCGGGCACGGTGTATAGGAGATTAGCCAACATTTCGATGCGGCGCAGGGCTACGATGGGCGAGCGGACATTGTGGGCGGTGTTGGCCGTATTTCCAAAGGCGAGGCACTCGTATGCGATGCGTTCTTCGTCGTGGCTTTCCATGTAGCCGATGAGGTGGGGTGCGCTCCAGCCGCGCTGCTGGTGCCATACCCAGCGCAGGTCGGCATTGATGCCGCTGCTGAAACCCAAGGCGACCTCTTTGTAAGGCCAATACATGTTGCCCCAGAGCATCATGCCGTACTGAGAGAGTTCTTTCTCCTCGTCGTTGTCAGCAAAGTGCTCCAAGATGACGTAGACGCCGGGGCGGATGCTCCAGATGTGGTCAGCGTAGTCCTTGAGTATGGCGACGCGAGAGGCGTCGTATTGGCCCCAGGCGGCAGTGTTACCGAGGGTATTGCGCTGGGTGAACCCTTTGGAGAGGTCGAAGCGGAAGCCATCGAGGTTGAACTCTTCAAGCCAGTACTTAAGGCAACTCTTGACGTAGATTTTGGTCAGGGCACTTTCGTGGTTGAAGTCGTTGAAGACGTTAAAGTCATGCCGAGGTACGGGATTAAGCCAAGGGTTGTTAGACGCAGGGCGATTATTGGCGGCGTCCCAGTAAAGCTGTGCCAAGGGACTAAGGCCAGTCACGTGGTTGAAAACCACATCCACGATGACGGCGATGCCGCGCAGGTGGCACTCGTCCACAAAGCGCTTGAGGGCTTCTGGTGGGCCATAGTACTTGTCCAAAGCCCTGTGAAAGGATGGATTGTAGCCCCAGCTGTTGTTACCGTCAAACTCGTTAATGGGCATCAGTTCGATGGCATTGACGCCTAAGCGTTGCAGATAGTCGAGCGTATCCAGAAGGGTCTGGTAATTGTGTTGCGCTAAGAAATCGCGCAGCAGCAGTTCGTAGATAACCAAGTCCGTTTTCTTTGGGCGGTCGAAATTGGGCACTTGCCAAGGATAAGGCTTCTGGTCGGTTTGCAGCACAGAGACGATGCCAGAGGTCTTGCCAGTAGGGTAGGGCAGCAGGCTAGGATAGGTAAGCGGCGGGATGTAGGGGTCGTTCCAAGGGTCGAGCACAAGAGTGCTGAAAGGATCGGCAATGCGCAAGGTGCCATCTACCAAATACTGAAAGCGATAGGGCTGCCCTGGGGTGAGGCCCGAGAGTTCGAACCACCAAATATTGCCCAAGATGTTGCGCCGCATTTGGTAATCGTCGGAGGGTGTCCAGTCGTTGAAATCACCGATGAGGTGCACTACTTGCTTGCCGGGGGCGTATAACTGGAAGCGCACCGTTTGGGCGTCCACGTAGTTAATGCCGTACTCAGTGCCGGCCGGAGGGTTCTGAGACGGCAGGTTTAGCGGAGCAATATAGACAAAACGGGCAGTATCAGTATCATTACCAGCTTCGGCGACAAACTCCACCGTGTGGACGCCAGAGCCAGCAGTGATGCTCGTCTCCAACAGCGTCCCTGTGGTCGAGGTAACTAATGAGCCGTTGTCGTACAGGCGTAGGCTGGCTGGCAGCGAGGCCGCTGCGCGCACCGTAAGGCTGCTGCCCGCTGAAGTGAGCACAGGGCTGCTGGCCGGAGCAAGTAACGCCGTCTGAAGACCCAAGTTGTCCGGGTAGATCGGGTAAAAAATATCGCTGCCATCCGTAGCCCGCCCTACGATGGAGCCGTTGGCATTCCGGAAAACAAAGGCCAACTTGAGCACCTGCTCGCCCTGTGGAATGCCAAAAAATGAGCGGACGTTAAATGTCTTCGTCCACAGATTTGGGCCAGCAGATTGCATCAGCCCCACTGGATCTGCTATGCCCCAGGTTGTCTTCACGTATCGCCAATCATTGGGCGACGTGCTCTGCGAGGTGATTACTCCCATATGCGCATACACGGGCGAGACGCCCACCAAGGCAGCATTACCCAGCGTAGCATCGTAAGTGATGGTAACGTCGTCGTCCAAACGGGGGAACACAGGTATGCACGTTACCTGTGCCCCAAGCGGAGCGCTAAAAGCTAAAGCTAATGCCAGTAGTAAGGCGGCGCAAAGGCGGTGGTGGAAAATAAACATAGAATAACCTGTCATAACCGATTTGCTGTGAATAGTGGAAGGTACTATTGCACAAAGTTAGGAAAGGTATTAGTCTTTCAAGCCTGAGAGCCAGAAACGTTGAACGATAACATGAGCAGGTTCACATTTTTCAGCGAGGGCTGTTTCCCAAACTACCCCAGCTGCGTCTGCCGCCGCCTACACCTCCCTTACATAGGCCGTTTTTTTTGGGGGGAAAAACAGCTCCAGCGCTTTGGCTTGCCTTTCGGGCGCACCTGCACCTGCGGAGCTCCGGCTTGGGCTTGGCATGTGCCCGTCTCGCCCTGGGGGCTTAATAATGGCGTGAGCAGTACCTCAAGGTCGCCGTGTTTGCAGGTGCGGAGAGAAGTGAAAAGTTAGCACCCGAGTGTCGCTGTGCTTGCAGGCGCGG
>FWWL01007818.1_pt1 | contig 14209 bp, 3 predicted proteins | sample 2228331 | NCBI WGS metagenome assembly FWWL01 (sample SAMEA103939775, study PRJEB20133) | metagenome
GGTTTTCGAACTTGGACTTGAGGTCAGAGTACGAGGGCGCTCGCCCGGCTCCACCTCCCCCACCCCCGCAGGCCACGAGCCCGAAGGCCACAACGACCCCGAGCGACACCACTGCTTTCCTCATGGCAACCTCCTGCTTTGCAAAACTCGTGTCTCCCTCCCCTCGCCGGGGAGTGGTTCGCTTTTACCCGACGACAACACGATAGTCAACGCTAATCGCGATCGGCCAAAACGTGACCAGGATGCTTACAGGCGGGGTCTCAAAGGGTTTTCCACACGCCGGCCAGCGCGGAAGGTCCACTCTGCTCGTCGCTTCACCAGTGGGATATCCCGCGCCCGTCGCGGGGTATGGCACACCTTTCAGAAAAAAAGCCGGCCAGGTCTGGGGCTTTCACCTCATCGAACTTGGGCCCATTCCTTCGCCTTGCACGCCCCTTGGCCAGGTGTCACTCCCGTGGCCGGCTCTTCCAGACGAGAAGCGTGAGCCCAATGGAGGCCAATGAGCAGACCAACCAGAACGCGAGCAACGGCTGGAAGTCATACGTGACGACCCCTTCCAAGACAGCGCGTCCTCGGTCCACCAGCCACCCGGAAACGGTGTCTTGGACCGCGGCACCGACGTAGCAGAAGACCCCGATGACCCCCATCGCGGCCCCGGCGGCTCGCTTGGGCGAGAGGTCCACGGCCATGAGCCCGCCCAGGTACGTGAGCAGTCCGCCCATGTTGAATCCGAACACCGCCATGATGACCGTGTCGAGGAGCGGACTGCTGGAAGACGTCTGGGCGAGTAGAAAGAGGGAGATGCTGACCAGAAGGCCCATCCCCAGAGCGGGCACGTTGCGACGCGCCCCGAAGAAACGGTCCGAGATCACGCCGGAGAGGGCCGCGCCGGCCAGGGCTGCCACCGGGTACACAGACAGGATCGAGCCGGCCTCGTTCATCGAGTAGCCCTTGCCTTCTTGGAGGTAGAGCATCCCCCAGTGCATGACACCGTAGCGGGTCGCGGACATGGTCGCTCCGGCGAGCCCGAGCACCCAGATGGCCGAGTGTCGCAACACCTCCCGCTGGGCGGCCCACACCGAGCCCTCGGCCGCAGCGTGGATAGGCTCGGATGGGCTTGAGGTACGCTCTTTGCGCCACACGGAGACCGGCGGCAGCCCGTAAGTGGCCGGTCGGTCCGCAAGTGTCCTCGACAAGAAGAAGGCGACCCCGAGGCAGGCAAGCCCAGGCCACCAAAAACCCCAGCGCCATCCAAGCCACGACACCACTGCCGCCGTGGCCACAAAAGACAACCCCTCGCCGATGCTATGGCTCACGGACCACAGGCCATAGCGCGTGCCAAACTCCCGCCCCGAAAACCACTGGGCCAAAGACACCACGCTCGCGGCCGAGCCCACCGACTGAAACCAGCCATTGAGGGCCCATAGGGCCAGAAAGACCAAAGGCCACGAGGCACATCCCATGGCGAGGTTGACGATGGCAGAGCCAGCGAGTGCAGCGGACAAAAACCGCCGGATGTTCGCGTGGTCGGCCAGGAAACCGTTGAGGAGTTTGCCCACGGCATAGACCCCGAGCATCGCGCTCCCGATCAGCCCCATCTCTGTGCCGGTGAGGATTTGCTCGTCCAGCAGGGGCTTCTTCACCACGGAGAAGTTCACCCGCGCCACATAGAACCACGCGTAGCCAAGCGTGAGCGACCAGAAGACCCTTGCGCGAAGCCCGCGGTAGGTACGGTCTACCTCATCGGGCCCCCCAAGCCTTGGCGCACGGTCCGGCCCGGTTCGGAAGAAGACGACCAACGGGTTGGCCATCGGAAGTCACCCCTCCTGCCAGGTCTGCCGCAAGCCCTGACGCTACCACAGGGTTGGGTACCAGACCATCCAAAGCCGCGGCTTCCACGACATCGAGGAGGTGCGGGCAGCTGCGAGTGACTTGGTCGAGGCCTACGCCGAGCAGTGGCTGGTCGGGAGCGTGGCCAAAGGAGCCCAGCGAAGGACTGAGGAAGTGGACGCGAAAGGCTTTCGATGGCTGATTGCCTCACCCCCACCATCCCAGCACTGGACCTCGTACGCGTGAGCACGCCCTTGACTCTAGTGCGCGGGCCGGGACAAACTCGGCCGCGAAGCGAGGTGCGGGACCACGGAGAGGGCGCTGGGCATGGACATCTTCAAACTTCGGGACACCCTGGTCAGAGACTACCGGTCCTACATCGAGAGTTTCCTAGTCATCCGGGACTCGCGCATCCGGGAGCGGGTCACCCAGGAACTCGAACTGGGCCTGGTCTGCCCCTCGCCCCTGGTGCAGTTGAACCCCTCGTTCGAGCCCGGGGCCACCATCGCCGACCTGGTCCGCGAAGGCCTGCTCCATGCAGAGTGCGAGCGCATTTTCCGGCGCAAAGCCGACAAAGCGGACCCTGGCCAGCCCCTGCGCCTGCACAGGCACCAGGAGGAGGCCATCCGCACGGCCCGGACCGGCCAGAACTATGTCCTGACCACCGGGACAGGGTCCGGCAAGAGCCTCGCCTACCTTGTGCCTATCGTGGACCACGTGTTGCGACACGGCAGTGGCCGGGGCATCCAGGCCATCGTCATTTACCCGATGAACGCCCTAGCCAACAGCCAGTGCATTGAACTCGAAAAGTTCGTGAAATACGGTTATGCGGAAGGACAGTCCCCGGTCCGCTTCGCCCGCTACACGGGGCAGGAGTCCGAGGTCGAGCGGGACCTCATCCTCGGGCGACCGCCCGACATCCTGTTGACCAACTACGTGATGCTCGAACTCATCCTGACCCGGCCGTTCGAGAGGCGACTGATCCAGGCGGCCCAGGGGCTTCGTTTCCTGGTCCTGGACGAACTGCACACCTACCGGGGCCGGCAGGGGGCGGATGTGGCCCTTTTGGTCCGGCGCGTGCGCGACCGCCTGTCGGCGGATGCGATGCAGTGCGTGGGGACCTCGGCCACGCTCGCCTCGGAGGGAAGCCTGGAGGAGCAGCGGGCCCAGGTGGCGGAGGTCGCTTCCCGGATCTTCGGGGCACCGGTTTGGCCGGAGGCGGTCATCGCCGAGACCCTGCAACGGGTCACCCCGGAGCGTCCCCTCGACGACCCCGAGTTCGTCGCGGCCCTCAAAAGCCGCCTTTCGGCCCCTCTGGCCGAGACCGACCTCTCGTTCGAGGACCTTGTCCACGACCCGCTCGCGATCTGGGTCGAGTCCGTGCTCGGCGTGGAGCGGGACCCTGCGACGGGCCGGCTGATCCGCTGTCGCCCGCGCCCGGTCGGCGGGCCAGACCCCGACAGCGCCGCGATGATATTGGCTCGGCAGACCGGCGAGGACCCGGACCGGTGCGCCGCAGCCATCCAGGCGACCCTCCTCGCGGGCTCCCGCTGCCGCAACCCCTCGACCGGATTCCCGGTCTTTCCGTTCCGGCTGCATCAGTTCGTGACAAGGGGGGAGACCGTCCATGCCTCGCTCGAGCCCCCGTCGCATCGCCATCTAACCATGCAAGGCCAGCAGTTCGTGCCCGGGACCGAGAGGCGGCACCTCTTGCTCCCCTTGTGCTTCTGCCGCGAATGCGGCCAGGAGTTCTACGTTGTGGAGCGGCAGGAGAACGAGACCACAAAAAAGGTCTTCTACCGCGCGCGCGACCTCGAGACCCCGTGCGTAGACGACGAGGTCTTCAAGCCGGGCTATCTCTTCTTGCCCGACCCGCCCCCGGACGACCCCACAGACCCGATGCCCTTCATCCCGGAGGAATGGAAGGAATGGGTCGCTGGCGAGCCACGGATCCTTCCAGGCCGCCGCAAGATGGCGCCCCGCCCTGTGCGGGTCACTCCCGATGGCCAGGAGCACCCAGACGGCCTCCCGGCGTTCTTCCTTCCCGCGCCTTTCCGTTCCTGCCCGAGGTGCCTCGTCACCTACGACCCCAAGATGGCGGCAGCCAGTTCCGACCTGATGCGCGTGTCTGTCGTAGGCTCCGGTGGGCGCTCGTCTGCGACCACCATCCTGACCCTGTCGGCGCTGCGGCACTTGCGAGAGGCCCAAGACCTGCCGCGAGAGGCAAAAAAGGTCTTGAGTTTCACTGACAATCGCCAGGATGCCTCGCTCCAGTCCGGCCACTTCAACGACTTCGTGGAGGTCGCCCTCCTGAGGGCCGCGCTCTACAAGGCGTGCTGCGAGGCGGGCCCGCAAGCCCTGAGCACCCCGAGTCGCCAAAATGACCTCACCGAGGAGGTCTTCAGAGCCCTCGCCCTCCCAAGGGCCCTGTTTGCCCAAAACCCCACCGCGGGGTTTCTCGTGGCCAGACAGACGGACGAGGCCATGAAGGACGTGTTAGCCTATCGTCTGTTTCGGGACCTGGAGAGGGGCTGGCGGGTCCACGCCCCGAACCTGGAGCAGTGCGGTCTTCTGGTCATCGCCTATCGCTCCTTGGAGGAACTCTGCGAGGCCGAGGAGTGCTGGAAGGACTGCCACCCCGTGCTCCAGGCCGCCTCGCCCCAGACCCGGCTGCGGGTCGCGACCGTCCTGATGGACCACCTCCGCCGCCAGCTCGCGATGGATGCGGACTGCCTGAACCCCGAGAAACAGCGAGCGCTCAAGCGGCGATCCCGGGAGTTTCTCGTGGAACCCTGGGCCATAGATGAGGACGAGAAACTGGTCTATGCTTCCGTCGCCTGGCCCCGGTCCCAGACCTACCCGGACGACAGCGCCCTGGACGTCTTCCTGTCTGGCCGATGCCGTTATGCCCAGTACCTCCGGCGGCCAGGCACCTTCCCCGAGGCGAGCGCCCCCCTCGATGTGGAGGCGAGCCAGACCGTGATCCGGGATTTGCTGCGGGTGTTGCATCAGGCCGGAGGGCTATTGAGACAGGTGCGCGACCCTCGCGGGGGAGACGGCGCGCCGGGGTACCAGGTGGCCGCCTCGGCCATCCTGTGGCGCGCGGGCGATGGAACCCTACCCACCCCCGACCCCCTGCGAACGCACCACCCCTCCACGGAGGGCGGGCGAACGAACGCCTTCTTCGTGGATTTGTACCGCCGAGTCGCCCTGGAACTGAAGGGCGTGGGGGCCCGGGAGCACACGGCCCAGGTCCCGTCCGCACTTCGCCAGGAGAGGGAAGAGGAGTTCCGCAAGGCCGCTCTGCCCGTGCTCTTCTGTTCCCCCACCATGGAACTCGGGATAGACATCCGGGAACTTGTCGCCGTCAATCTGCGCAACGTGCCTCCCACGCCCGCCAACTACGCCCAGCGCAGTGGCCGCGCGGGCCGCGCAGGTCAGCCGGCCCTGGTCGTGACCTATTGCGGCGCTCGCAGCCCCCACGACCAGTACTTCTTCCGCCGTCCCGGCCGGATGGTCGGGGGTGTGGTCGCGCCGCCCTACATTGACCTGGCCAACGAGGACCTCGTACGCGCCCACATGCACGCCATCTGGCTCGCCGAGACCGAGGTGTGGCTCGGGACCTCCCTGCTGGATGTCCTCGATGCGACCGACCCGGACCGCCTGCCCCTCCAACCAGGTGTCCGCGCCGCCTTCGAAGACGAGCAGGTTCGCAACCGCGCCCTGGCCCGGGCCAGGAGGGTCCTTCAGGCCATGGAGCCGGACCTTCAGGACGCCGGCTGGTACACGCCAGGATGGGTGGACGAGGTGTTCCGCCAGGTGGCCGAGCGCTTCGATCGGGCCTGCGACCGCTGGCGCGACCTGTATCGCGCAGCGACTCAGCAGTTCCGCAAGCAGAACGCGATCATCGAGGACCTCTCGCGCTCGCCCGCCGAGAAAGAGGAAGCCAGGCGACTACGGCGCGAGGCCGAGAGCCAGATCGACCTCCTCCGGTCTTCTGACAGCCCCTGGCAGGCCGACTTCTACCCTTATCGCTATCTGGCCAGCGAGGGCTTCCTGCCGGGCTACAACTTCCCCAGGTTGCCCCTCGCCGCCTACGTCCCGGGGCGGCGGGGCCCGGAAACGGACGGCTACCTCTCGCGGCCACGGTTTTTGGCGATCTCGGAGTTCGGGCCCAGGGCCACGGTCTATCACGAGGGCTCGCGCTACGTGGTCTCCCGGGTGATCCTGGACGTGCGCGACGAGGATGGGGCCGTCACGAGCCGGGCCAAGCGGTGCGAGGCCTGCGGCCATCTCCACCCGGATAGCGACGAGCGCTGCGACTGTGGCGCCTTGCTCCCCCTCGCGTATTCGAACCTCTTCCGCCTGCGCAACGTCTCGCTCCGCCGGCGCGACCGCATCACCTCCGACGAGGAGGTCCGCCAGCGCCTGGGCTACGAGATCCGCACCGCCTTCCGGTTTGCCGCGCGCGGCCAGCGCCCCCTGGTGCGCCAGGCAGAAGCACGCTGCGACGGACAGACCCTTCTCCGCCTGCACTACGGCCCTGGGGCCGAGGTCTGGCGGATCAACCACGGCTGGACACGGCGCAAAAACCGCGCGCAGTTGGGCTTCCTTCTGGACGTGCAGAACGGCTACTGGGCCCGCCACGAGGACATCGAGTCCGAGGACCCGGGCGAGGCACCGGGCCCGCGCCTCATCCGGGTCGTCCCCTTCGTCCAGGACCGGAAGAACTGCCTGATCGTGGAACCCTGCTTCGACAAGGACCTTCGGGTCATGGCCTCCCTCGCCGCGGCGCTCAAGAACGCCATCCAGATCGAGTTCCAGCTCGAGGAAGGCGAACTCGCCTCCATCCCCCTGCCAGACGAAGACCACCGCGAGCGCCTGCTCTTCTACGAGGCGGCCGAGGGCGGGGCCGGGGTCCTGCGCCACCTGGTGGACGACCCCTCGGCCCTGCCCCGGGTGGCCCGCACCGCCCTGGACCTGTGCCACTTCGACCCGGACACCGGCGAGGACCGCCACCGCGCCCCGCGCTCGCGCGAGGACTGCGTCGCTGCCTGCTACGACTGCCTCCTCGGCTACCAGAACCAGATGGACCACTTTCACCTGGACCGCCATGCGGTCCGCGACGTCCTGTTGTCGCTCGCAAGGGCCGAGGTCCGCGCCTCGCCGGTCCCCGTCGCGCGAGAGGCCCACCTCCGGGCCCTGCTCGACCAGTGCCAGTCGGACCTGGAACGCGAGTTTTTGTTGTTTTTGGAGCGCCACAACCTCGCGCTGCCCTCCGAGGCCCAGGTCCTGATGCCGCAGGCCCGCTCCCGCCCCGATTTCCTCTACCGGGAGCACCGGGTCGTGGTCTATGTGGATGGCCCACCCCACGACTTCCCGGACCGACAGCGGCGCGACTGCGAGCAGCAGCGCGCGCTCGAGGACCTCGGCTACACCGTCGTCCGCTTCGGCCATCGCGACGACTGGGAGCAGGTGGTGCGACGACACCCCGATGTCTTTGGAGGCCCGCGATGAAGTTCACCGCAGGGTCCCTGGTCAGGGCCCGGGGCCGCGAGTGGGTGGTCCTGCCCGAGTCCGCAGACGACTTTCTGGTCCTGCGTCCCCTCGGCGGCACGGACGACGAGGTGGCGGGGGTCCATGTCCCATTGGAGCCCGTGGAGCCCGCGGACTTCCCCCTCCCGGACCCGGACCGCCTGGGGGACTGGCGCTCTGGTCGGCTACTTCGGGAGGCGGTGCGTCTGGGATTCCGCAACAGTGCGGGGCCCTTCCGCTGCCTGGCCCGCCTCGCGGTCACCCCTCGGCCCTACCAGTTCGTGCCTCTTCTGATGGCCCTCAAACTGGACCCGGTCCGCCTCCTGATCGCGGACGACGTGGGCATCGGCAAGACCATCGAGGCCGCCCTGATCGCCCGGGAACTGATGGACCGCGGTGAAATCCGGCGCCTCGCCGTCCTGTGCCCCCCGCAACTCGTCGAGCAGTGGCAGTCCGAACTGGCCTCCAAGTTCCACATCGAGGCGGTCGCGGTCCTCCCCAGCACCGTGACCCGGCTCGAGCGCGAGTGCCCGCTCGGGCGCTCCGTGTTCGACACCTTCCCCCACGTCGTCGTCTCGATGGACTTCATCAAGGCCGACCGCCGCCGGGACGACTTCTTGCGCGCCTGTCCCGAGATGGTCATCGTGGACGAGGCGCACACCTGCGCCTCGGGCGCGGCGGCCCGAGGGGCCCGCCACCAGCGCCACCTCCTCCTGAAGGGGGTCGCGGCAGACCCCAAGCGCCACCTGGTCCTGGTGACCGGCACGCCCCACAGCGGCGACGAGGGCGCCTTCCGCTCGCTCCTCGCGTCCCTGTCCCCGGACCTCGCTTCCCTGCCGGAAGACTTGACCGGGGAGGCGCACCGCAAGGACCGCGAGCACCTGGCGCGTTACCTCGTTCAGCGTCGCCGCGGGGACATCCGGCACTACCTGAAGGCGGACACCCCCTTTCCCCGCCGCCTCGAGCGCGAGGAGCCCTACACCCTGTCCGAGGAATACCGGCGGCTCTTCGACCGGGTCCTGGCCTACGCCCGCGAGGCCGTCCCGGACCCGCGCGACCGCGAGCACCGCGTGCGTGTGCGCTGGTGGTCCGTGCTCGCGCTCCTGCGCGCCTTGGCCTCGAGCCCGGCCGCGGCTGCCGCGACCCTGCGTAGCCGGGCCGCTGTGGCGGACACGGACACCTCGGAGGCCGCGGACGAGGTCGGGCGCCTCACCGTGCTCGACCAGGAGGAGGACGAGGCCGCCGAGCGGCTGGACGTGTGCCCTGGCGCGGACCCGGGCGAGCACGCAAGCAATCCCGAGTCCAACCGCCGCCGCCTCCTCGACATGGCCCGTGAAGCCCAGTCCCTCGCGGGCCCATACGACCGCAAGGTCGGGCATGGCATCCGGGTCGTCCAGGGCCTGGTCCGGGACGGGTTTTCGCCCATCGTGTTCTGCCGCTTTATCGCGACCGCCGAGTACGTGGCCCAGGCCCTGCGCGAGGCCCTGCCCCACAACATCGAGGTCGCCTGCGTGACCGGCCAACTCCCCCCCGAGGAGCGCGAAGCCCGTGTGCAGGCGTTGGCCTCGAGTCCGAAGCGGGTCCTCGTGGCCACGGACTGCCTGTCCGAGGGCCTCAATCTCCAGGAGTCCTTTGATGCGGTCGTGCACTACGACCTGTCCTGGAACCCTACGCGGCACGAGCAGCGCGAGGGCCGGGTGGACCGCTTCGGACAGCCGCGCGACGAGGTCCGGGTCGTCACCCTCTACGGCAAAGACAACCAGATTGACGGCATCGTCCTCGAGGTCCTCCTGCGCAAGCACAAGTCCATCCGGAGCAGAACAGGCGTCTCGGTCGCGGTCCCCACGGGCACCGAGACCGTGCTCGAGGCCATCTTTGAGGGGCTGCTCCTGCGCGAGCGCACGGGCACGCTCGGGGACCAGTTGAACCTCTTCGAGGACCTCTTGACCCCAACGACCCGCAAGGTCCTGGCCGACTGGGAGGAGGCGAGCGACCGGGAGCAGCGCTCGCGAAGCCTGTTCGCCCAGGAGACCATCCGGGTCGAGGAGGTCGAGCGCGAGGTCGAGGCCGCACGCGAGGCCCTGGGTTCCGCACGCGAGGTCGAGCAGTTCACCCTCGACGCCCTGCGCCTGCACGGGGCGACCGTGGAGAGGCGAAATCACGAGTTTTTGTTGGACCTGCGCCCGCTCCCGCGCGGCTTGAAGGACGCCCTGCGCGCATCGGACGAGCGCATGAGGGTGCGCTTCGATTTGCCGGTTGCGGCAGGGACGCGCTACCTTGGCAGGACCGACCCCTTGGTCGAGGCCCTGGCCGGCTACGTGCTCGACTCGGCCCTGGACCCCCTGGGCGATGGCCAGGCTGCCCGGGCCGGGGTGGTCTGCACCTCGGGCGTGTCCTGTCGGACCACGGTCCTTCTAGTCCGCTTCCGCTTCCACATCCAGCAGGGTCCGCCCGACCAAACACCACCCCTGCTCGCCGAGGAGTGCCGCATCCTCGCCTTCGAGGGGCCGCCCGAGGACCCCCGCTGGCTTGACGAGTCCAGGGCCGAGGCACTCTTGTCCCTAGAGCCTACGTCCAACCTGCCCCTGTCCGTGCAAAAAGACTTCGTCCGGCGCGTGGTGGATGGGTACGCGCATCTCGCGCCGGCCATCGAGGAGGCGGCTCGGACGCGGGCCTTGCGGCTGTTGGAGGCCCATCGCCGCGTCCGCCAGGAGGCAGGCATCAGAATCAGAGGGCTCCAGGTGGAGCCCCGCCTGCCCCCGGACGTGATCGGGCTCTACGTCTACCTACCAGCGGGAGTGTAAAGAAAGACTTGACACCGGCCCAATACGATGTGGAAAGTCCCCTCAAGAGAACGCCGCGCCTTTGCGCGTATTGGAACGCCGGGGCCCCGACCGGGGCCCCGGATTGTTTTCCCCAACCCGGAGTCCTTCCCATGGCGGATCGCGCGACCATCTTTGTGGACTACTGGAATTTTCAGTTGAACTGGAACAGCCGGTCTGGCGGTCAGTGTGACTGGCGAAGGCTACCACAACTTGCAAGAGGGCATCCACAAAGGTCTCGTTGAAATCTACGAGGCCACGACGCCAGACGTCTGGCTCGCTAAGGCCCTGCGCCGCCGCAGGCCCCTCGGGGAGAAGTGACGCGATGACGCGACGGGAAGAGTTTGTGACCATCCGGACCGAGGGGGCGCTCTTGCCCCCGGACATGCTCCGGCGAATCGCGGAGGGGAGCGCCGAGATCCCCGGGCTTCGCCCGGAGGACTATGGCCTAGCGCCTGGCGAGAGGTTGAACGAGGCGATCTCGCGCTCATGGAACCGCCTCATCGCCCTGTGGCGCATGTTCCGCGCGGCCCTCCAGTCCCTGCCTGCCTCTGACCCCGCCACTGCCGAGACCAGGCGGCGCTGGCTCCTCCCCCTGCTCGGCGAGATCGGGTACGGCCAGGTCCCCGTGGCCGAGCCCATGGCCATCGGCGGCAAGGGCTATCCCATCTCGCACCTGTGGCGCAACGTCCCCATCCACCTCGTGGGCGCGCGCGTGGACCTCGACCGCCGTACCCCGGGCGTCGTGGGCGCGGCCCGTTCTTCCCCCCATTCCCTGGTCCAGGAGTTTCTGAACCGCTCCGACGACCACCTCTGGGGCATCGTCTCGAACGGGCTACGCCTGCGCCTCCTGCGCGACAACGTGAGCCTGACCCGCCAGGCCTATGTCGAGTTCGACCTCGAGGCCATGCTGGATGGCGAGGTCTTTTCGGATTTCGTGGTCCTGTGGCTGTGCGTCCACGCAAGCCGCTTCGCCGAGGCGCGGCCCGAGGACTTCTGGGTCGAGCGCTGGTCCCGCCTCGCCGCCCAGCAGGGAGCCCGGGCTTTGGACCACCTGCGTGACGGGGTCCAGGCGGCCCTCGAAGCCCTGGGCCGCGGCTTTTTGTCCCACCCGGCCAACGCCGCGCTCCGGCAGCGCCTGCGCTCGGGCGCGCTGGACCGCCAGGACTACTACCGCCAGGTCTTGCGCCTCGTGTACCGCCTTTTGTTCTTGTTTGTGGCCGAGGACCGCGACCTCCTGCTCGACCCCGCCGCCCCCCCGACCGCCCGCCAGCGCTACCTGGACCACTACTCCGCGGGCCGACTGCGGCGCCTGGCCGAGCGTCACCGCGGCACCCGCCACGCCGACCTGTGGCACGCTTTGCGCCTTGTCTTCCGCCTGCTCGGCTCGAACGCACCCACGCCGGCCCTGGGCCTGTATCCCCTGGGCTCCTTCCTGTGGTCCGAGGCGGCCTGCCCGGACCTTGACGCCTCGCTCTTGTCCAATGCCGACCTCCTCGAGGCCATCCGCCGCCTCGCCTTCCTGCGCGGGCCGCACGGCATCCGCCCCGTGGACTTCCGAAACCTCCGCTCCGAGGAACTCGGCAGCGTCTATGAATCGCTCCTCGAACTGCACCCCGAGATCGCCATCGAGGCCGAGACCTTCCGCCTGACCGCCGCCTCCGGCCACGAGCGCAAGACCACCGGCTCCTACTACACCCCCGAGCCCCTGGTCCACCACCTGCTCGACACCGCCCTGGCCCCCCTGCTCGATGAGGCCTGCCGCAAGCCCGACCCCGCATCGGCCATCCTCTCGCTCAAGGTCTGCGACCCCGCGTGCGGCAGCGGCCACTTCTTGATTGCCGCGGCCCATCGCATGGCCCGCCGCCTCGCCGCCATTCGCACCGGCGAAGACGAGCCCTCCCCCCGCGAGACCCAGGCCGCCCTGCGCGAGGTGATCGGCCGCTGCCTCTACGGCGTGGACCAGAACCCCATGGCCGTGGAACTGTGCAAGATCGCCCTGTGGATGGAGGCCCTCGAGCCCGGAAAGCCCCTGTCCTTTCTCGAGCACCGCATCCGCTGCGGAAACTCCCTGTTGGGCGCCACCCCGGCCCTCCTCGCCCGGGGCATCCCGGACGAGGCATTTACCCCCATCGAGGGCGACGACAAGAGGGCCTGCGCCGCGTGGAGGAGGCGCAACAAGAAGGAGCGCACAGGCCTCCAGAGCCTCTTCACCCCGACCGGACTGCCCTGGGAACGCCTGGGCGACCACGCTGCCGCGATGCTCGGCCTGATCGGAGCGCAGGACGACACGATCGAGGGCCTGCGCAGGCGCCAGGAGCAGTACGAGGCCCTGGTCCGCTCCGAGGCCTACCTCTACAACCGCCTGTGGGCCGACGCCTGGTGCGCGGCCTTCGCCTGGCGCAAGGTGGACGACCCGGCCCTCCCGTACCCGGTCACGGAAGAGGTCTTCCGGCGCATCCAGAAGAGCCCGTGGGCCGCCGAGCCCTGGATGCGCGACGAGATCCGCCGCCTGGCCGAGCAGTACGGTTTCTTCCACTGGCACCTCGAGTTCCCGGACGTGTTTCGGCCCTCGTCGCGCCCCATCCCCGACGACGACCCCTGCGGATGGGAGGGCGGTTTCGATTGCGTGCTGAGCAACCCCCCTTGGGAGCGGGTCAAACTACAAGAGCAGGAGTGGTTTGCCGAGCGCAGGCCTGACATCGCGATGGCCCAAAACGCAGCCGAGCGAAAGCGGCTCATCGAGGCATTGGCCCAGGACGACCCTGCCCTGTACCGGGCCTTCCTCGAGTCCCGTCGCCAGGCCGAGGCCGAGAGCCGGATGCTGCGCGCCTCGGGCCGCTATCCCCTCACAGGCCGGGGCGATGTGAACACCTACGCGGTCTTCGCCGAGTTGTGCCGCACCCTGCTCGCCCCCACAGGCCTGGCCGGGGTCATCCTCCCCTCCGGAATCGCGACCGACGACACGACCAAGGCGTTCTTTCAGGACCTGGTTGAATCGAGGTCCCTCGCCTCCCTGTACGACTTCGAGAACCGGGAGGCCATCTTCCCCGCCGTGGACCGCCGCTACCGCTTCAGCCTCGTCACGATGACCGGTCGGCGCCGGCAGGCCCCAGGGGCCCGCTTCGTCTTCTTCGCCCACAAGGTCTCGGACCTCGAGGACCCCGCGCGCCAGGTCACCCTGACCCCCGAGGACATCGCCCTGATGAACCCGAACACCCGCACCTGCCCCATCTTCCGCACGGCTCAAGACGCGCGCATCACTGCCGCCATCCACCGCCGCATCCCTGTTCTCTGGCGCGAGGGCGACCCTGGCGGAAACCCCTGGGGGCTGTCGTTCATGGCCATGCTCCACATGGCCAACGACTCGCATCTCTTCCGCACCCGCGAGGACCTCGAGGCCCAGGGCGGGGTGCTGCGAGGCAACCTCTTCGAGGTCGGGGACCAGCGCTACCTGCCCCTCTACGAGGCCAAGATGGTCCACCACTATGACCACCGGTTTGGCGATTACCAGGACCGGGCCCAGGGGTCCAGGGACACCCAGTTGCCCGAGGTGCCGGTCGAGCGCCTGCAGGACCCCTGGTATCAGCCCTTGCCGCGCTACTGGGTCCCCGAGGCCGAGGTCGAGGCGCGCCTGGCAGGCCGCTGGGACCGCGGCTGGCTCCTGGGCTGGAGGGATATCACGAACACGACGAATGAGCGCACCGTCATCGCCTCGGTGGTGCCGAGGGTGGGGTGTGGGGACAAGTTCTTGCTAATGATGCCAGTCGTGGATGCGAGCATGGCTGCCTGTTTGCTGGCCAACCTATGCTCCATGACCCTCGACTACTGTGCACGCCAAAAGGTTGGAGGAACATCGCTGAAATACTTTACAATGCGCCAATTACCCGTGCTCTCGCCTGCTCATTTTTCTCGACCGCCGGCTTGGAACGCGGTCCCGGCCGCTTCCTGGCTCCTCCCCCGCGTCCTCGAACTGACCTACACCGCGTGGGACCTCCAGGCGTTCGCGCGGGACTGCGGCT
>FWWL01007819.1_pt1 | contig 14208 bp, 4 predicted proteins | sample 2228331 | NCBI WGS metagenome assembly FWWL01 (sample SAMEA103939775, study PRJEB20133) | metagenome
TAGTCCACCATCGTGCGCGTCTTCATAATGAACGCCCAATCACTCGACTGAGCCAAGAGCAACTCTCGCGCTGCTTGATTGAGGGTTCGCTCGATCAGACGATCGCTCGTGTGGCGATGCTCTGTTGCGAGCTCGATCATTCGATCCGCAGCTTTGTGGAGATGACGATAGATCCAATCATTGCTGCCTTCAAGCCAGACTTCACAATACCCCTTATGACCCCAGCTGGACAGTGAAGGGACGGCAACTTGATTCTTGGGGTGAAGCTCCAGGTATTCGCTGGGCGTAATCATCGCCAGCGTGTCCTGGTCGTAATGCAACTTGCGAACGAGGAAGTTAAGGAAGTCGGGGCCTTCGTACCACCAATGCCCAAATAGCTCGGCATCGTAGGGCGAGACAACAATTGGCGGCCGATCCATCAGACTCCGGAGATACTCCACTTGCTTCTGGCGGTTGAACATGAAGTTGCCAGCATGGGTGGCCGCCACTTCCATGGCCCGCTCATAGTTGTACGGTTCCTTGTGGGGAGTCTTGCCCGTGATGCGATAATATTTGATGCCCGTATTGATACGCAAACCGCTCTCGTGGATGTACGGTTTTATATACTCGTAGTCGAGATCGAAGCCGATGTCGCGGTAGAATTCACGATAGTTGTAATCTCCTGGATATCCTTCCTCAGCGCTCCAAACAGACTTTGAGGATTCGGGATCGCGCCCAAAGGCGGCGACTCCCGAAGGGCAATAAAGCGGAGCATAGACCCCATAACGCGGCCGTTTGCTAGCGTGAAGGATACCATGGGCGTCGACAAAGAAGAAACGAATGCCGTTTGCGGCCAAATGCTCATCAAGTCCCGGATAGTAGCCACACTCGCCATTCCAGATACCGCGCGGAGAACGACCGAAAGCGTGCTCATACGCCTGGCGCCCCACGACCACCTGCGCTCGGACTGCGGAATCGTTCACATTCAAGAGAGGAAGGAATCCGTGCGTCGCCCCACACGTGATAATCTCAAGTTTGCCGGCCTCTTGGACGCGACGGAAGCCCTCCAAAAGGTTCCGGTGATACTTGTCCACGAAGACCGCATGGCAGTGGCGGAACTTGCGCAAATACACGCGGGCCAAAGTATTGAATTCGGGCTGGAAGCGCGTGCGGATGCACTCCTTTTCGGCTAGCTCAATGAGCTTCTCCAGATGGCGCACATAACGGTCCTGGAGAAGAGAGTCGGAGAGCATCGCAGCCAATGGGGGCGTGATGCTCATGGTAAGCCGGAAATCCACACCATCCCGCAAGAAATCTTCCATGTAGGAAAGCAGGGGGATATAGGTTTCCGTAATCGCCTCATGGAGCCAATCTTCCTCAAGAGGGTCTTCGAACTCGGGATGTCGGACGAAAGGCAGGTGGGCATGTAAAACTAAGCAAAGGTATCCGATGGGATTTTGTTTCGTCGGCACTTTTCTTTTCCTCGCTCAATGTTTGGGCGCATGAGAATGCGTTGGAGCGTTCCAAGACGCCATCAGTTTGACCGTGGTCAACGCCTACCTCTGAACCGCGGTCAAAGTCGCCAATCTGGCTTCAGTATGTAACCAAGGCTGGTAGGAACTTCGTTTTGGTGCAAGCTATTTTTCGCTCGCCCCGGGTCGGTTTGAATTTGCCATATGGGAAAGACTAATCCATGACATGAGTCCGAATGTCGACTAAACGTATGGAGAATTGCTTTATGAACTTCGGCATATCTACGCGCGCGGTTCATGCTGGCGAGCCTGAACGCCAATACATGGACTCCATCACAACGCCGATTGTCCTCACCTCCTCCTATACTTTCGGCAACATGCAGGAGGTGATCGACTATGTTACCGGAAAAGTCGATCGCTTCGAGTACGGACGATATGGCAACCCCACAACTGCCGTTGTCATCAAAAAGTTGCGGGAGCTGGAGGGAGCAGATGACGCCGAAGTTTTTGATTCGGGCATGACTGCGGTGAGCTGCACTCTGCTCGGGCTGCTGCGCGAAGGCGACCACCTTATTCTCACCGACGATGTTTACAAGAAAACCCTCATGTTTTGCGAAAAGGTCCTTCCGCGCTTCGGCATCAAGACGTCAGTGGTCAAGATGGGTGACTATGATGAAATGGAAGACGTCTTGCGTAAGCATCCTGAGACGAAAGTTGTCCTCAGTGAATCACCCACGAACCCCTACCTCAATATAGCCGACATGGACATTTTGCACGAGCTAAAGGAGCGCTACGGATTTATTCTCGTCGTGGATGCTACATTCGCGACTCCGGTCAACCAGCAGCCGTTATCGCAAGGGGCAGATGTTGTCGTTCACAGCGCGACCAAATACTTGGGCGGCCACAACGACTTACTCGGGGGCGCTGCCCTCGGGCGCAAAGACCTCATCGAGCTCATCCGCGATTACCGCAACACAACGGGCGGGGTGATGGATCCTATGACAAGCTACCTTTTGCTTCGCGGGCTGAAAACCCTAGCCATTCGAATGGAGCGGCACAATGCGAACGGTTTCCTCGTAGCCCAGTTTTTGGAGCGCCACCCGCGTGTCAGGCGCGTGTATTACCCGGGTCTTCCCTCGCACCATGATCACAAGCGTGCGCTCAAGTACATGCGCGGCTGTGGGGGCGTCGTGACTTTTGAACTCAATGCCGATCTCGAGAAAACAATGAAGTTTCTCTCTTCTCTGCGACTTTTCAAAATTGGTCCGTCGTTCGGAGGAGTGGAAGCCCTCGTGACTCATCCTATGACGATCTCTTACTACGATTATCCTCCTGAAGAGCGCAAAAGATTAGGGATTTTGGACGAACTCGTGAGATTGTCTGTGGGGATTGAGGACTCCGCCGATCTCATCGAGGATCTCGCCCAGGCCCTGGCGAAAATTTAGTGACTTTTCCCCCACATATCGGTTTTGCTTGCTCCTGCGAAAAAAAGAACTCCGTCATGGAGTATTCGATCTGTTCATCATTAACCACGCGGAGGCGTCTCTGACATGGATTCTCGTCATCAAGCATGCAAAGTCACCTTGAGCAGCATTCTTTGCTTTACGCTGCTTTCGCTGGCGTGGGCAGCACCGCCAGCCGGATACTATGATTCAGCGATGGGGCTCTCGGGTAACGCTCTACGCCGCGCGTTGCACAACGTTATCAAGAACCACACGGTTCTCCCCTATTCGAGTAGTAGCACGACGGACACACGGTTGGCCCTAAAAATCCTGGATGAAGATCCCAACAACACCAATAACGTGCTGCTGCATTACAAGGGAACGTCCGTGGCCAAAGCTGATTTCGGGATCACGTGGAACCGTGAACACTTGTGGCCCCAGTCGCTGGGCGCCGATGTGTTGCCTCCTCAAACAGACCTCCATCATCTTTTTGCGGAGGACCCCAGCCTCAACAGTAGTCGCGGCAATAGCGTTTTCGATAATGTATACCCGAACCACACGAACTCTGGTTACGGCAATTATTGGACGGGTACGCGCTTCGAAGTTCGCGACCCACAGAAGGGAGACGTTGCAAGAGCACTCTTTTACATGGATGTGCGCTACGAAGGTACGGGTGGCGAGAATGACTTCGTGCTCACAAATACGCTCACTCCATCATACGGGCAAATGGGCGTCCTGTCATCCTTGCTGCAGTGGCACGTGCTGGACCCCCCCGATGAACGAGAACAGTTGCGCAATGATTTGACCTATTCACTTTTCCAGCATAACCGCAATCCGTTTGTCGATCATCCGGAGTTTGTCTATTTGATCTGGGGGCCGGTCACGGATAATGATAGCGTGGTAGTGAACTATACCCAGCGCGCGACAGCGACCGTTGGAGCGGGAAGCACAAACTACCCAGTCCTCTCACTCGATTTGGCAACAAATTCCGGCGAGTGGGACCTCCAGAGTGTTGCCTTGAGTAATGTTGGAACACTTGGCGACGCCTACATCTCGGCCGTCCGGCTTTATCGTGACATGGACAATAGCGGCACCGTCGGCAGTGGAGACATCCTTCTGGCAACGACCACCTTCACCGCCGGCAGCGCTACACTAACGTGTGAAGATCCTTCCCGCGTGACCACAAGCACAGTGCATTTTCTCCTGACCGCCGACCTTGCCAGCACTGCTCCAACTGGCCAAACGCTCCAAATCCAGGTCGAAGGACTCTCCCATGCCCCGAGCGGGGGTAACGACATTGATCCGACGTTCACTCCTTTCTCTTCTAACGCAGCCACCGTCAGCGGCGGCGTTAGCGACGGTGACACCGTTAGCATTTCTTTCACGGATCGTGCTCCGAGCAGTGTGTCCGCCGGGGCGACGAATGTGGCGTTTGTCACCGTGACGATGACTGCTAATAGTAACGAATGGGACCTTGCCGGTTTCTCGATCACAAAAACAGGAAGCCTGCCCGACGAGAAAGTCGTGGCTGCGAAACTTTACCTCGACGTCGATAGCGACGGCGTCGCAGATTCGGGCGACGTGCTTCTTGATTCCCGGACTTTTTCGGGTGGCTCAGCATCTTTCACTGTGTCGCCCGCTTTGCGCATCACGACGACACAGGCTCATTTGCTGATCGCTCTCGATTTCGCGAGTGTTATGACAAATGGTCAGACTGTGGGCGTCAATGTCATCGGAACGAGCTTTGTGAGCTCTTTGTCCGGCGGGATTGATGCTAATCCGACCGTGAGTAACTTCTCCTCCGTTTTGGCAACTGTTGCTGGCGGACTCTCTGACGGCGACACCGTCACCGTGACCAGCTCCAACCTAGCACCAACGACCGCTGTGCTGGGTGCCGCAAATGTCCCTTTCCTACTCCTCACTCTCCAGGCAAATGCCAATGAGTGGGACGTGGGGACGGTGAGTGTTTCTCGACTTGGCAATGCTCAAGACTCCGCCGTTAGCGCTGTCAAACTCTACCTCGATGAAAACCAAAACAATGAGATTGATGAAGATGATCCCCTTCTTGATAGCCGCGCGCTCAGCAGTGGCGCCGCGACTCTTCAGATTGGAGGAGGTGTTCGCGTCACCCCTGTCCCAGTGCAATTGATCTTGGCGGCTGATTTAGCGCCGAGCTCACCTAGTGGAAGAATGTTCGGCCTCAAGGTCAATGCCAACGGCATCACCCATTCGCCAACGGGGGGAAACGATGTTAACCCGACGTTCAGTGATCAGTCGAGCAACCTTCTTGCGATCATCAATCCGAGTCTTCCCCAAGTGAAAATCGCCATGGTTTCGACACGAGGAAGTGATGGGGCAGCGTCAAAGGAGTTCATTGTTCTCGCCAACCAGTCCTACACGACGGTATCCGTCACAAACTGGCAACTTCGCAGCCGCGCTGGCAGTAGTTCAAGCGATTCAACACCCGTTACCTTGAGTGGACAGATTCCGCCTCGAAGCCAGTTCCTCATCGCTTCCCAAGCCTACGGGTCGACATGCGAGGGGAAAACCGTGGATTTCAGCGACACAAACGCAAATGGGCTTTTCGGGGGAATGGCTGATTCGACAGCCAGGTCCATTGCTCTCTTTGACGGGACATCGTCGACCGCAAACAAGATTGACGGGTTCTCCCTCCTAGGCGGAGCGACAAACGACGCGAATTATTACCGAGAGGGAATAGCTTTTGTGGGCAGTAACGGTAGCGCCACATTGTCATTCGCACGCAAGACTTTGTTCCCAGGCTCGGAATATCGGGACACGGATGATAACTCTGCCGACCTCCAGATGGTGTCGAGTAAGTCCCCGTTCAATACTTCTGACTGGTGCCCGGTGACGATTTCCGACTTCCGGCTCGAGTAAGCTTTCTGCTAACATGTAGCCGTGGCCGAGGCGCGGGATATCCCCCGCCTCTTTTTTCATCCCCCGGGAACGTCTTTCTTTCGTTGCACAATTTGGCTCTGGGAGGGTAAAGGAGAAGTTTCAAATCTTCCGAAGTACTAAGGTTTCGTGATCATGACTTACTTACGGTGGGAGACAGTCTTTTCAGTCGTTTTAATCATTCCCGTTCTCGGCAATCTTTTCGCAGCGCCTCCTCCAGGCTATTACGCAAGCGCTGAAGGGCTTTCCGGAACCGCCTTAAAGAATGCGCTCCATAACATTATCAAGAATCACACCATTGTTTCGTACACGGCAACAGAAGCCGCCCTGAAGGTTATCGACGAAGATCCAGCCAACTCAAACAACGTTCTGCTCCATTACAAAGGAACTTCCGTTCCCAAGTCGGGCTTTGGGACGACGTGGAATCGCGAGCACTTGTGGCCTCAATCGCTCGGAGCCGACGTTTCTCCAAAGAAAAGTGATTTGCATCATCTGTTTGCAGAGGATGTGTCGCTCAATAGCAGCCGCGGAAATAGCGTCTTCGACACTGTCTATCCCACTTATACTGGTTCGGGCTATGGCAACTACTGGACCTCTACAAAGTTCGAACCGCGTGCCGCCCAAAAAGGGGATGTGGCACGAGCCCTTTTTTATATGGACGTGCGTTATGACGGAACCGGCAGCGAAGCTGACCTAGCGCTTACCAACTCGACATCGCCCAGTTACGGTCAAATGGGAGTGTTGTCGACTCTCCTCCAGTGGCATGTCCAGGATCCACCTGATGATGCAGAGCGAGCGCGAAACGACAAAATTTATGAGCTCTATCAGCACAATCGTAATCCGTTTATCGACCGACCAGAGTTCGCGAATCTTATTTGGGCGCCTGTTTCTCATTCCGACTCTGTCAGTGTGGCTTTTGCCAACTTGGCCACCTCCACGGTCAGCGCGGGAGCCGTCAATTACCCCGTTATTGCCATAACACTGACCGCATCGGCAAACGAATGGGATCTGGCCAGCGTAACCGTGAGAAACCTCGGCAGCTTGCCGGATAGCGCCATATCGCAAATTAGGCTCTATCGCGATGCTGATAACAATGGCAGTGTCTCCAGTGGTGATCCTCTGCTGGCCACTCAGACTTTCTCAGCCGGCATCGCCACGCTGACGTGTTCCTCGCCTTCACGTGTCACCCCAAGCTCGGCAACGTTCTTAATCGTGGCGACGATTCCGCCGAGCGCTGCAAACGGAAACACTCTTCAACTTCGGGTCGAGTCAAACTCTATCTTCCATTCCGCCAGTGGCGGCAATGACCTCGACCCCAATTTCTCGGCGTTTTCAAGTACAGCAGCAACCGTCACGGGCGGCGTCAACAATGGGGACTCGCTCAGTGTCACCTTGACAAGCCTGGCACCGTCGACAGTCACTCCTGGCCAAACGGACGTCCCATTCCTGCGGATCCGTTGCAGCGCGAGTTCCAATGAATGGGATTTGGCCAGCGTCAACGTGTCAAAAGTAGGAAGTATGGCCCACACGCGCATTGCCTCTGTTGAGCTGTATCGAGATGCCAATGCCGACGGCGTCGTTGGGGCCGGCGATGTCCTCCTCGCAGGAGCTCCGCTCTCCGGCGGAACAGCTCTGCTCTATCTGACGACTCCCTACCGAATCACGACGGTCCCTGTGGATCTGCTTGTCGTCGCAACTTTTGGGGGCGTACTTGCTAATGGAGACACAGTTGCTTTGAGGCTGGAAACGAATGGTCTAGCGCCGTCGCCAACCGGTGGGGCTGACCTAAATCCAAGTTTTGCTGCCTTTACTAGCGACGCTGCGACCGTGACCGGTGGAGTGTCCAACGGTGACACTCTTAGTGTGCTCGCCACGGGAGTTGCTCCTTCGACCGCTCTTGCGGGGGCCACAGACATTCCGCTGCTGGCGATCAGCCTGACTTCTAGCAGCAATGAGTGGGACGTCGATACAATGGGCTTCAGCAAAACCGGTACATGCCCCGATGCCTCGCTGTCGACCCTCAAGCTTTACCATGATTTAGATCAAAGCATGTCGCTCTCGTCTGGCGACACGCTCGTAGCTTCAACGACCATTGCCGGTGGAAACTTCTATTTCGGGATGGGGAGTTGGCGTGTCACTACGACTTCATCCTATTTCCTCGTGACAGCCGACCTAGGCTCCTCAGCACCCAATGGCACGCAATTCCAGATCAATCTGCTACCTAACGCAGTTTTGCATTCTCCAAGTGGTGGCGAGGATATTGACCCTGTCTACGCAGGTGTTGGGAGTGGCACCGTGACGGTTCAAAATCCTAACACGGGTCTTGTGAAAATTGTTATGGTCTCAACCCGCGGAAGCGACGGCACCGCAGCGAGAGAATTTATTGCACTGGCCAACCATGGGGCAACGCCGGTCGCTTTGAGCGGTTGGCAATTGCGATCTCGAGGCGGCGGTGCGACAGCCGATTCGGTACTGAACCTGAACGGCACTATCCCCGCCTATGGGCATTTCCTCATCGCCTCCCAAGCCTACGGGAGTGTTTGTGAGGGAAAAACTGCAGACTTGGTCGACTCGAATACATCGGGTCTCTTTGGAGGAATGGGAGACTCAACGGGTCGCTCAATCGGACTGTTCAACAGTTCGTCGCAACGCGTCGATGGGTTCTCATTCTTGGGCGGAGCTGCGAATCCCAACAACCTTCACGAGGGAACCGCTTTCGGTGGAGCAGCTGGCAGCTCGACCGTGTCTTTCCGTCGCAAGCGCCCAGACGGGACAAGTGGTCCTTACACTGACACCGATAACAATGCATCCGACCTCGAGAATATCTCGAGCAAGACGCCTCTGAATTCGTCTGACCAGAGCATCGCGCCGAACTCTCACATCGAGGAGTGGGGCCTCTACGAGCTCGCGCGGTAGCGTGTCTGGTCAAAGCGCGGCGACGTCCTATGACATCACTCTCAGAGATGTCATCCTGCGGGCAGTGGGCGCAGAGCGATGAGGATGCAAGCGAAACAAGCAGATACGCATTTTCTAATGCGGAAAAGAAAATGGTGCCGGGGGACGGAATCGAACCGCCGACACGCGGATTTTCAGTCCGCTGCTCTACCAACTGAGCTACCCCGGCGCGCCGACACGCGCGCCATCCACGGCACGTACGTCGCTTGCGATATACGTTCGTGCCCGAAGACTTATTCAGAACAGCGCGCAAAACCTTTACTGAGAAAATAACTTATTATCCGAATTCCCCAGACCAGGGAAGAGAGTTTCGAGAATCTGCTCGGTTGTGCGGGTGGAGCTCAAGTCGATCCGCGCTGGAAGAGGTTCTCGCAGCTCGTCCAGCAGACTCTGAGGGATAGGTGGCGGCGCGTGGCGACGACGTTCAGTCGGAGTACTTTCCGGGTCGGTCATAAGAAAAACGGCTTGGGCGGGCGCCATGCTTGGCTCGTTTTCCAAGGCAATCCGGGCACACGATCGTGCAGCCCCGAGATCCCCCGAGCGATAGAGAAGCATCGCCAGGTTTGCATTCGCCCGCGGCTCCCCCGGATGCAGATTGATGACATCGAGATAAACCTCCGCAGCTTCCTGAAAACGTTGGAGTTTCTCGAGGACGACAGCCAGATTGTTGCGGGCTCTGATGCTTCCAGGCTCGAGCCGCAGCGCCCTCCAGTAGGCCCTCAGCGCGTTTTCATACTGCGACTGGGCAAGGTAAGCATTGCCGATGACCAACCAAGCATAGGCTAACCCTGGTTCCAAAGCGACGGCGTCTTCCGCATAACGTTGTGCGGCCTTGATTTGTCCATTTTCTAGGCTAGCGTTAGCGAGCATCGCTGCTTCGCCCGCCGGAAACGCGGACGCCGCAATTCCGTCTCCCTTTACTTGCTCGTGCGAAAAACGATAGTCCACTTGAGGCCACTGATAACAGGAAATGGTCCCAGCGACGATAAAAATGGCGGTGGCGCGCACCAGTTCTCGGAAGTCTCGCAACAGAAGACGTCGAATCAGATGGTCGACGCCTATCCCTGCCAAGGGCAGCAGACTGGGCAACACGACAAGACGCAAGCGACCCGCAACAAAATAGAGAATCACCATAACAGCGCTTGCGACAAGATAAAGGATGAGCCATCCTTTCCCCTCCCGCAACGCTGGAGGGGCACAGATCAACGCGACACACGCCAGCGCGAAAACAATTCCAAAACCAAAGGGAAGGTAGCGCAGGACAAGTGATTCATTTTTCCGCGCAAACTCAAAATCGCGGTTGTTGCGCACCTCGAAATTGTTGATGAGTGCCAGAAGTTTTTTTCCGTAAAGCTTCAAAGCGGCGACAGGGTAGCGGAAGAGAAAACCAAGCCCTTGTCGGTACCAGAAAGCATCGACTTCAGCAGCGCGTGGCCTCTCCCCTGCTTCGTAACGCAACTGAGCTTGTTCCCAGCCGTACCTTTCGGCCAAGTAGCCCAGCACTGCATACTCCTCAACTGTGTCGCGGTACTGGCTGCCTTGCTCAGAGACACGTGGGAAAATGACATTCACGCCGTTAGCGGCAGGATTGTTCCCCAGATAAAAGTTTATCCCCCCCTGAGCGCAAATAAAAGCAGGATCCTTTTGCCAGGAGTTATAAAAGGTGGGAATTGCCACCATTAAGGTGATTGGGAGACCGAACGCAAAGAGAGGGGCCCAATGAAAAGGTTTTCTCTGGGGAGCTCGCCAGAGGCGCCACAGAAGTGCAACCACGAAGACTGCAGCTATGGGGAATGCATTGGCTCGCGTGATAGCAGCTGCTCCGGCAAAAACGCCGCTCCACACATAGTGGCCCAACTTCTCACTTTGGCGGGCCTTCATAAAGAGCAATAGGAAACTCGCTAAAAGGAGGAGGGTGGGACCATCACTGAGCAGCTCTTGCTCGTAAAAGACAAGCGGAGCGTAGAGCGCGGCCAAGCACCCTGCAGCAACTCCTGCTGCAAGGCTCCAGCAACGCACAGCAATCAAGGATACGAGCGCACAAAATCCAGCGCCCAAGAGCGCCTGAACCAAGGGCACCAAGGCTGTGGCAGCCTTGCCCGCAATGGTGAGCCACCCTGCCAAAAACAGTGTATAGAGAGGCGGGCGAAAAAGGGCATGCCCCGAAAACCACTCCCCTGCCAACATTCGAGAAGCGTCACCAACCCACCAGCGACTGTCGAGCAACGGCACCCCAAAATAGGGCTTCGAAGAAAGGTCGAGGTAATACAGCAGCCTGACAACAACGGCTAACGCAGAGACAAGAATAATGAGACGCCGCTTCAGCGTCTGCTCATCGCTTTGCTCATCAAAGAGCCAATGTCGAAGGCGTTCGGGCATTGAAAAGCCGTATTTAGCGTTCTTGTGTTTCGAAGTTTACTTGAGTGACCTCAGGAATAGCGTAGAGAGCTCGCAAGAGATCATTACTCACCCTCACACGCACCGCCCTTGGGAGCTCAACGACTAATTCACGGTGTTGTGGTAATGTCACCGATAAGTGCACTCGTTTGCTTCCTTCGTACTGTCGAAGTGTTGAAATGACTCGTTCGAGAGCCTCAAGTTGTTCTCCCCCAAGCATCATTTTTATGCTAACGATATATTGTTCTTGTTCGCGTACCTCATCAACGGTTTTCACCACGTCGACGAGGAGCTTGGGCTGACCATTTCGCACATCAAATCTTCCCTGAAGTAGGACGACTTTGTCAGTATTGAGTAGGGCATTTTTACACGCAGCCTTATCGGCACCGGGTGGGGCGTTTTTACTCTCATTATTGTCGGGTTTGTCAGCACCGACTGAGGCGTTTTTACTGTCATCATTATTACTGCACTTTTCCCCTTTCTTGCAGCTCTCACACAGCCTGTACTTCTCATACGTGCTCGCGAAGACCACTGCTTCCATGGTGGCAAACTGGTCGCTGAATGTCAGGAAAGCCATGGTTTTACCGTTGCGATCCTGTTTCTTCTCAATCTTCTCGATGTATCCTATCGCTTTGACCGGTGCTTCCAGAGATTCAGCGCGCGAGAGGAGCTGACCCAATGTGCCTGTGGCAAACGCTTGAACGTCAGCTTCATAATACTTCATCGGATGGCCCGTGACGTAGTAGCCAAGAAGCTCCTTTTCAAACCCGTAGAGCTCTTTCTCCGAAAACTCCTCAACATCTCGAAATGTTAGCTGTCCCCCTTGGAGTTGTTCTACGTCCCCATCAGCTGCCTGGCTGTCGAAGAGATCGAAAAGCGACCCCTGGCCGAGCTCTTCCTCGCGCTTTCGCTCCTCAGCGACTTTGACACACTCCTTGTATCCTTCAAGCAACTGTCGACGTTTTAGGCCAAAGGAATCAAAAGCGCCTACCTTGATGAGTGCTTCGAGCACGCGTGAGTTCAGCAAACTTGTATCGACCCGCATGCAGAAATCCATAAAATCACGAAAGGGACCACCTTTCTCGCGGGCTGCAATGATGGCTTCGACGGCTGCTTCACCAACATTCTTCACTGCAGCCAACCCAAAGCGTATGTTGCCATGGCTCACCGTGAAGCGTGCGTCTGACTCGTTGATATCTGGCGGAAGAACCTTCACGCCAATATCACGCGCCTCGGCAAAGTACTTCTCCATCTCCTCAATCTTGTCGCCGATGGCGTTTGTCATCAGGGCCGCCAAGTAGTCGACGGGGAAATGAGCCTTCAGGTAAGCGGTTCGATAAGAAATGATGGCATAGGCTGCTGAGTGCGACTTGTTGAAGCCGTAGCCAGCAAAGTACTCGATCTTTTCGAAAATTCGCGCGGCAAGCTCCGGGTCTACACCGCGTTGCTCAGCGCCAGCAATAAAGCTGCGCCGAATCTTTTCCATCTCCTCTTTCTTTTTCTTACCCATAGCGCGGCGCATCAAGTCCGCTTGCCCCAACGAGAAACCTGCCAAAACCTGGGCAATCTGCATCACCTGCTCTTGGTAAAGAATCATTCCGTAAGTTTCACGCAGGATCGGTTCTAGGGCAGGGTGATCATAGACGACCTTCTTGCGCCCATGCTTGCACTCTACGAACTCGATATGCATGTTTGTTCCTAAGGGGCCAGGACGGTAGAGCGCCAGAAGCGCGACGAGGTCGTCAAAGCAGGTGGGACGCAACTCCCTCACCAAACGCGTCATGCCATCGGATTCCAGCTGAAAAACCCCGAGTGTGCGCCCCTCCTGAAGGAGTTTGTACGTCTCAGGGTCATCAAGGCCTATCTCTTGCCAATCGATGTCTATTCCGTAATTTTTTCGTATACTTTTTAGCGTATTTTCAATAATCGTTAGATTCTTCAGTCCCAGGAAGTCCATCTTGAGCAGGCCAATGCGCTCAACAATGGTCATGGGAAACTGAACAACAACTTCGTCGGTGTCGGGGGCTTTGTAGAGGGGTACAATATCCGTGAGATCGCGATCGCAGATAACGATTCCGGCTGCATGGGTGGATGCGTGGCGCGACATTCCTTCAATCTCGCGCGCGTAATCGATGATTTGCTTCACTTCATTATCGGCATCGTACTGTTTCTTCAGTTCAGGACTTTCCTGCAACGCTCTGTCGATCGCTTTTTCCCCCTTCTCTGGCTTGAGAGCATCGGGGATCATTTTGGCGATTTTATCGACCTTATCGAGTTTCACACCAAGAACTCGGCCTACATCGCGCACAGCATTTTTGGGCTTGAGTGTTCCGAAGGTGATGATCTGAGCCACATTGCGGTCACCGTACTTACGGCGGACGTATTCGATGACTTTTCCTCGGCTCTCGAAGCAGAAGTCGATATCAATGTCTGGCATCGAAACGCGTTCGGGATTGAGAAAGCGCTCAAAGAGGAGATTGTGTGCGAGCGGATCGATGTCTGTGATTCCGAGGCAATACGAAACGAGTGCACCTGCTGCACTTCCGCGGCCCGGCCCAACAGGGATCCCATTGACTTTTGCATAGTGGACAAAGTCCCACACGACCAGGAAGTACGAGGCAAACCCCATCCGGATGATCGTATCGAGCTCCAGCTCGAGACGATTCTTGTGGACTTCGGTGATCTCACGGTAGCGTTTCTGTAGCCCCTCCCATGCGAGCCGCCGGAGATAATCTTCAGGAGTGCTCCCGTCGGGCGGGGTGTAGACTGGCAGCAGTTTTTGGCCGAACTTCAATGCGACGTTGCAGCGCTCCGCAATTGCCAAAGTTTCGCGACAAGCCTCAGGCAACTCGTAGAAAAGTTGATACATCTCTTGCGGTGTCTTGACGTAAAACTCTTCCGCCTCGTACCGCATGCGGTCTTCCGTGGCCAAGGTGGCGCCCGTCTGGATGCACAACAGGACGTCATGAATTTTAGCGTCGGCCTTCGTCAAATAGTGGCAATCGTTGGTGGCCACGAGTCGGAGGTTTTCGCGCCGCGCCAGATTA
>FWWL01002783.1_pt1 | contig 14206 bp, 10 predicted proteins | sample 2228331 | NCBI WGS metagenome assembly FWWL01 (sample SAMEA103939775, study PRJEB20133) | metagenome
AGTCCTTCGAGACCAAAAGGGCATTCAGGCGTTTGCGAATGGCATAGATCATGGCGGTTAATCCCGCCGGTCCTCCTCCGATAATAATCAGATCATACATCGTTCATCCTCCAAAGAAATGGTTGCTGTCTAACAATGGTATAAGGCATCTGCTCGTTTAAACTGGCGCCTCGGCGATGAAGCCCTCTTTCATCATCATGTGAGTCAGATCCCGCGAGCGTTTGATGATTTTATGAGCGTGTTCATAAAGCTCTTCGTAAGTTTTGCTCACGCGGGCAACCCCTTGTTCTTGGGCTTTCATGGCTACTGCGGCCGCTTCACGCGGGAATACCTCCCAATCATCCATATTGGGGATAATATGTTCTTCATCCAAGCGATCGCCAATATGATCCGCCAGCGCTTCTGCAGCCGCGAAACACATTTCATCGGTAATCGTGCGCGCCCGTACATCTAACGCCCCGCGGAAGATGCCTGGGAATCCAAGCGAGTTATTGATCTGATTGGCAAAATCGGAGCGGCCGGTAGCCACAATTCGCGCCCCGGCTGCCTTTGCTTCCCAAGGCCAGATTTCCGGCACCGGGTTTGCGCAGGCAAACACGATTGCGTCCTTTGCCATGGTTTCAACCCATTCGGGCAAGATCACCCCTGGACCAGATTGAGAAAGACCAATTACCACATCAACGCCTTTCATCGCTTCTGGGATTCCGCCTTCGCGACCGAGTTCGTTGGTGATTTGGCATAAGCGCCACTTATCAACATACTCTGCTTTGCGCATCTCCAGATCCTTGCGATGCTTGCCGAGAATCCCTTTGCTATCCACCATATAACATCGCGCTGGGTCAGCCCCCCAGCCAAAGATCAATCGAGAGCAGGCAACATTGGAAGCCCCACTGCCGATGAAAGCAATGCTAACTTCGCTGATTTTCTTTCCGACCACCTTAAGGGCATTAATGAGTCCAGCTAATGTGACCGTTGCGGTTCCTTGTTGATCATCATGCCAGATGGGAATTTCAGCTTTTTCTCGCAGGGTGTCCAAGATGCGGAAGCACTTCGGTTGGGAGATATCTTCCAAATTCACCCCACCCCAGCCTGGTTGGAGCATTAAGACGGTGTTGATGATCACCTCAGGGTCTTTGTTATCAATCATAACTGGGATCCCATCGACGCCGCCTAAATATTTATACAGCAGCGCCTTCCCTTCCATTACAGGCAAGCCAGCTTTGGGTCCAATGTCCCCTAAACCCAAAACCCGCGTCCCATCGCTGACGACCGCCACCGTATTCCATTTGTTGGTATGCTCATAGACCAATTCAGGGTTTTCAGCAATTGCCCGACAAGATGCCGCTACGCCAGGTGTGTACCAGATTGCAAAGTCATCAAATGAGCGCACACAGCATTTAAGGGTTGTTTCAATTTTACCTCGATAAAAGGGATGCAATACCATTGCGTCGGCGGAGGGCTTTTTGGCTTTTGCCAGTAACTCCTCCACACTCAATTCTTTGGTTCCATGGGTCATAATCTGCCTCCTGTGTGGTTAAATATAGAAAGGTCTGGAATTTCCATAAAAAAATAGATACCGCAGAGAAAAACGCTCAAAATCATTTCTGCTTTGGTATTCTTTGCCCACCACTAAATAACCTGATCCAATGACATCGAATCCGAATCCACCCACGAGAAACCTTCATGTTGTTGCTATTCAATGCCGTGATCTTAGGAGTCGGATGTTCAAATTTATTGTACAGCGGATTTGAGTCAAAGGGATTAGATGAACATCACCAAACCCCTAGATATTCATCCTAATCAAATGGAACTTTTTTCTAGCCGTTTTATGATTCCTCTCGCTGGCTGAAGGGGCGCTACTCCTACAACGTAGATTAAGCACCAAACAGATCATGTTAATATCTCTTAACCTATCAATGCTGTTTGGTTTTCCCTATTCTGGGCGGCTTAAAATTATGATTAGTATTATTCTGTCAGAGGTAGGAGAAGTGGAACCATCTTGCCTAAGTGAATTCTCCGAGCAATCCCTGGCTTTGCTGCGAGAAGTCATCGGTCGAAACAACGAAGCGGCTCTTCTCTTGAATAGCGAAGGGAGAGTTATGACTCTCACCCCTGCGGCTGAACAAATCATCGGAGTATCGCAAGGCACAGCTCAAGGTAAATTATTGGATGAATTGATTGAAATTTACAGTCAGGACCGATCGCAGCAACGCCTATTATTTCCTGCAAAAACCGTTCTACAACAATTCACCAAACTCAACAACTTCAACCATGCCTATCTAGTCTCGAAAGAGGGTAAAAATATTCCAATTGCCCTTTCATTAAGCCCGATCTATAACCAAAATCTGCTTGGTGGGGCGCTACTGATCCTTTCTGAGCTAGGCGGGAGTCAGCCAACCGTTCGGTCACAACCAGACAACGATGAAATCTATCGCTCTCTTTTCCATAACTTACCGTATGGCGTGCTGATCGCAAAATGGATGCGCGATGATCAAGGGCAACCCTTCGACCTCTCCATCCTCCAGGTCAATCCTCGCTTCGAAGAACTCTGCGGCTGGAAAGCTGATGAATTAAAGAGCAAAAGCGGCTCCCAAATCTTTGGCGCTGACTTCCCCGCCCTGTTGGATGATCTGCTCAAACTGGACGAATCCACGCAGTCAATCCAATTTGAGATCGATGTTTCAAGTTGGGAACGACATCTTGAGATCACTGCCTTTGCGTTGGGTAGCGATCCATTGATGATCGTCTTTCAAGATATCTCCTCCCAAAAACAAATTCAACGTTCGCTTGAACGCGGTGCCCAATTCTTTCAAAATTTTTTCCAGACCAGTACAGATGCCATCATTGTCGTTGACTTGAGTGGAAAAATCTTACTTTGGAATGCCGCTGCCGAGCGAATTTTTGGCTACAGCGCAGAAGAAGCATTAGGCAGAACGGTTGACGACCTAATTATTCCGCAGCAAAAGCAAGACTGGGTTGACCAAGAATGGAAAAAGATGGTCGAGAATGCCCAAGGTAAGACCCAAACCGTGACATTGGAATTTGAATGTTGTACCAAAAGCGGCTCGCTGGTTCCCGTTGAAGTGTCCCTTTGGCTAACAACCGTAGAGAATGAATGGATCGGTACAGCCAGTGTGCGTGATATTTCTGACCGAAAGCACATCCAAGAAGCCATTCAACGCCGCGATGCCATTCTGACAGCCGTCAACTACATTGCTGAGCATTTGCTTCAAGCCGATGATTGGAAAGATGTCATCCACGAAATCTTAGCTACGTTGGGAATAGCCACAGAAGTCGATCGGGTTTACATCTTTAAGAAAGACGATCAACAAATCGATGACGACATTAGGATGAGCCAAATCTTTGAATGGACTGCGGACGGCATTCCCCCTCAAATCGACAATCCCGATTTACAAGCTCTTCCCCTGCGTCAAAGTGGCTTTGGGCGCTGGTTAGAGATGCTCTCGCAAGGAAAGGCGCTGTATGGGTTGATTGCCGAGTTTCCAGAATCCGAACAAGCGTTACTGAGCGTCCAGGATATTCTATCATTAGCAGTTGTGCCAATCTCCATCGAAGACCAATGGTGGGGCTTTATTGGTTTTGACGATTGTCATACCCCTCGCCCGTGGAGCCAGCCTGAAATTGATGCCTTGCGCGCCGCAGCCAGCATAATAGGCACCGCCATTCACCGCCAGGAGATGAGCCGCCAAATCCAACACAGTGAAAGACGCTATCAAAATTTGGTCGAACAATTGCCTGTCGTGGTCTATGTTGCCGTTGCAAATGATAGAGGAGAGCTTCAAGCAGAATACATCAGTCCAAATGTCCAAGATTTATGTGGGTATGCGCCATCAGAGATTTATAATGATCCTTATCTTTGGATACAACGCATTCATGCGGAAGATCGGTCGCAAGCCATCCAAATTTATTTCCAACACATCCGTGCGATCACAGCCTGGGATCAGGAATATCGCCTAGTACGAAAAAGCGGCGAAGTGATCTGGGTGCGCGAGCAAGCGATTCCGATTCTCGATCCCGAAACGCAAATCGTCAGGGCGCAAGGCATCATCCAAGACATTAGCTTGGAAAGGCGACGCCAACGCGAACAACAAGCCATTCAACTCGTCCACCAAGCCCTGCAAGCTGATCTTGACCTGGATAGTCTGCTCAACCGACTGCTGGAGGCAGTCATTCACGCTGTCCCCAACGCGGAAAAGGGCAGTATCTTATTAGTCAATGGAGCAGACCGTCTTTCTTTTCGCGCCTTATATGGCTATCAAGACCAGCGCATCTGGCAAATTGATTTTCCGATCTCTTCTGGCTATTCAGCAAAAGCCTTTCGAGAACGCCGCCCGTTGATTATCTCCGATGCACGATCAGACCTTTCCATCCGTTATGAAGGAGAACTGGAAGAAATGGCAGCCATCCAGAGCGCGATTGTCGCCCCGCTCCTCCTTCACGATCAAGCGATTGGGATCATCTCAATTGATAATGCGAGCCAAACAAATGCTTTTACGCAAGAAGATTTGCACTTTCTCAGTCAGATTGCCTCAACAGCCGCATTGGTAGTCGAAAACATCCGCCTCTTGGAAAACGCCCGTCAACGTCTGGAGGAACTTAAGGTGCTGAGTGACCTCAGTTTCTCCCTCCGAACGGCAGAAACCCATCATGAAATGATCGAAGCCGTTTTAGATCAGCTTCTCGCAGGGCTTGAGGTTCATTGCGCAGCCATTCGGCTCATGGATCCACAAAGCAAACAAATTGTCCATGAAGCCAGCCGCGGCTTCTGGAAAAATCTCGAACAGGTTATTCAGGCACTTGGAGAAGAGAAATTTCTTACCCTATTGGAGAACAAGAAGCCAATATTACTCAACCAAACGGATTGTGATCCCTCGCCGAATGTATGTCATTGCCAGTCGTTTGCTGCAGTAGCTTTGGTTGCCAAAGAGACAACCATTGGTGTTTTGATTGTCGGACGTATCGGAAAGATATCCGAACAGGATATCCATTTACTCGAAGCCATCGGAGATATCGCTGCAAACGCGCTGTATCGCGCAAGCCTGTACGAAATCACCGAGAAGCAATTGCGCTATTTATCTTCTCTTTATACGATCGATCGAGCTATTAGCAGCCGTCATGACCTACAATCCATTCTCAAAATCATTGCCCAAGAAGCCAAAACCCAGTTAGGCATCGACGCACTGGGCATCTATCTATACGAACCATATTCCAATCTGCTAAAGTACATGGCTGGCGACGGCTTCCACACCCTTCTGATCCAAAACACCGTTCTGCCAGTTGGAGAAGGGGTCATTGGACAAGCCGCCAAAGAACATATCCCCATTTACATCGCAAATATTTTCACTTTGAATGATCCTTTGGCTAAGTCCAAGTTATGTCTGGAAGAGGGGTTTGTCTCTCATCATATTGCCCCTCTACTGATCCAAGACCAACTCAAAGGCGTCCTTGAGGTTTTCCACCGCCAGCCATTCGACCCTCCTCAGGATTGGCGTGCTCTTTTTGAAGCTTTTGCCGATCAAGCTGCCATTGCCATTGACAATGCACAGCTCTTTGAAGATATTCAGCGGTCGAATCTACAGATCTCAATCGCTTATGATGCTACCATTGAGGGTTGGGCTAAAGCGCTCGAACAGCGTGACCGCGAAACCCTCGGGCACTCCAATCGCGTCACCGAGTTAACCCTACACCTTGCAGCAGAAATGGGGATACCTAGCGATCAAATGATTCATATCTGGCGTGGTGTGCGCTTGCACGACATCGGAAAAATGGCTATTCCCGATAGCGTTCTTTTGAAACCTGGACCGCTAAGCGATTTAGAGTGGGAAATCATGCGTCGTCATCCCCTCTATGCTTACGAATTACTGTCCCCTATCGAATATCTGCGTCCTGCATTGGATATCCCCTATTGTCATCATGAAAACTGGGATGGCAGCGGCTACCCAAGAGGTTTGAAAGGAGAGGAAATCCCGCTCGCTGCACGCATTTTCACTGTGGTGGATGTGTGGGATGCATTGACCAGTGATCGTCCCTATCGCCCTGCATGGACTCCCGAAAAAGCATTAGAATATATCTGTGAGCAACGAGGAAAGAAATTTGACCCCAAGATCGTCGATCTTTTCTTGCGCATTATCGAGGAGATTCGGAGCAGAGAATCCAACCAATGAGCGATTATCAAATCCTCATCAGCCCAAGAGAGTTAGCCAATCACCTCACCGATCCAAATTGGGCAGTGATTGACACGCGTTTTACCCTTGGTCAGCCCGAACGAGGCAGGCAAGATTATCTGATTGCCCATATTCCTGGCGCTGTTTATGTACACCTCGAAGAAGAAATGTGCGCGCCGGTTATCCAAGGTAAAAGCGGTCGTCATCCCCTGCTGCCCCTCCCAGAGACAGTTGCCTTGTTCTCGCGCTTAGGGATAGATCAAACTGTCCAGGTGGTTGCCTATGATGATTGGACGCCCATAAGCGGAGCAGTAGCTGCCCGTTTTTGGTGGATGCTTAGATGGCTGGGGCACGAACGAGTTGCCGTCCTTGATGGCGGTTGGCAAGCTTGGATCGCTGAGGGGTTGCCTACCCGCTCCGGCGAAGAGACTCGTACTTTTCGCACCTTTACCCCTCGCCTGCAATCCTCTCTCTATGCTAGCAGTGAAGACGTCAAAATAGCACTCCAGAACCCTACTTGGAAAGTCTTTGATTCGCGCACAGCCGATCGCTATCGCGGTGAAAACGAAACCATTGACCCAGTCGCCGGCCACATCCCCGGCGCTTTGAATGCCCCTTATATTGAAAACGGACAGCCAAATGGATGCTTCCGTCCTAATGAGGAACTTCGAGAACGCTTTACCAAATTACTGGGCGAAACACCTGCTCATCAGACAATCTTTTACTGTGGTTCGGGGGTAACAGCAGCCGTCAATGTCCTCGCTCTCAAACACGCCGGCTTGGGCGATGCGCGCTTATATGTCGGCTCGTGGAGTGAATGGATCACCGACCCCCAAAACCCCGTTACCCAATAGACAAAAACCTTTTTCTAACACATTTTTGACATCTTTCACCTCGCTTGTGGGTTATAATCGGTAGTTTGATAAAGCTCAGTATGCTGAAAACCTGAGCATATGAGGGCTGTTTGTTCACTCATCACACCAATCTTTTGGTGAAAATTGGCATCGGAGTATCTAAATGGACACGCAATCTTATCTCGACTTATATCACCAAATGGTGCTCATTCGTCTTGTCGAGGAAGCAGCCGCTGTGCTCTACCAGCAGGGTAAAATCGGCGGTTTTCTACACCTTTACATTGGACAAGAAGCCGTTAGCACCGGCATCATCTCTGCACGCCGACCCCAAGATCGCGTTATCACCGCTTATCGCGATCATGGTGTAGCCATTAATGTCGGCATCCCTGCAAAGCTCGTCCTAGCAGAGTTGCTTGGCAAAGTGACCGGTGTCTCCAAAGGCAAAGGGGGGTCGATGCACTTGGCGGATGTTCAGCGAAATTTCTGGGGAGGGCACGCCATTGTTGGCGCTCACCTGCCGATTGCCGCTGGCTTAGCGCTTGGCGATCAGTATCAAGGGAATGATGGAGTTACCATTTGCATGTTTGGGGATGGAGCCACAAACATCGGCTTCTTCCACGAGGCGCTGAATCTCTCAAAAGTTTGGAATTTACCTGTCCTATGGGTATGCGAAAACAACCAATACGGGATGGGCACCGCTGTTGAACGCGCGTCAGCCGTCAGTGAGATCCGTCAAAAAGCCCTCGGCTATGATATGCCAAATAGCCGTGTAGACGGTATGGATCTGATTGCCGTGCGGGAAGCTAGCCTCGAAATCCTAGAGAAAATCCGCTCTGGCGGAGGTCCTTACTTTTTGGAAGTGGTCACCTATCGCTTCCGCGGCCATTCAATGGGCGATCCGGAACGCTACCGCAAACCCGAGGAGATCCACCACTGGCAGGAGAACGATCCCATTGGGATTTATCGGCGCTATTTGGAAAGCCACTCCATCGCTACCCAACAAGCGTTAGATGCGATTGATCAACAGGTGGAAAAAGAAGTGGCTGAGGCTGTACGTTTCGCCGAGGAAAGCCCCGAACCGCCCCCAGAAGCACTATTCGAAGATATCTACGCGGAGTGAGATAACTATGGCACGCATAACCTACCGAGAAGCAATTTCAAAAGCCTTATGGGAGGAAATGGAAAGAGACCCATCCGTTTTTATTTTAGGGGAAGAAGTGGGTGTTTGGGGAGGGACCTACGCGGTCACCAAAGGTTTTTACGATCATTTCGGGCCGAAACGAGTGATGGATACACCGATCGCTGAAGCAACGATTGTTGGCGCTGCAATTGGGGCAGCTTTGACCGGTTTACGCCCGGTGGCTGAACTGATGACCATCAACTTTGCTTTTGCTGCTATGGACCATATTGTCAATCAAGCCGCTAAGTTACGCTATATGTTTGGTGGACAATTCACCTTGCCGTTGGTCATCCGCACGGTTAGTGGCGGAGGGCGGCAATTAGGTGCAACACACTCCCAAACCCCCGATGCGATCTTTGCTCATTTTCCCGGCTTGAAAGTGGTTGCGCCGGGCACTCCCGAAGACGCTAAGGGTCTGCTCAAAGCTGCTATTCGCTCGAACGATCCAATCCTATTTATCGAACACGCCACACTCTATCAAACGCGCGGTGAGGTGCCCGATGAAGATTATCTCATCCCAATCGGACAATCGAAAATTCAACGTCCTGGACGGGATGTAACCATCGTCACCTATAGCAAGATGCTCGAACTGTCTACTAAAGCCGCTGATCAACTCGCCAAAGAAGGGATTGAGGCAGAAATTGTCGATCTGCGCACATTGAGACCGCTGGATATGCAGCCGGTCATCCAGTCCTTCAAGAAGACCAATCGAGCAGTGATCGTCGAAGAAGGTTGGCGATCTTACGGTGTTGGCTCGGAGGTCGCCTCTCGGCTATACGAAGAGGCGTTTGACTACGTTGATGCACCGATTCAACGGATCGCCCAAAAAGAAACGCCCTTACCTTATAATCGCACATTGGAACAAATGGCACTTCCACAGGTTGAAGACATCGTGCGTGCCGTCAAGGAGGTGTTGTGATGGCTGAAATTGTCACCATGCCCAAACTGGGCTTTGATATGGCAGAAGGAACTTTGGTGCGCTGGGTGATTGCTGAAGGTGAAACGGTTAATAAAGGAGCTGTATTGGCAGAAATCGAAACCGACAAAGCCACGGTAGAAGTGGAAGCCAATACCAGCGGCACCCTGTTACGCCACCTGGTCGAACAGGGAAGCGTCGTACCAGTTAATACACCCATTGCAGTAATCGGCCAACCTGGTGAAGAAATCCCCCTCCCTTCAACAACCGATCAAGGAGAAATCAGCCAACCATCAGAAAAGGAATCAACACCACCGCTTGAGGTTGCGTCTGAACTACCTGCGCAGTTGGAAACTGAAGAGGGGCAATTACCAGATGGTGTTTGAGCGACACCTCTCGCTCGGCGCTTAGCACTCGAAAGCGGCATTGATATCCGCAACGTTAGCGGTACAGGGCCACAAGGACGCATCCGCAAGGAGGATGTCGAAGCTTACCTTGCTATGCAATCGCAAACAATTCCAGAAGCGATGCCAACGTCTTTACCGGTCTCCTTAGCTGAGCCTTCGCCAATAGCAGCTTTCACTCCATCGGCTGACCGACGGGTAACCATGTCCAAACTGCGGGCAATTATTGGCAAACGCATGGCTCAATCCACCCAAAGCGCACCGCATTTCTTCGTCACCCACGAGGTTGATGTCGAGGCTTTGCTGGAGTTACGCCAAGAAGTCAACCAGTTGCTCCCAGAAGGGGAAAAAATTTCTGTCAACGATTTTGTGGTGCGTGCAACTGCCTTAGCGTTGCGTTCGTTTCCGAATCTGAATGCCTCTATCGATGAAGAGAAAAGTGAAATCATTCACCATGGAGCGATCAACATCGGTGTAGCCGTTGCACTTGAAAACGGACTGATTACAGTGGTTTGTAAGAACGCTGATCTAAAAAGCGTTCGTGCAATCTCAGGAGAAATTCGCCTTTTGGTTAATCGAGCCAGAGAGGGCAAAGTTCGCCCCGAAGACATTGAAGGTTCAACCTTTTCCATTAGCAATTTAGGCATGTTCGATGTCTCACAATTTACTGCGATCATCAACCCACCTGAAGCAGCAATTCTGGCAGTTGGGTCTGCTCGCCAAATGCCAGTGGTCAAAGAAAATGCCCTACAGATTGGTTGGCGGATGAACTTGACCATCTCTGTCGATCACCGCATTTCCGATGGCGCAGAAGCAGCTCAATTCTTGCAGAAATTAGCTGGCTACCTCGAAAATCCAATCCAAACATTGATCTAAGATCAATCAAAGAGGTGCTGCGAGCGGTGGTTGATTTTAACTATGAGATTCGCTATATTGATGCTCTCCTGCCCGAAATGGAGAAATATCTCCGTTCAAGGGAGCTATATCGTGTGGTCTTCATACCTAAAGAAGCCGGAGAACCGCCTTATCCGACCTTAACGCTTGGCACCTTCCTTCTAGCTCTCAAAAGAGCACAAGGTTTCTGTAAGACAGCCGCGCAACATTCCCAATGGCAAAAGTTTGCTAAAGAGACCGATCGCCTGCGAGCACGTTGGAGACAAGCTTGGCTGGAAAAAGCCAAGCTTGATTCTTCTGCGCGATTACGGCGTTGGCAAGATTTTCTTCGCGAATATCTGCAAAAACCGGCCGATCAGATTGACCGCTATGCTTACGAGGTACGCAACCGAGTCATCCTCGATTTGCTTCGAGAGCAAAACCCCGAATTGCCAGAAATTTGGGGTACCCTCGAACAATTAGACCAACACTTACAAGCGCGCTGGATCAGGGGAGAATTTCTCTGGGAGAGTGAACTACAATCGACTTTTCCTGTTGACCAGTTCTGGTTTTTGTGGGGCAAACCTTGCTAACAACGCTACGTCGCTTTGCGGCTCCGCTCTACTCATTAGCGGCGTGATTCGCGTACTCGGTTTTGGATTGTTCCTCACCTTTTATAAAAAAGGAGTAATTCAGTTACAATGATCTTAGGATCTCAAAAAATCCTTCGCACGGTCATCTTCGACTTCGATGGTGTTCTCGCCGATACTTTAGCCGAAATGTTACGCTATTCCGATCAAGTTTGCGCTGAATTAGGCTACCAGAGGAAAACCACACCCGAAGATATCGAAAAACTACCTCGCATGGGGTTTGACCAGCTTGCCCGTCAGCTTGGTATTGACGAACCTCTAATCCCCCAATACATTGAAAAAGTCCTGTGTTGTTTTGACAATCAACCGATCACTTTTCCGCTATTCGAAGGTATGCAGGAGGTGGTGATCGATTTAGCCGGTGATTCTTTTTTAGCCATCGTCAGTGGTAATTTGCAGCGCGTTATTCACCGGTTCCTAAGAGAACACCATCTTGATCAATATTTTCAGCGAATTGAAGGAATCGATCAACCTGGAAACAAGCGGCAAAAAATCGAAGCGATTCGTAAAAAAGTTTCCCTCGCCTTACCAACCTTTATGATCGGAGATGCGGTTAGCGATATTCTCGCCGCCAAACAAGCGGGTGCAATCAGTATTGGGGTAAGCTGGGGACACCAAAACCGTCACAAGCTGCTTCAAGCTCAACCCGATTTTTTTGCAGAGACTCCCAGCGAATTGGTACGCATCATTCGCAACAACCCATCTTTCCACTCACGCTAACCTCGTGATAAAATCCCGCCATGCAAGATCAATACACTAACCAAAACCCCTCAAACATCCAGAAACAGCGCTCCAATCGGTTGGCTCTTTCTTTGTGGATAACGCTGGGCTTTGTGATCTTTGAAATTGTCAGCGGCTATCTAGCTAATAGCCTAGCGTTATTGACCGATGCAGCCCACAACCTAACCGATGTTTTGACGCTAGCGCTCAGTTGGGCTGCAATTCGTCTGGCGCTCAAGCCAGCCAACTCCAATCACACCTATGGTTATCATCGGGTTGGCATTCTCATTGCCCTGGTCAACGCAGCCAGTTTGATCTTGGTCTCTGCTTTCGTGGGTTTTGAAGCCTATCGCCGCTTTCGCGAGCCGCTGGAAATTCAGTCGACCTTGATGAGCCTCACCAGTGGCATTGCCTTTATCGTCAATTTAGTCACCGCCTTACTCATTCGACATGGCAGCCAGAGCGATCTTAACCTACGCAGTGCTTACTTACACTTAATGGGTGATGTTTTCTCTACCTTTGGCGCCTTTGTTGCTGGTATCGCCATTGCCTTTACCGGCTATAACTGGCTGGATCCATTGGTCAGCCTGATGATCGTTGGTTTTATCCTTTGGAACGCTTTAAAAATCGTTCTCGAAACAGTGCGAATCCTTCTAGAGAGTTCTCCCCGAGACATCAATGTCGATCAACTCATCCAAGATTTACGCCAAATTCCTGGCGTGATCGACGTGCACGACTTGCATGTGTGGAGCATCACCGCCGAAATGCGTTCCCTCTCCGCTCACATTGTCACCCATGACATTAGCTTAAGTGAAGGGGCTATCATTCAAGAGAAAATAGGTCGGTTACTACGCCAACAATACGCCATTGCCCACGCTACCCTACAATTAGAGTGCCAAGAGTGCCAGCCAGCTAGGTTGTTTTGTGATCTCAACCTGACCAACTCCTTGTAGACATTCGGTAAAAAAGATGATGGAATTTCACGTTTCGAGACGCGCTCGCCAAAAATATGACTTCGATCAACGCCTTTTCGCCACCAATGGCAATGTAATTTTTAGCAACTTCCGCGCCGTTCGGGAATTCGCCCAAAAGATCAACGCCAAACGCGACTTGATAAGCTATCCCGAACGAGCAATTCGAGCCGGGCAACTCAACGCCATGGGGTTAATCGATGAAATTTTGCACCTAGTGGTTGAAAAGTACCGCCAACAGAGACGCGCCGATGTGATGCAGCAAGCGGTTGATCACCTCGAAAAAACCATCGGCAAAGAGACTCTCGATGCTTGCTTAACCCAATTTGTGGCTGAGTTTCCTCCCACACAGGTTTACCTTCAAGAAATTTCAATTGAAGACTATCTGGCAAAAAGCACCTCCTATCCAAGTGGGATATGGAGCAATCGCGCCGTTACGTTAGAAGAAATCCTGCTTTTATGGTTAGCAAACGTCAATCCTGCTTTTGAACCCTTTCAGGAGCTGTTTGACGACCAAAATTTACAGCAAAACAGCGCCTATTCTCAAATCATCCACCAATTAAGCCTCTTTTTTGAAACCCAACCGACCTTTGGCCCCCAAGAGCAGAATCTGGTAGCTATGCTGCGCAGTCCTGCGTTGGCTGTTCCCTATTCGCTGCCCGGACAATTGGAGTTTATCCGTAAACACTGGGGGTATCTATTAGGAGATATTCTCAAACGGTTGCTCTCGAGTTTGGATTTCGTCAAAGAGGAAGAAAAGGCGATCTTTCCCGGTGGAGGGATCGCAGCGGTGCTCCGCTTTGATAACCTCGAAATGGAGCTAGAACGGTTTAGCCCGGATCGTGACTGGATGCCGCGCGTCGTCATGATGGCAAAGAACACTTATGTCTGGCTCGACCAGCTTTCGAAGAAGTATCACCGTGCCATCACCCGTTTAGATCACATCCCTGATGAAGAGCTTGATCAGCTTGCAAAATGGGGTTTCACCGCTTTGTGGTTGATTGGCTTATGGGAACGCAGCCCTGCCTCTCAGCGCATCAAACAACTGCGTGGCAATCCAGACGCAGTGGCTTCCGCTTACTCGCTGTTTGATTACAAAATCGCCAGCGATCTCGGTGGAGAGGAAGCCTTTTACAACCTACGTCATCGGGCTTGGCAACGCGGCATTCGACTGGCGTCAGACATGGTGCCCAACCACATGGGAATTGATTCTCCTTGGGTCATCAACCATCCTGACTGGTTCATTTCTCTAAACTATAGTCCCTTCCCTTCCTACACCTTTAACGGCCCGAATCTGTCTTGGGATCAAAGAGTGGGTATCTTTCTCGAGGATCATTACTACGATAACACCGACGCCGCGGTTGTTTTCAAACGGGTGGATTTCTGGACAGGCAACGAACGTTATATCTATCATGGCAACGATGGCACCTCCATGCCATGGAATGACACTGCC
>FWWL01007823.1_pt1 | contig 14204 bp, 18 predicted proteins | sample 2228331 | NCBI WGS metagenome assembly FWWL01 (sample SAMEA103939775, study PRJEB20133) | metagenome
CGAAGGAGCGCTCGGGCTGGGAGCGCACCAACCGCTTCGCCTGACCGTAGGCTTCGGCCGCTCCTGCCAGCCAGAACCGCGCGATCTCCTCACCGCGTGCTCGCACGCTCTCCGCCTCGGAGATGGCATCCGCACCCTCGACGGCTTCGGCGACGAGCCCCCATTCCACGGCCTCCGCCGACGAGAGCAGTCGGTCCTGCAGCACGAGCTGCAGGGCGCGGCGCTGGCCCACGGCGCGGGCGAGTTGAGCGGAGACGGACAGATCCGGAGTCAGACCGATGTTCGCGTAGAGGCTGCCGAGCTTCGACCGTGAGCCGACGACGGCGTAGTCGCTGCACAGCAGGATGCCGAGGCCGCCGCCCGCGGTCGTGCCGTGGGCAGCCGCGACGACGGGCACCGCAGACTCCGTGAGCGAGCGGATACCGGCGTTGATCACCTCGGCGAGCGCGGTGATCTCCCCACCGGACGCCCCCATCGTCGTCGCCATGTCGATCACGTCGCCACCGGCGCAGAACGCGGGGCCGGCGCCGGTGAGGCCCGAACCACCAGTGTCTCCGGCTCTTCCTCCGGCGGCGCAGCTCCCCGAAAACCTCCCCCCAACCCGAACCGGAAAGGTGGAGAAGAAGGGTGAGGTGGTAAAGGAGATCCGCCACTTCACTGGTCACCCTCTCCTTCCCCTCCCCTCCCAGAAAAGCCACCACCGTCTCCAGAGCCTCCTCCCCCACCTTGCGGGCCACCGCCGGGGGACCCTGGCGGAGTAGGGCCAAGGTGTACGAGCCCGGGGACTCTTCCCGCTCCCTCGCCTCCACCACCCGGGAAAGCCGGCCCAGAAAGCCCTCTATCTCCCCCGCTCCTTCCGGTTCTACTTCCACCCTCTGGTAAAAGCAGCTCTCCTCCCCGGTATGACAGGCCGGTCCCCGGGGTTCCACCAGGTAGAGGAGGGCATCCCGGTCGCAGTCCCAGCGGACTTCCCGCACCCGGAGCCAGTTTCCTGAGCTTTCCCCCTTCTGCCAGAGCCTCCGGCGGCTCCGGCTGAAAAACCAGGCCCGGCCCGTCTCCAGGGTGCGCCGGTAGGCCTCCTCGTCCGTCCAGGCCAGCATGAGCACCTCCCCCGTCCGGGCGTCCTGGGCTACCACCGGGATGAGGCCGGGGGGGAAACCGGAACCGGAATGGGTGTCAGAAATCAAGGCGTACCGGAACCCCCTTCTCCCGAAGATACTCTTTCACCTGGCGGATGGAAAACCTCCCGTAGTGGAAGATGGAGGCGGCCAAAGCGGCGTCTGCCTTCCCCTGAGTGAGGGCCAGGTAGAGATCCTCCGGTGATCCCGCCCCTCCGGAAGCGATGACCGGGCAGGGAACGGCGTCCGCCACCCGGGCGGTCAGCTCGAGATCATAGCCGGCCCTGGTCCCGTCCGCGTCCATGCTGGTGAGGAGTATCTCCCCCGCCCCCCGGCGGAATCCTTCCCGGGCCCACTCCACCGCGTCGAGCCCGGTGGGCTTTCTCCCCCCGTGAGTGTAAACCTCCCACCGCGGACTAGAGGAGGAAGGGACGCGGCGGGCGTCTATGGCTAAGACCATGCACTGGCGGCCGAAAAGAGAGGCTCCCTCCTCCAGAAGCCCGGGGTTGGCCACTGCCGCCGTGTTCAGGGAGACTTTGTCCGCCCCGCTCCGGAGCGCTTCCCTTATATCCTCCACCGTCCTTATCCCCCCGCCCACGGTGAGGGGAATGAAGACCCTTTCCGCCACCTTCTCCACCACCCGGAATATGGTGCGCCGCTCCTCGAAGGAGGCGGTGATGTCCAGAAACACCAGCTCGTCCGCCCCCTCTTCCCCGTACCTCTCGGCCAGCTCCACCGGATCCCCGGCGTCCCGGAGGTGGAGGAAGTGCACCCCCTTGACCACCCTTCCCCCCTCCACGTCGAGACAGGGAATGATCCTTTTAGCCAGCATCGGCCGCTTCCCGGGCCTGGTGCAGGGAGAAGCGTCCCTCGTAAAGGGCCCGGCCCACGATCACTCCCCGCAATCCTTTGGATCTCAGCCCGGCCAGGGCCCGGATGTCCTCCAGGCTCCCCACCCCGCCGGCGGCATAGAACTCCGCCCCTTTCCAGGCCAGCTCCTCCGCCAGGGCGGAGAAAAACTCCACCCTCACCCCGGCCAGAGAACCGTCCCGGCCCACGTCGGTGACCACGAACTCCCGCACCCCTCCCTCCCTGCACCTCGCCACCACCTCTCCCGGATCGGCCCTCTCCCCGGAAAGCCAGCCGGAAACGGCCAGCTCGCGGGGGGAGCGAAGGTCCAGGCTCACCAGGAGGCGGCCGGGATACTTCTCCGCCAGCCGGTAAAGAAAACGGGGCTCCCGCACCGCCCGGGTACCCAGGACGGCCCACCTCACCCCCCGCCGGAGAAGCTCTTCCACCTCCTCCTCCGAGCGCAGTCCTCCCCCGGCCTGGACGGGGATGGAAACGGCGCGGGCGATGCGGACTATTTCCTCAAGGTGGCAAAGACTCCCCCTCCGGGCCCCTTCCAGGTCCACCACGTGGAGGCGGCCCGCCCCCTCCCTCTCCCACTCCCGGGCCACCTCCTCGGGGTCGAGCCCATAGTCCACCATCCGGTCGAAGGCGCCTCCCACCAGCCGGACGCACCTTCCACCCCAGAGGTCAATGGCCGGGATGACCTCAAAGGAGACGGAGGAAGTTAGAAAGGACCTCCAGCCCCCTTTCCCCGCTTTTTTTTTGGTGAAACTGGCACCCGAAAACCCCTTCCCCCTCCAGGCAGGCGGTGAACCTCCGCCCGTAGGTGCAGAAAGCTCGCCGCCACCCGTCTCCCTCCTCCGCCGGGGGAGCATAGGAGTGGACGAAGTAGAAGTGGGTTCCCGGGGTGATCCCCTGCAAAAGAAGGAGGTTATCGGTCCAGAAAAGCCGGTTCCATCCCATATGAGGTACCTTTCTTCCCTCCCCCGGGGGCAGGCTCTCCACCTTTCCCGGCAAAAACCCGAGCCCCCTCGCCCCCTCCGACTCTTCGCTTCCGGTGTAAAAAAGCTGGAGCCCGAGGCAGATCCCGAGCAGGGGCAGCCGACCCCGGATGGACCGTAAAAACTACATCATCCCGGACCCCTCCAGCCTCCTCACCGCCTCTCCGAAAGCCCCCACCCCGGGGAGAACCACTCCCGCCGCTCCCCGCACCTCCTCCGGCCGCCCCGCCAAGCAAGGAGAAGCTCCCAGCCGGACCAGTGCGTTCAGCACGCTCCGCAGGTTGCCCATCCCGTAATCTATCACCGCCACCCGCGGCCTCTTCCCGGCGCTCACAGCTCCCCCTTGGTGGAAAGAGGACCCTCCGCCCGGCCCTCCCAGGAAACAGCCTGGGAAAGAGCCAGCCCGGCCGACTTCCACACCGCCTCCAGACAGTGGTGAGGCTGGGTCCCGGCCAGAAGGCGCAGGTGAAGCACCAGCTGTGCCTCTCCCACCACCGCCTTCCAGAACTCGGAAGCCAGGTCGGTGTGAAACCCGCCGAAGGCCCGGGGAGGCACGGGCACCTCCCAGCCCAGGTAGGAACGGCTGACCAGATCCACCGCCGAAAGGGCCAGAGCCTCGTCCATGGGAACCAAAGCCCAGCCGAAGCGGCGGATCCCCTCCCGGGTGCCCAGAGCCTGGCGGAGGGCCCGACCGAGGCAGATGCCCACGTCCTCCACGGTATGGTGGGGATCAACCTCCAGATCCCCGCTGGTTTTCACGGTAAGGTCAAAAAAGCCGTGCCGGGCGAAGGAGACCAGCAGGTGGTCGAAAAAGGGCACCCCGGTGCTCACCTCGGCCTCCCCCCGCCCCTCCAGAGAAAGAACCACCTCCACCCGGGTCTCCCTGGTTTGCCGGAAAGCCTCCCCTCTCTTTTTCATCCTCTTCCCTCCTTCTCCCTAGCGCCCGCCCGGATCTCCCGCTCCTGGGCCGCCCGCTCCGGTACCGCCCAGCCCCCGTCCGGATCCCGGGACGCAAGCTTCGTCCCGCCCCTTGGCTTTCCGCCTTAAATCTCTGCCTCCGCCCCCGCCCGGGCCCTACCGCCACCCCGGCCCGGTCCGGGCTCGAGACGACCGGCCCGAAGCCGGAGGATTGATCGGCTCCGCACCGGACACCCAGCCCCGGTTCCGCCCGGATTTACCGAACCGGATGCTACGGTTCGGCCACCTCCCCCCTCAGGGTGAGGGATAAGGCGTGCTTCTCCAACCCCTCGGCCTCCGCCACCCGGCGGGAGGGTCCGAGCCAGGCCCGGACGCCGGCCGGGGAGGAGTAGAGGTAGTGGAAGCTGCGCATGAAGTCCCGCACGGAAAGACCGGAGGAAAACCGGGCCGTGCCCCCGGTGGGGAGCACGTGGTTGGTGCCCGCTCCGTAATCCCCGGCGGCCACCGGAGCGTAAGGGCCGAGGAACACCGCCCCCGCCGAGCGCACGAAAGGAAGGTAGGGCCAGGGGTCGGCCAGGTGCAGGTGCAGGTGCTCGGGAGCCATCTCCTCCGCCAGCTCGAGGGCCTCCTCCAGACTGGAGACCAGGCAGCTCACCCCCCCGGCCGCTTTCTCCGGCTCCAGGATCTCCTCCACCTGCCGGAGCAGCTCCTCGTCCGGGCTCAGGAGAGCCACCGCGGAATCGGGGCCGTGCTCCGCCTGGGCGAGACAATCGGCGGCCACCCAGAAGGGGTGAGCCGAGGAGTCGGCCACCACGCAGATCTCGCTGGGGCCGTAAAGGCCGTCTATCCCCACTACCCCCAGCACCAGCTTTTTGGCTGCGGTGACGTAGATGTTTCCCGGCCCCACGATTTTGTCCACCCGGGGAACGGTCTCCGTACCGAAGGCCATGGCTGCCACCGCCTGCGCCCCCCCTATCCGGAAAACGGCGTCCACCCCGCAGAGCGCCGCCGCCGCCAGGATGGGAGGCGGGATCCTTCCCTCTTCCCCCGGAGGGGTGCACACGCAAACCTCCTCCACCCCGGCCAGGCGGGCCGGGACGGCAGCCATGAGGAGGGAGGAGGGATAGGCCGCCTTTCCTCCGGGGACGTAAATGCCCACCCTCCTTAACGGCCGCCATATCCACCCCAGGAGGTTTCCCCGGCCGTCCGACCACTGGGCCCCGGAGGGAATCTGGAGCCGGTGGAAGGACTCTATCCGCTCCTTCATCTCCCGGAGACCGGAAAGAAGGTCGGGGGGGCAGGATCTCATCCCCTCCTCCATCTCCTCCGGAGCCACCCGGAGCTGCCCGGGGGAGAGCCGGACCCGGTCGTAGCGGAAGGTGAGCTCCAGAAGAGCCCGGTCGCCCTCCTCCCGCACCCGGGCCACTATGGCCTCGGCCGCCCGCAGCACCTCCGCGGGGAGGGGAGCCTGCCGCCGCCGCCGGGCCCAGTCCAGAAAACCTTCCCGGTTCAGGCGCTGCATCTGGCCTCCCGAAAGGCGGAGAGCACGGATTCGGCCCGCTCCGGCTCCAGCCGCATGAAAACCGGATTGGCTATCAGCCGGGCGCTCACCGGGGATATCACCTCCAGCTCCGAAAGCCCGTGCCGGGCCAGCGTCCGCCCCGTGGCCACCAGGTCCACGATCACCTCCGCCAGCCCGACCACGGGGGCAAGTTCAAGGGAACCCCCGAGCGCGATGACCCGGGGACGGATACCGCGGGCGGAGAAAAAGGAGGACGTGGTGCGGGGATGCCTGGTGGCCACCCGCAGGGTGCGCGCTCTCGAGCGGAGAAACTCCGGCCATTCGGAAGCGGGAAGGGGTCCGCACACCGAAAGGCGACAGACACCTATCCCCAGGTCCAGAAGCTCGCTGTACCCCCCTTCCTCTTCCAAAAGCACGTCCTTGCCGGTGATCCCCAAAGCAGCCGCCCCCTCCCGCACGTAGACGGCCACGTCGGCCGGCTTCAGGAGCAGGTAGCGGAAGCCGTCCCGCTCCTGCACCAGCCCCTCCTCTTCGGGGAGGGGGGAGGGAAGCCCGGCCCGGCGGAGAAGAGCGGCCACTTCCTCCCCCAGCCGCCCCCGGGGAAGGGCCAGGGTGAGGCTCATCCCGCCGCCTCCCGGAGAAGGGGCCCGAGATGGAGGGCAAAACCGACGGCGGACATCTCCTTCCCGCCGGAGGAGAAAAAGTACCTTCCCCCGCCCCCGAGAGGCTGGCCGGTGCCGGCCATGGTGATCTCGAACACCACCCCCCGATAATACCCCATCTCCCGCACCAGCCCCCAGTCCACCACCACCTTGCCTCCCAGACCCTCCCGGGAAAGCGTCCCGGCCAGCTCCAAAAGGGAAGAAGCCTCCTCCCGGGTGGCGGGGATCGCCTCCCCTCCGAAGAGAAGCCAGCGGTAAAGCTCCTCCCCGCCGGGCATCCCCCCGAGCTCCACTTCCAGGGAAGCGTAATCCCGCCGGGCCAGCCACTCCAGAGCCCGCCGGGACCGGGCCTCATCCCATCCCCGCTCCCTCAACACCTTTTCCACCAGCCGGGGAAGGCCGAGCGCCAGCCGGAAATCCTCCACCCCCACTGCCCGGAGGCCCGCCGCCGCGCAGAGGATCACCTCCCGCTCCGCCTCCTCCCCCTCCGCTCCCAGGAGCTCCAGCCCCGCCTGCCTGAGCTCCTCGATCCAGCGGGAGCGACGCCGGAAGACCGGGCCGGCGTAAGAGAGCCGGAGGGGACACCCCGCCTCCTCCCCGCCCTCCCGCACGAGATGGGCCACCAAAGGGGTGAGATCCGGCCGCAAAACCTGGATCTCCCCCCGGGGGTCGAAAAGCCTTACCACCTCCTCCTCCCTCCCTGCCCAGTAGGGAAGGTAAATCTCCCAGGGAGCCAGGTAGGGCAGCTCCACCTCCCGGTAGCCCCAACGCGACCACTCCTCGAGAAGCAGCGACTCCAGCTTCCGCCAGCCCAAACGCCCTCACCTTTCCCTCTCTTTTCTTCTTTAATACTTTAACACGATAAATAGAAAAAGAAAAACCGGGGAAGCGGTGAGCGGCGAAGAACCTGCCGGGCAGCTTTTCTCCGGCTAGCGGGCCTCTTCGTCTTGGAGCCTTTTTATAGCTATCCGGTAGCCGTCGGCTCCGTATTCCAAAAACCTCTTTATGCGGCTGATGGTGGCCGAGCTCATACCCGTCTTTTCGGCAATAGCTTCGTAAGTCCACCCCTGGTAGAGCATCTCCGCCACCCGGAAGCGCTGGGCCAGAGCCCGGATCTCCCCCACCGTGCAGAGATCCTCGAAGAACCGGTAACATTCCTCTTCGTTACGCAGGGAGAGGATGGCCCGGAAGAGGCGGTCCACCTCAGGGCTGCGCAACTTGCTTTCGTACACGGACCGCCTTCCTCCCCCCGTATCCCCCGGGGTGGGAGAGGTGCCAGCGCCAGGCCTGGGCCACCGTCTCCTCAAGCCCCGTCTCCGGCTCCCACCCCCACTCCCGGCGCGCCCGCTCGCAGGAGGCCACCAGAGCCTCCGGGTCGCCCGGACGCCGCGGACCCTCCACGCAAGGCACCTCCCGGCCCGCCACCCGGGAGACCACCTCCACCGCCTCCCGCACCGTGACCCCCTCTCCCGTGCCCAGGTTGTATATCCCTCCCGGGTGGCCCTGGAGAAGAGCTTCCAGAGCCAGCCGGTGGGCCCGGGCGAGATCCAGCACGTTCACGTAGTCCCGGATCGCCGTCCCGTCCCGGGTGGGATAATCGGTCCCCCGTATCACCAGCGGCTCCCGGGGCCGCAGCGCCGCCCCGATGGCCCGGGGGATGAGGTGGGTCTCCGGCCGGTGATCCTCCCCCAGATCGCCGTCGGGGTGAGCCCCCGCCACGTTGAAGTAGCGGAGGGAGATGAAGCGCCAGCCGTAGGCCCGGGCGAAGTCCTCCAGCATCCCCTCCACCATCAGCTTGGCCCGCCCGTAGGGGCTCTCCGGCCGGCAGGGATGGTCCTCCCGCAGGGGTAGCTCCACCGGCCGCCCGTAAACGGCGGCGGAAGAGGAAAAGACCATGGCCCGCACCCCCGCCCTCTCGAGCACCTCCAAAAGCCCCAGGGTCTCGGCCACGTTTCTCTGAAAGTAGAGCGCGGGACGGACCATCGACTCTTCCACCCGGGCCAGCCCGGCCAGGTGCACGCAGGCCTGGCAGGGATAATCCCGGAGGAGAGAGCGCAGCTTCTCCCTCTCTCCCACCCTCCCCCGCCGGAAAACCAGGGATGGAGAAGGAAGCTTCCGCCCCAGTCTTAAGATAGCCTCCATGTGACCGCGGGAGAGATCATCAAGGCAGAGAAGGGAAAAACCCGCCCGCCCCAGCTCCCACACCACGTGCGCCCCGATGTAGCCGGCCGCTCCCGTGACCAGCACCCGCACGGCTCTATTATGAGGTAAACCCTCCCCACCGGGGCCAGGGGGCGGAGATTGAACTCCCGTTCCGATCCCCGCCTCCGCCCCAAAAATGCGTCGCCGGGGGATTTTGACCCCCGGCGACCCGCAGCACGGGGAGTGCGGGGCAGGTTTTCCATGTGATCCGATTATCAATGTAATTTCATCTCCATTACAATTCAATAGCTCAGAAGTACTAGTCGAAAAATTTTTTCTTTTTATTTCGATTTAAAATCTTTTTGGCTTCTTATTTCGGTTTAGGATCCTTTTATCTTCCCCGCTCCAAGCCGGGAGGCGGGGGGTGGTGGTGGCGCAGGACCCCGGCTTTTTCTCTAGAAGAGCCACTGTTCAGCCCGACTCCACGGCGGGTAGCCAGGTAGGTGGGGGAGGCATAAGGTCTGGCACCCCAGGCATACCGCATACTTCGCGCGCCGGTCGGCCGGGCGGTGGGTGGTGGAGGGGGCGAAGCCCCGTTTTTGCCGCCCAGAACCCCGTCCCGGCGGCAGCCAGGAAAAAGTAAGGGTCGCGGTGGAAGGGGCGCCCCATGGAGCTGAGGAGAGGGGCGAGGGAGGGAGGAGGTAAGGAGAGCGCCTGCCGGAGCTCTCCCGGGGGGTAGAAGAAAACCTGGTGGTGGAGAGGGGTCCTGCGCAGCTGGCGGCGGAGGCGTCCGGCCAGCGGCCCGGGCAGCAGGGGAAGGGGGAGGAGGGAGGGAACGGGAGTGAGCCTGAGTACCGTTTTGGTGTGGTGGGAAAGCCCCCGGTGGCGCCTTCTCGGGTCGGCGAAGCTCAGCCGGGGGGCAAGCACCGGTTTCTGCCCGAGACTCCAGGCCAGGGTGAGAAGGGAGGCCTGCTCTATCCCGCTGAAGCCGAGCCGCGATCCGGTGCCGAGAATCCCCGGCCCTGTACCCGCCACCACCAGATCGGCCTCCAGCGCCTCCACCGCCCCCTGGAGGGCGGAGGGGAAAGCCACGGTCTCGAAGTCCCCGCCTAGGGCCTGGCCGGAGGTGACCACCGCCCGGAGCCATCCTTCCCTCTTGAGCCTGGCCACCGCCTCCGACCAGGAGGAGTGGAGAGCTCCGGCGTCCGTCCAGATGTAAACGATCCTTCCGGCTCCCGCCAGCCGGGCCCCCAGTACCAGAGGCGCGAGCTGGCTGTGGAGGCCGATGACCGCCACGGGCACGCCCCTCCGGGAGGGCCAGCGCCGGAAAACCCCCTCCCCCTCCTCCCAGGCCCGCACCACCACCTGGAGCGGGGTGTAGCGCCACTTGACCTGGGAACCGGGCAAAAACCCCTCTCCTTCCCTCCCGGGAAGGACGAAGTGGTATCCCCCGCTGCCCAGTCCGAGATCCAGGGCCGAGGTGTTGAGCAGCACCTCCTCCCCCTCGGCGAGAGGCCCGGTGAGGTGGAGGTAGGCCGCCGCCCGCTCCCGCCTTCCCTCCCGCTCCACTTCCAGAAGGAGGAGGTCCCCCCTCCTCCCCAGGAGGCGGGTTATCCTTCCCCGGTGAAGTCTAATCCCAGGCGGAAGGCCCGGCGGTTGAGCTCCAGGATTTCCCTCTCCCACCCCATCTCCTCCTCCATGGCTTCCTCCACCGCAGCGGGGGTCACCATGCCCGTCCTGCCCACCGCCACCCCCAAAAGCACCATGTTCTGGATCCGCCCGTCGCCCAGCTCCGCGGCCAGCCTGAGGGCAGGAAGGCCCACGGATCCGGGGTGGGGGCAAAAGGAGAAGAGGGAGGAATCATAGAGGACCAGGGTGCGGGGAAGAAGGAGGGGACGGAAGCGGTCGAAGGCCGAGGGATGAAGGAAAAAGGCCAGATCGGGCTCTTCCACGAGAGGGGAGAGGACCTCCTCCTCGTCCAGCACCACCATGGAGTAGGCCGCCCCCCCTCTCTGCTCGGGACCGTAAGCGGGAAGCCAGGAGACGGCTAGCCCCTCCCGGAAGGCGGCGCGGGCCAAAAGGAGCCCCAAAGTCAAGACCCCCTGGCCGCCGCTTCCGGCCACCAGGATCTCTTTAGCCATCCCGGAACACCCCGGGCGTATAGAGGGGCACCACCTTCTCCTCGAGATAGCGGAGGGCTTCCACCGGCTCCAGACCCCAGCCCACGTTGCAGGCGGAGAGAAGTTCCACCAGCCCGAACCCCTTTCTCTCCTCCTGAATCTCGAAGGCCCGCCGGAGATAGCGCTTGGCCCGGAGCACCCGGGCCGGGCTGGAAAGAGATTCCCGGGCCAGGTAGGCCACCCCGGGAAGGGAGGAAAGAAGAGCCACCACGTCTAAAGGAAAGCCGCTCTCTTTGCTTCCCCGCCCTTCGGGAGTGGTGGTGGTGGGAAATCCGAGAGGGGTGGTGGGAGCCATCTGGCCGCCGGTCATCCCGTAAATTCCATTGTTGACGAAGACCACGGTAATCTTTTCCCCCCGCGCCGCGGCGTGGCAGAGCTCCCCGATCCCGATGGAGGCTAAATCTCCATCCCCCTGCAGGGTGAAAACAAAGGCTTCCGGCAGCACCCTCTTGATCCCCGTGGCCACGGCCGGAGCCCGGCCGTGGGCCGCCTGCTGCATATCGCAGGCGAAATAGTCGTAAGCCTTCACCGTACAGCCCACCGAGGCCACCCCCACCGCCCGGTCGAGGAGATTCATTTCCTCCAGCAGCTCCCCTATGAGCTTTTGCGCCAGCCCGTGGGTGCAGCCGGGGCAGTAGTGGAACGGCCTATCCGTGAGCCCGGGCCGGCGCCACTCCGCTGGCCGCAAGGATCATCTCCTCCACCTGGCGGGAAGAGGGAACGGAGCCGTCGTCCTCCCCCCAAAACGATACCGCCTCCTCCCCCACCGCGAGGCAAACGTCTTCCCGGAGCTGGCCCTGGCTCAGCTCCACCACCAAAAACCTCCGCCCCGCCGCCAGCCGGCGCAGCTCCCGGCGAGGGAAAGGCCAGAGACTGACCGGCCGGAAGAGCCCCGCCGCCACCCCCCGTTGGCGGGCGCGGTGCACCGCTCTTCTGGCCACCCGGGCAACGGTCCCGTAAGCTACCACCAGAAGAGAGGCGTCCTCTAAAAACTCCCCCTGCCAGCGCACCTCCCGCTCCTCCATCTCCCGGTACTTCTCCCTCAGCCGGCGGTGAAATATCCGCGCCTCCTCGGGATCGAGGCGCAAAGAGTTGATGACCCGCCTCTCCCCCTTCCCCCGGCCTCGGGTGGCCCAGGGTTTTTCCGGGTCTTCCAGCCGGGCGAAGGGGGGAAGAACCACCGGCTCCCGCATCTGGGCCAAAAGCCCGTCACCCATGACCATCACCGGGTGGCGGTAGCGGTCAGCCAGGAAAAAAGCCAGGTAGGTGAGGTCGGCCGCTTCCTGACAGGACCAGGGAGCCAGGGTGAGGAGCCGGGAATCCCCGTGCCCGGCGGCCCGGGTGGCTAGGAAATAGTCCTGCTGGGAGGGAGTCACCCCCCCGAGCCCCGGCCCGGTCCGGCTCATGTTCACGATCACCGCCGGAAGCTCCGCCCCCACTAGAAAGGAAAAACCTTCCGCCATCAGGCTGATGCCCGGCCCGGAGGAGGAGGTCATAGCCCTCACTCCAGCCCCGGCCGCCCCATAGACCATGTTAATAGCCGCCACCTCGCTCTCCGCCTGGAGGAAGACCCCTCCCACCTCGGGAAGCCGGCGCGCCATGTACTCTAAAAGCTCGGTCTGGGGGGTGATGGGGTAGCCGAAGTAAGCCCGGCAGCCGGCCCGGACGGCCGCCTCGGCGATGGCCTCATTGCCGGAGAGAAACCGCAATCCTCTCTACCTCCACCGCCAGGTCCGGGCACATGAGGGCGCACACCCCGCATCCGGTACAGGCCTGGGGACGGATCACCTCGGCCCGGGGAGGAACCCCCTGGAGTTCCAGTACCCCCCGGGCGCAGAAAGCCACGCAGAGACGGCAGCCCTTACAGAGCTCCCCCCTTATCTCCACCCGCCCCTTCATTCCTTAGCCAGTATAGCTCTCCCCGTCCGCTCCCAGAAGCGGTCGAAGGACCACACCTCTCCCAGCACTACCCCCAGGGCCAAAAGAACTACCAAAGGCCACCCCAAAAAGGAAAAAAGAGAAGAAAAAAGAAGCGCTCCCAGAAAGTTGGCCCCCGCGTCTCCCAGCATCAGGACCTCCCTCTTCTCCCCGGGTAGGGAGGGAAGAAGGGCGAAGAGGAAGATGCTCACCAGGGGGTGGAGGGAAAGGAGGGGAAGGGCCAGGAGGGAGAACGTCATCCCCGCCCGCAGAGGCTTGGTGTCCAGCTGGTTCAGGAGCTGAGCCCCCAAAAGGCCGCTCAAGGCTGCCCCCGGGGAGAGAAAGAGAAAGAGGGGGAAAAAGGAGACCAGTTTCCAGAAGCCGGAGGTCAGGCGGCCCCGGAGGAGGAAGCGGAGGTGGCCGCGCAGGCCCCGGGGGAAGGAGGGGGCCAGGTCATCTCGCCAGCCGGCCAGAAGGATGAGGAAGAGGGAGAGGAGAAGCGGGATCTCTTCCGTCCGGGAGGCCCGGGTGAGGGCCCAGGAGGCCAAGGCCGAGGCGTAAATCGTCCACCCCCAGCTCGTGGCCACGGTCATCCCCCGGTAGTTCCTTTTCCTCCAGGGCCAGATTTTCAGCAAGGGCCAGGAGGAGGCGGAGAAAAAAAGGGCGAGGAGCGGTCCTACCTGGCCCTCCATATGTCTCGGGCCTGTCTGAGCTTGACGGGCAGACCGGCCCAGAAACCCCTCACCCGTCCCCGCCCCGCCTCAAGAGGCATCTCCCGGACGCGGAGGCCGAGCTCCAGTGCCCGGAGGGAAAGACCCACCTCCACCCCGTACCCCGAGGCCAGGGGCTTCAACCTCTCCAGGACCTCCCGCCGCAAAGCCCGCTGGCCGCTGAGGGGAGCCCGGAGGCGAATGGAGGTGCGGCGAAAGATGATCTCCCGGGCCAGGCGCCGGACCAGCCCGCACCCCCGGAAACCCGGCAGAGGAGGGAAGGCGGCCACCGCCATGTCCGCTTCCCCCCGGGCCACGGGCTCGAGAAGGGAAAGAAAGCGGGGGGCTGCGGGGCCCAGGTCGGCATCCAGGAAAAGAATCAGCTCTCCGGAAGCCAGGTCCGCCCCCACCTCCAGCGCCTCCCCCTTCCCCCGGGGAGGATCCAGGCGCCACACCCGGGCTCCCGCCTCGACCGCCCGGCGAGAAGTGCCATCACGGGAACCGTCGTCCACCACCACCACCTCGAGGTCGGGCCGGGCTTCCCGCAGGGAGCCGACGGTGAGCCCCACGGTTACTTCCTCATCCCGGGCCGGTATCACTGCGCTGGCAAAGGGCAAAGCTCCCCTCCCGCTAGAGCCCGTACGGTCTCCAGCCTTCCCCGGGGGCTGAAGTCCCGGGCTTTTACCTCTTCCCCCTCTTCGGTGCGCACCACCACTACATTGGCGGATCCCGGATTTCTTTCCACCCGGGCTCCTGCCGCCTGCAGAAGAGAGGCCAGACGCTCCGCCCCCGGACCCTGACCGAAAAGAAAAAACTTCTTCTCCCTGAGACAGGCCTGGAAGAGAGTGGCCATGAGGCCATCGTTGAAGGCTTCCTCCTCTTTCAGCCTCTGCTCCAGCATGCGGAGGCCGCGTAGCTGGCTCTGGATCTCCTGCACCAGGCGGCGCTGTCTCTCCTCCAGAGGACGGGAGCGGCTGAGAGCTTCCCCTAGCAGCAGTCCTCCGGCCAGGGAGAGGGAAGCCAAGGCGATGAGGTAGAGGATAACCCTCTCGCGCACGGGCTAGAAGCCCAGGGCCAGCCGCATCCCCACCCACCAGAGCCGCAGCAGCTCCCGCAGAGGGGACATAAGACCCAGGAAAAAGGGAGGCAAAAGGGCGGCGGCGAGGGTGAGGGGGCGGGGAG
>FWWL01007825.1_pt1 | contig 14204 bp, 16 predicted proteins | sample 2228331 | NCBI WGS metagenome assembly FWWL01 (sample SAMEA103939775, study PRJEB20133) | metagenome
AGGAGGCCGCCCAGTCCAAACTGCGGCCCCTGGGCCCGGCGCCGGTCCCGCTCGGCCTGGAGCTCGGTCAGCCGCTCCTGAAGCCGGCGCCGCTCGGTCTCAAGCTGGGCCACCACCGCCGAGATGTCGCCGGTGTCCCGGTCGGTCCCGGGCGGCACCGAAAGCCGGTAGCCGGCCGCAAGGCCGAAGCTCACCACGACCAGGGCCAGCAGGACGGCAGGGCGGCCGAAGAATTCGAGGCTCATCTTGCTGCCGACGGGCTTCCGGCCTGAGCCCGACCGTAGCCAGCCCGCGTCAGCAGGAGCCCGACAAACATTGCCACAGCCCCCTGGGCCAGGCTAAACGCCGCGAGCATGAGGGCCGCCGAAAACCAGAACGGCTCGGGGAAGAGCCGGATCAGGTTGTGCTGGGCCGGGTCAAGCACCCACAGGTCGTTCCGGAAACTTATCAGGTGAAAGAGGATAAAAAGCTGGTCAAAAGCGACCGCCAGTCCCAGGCCGGTAAGGAGCAGAAGGCCCACGGTCAGGGCACCCCCGAACGCAAGCCAATCGCCGAGAACAACCAGGCCCTGCCGCCGGCCGGTGACCAGGCTAACCCCGATAAACCCGAGCAGGAACAGGCCGGTGAACAGCCGCACCCGGTCGAGGCCCAGAACGAGTTGCTTGACGTCCCGCATGTGCAGGATTTCCCGCTCGGTAAACAGGGGGTGAGACGCGTCACCCCGCCGGACCCGGATGTCAAGGAACTCCTGGTCCGAGTTGAAGTAGCGGATAAACTCCTCGGCAACGGCCTGCAGCTCATCGGGGGTCAGGCCGGTGGAGGCGCCGACACGGTTCTGTTCGAAGCCCCAGAGGTAGATGTCCAGGTTGTTTACGAGGAACCGGACGTTAAGGGTGATCAGAAAAACCGGCAGAAGTAAAACCGCCAGAACAAGCCAGATGCGCAGGACCGTTTTCAAGGGGCTCTTTCCCACCTAGCGGCCGGGACATACCCGGTAAGTCCGGGCGCCCTGGGTCGCCGTCTCCGTTACCTCCCCACCGGTAAGTACCTGGACCGAAAGAGTATAGCACGACCGGTCCGGAATTCGGGCCGGAATGTCAAACCGGACCACCCGGCTCTCGCCGGCGGCTACGGTCCCCGCATCCCGGGTCAGCTCGGCCAGCATGTCGGCCGGGTCGTCGCCGGTCAACCTCACCTGAACCCGGGCGTCGACCCGCCGGCGCCCCCGGTTGTCGATTACGACCACGAGCTGGTTCGAACGGGACTCGGCGCCTGGGCCGACAACCGCAGAACCCTCGAACTGGACGGCCGTTACCGCGAGGCTGATCTCGGGCCGGGGTGTCCCCCGGGCCGCAACGACCGGGCGCTCAGGCTCAACCCCGGTGGTTTCAACGGCCCCGCCGCACCCGGCAAGCAGGACGGCCAGGAGCGGCAAAAGGACCGCCCTCCTGATTCGGCTCAGCATCAGCACCCACCGAGTTTAGCCAGCCCGGCCCCCGGCTGTCAAATTGACCGGTGTTTCAGGCCGCAAACGGCCGCCACGAGCCCCTTATTGAGACCAGCCGGGTTAGCAGCCGGCGGCCGGCCGAAGAACAGACGCCCCAGGCTCCGCAGCCCGACCCCCGGTCAACCACCGGCCCACGCCACCACGGCAACGAGGGTCGCCCTGCCGTCACGGCCGTCACGACGCCAGCGCATCGGCCTCGGGCCCGACCGGCTCCAGGACCTCAAACTGGCGCCGGCAGGCGGCACACTGGCGCCGCCGCAGCAGCCGGCCCGAGCCGAGGGCGAACTCGGCGACGATAAAGCTGCGGGGTCCCCGGCAGAGGGGACAGGCAGGTGCGGGCGCTATGACCAGCGTAACCATCGGAACCTCCCTCTCCGGCCTTCCTGCCCCTCATACTAGCACATATGTGCGATTAAGGCAAGGGAATTTTCCACCGGCCTTGACACGCCCGGCCCGGTCGGGGTATCGTCGGTGCGGCCGTGCCGGATGTCATTACCCTTGGCGAGACGATGGTCCTCTTCGCCCCGCTCGAACCGGGGCCGCTCCGCTATGCCCGCCACTTTGAGATGCGGTTCGGCGGGGCCGAGTCGAACTTCGCCATCGGCATCGTCCGGCTCGGCTTTTCGGCCGGGTGGGTAAGCCGGCTCGGGGCCGACGAGTTTGGCCGCTATATCTACACCCAGCTCCGGGGCGAAGGGGTGGATGTGAGCCGGGTGAAGTTCGACCCGGAGGCCCCTACCGGTGTCTTTTTCAAGGAGCTGGGCCGGCCGGGCGGCACCCGGGTCTATTACTACCGGCGCCAGTCGGCCGCCTCGCGGCTTTCGCCGGCCGACCTCGATGAGGCCTACTTTGCCGGGGCCCGCTGGCTCCATTTGACCGGCATTACTCCGGCCCTTTCGGAATCGTGTCGGGCCGCCGTGGAGGCCGCATTTGACCTGGCCCGCCGGTTCGGGCTGACGGTCTCCTTCGACCCGAACCTGCGGCTCAAGCTCTGGTCGGTCGCCGACGCCCGGAAGGTGCTGATCCCATTTCTCAAGCGGGCGGATGTGGTGCTCGGCGGCCACGAGGAGCTTTGCCTCCTCCTCGAGGCGCCCAGCCCGGAGGCGGCGGCCGAGGCCCTGCTGGCGGCCGGGGTTAAACTGGTGGCCGTCAAACTGGGGGCGGAAGGGGCCCTGGTTATGACGGCAGCGTCGCGGGACCGGGTTCCGGCGTTTCCGGTGGCCGAGGTGGTCGACCCCGTGGGCGCCGGGGATGCGTTTGACGCCGGCTTCGTGGCCGGCCAGCTCCTGGGCCGGACCCCGGCCGAGTCGGCCGTCCTGGGAAACGCTTGCGGCGCCCTGATGGTGTCGGTTCGGGGCGATTACGAGGCCCTGCCCACCCTGGCCGAGGCCGAGGAGTTCATGGCCGGTCGGCTTCCGCCGACCCGCTAACGTGGACGGTCATGATGGCCAGCCGCAGACCCCTCGTCGTCGCCCACCGGGGCGCTTCCGGGGAGGCGCCCGAAAATACCCTGCCCGCCTTCGAGCTGGCCCGGGCCCAGCAGGCCGATATCATCGAGCTGGACATTCGGCTGACCGCCGACCGGGAGTTCGTTGTTATCCACGACCCCACCGTGGACCGGACCACCAGCGGCCGGGGCGAAGTTGCTGCCCTCACCCTTGCCGAGATTAAGTCCCTGGACGCCGGGTCCTGGTTCGACCCGGCCTTTGCCGGCACCCGGGTGCCGACCCTGGCCGAGGTGCTTGAATGGGCCGGCGGCACGGTTGACCTCTGCATCGAAATTAAGAGCCCGTTTCCGGCCGCGGCCCTGCCTGACCTGCTCGAAACCGTGGGGGACTACCCGCAGGCGCGCCTGGCCTTCGCCAGCTTCGACTGGGACCTTATCCGCCGGCTCAAGCTTCTCGCCCCCCGGGCCCGGGTCGGCCTCATCTGGGGCCGCCGCCCACCGGCCGACCCGTTTGAGACGGCCCGCCAACTCGGTCAGGCAAACCTCCACCCGAACGTGGCCCTGGTGGACCCTGACCTGGTTGCCAAGGCCCACCGGCTCGGACTCGGGGTCTTCGTCTGGACGGTTGACGGTCCTGACCTGGCCGTGGCCCTGGCCGCCATGGGCGTTGACGGGGTGGTAACGAACTACCCGGCCAAGGTCCGGTCGGCCCTGGCGGCGCTTTTCCCGCCCCACCGGCCTAATCCGCCACCGGCGCCTTAACGGCGGCCGACCGGCGGGGGGCGTGGGCGGCGGCAAAGACCGCCCCCAGGAGGGCTACGGCGCCGAGGGCGACCACGGCCGCCCGAAATCCGACCAGGTAGGCGGCCGCGTCGGCAAAAATCGCCCCGGCCGGGACCCAGAGGCTCAGAACCGCCCCGGCCAGGGCCACCCCGACCGAGTGGCCCAGGTGGCGGGAAACCTGCTCCATACCGGAGGCGAAGCCCCGCTGGTCCGGCCCGACGGCCCCGACTATCGTCGTGTTATTGACGGTGATGTAGCCGCCCATGGCCAGGCCCAGGATACCCACCAGCGGGAAAAGGCCGGCGAACGGGGCAATCGGGGCGATGAGCCCCAGGGTGCACAGGCTCAGGCCAAGGATGGTTATCCCTACCGGCCCAAGGATTGGCGAGCGGGTCCGGTCCAGGACGATGCCGCCCAGGAGACTCCCCACGGTGTTACAGGCCGACATGGTCATAAGCAGAAGTCCGGTCTGGGCCGTCGGCAGGCCCAACCCCCGCTCGACCAGGAACGGCAAGAGGAACGACGACCCCATCATCGTGGAGTGGACGATGCCGTTGGCAACCACCGCGGCCGTGAACCGCCGGTTCCGGAACTGGCCAAGGTCGATCAGGGGCACGTTTACCCGGCGCTCCCACCAGACAAATACTCCCAGGCAGGCGAGGGTTGCCAGGTGCATCGGCAGGTGGTAAGTCCAGCCGTCGACGAAGGTCTCCGGACCCTCGTGGAAATGGTTCAGCGAGAGGGCAAAGAACGTGAACGTGAGGAGGAGCCAGGCCGCCCCCCACAGGTCAAGCCGGTGGCCAACCGGGGGCAGGTCAAACCGCCGCAGGGCCGGCAGGCCGACCAGGCCGACCAGGCCCAGGGGGGTCAGGAGCAGAAATACGGCCCGCCAGCCCAGGGTTGGGGTCGCCGCCGAGGCCAGGGCGGTCGTCGCCAGGGAACCCAGGGCCCCGGCCATCGTCAGGACGCCGATGGCCCGGCCACGGCGGCCAACCCCGAAGGCGTGGCCGACGGCGGCCAAGGCCGCCGTGTAAACCATCGCCGCCGCCACGCCCTGGACGGCCCGGGCCAGCACCAGTTGCCAGAAGTCCGGGGAAAACGCCGCCAGCAGGAACGAGCCGGAAAGCAGCAGGGCCCCGACCAGGTAAACCCGGCTCTGGCCGAACAGGTCGCCGAGCCGGCCGACCAGCAGGACGACGGCGGTGAGCACCAGGAAGTAGGCGTTCACAATGAGGCCGGCCCGGTTGACGTCCACGCCGAACTCGGCGCTTATGGTTGGGATGACCACCGAGATGCCGAAGGCCGTCATTACGGCGAAATTTCCCACCCCGGCCGCAAAAAGGACGGCGTGCTGGTCGGACAATTTCAGCATCTACCCTGCTCCTTCTCGTCGCTAGCCGGCGGGAAAGACAGCCTCTTCCCGAGTCAGAACCTCGAGGAGCGCCGGACGGCCGGCCTCGACCTCGGCGGCGGCCCGCCGGATCGCCGGGGCCAGGTCCTCGGGTTTCTCGACCCGCTCGGTGTAGCCGCCAAGGCCCTCGGCAACCTTAGAATAATTCCCTGAAAGGTACCGGGCCCCGAACCTGGCCGTAGAGACCGGCAGGTATTTTTCGTAGCCGCCCATCAGGTTGTTGTTCAGGACCACCGTCAGGATCGGAATCCGGCAGCGCACCGCCGTCTCGAAGTCCATTCCGACCATGCCGAAGGCGGCATCCCCCATCACGTTCACGGCCAGCAGGTCGGGTCGGGCCAGCTTTGCCCCCATCGTCAGGCCCAGGCCGGTGCCGAGCTGGGTGGTCTTGCCCCAGCCGATGTAGCCGTGGGGGATCAGCGTCTCGTAGAATGGGACCATCTGGTCCCGGGGGTTGCCGGCGTCGTGGGTTATCACCGTGCGGCGGCGGTCCAGGTTCCGCATCAGCTCCCAGATGACCCGGTACGGGCTGATGGGGGTCTCGTCCGAGGTGAGCCGGGGCATCCAGGCCCTGAGAAACTCCTCCTTGACCGCGCGGATCTCGGCCCGCACGTGGTCGCTGGGCCGGGGGCCTTCGAGGCGGGTCCGGGCCAGGGCGATGAGCTGGGAAAGGACCGCCTTGACGTCGCCGATTACCCCGTACGAGACGGGATAGTCCTTGTTGACGTCGTCCTCGCTGATGGTTATCTGGACCATGGTCTTGCCCGGCGGGATCGGCACGATATACGCCGACCGGGTAAAGCTGGTGCCGACGCCGAACACCACGTCGGCCTTATTTAGAAAGTGGTCGACCGTCTTCGGCCGGGTCCGGCCGCCGGCCCCGAGGGCCAGCGGGTGGTCCTCGGGAAAGGCCCCCTTGCCGTTCAGGGTCGTCATGACCGGCACCCCGACCAGCTCGGCGAACTCCCGGAGCTCATCCCAGGCCTCGGCGTAAAGCACGCCCTGGCCGGCCACAATCACCGGCGACCTGGCCGCCAGCAGGACATCCAGGGCCTCCGCCACGTCGTGGGGGTCGCCCTGAGGGCGGGAAACCTTAAACGGCCGGTAGTCCGGCTCACCGTCCAGGGGCTCATCCATCACGTCAACCGGGACCTCCAGCATAACCGGCCCCGGCCGCCCGGACCGGAGCAGGGTGAAGGCCCGGCGCATAAGCTGCGGGATGCGGTCGGCGAACGGGACCTGGGCCACCCACTTGGTGACCGACCGGTAATTGTGGACGGCCTGGAAGTTGGGCGGCACCCCCAGCGCCCGCCGCTCGTAGGTCCCGGGCAGAACCAGGACCGGCGAGTTGTCGCCGTAGGCCTGGGCAATGCCCGGGAAAGCGTTCTCGACCCCTGGCCCGTGTTGCATGGCGGCCACGCCGACCTTTCTCCCCGACGACATCCGGCTGTAGCCGTCGGCCATGTTAACCAGAACCCGCTCGGTCCTGGTAATGATGGGCCGGATGTCGTGGGCGGCGCAGACGTCGATGATCGGGTTGTGGGGAAAGCAGAAGAGGTACTCAGTTCCTTCGGCCTTAAGAATCTGGGCGATCGCGGTCTTTCCGTCCAAGGTCGTCCTCCGCGGTGGAATCCAGGGTTTATCATCTATATTAGGCCACAACGGGTAAATTGTGCGAAGGCCGTCATGCCTGCTAACCTGACGCCGGAGTTTCTCGAAGCCCAGGAGGAATACCGCAAGGCGGAAACGATTCCGGAGAAGCTGGCCGCCCTTGAGCGGATGCTGGCGACGATCCCCAAGCACAAGGGGACCGAAAAGATGCAGGCCGACATCAAGCGCCGCATCGCCAAGCTCAAGGAGGAAGCCGAGCGGCAGCGCCGGAGCAAGACCGCCCGCTACGACCCGTTTGCCGTGGAACGGCACGGGGCCGGCCAGGTGGTTGTCATTGGGCCGGCAAACGCCGGCAAATCGGCCCTGGTGGCAGCCTTAACCGGGGCGCCCCTGGAGGTTGCCGATTACCCCTTCACGACCCAGGAGCCCGAGCCGGCGATGATGCCTTTTGAGGACATCCAGATTCAGCTTGTGGATACTCCGCCGGTAGTGGAAGAGGTTGAGGGGCCGCTGGCCGCCCTGATCCGCTCGGCCGACGGCCTGCTCATCGTTTTAGACCTGGCCACCGACGAGGTCCTTGACCAGGCCGAGCTGGTCTTCTGCGGCCTGGAGCGACGGCGAATCCGGCCCGTGCCCGTTGACGCCGAGGCCCGGGACGAGGCCGGGGTCGCCTACCGGCCGGCCGTCCTGGTCGGCAACAAGGCCGACGCCCCCGATGCCGAAGTCCGCTGGTCGCTCGTTCTCGACTCCTGGGGCGACCGGGCTACGCCCCTGGCCGTTTCGGCCCGGACGGGGGCGGGCCTGGAGGAGCTGCGGCGGCTGGTGTTCCGAATGCTCCACGTTATCCGGGTCTACGCCAAGCCGCCCGGCCGGAAGCCCGACCTGGAAAAGCCGTTTATCCTGCCCGAGGGCAGCACCGTCCTCGACCTGGCCGGGGAGGTCCACCGCGACTGGGTCAAGCGGCTGAAGCTGGCCCGGGTCTGGGGCAGCGCCGAGTTCGACGGGCAGGCGGTGGCCCGCAACTACCCCCTGAAGGACAAAGACATCGTCGAACTGCACGTCTAGTCGGGCCCGGGCCGGGCCGAAAGTTCAACCACCCGGGCGCTGTAGACGTGGGGAATCCGCCGGATCTCTTCCAGCACGTGGCCGGGCACCGGGTCGTCGAGGCCGAGAATCATCATCGCCCGGCCCCGGGGCTCCAGCCGGCCGACCTCCATGAAGCTGATGTTGATGTCGTGGCGCCCCGTTATCGTCCCGACCGCCCCGATCATGCCCGGGCGGTCGTGGTGGTCGATGAACAGGTAGTACGGCGTCGACGGCACGGCATCGACCCAGAAGTTGTTCACGAGGACGATATGGGGCTCGTTCCGCATCCACGTCCCGCCCAGCCGGATATTTCCGCCGGTCGCCTCCAGCTCAAGGATGATGAGGCTGGGGTATTCCCCTGAGTCCAGCTCTTTCGTTTCGATAACCCGCAGCCCCCGCCGCTCGGCCACCAGCCGGGCGTTGACCGGGGTTACCCGCTCGGCCGAGACCGGCTCCAGCAGGGCCGCCAGGGCGGCCGCGGTCAGGGCGGCGGTATCGTAGCGGGCAACTTCACCCCGGTACGTGAGCCGGATTCCGAGGAGCTGGCCGCTGAGCAGCTGGATCGCCATCCGGCCGAGAATCCCGGCCACGTCGAAATACGGCCGCAGGACCCGGTCGACCTCAGCCGGAATGGCCGGCAGGTTCACGGCGTTGCGGGCCGGCCGGCCCCGCAGGACGGCCAGGACCTCCTCGACGACCTCCCGGGCGACCTCGGCCTGGGCCTCCACGGTCGACGCCCCCAGGTGGGGCGTGGCCACCACCCGCGGGTGGCGCAGCAGGGGATAGTCGGGCGGCGGGGGCTCGGTGGCAAAGACATCGAGGGCAACCCCGCCGAGCCGGCCGGCTTCAAGGAGGTCCAGCAGGGCGGCCTCGTCCACCACCCCGCCCCGGGCCGTATTGACGACGATGGCGCCGGGCTTTACCAGTTCCAGACGCTGGCGGTTAAGCAGGTTACGGGTCTGGTCGTTGAGGGGAACATGCAGGCTGATGATGTCCGCGTCCCGGAGCAGGTTTTCCAGCTCGGTGAGGACCACCCCGAGCCGGCCCGCATACTCGTGGGAAACGAACGGGTCGTAGGCGACCACCCGCATCTGGAGGCCGATGGCCCGCCGGGCGACCTCGGTACCCACCCGGCCCAGGCCGACCAGACCCAGGGTTTTGTTCCGAAGCTCGATGCCGGTGAACTCCCCCCGCCGCCATTCGCCCCGCTTGAGGGCCTCAAACGCCTGGGGGATCCGGCGGGCAACGGCAAAGATCAGGGCGATGGTGTGCTCGGCCGCCGCAATAATGTTGCCGGTTGGGGCGTTGACAACCGCAATTCCCCGCCGGGTCGCCTCGGCCAGGTCGATATTATCGACCCCCACCCCGGCCCGACCGATAACCACGAGCCGCCGGGCATTCTCCAGAAGGGCGGCGGTAACCCTGGTTTCGCTGCGGACGATCAGGGCATCGGCCTCGGCCAGGAGTTCCGGCAGCGGCCGCCCGTCCGGCGTCAAGACCTGTTCCACGTCGGGTTGGGCCTTAAGCAGTTCAAGGCCGCTGGGATGAATCGGGTCGCTGACGACGATCCGGAAACCCATGGTCGGACCCCGGTCAGGCGCCGTCAGGCCCTGGCCCCGACCCGGGCCAGGGCCGCCCGGATGGCCCCCAGGGCCTCGGCCATGTCCCGGTCCGAGACGTAGCCCATGTGGGCCACCCGAATGATTTTACCGGCCAGCTCGGCCTGCCCGCCCTGGACCTCGACGTTGAACTCCGAACGGACCGTCTTAATCAGGGCGGCGGCATCAACCCCCTCGGGCACGTAGGCGGCCGTGACCGAGTTGGACGCGTGCGCCTCGCTCCGGGCGACCAGTCTGAACCCGAGGGCTTTAAGCTCCCGGCGGGTAAGTTCGGCCAGCCGCCGGTGGCGTTCAAAGACGTTTTCGAGGCCCTCGGAAAGAATAAGGCCAAGGGCCACGTCAAGACCGAAAAGGGCCGAGACCGCCGGCGTCCACGGGGTTTCGCCCCGGGCCAGGAGGTCCCGGTGCCTGCCCAGGTCGAAGTAGAACCTGGGCGCACGGGCCCGGTTGTAGTAATCCCAGGCGGCCGGGCTGACGGCCACGTGGGCCAGGCCCGGGGGGCTCATCAGGCCCTTCTGGGAGGCGGTCACGACGACGTCGCAGCCCCAGGCGTCGGTCTCCAGCGGGATGCAGCCCAGGCTTGAGACGGCGTCGACCAGCAGGAGCTTTCCGGCGCCCTTAACAACGGCCGCCAGGGCCGGCAGGTCCACCATGACCCCGGTGGAGGTTTCATTGTGGGTTATGCACACCGCCCGCACGTCCGGATTGGCTTCAAGGGCAGCCCGGAGCTGGTCCGGGGTGGGGACTTCGCCAACGGGCAGGTCAAGGCGGACGACCTTCAGGCCGTAGGCCGTCCCAATATCGGCCCAGCGCCGGCCAAATACCCCGGTAACCACCACCAGTATCGGGTCGCCCGGCGAGAAGAAGTTCGCAATGGCCGCCTCCAGGCCGCCGGTGCCGGAGGCGGTCAGGGTCAGGACGTCGTTCTCGGTCCGGAAGACCTGCTTGAGGCCGGCGGTAACCCGCTGAATGAGCTCGCGGAACGCCGGACCCCGGTGGTTGACCATCTGGCGGCCAACGGCGGCGAGAACCTCAGGCGGGCAGGGGGTCGGGCCCGGAATCCGAAGGTTCATGGATGCCTCCCTTTGTGAAATCCTGCACTAGAAAATGATGCCATACCCCCCGGTCCGTTGCCAAGGGCGGACCCGGCCTCAGGCCGGGCCGGTTTGGAAGCCGGCTGGAATCGGCCGTATAATCGACGAAAAAGGACGGTCGCTGTGACCCGGGACGTTCAGGAACAATTTGGCCGGGCCGCCGAACTTTACGCCGTAAGCCAGGTCCACGCCCGCGGACCCGACCTTAACCTGATCGTTCGGTTCGCAGGGCCCGGCCCCGATGCTCTGGCCCTCGACGTTTCAACGGGCGCCGGTCATACGGCGGCCGCCCTGGCGCCCCACGTGGCCCGGGTCATTGCCACCGATGTCACCCGCGAGATGCTTTTCGTTGCCCGGCGCATAGCCCTTTCCCGGGGCCTGGCTAACCTGGATTTCGGTCAGGCGGATGTGCGGGCGCTGCCCTTCCCCGACGGCCTGTTTGACATCGTTACCTGCCGCACGGCGGCCCACCACTACCCGGACCTCAGCGAGGCGGTTCGGGAGCTGGGCCGGGTTCTGCGCCCCGGTGGCCGGCTGGTGGTCTCGGACACGGTGGCCCCCGACGACGAGGTGGCCGACCGGTTTATCAACGCGGTTGAAACCCTGCGCGACCCCACCCACGTGCGGGATTGGACCGTAGGCGAGTGGCGGGCCGCCTTTTCGGAGGCCGGCCTCCGGGTCGAGGCGACCGAACGGCTGGACCTCGAACTGGACTTTGACTCCTGGGTCGAGCGGTCCGGAACCCCGGCCGAGCTGCGGGAGGTGGTCGGGCTGATGCTCAGCCGGGCCCCGGACCGGCTCCGCCACCTGTTTAAGGTCAGGACCGATCCCCTCCGGTTCTGCCTGCCCAAAGTGGTATTCCTGGCCATCCGTCCCTGAGCCGGTGGCCGGGCCGATTGGCCGGGAGGCTCCGGGTGGGTGTACAATGGGACAATCTGTCGGCCGCCCGGGCGGCCGGAGGAGCGACGAGGTTGAAAGGTTTTCAGTCGGCTGGCAGGCTTCTGGTTATCACGGCGATTCTTGGTCTGGCGGGCCTGGCCGTGGCCCAGGGCGCGGCCTACGAGGTGATTCGTTACCGGTTCGACGCCGGCGGCCAGGCCGCCACCGGTGACGGGCGCTTTAGATTGATGGCAACCCTGGGGCAGCCGGAGGCCGGTAGCCTTTCGGGCGGGGTTTACACCCTGGTCGGCGGGTTCGGGACCGGGTCGGGGGTATCCGGCCCGGCCCCGAACCCGACCCCGGTCCCGGCGGGCCCCCGGACCGGCCGCCTCTGGCTGCCGTTTGCCGCCCGGCAGTAAGGTCCGACCGCCGGTTGACCTGTCGACCCCGGCCCGCTAAACTGGGGGTGGAGGTGCTGCGACCCGCAAATCTGAGGAGGTGCTACGGCCGTGGGTTTCAAGTACGTGCCGGAGGTCGACCTGCAATACCCGGATGAATCCACCCCGTATGTTTCGGACGACGAAGAGGCCCTGCACCTTTGGCAGCGGCTTCACCTGCACCGCTGGCTCGAAAACCTCGAGGAGGCGGCGAGCCGGCCGACGACCATCGACGAACTGCAGGTTATAGTTCGGGAGCTGGTCTACATCATCCGCCGGCTGAGCGAATGCCAGGGCTGGGAGTTGACGACCCCTCCGCCGGTCCCGTCGGCATCACCTCCGGCCCCGCCTTCGGCCCGGCGCCGACGCTGGCGGCTGAGCCTGCCCCGGTTGGGCTGAGCGACCCTTGCCCGACCTCCTGGTAAACGGCGTCCGGCTCCACTATGAGGTCGTCGGTGCGGGTGACCCCGTCGTAGTCCTGCACGGGGGGATGGGGACGGCCCGCCTCGACTTCGGACCCCAGATCGACCTGCTCGCCCGGGAATTTACGGTCTATGCGGTCGACCAGCGGGGTTACGGCCGGTCCCAGCACATCGAACGGTTCCCCGACGACTACCTGCGGCAGCAGGCCGACGATACGATTGCCTGGCTTGATGCCCTGGGCGTGAAAGATGCCCTGGTCCTGGGCTTCAGCGACGGGGGCATCGTCGGCCTTTACCTGGCCATCGAGCGGCCCGACCTGGTCCGGGGACTCTTAACGGCCAGCGCCAGCTGCGAGCTGGATGCCGAGAACATGGCCGTCCTTGAGAGCTGGCTTCCGGTTGAAAACTGGCCGGAGCGGTGGGGCCGGTGGGCCCGGGAGCTCGCCGAGGCCCATGGCGAGCCGTACTGGCGGCACCTGCTGGTCGAGTTCGTGGCGGCCAACCGGCGGATTTTCGAGCGGGGCGGCAACTACCACTGCGACCGGCTCCACCTGATCCGGAGCCCGGTCCTGATTGTCCACGGCGGCCGGGACCGGCTCATCCGGCCCAGGCACGCCGAAACCCTCCACCGCCTGATTCCGGGCTCAGAGCTGGTGCTGTTCCCCGATTGCGGCCATAACCTTCACAAGGAGCGGCCGGACGAGTTCAACCGGCTCATGCTCCGGTTTTTCCGAAAGGTTGCCGGCCGCGCCGGCGGGGAACCCGGATAACCCCGAGGGTCCGCAGCAGGTTAGCCAGGCCAACGAGAAACTGAAAGGTTCCGCCGACCCGCAGCACCCGCTCCGACGGGATGAGAAACAGGGCAACCGTCAGGTGGTAGACCTCCGGCCCTGGCAACTTGAGCAGCGTCCGGATCCAGCGGTAGGTGAAAAGGGCCGAGAAAAGGCCGTCCAGTGCAAAGGCGGCCCAGAACACCGCCCGGACGGCCCTAAGGAACCCCCGGTTCAATTTTCCCCTCGACCACCGCCCGGGTCCACTCAAGCTGGCGGAGGTGTTCCAGGTCGTGGTCAACCAGGTGGCCGAAGAGCTGGCCGACCGTAAGCGGCCCAAAGCGAGGATGCCGGCCCACCCGCTCCAGCGCCGCCGGCTCCACCGACCGGAGCAGGTCCAGGTTCGCCAGCCGCAGGGCCCGAAAGGCGCTGATAGCCAGCCGGACGTCCCGCCGGTCGTAGCCGGCCCCGGCGGCCCAGGCCGGCGGGTCGTAGGCCGGAAGCTCCGGCGAATCCTCGGCCAGGGCCTTGCGGAGCCGGAAGCCGTGCACCAGCTCGGTGTCGGCCAGGTGAAGGATAATTTCCCGAATCGACCAGGCGTCTGGCCGCGGCCGGTAGGCCAGGTCGGCCGCGGTCAGGCCCCGAACGGCCCGGTAGAGCCGTCCCGCGGTCCGGGCGGCAGCCGCCCACAGGTCGGCCGGCCGCTCAACCTCGGCCTGGCAGACCGGACAGTAAACCCGGGCGGAACTCATCGTCTTTATACCTCCCGGCCTATTGTATCCCAACAAGGGGCTTTACGGGCGGCAGCCGTCGGCAACCGCAAGTTCCCCCAGCTCGACCCGGGCGTCCCCGATATCGGCCCGGGGGATGTTTTCAACTTCGGGCAGGGTGTAGCGGCCGGCAACCAGCCTGAAGGGGCCGGGGCGGTCTGCCGGCGCGGTCAGGTCAAACCAGTTTATGACCGTTCGGCCGGGAACCGGAGGCGGCCCGGGTCCGTCGGCCTGGGCCGCCCGCCGGCCGTCAGACCCGATCAGGTGGTTGAAAACCTGGAAGGGCCCGGCGACCTGCCCGGTATGCCAGTAAAGAAAGACCCGGCCGGAAGTTTCGGCTGAGAGGCAGGGTGGCACCGTTGCCCCGA
>FWWL01007826.1_pt1 | contig 14203 bp, 16 predicted proteins | sample 2228331 | NCBI WGS metagenome assembly FWWL01 (sample SAMEA103939775, study PRJEB20133) | metagenome
ACGACCCGCCTTATGGTTCAGCAAATGATAAAATGCCACCTTCTAGAGTTAGGTATTTAGCATACTATCACATATGGACTACAATTATTAAGAACGACAAACCAAAGCTATTTGGTCAAACGAATAGGAGGGCTGATAGTTCATTATAGCCGCTAAAGCGATTGAAAAATTAATAAAAATAACTCGCTCAAAATATATTATGTTCTCTTATAGTTCGAGTGGTAGAGTGTCATTAATAATAGAGATTCAAAAAATTGACTATAAAAAGAATGTTATGAGCTATATGCGTTGGACAAATGAATGGGTAAAAGAGTTCAAATCCCCTCTGCCTTCCTTTTTTACAACTCTAAATATATTTGGATTTTCAGTCTCTTTTAAACTCTCATCATCTGAAAATAACTTCTCTTCAAGTTTTTCACCCTCTCTTAAACCTGTGAAAATAATCTCAATATCTTCATATGGTTTGTATCCAAAAGCCTTAATTATATCTTCAACTAAACATTTTATATTCAAAGCTTCCCCCATATTCAATACAAGAATATCTCCACCCTTTGAAATAATGCCTGCATTTAAAAGAAGTAAAACAGATTCCTTAGGTGTGATGAAAAATCGCTTAGCATCCTCATTAGTAATTTTTACATAACCCTTTTGAATTTGTTTCAAAATACTAGGAATTAAGCTGCCTCTTGAACCTATTACATTCCCAAAGCGAACAGCACTATAACCACTACTGACTACATAATCTTCAGCTATCTTCTTAGTTCTACCCATCACACTAATTGGTTCAACTGCTTTATCAGTAGATATAAACACAAATCTCTCTACATTATTTCTTCTTGAAAATTCTACTAATTTTTTCGTTCCAATTACATTGACCTTATATGCCATATACTCAAATTTTTCAAGTAAAGGAACATGCTTATATGCAGCACTATGAAAAACAATATCAATGCTCTCACTAAAAATCTCATTCAAGCAATAATCATCAGTTATATCGCCTAAATAAATTTCAAGCCTATTATCATCTATTTCAAGTAATAAGTCATAGAGCCTTGTTTCATCTATATCCATAGCAATAACTTTCCTAATATGACAATTTAAAATTTCTTTAATAAGTTCAGAGCCAATTGTTCCTGCACCACCAGTTATTAAAACAACTTTATCTTTATAAAAATTCTTTAAACTATCATAGTCTACTTGAATCTCTCTCTTATTAAAAATTTCAAACACGTCAACCTCTACAACATGCTTTAAATAAACTCTATCCTCCTTCACATAAAATGTTGGCACAATTCTAATATCATTTATACCTTTTTTAAGAGCTATAAGCTCTATTTCCCTTATCCTTTCAATACTTGCAGATGGCATCGCAATTATTAAGACATCAACTTCATACTTTCCTATTTGATCTATATCACCCAAAACTTTTAAATTCCTGTATTCAAGTCCAAACTTATTCTTATCATCATCTAAAAATCCCACAATTTTGTATTTATTTTTCTCTAATATATCATCTGCTATTTGCTTTCCAGCTTCTCCAAAGCCATAAATTATAAGTCTTTTCATATCCTAAAACTCCGAGAATTATAAAGCACATCATTGCAATAAACCATAGATAAATCTCATCTATTCTGTATGTTAAAATTGCTAAACTACTGAAAATCAATTGAAGAATAGTCATGATAAGAATTGCGCCTATTTTGCCAAATCTTTTATATAAAATGTGATGTAGATGCCTTTTATCGGAGTAAAATATGGGATGTTTCGCTATAATTCTTCTAATAATTGTCCAAATTGTGTCAAATATAGGTATTGAAAGGATAATTACAGGAACAATGGGAGGGACTAGTGAATGTTCTCCTTCCACCAAGAAAACTGAGAATGATGCGGATAAAAATCCAAGTGCTAAAGCACCGACATCTCCCATGAATACTCTTGCATTTGGAAAATTAAACAATAAAAAGCCAAATAATGAGGCAATTATACATACTGAAAATTTGAAAAGTTCATAATTTGAGCTAATATAAAAGAAATAAGCAAATGTTGAAAATGAAATAATACTTATAATTGTAAGTTCTCCATCAAGTCCATCAAGCATATTAAATGCATTTATAACACCTACAAATCCAATTATTGTTATTATAAATGAAATTGAAGGATGTAAAATTATGTTAAAGCCAATTGTCTTAATACCATATCCTGAAAGGAAAATAAAACTTGCACAAAAGAACTCAAATAGTAATTTTTGTGAATAATGTAAATCTATTAAATCATCTAAAATCCCTTCAGTTATAACAACAACAATTGCAATTGTAAACAATGTCAATTTTTCAAAAATATCAGTTACTAAAATTGCTGATATTAATATAGGAACTAAAAATCCTATGCCTCCAATTCTTGGAATCGGCTTTTTATGAATTTTTCTTCCATTCGGGAAGTCATATAATCTGAATTTGTAAGCTATTTTTATTGCCAAAAAAGTTGAAATAAACGCAAATACAAAGTTTAAAACAAATAAACCTAAAATCATATCCTCTTAACCTTCAAAAACTTAATTCTATAACCATCAACATCCATAACTTCAAAAACTAAACCATCAAGTTTAACTTTATCACCTACCTTTGGCATCTTTTTAAGCTTTTGAATAATTAGCCCCGATAATGTATCAAAATCACTATCTACCTCTAATTCTATATTAAATGTCCTTTTCAAAAAGTCCAAAAACTCATCTATTGAAATACTTGCTAAAACTTTATACTCATCATCTGATATTTTAATGATGTTTGATATTTCATATTCTCCCTTAATATCACCCACAATTTCCTCAACTAAATCCTCCATCGTTATCATACCAATAACCATTCCATGTTCATCTATGACAAGTGCTATTGATATTCGTTTTTCCCTCAAAAATTCAATTGCTTGAAATATATTATAACTGTATGGTATATAGGTTGCAGGTTTTGTTAGCTTTCTAACAGTTAGTTCATAAATACGATCTAAATTTCTAATAAAATCTCGGATATAAAATATCCCTATGAAATTTCCTTCCTTATCCAATACTGGATACTTCGTATAGTTATAATTTTTAATAATCTCATGAGCATCGGATAAAAGCATATTCTCGCTTAATGTTACAATATCAGATTTCGGTTTCATTGCATTCAGAACACTTTTCTTAGACGCTTTTATAACCTTTCCAATAACTTTTTCTACTTCTTTTGAACTTCTTAGGATCCTTATTGCAAACTTTAACCGCTCACTTAGCGATCCTTCCATAGTTATCCAATTTCAAGCATTCTTCTAATTGGTAAATAAGCTTTTTCTATCACATCATTACTTAAAACAATTTCATATTTAAGCTCTTTAAGTGAATAATAAACCTTTTCAAGAGTTATAGTTTTCATATATTTACAAATTGCATTTTCATCAGCTGGTATAAATTCCTTATCTGGATTAGCCTTTTTAAGAGGATATAATATGCCTGTTTCAGTTACAACTATGAATTTCTTATAATTGCTTTCCTTTGCATGTCTTATCATTCCACTTGTTGATAAAACTTTAAGCTTTCCATTCGAATAATAAAGGCATTGTGTAGTGCAACCACACTCAGGATGAAGCATAACCTCTGCATCAGGATTCTCATTCATTTTCTTAACTAAGTCTTCATAGCGAAAGCCTGCATGAACATGACATTCGCCAGGCCAAATATGTATATTTTCTCTTTTGGTTTGACGCTTAACCCACATCCCTAAATACATATCAGGTAAAAATAAAATTTCTTTATCCTCTGGTATGGAATTTACAACTTTTACAGCATTTGATGATGTGCAACAATAGTCACATTCAGTCTTAACTTCTGCGGTTGTATTTATGTAGCATACTACAACTGCATTTGGATGTTCTCTTTTCCAGTTTCTCAGTTGCTCCAAATTTATTGAATCCGCAAGAGAGCAACCAGCATTTAGGTCAGGTATTAAAACTCTTTTATTAGGATTTAGAATTTTGGCAGTTTCAGCCATAAACATTACACCACAAAATACAATAATATCAGCATTTACTTCACTTGCTTTCCTTGAAAGCTCTAAACTATCTCCTACAAAGTCAGCAACATCTTGAACATCAGGAATTTGATAATTGTGAGCTAATATAATTGCATTTAAAGCTTTTTTAAGTTTTATAATCTCATCCTTTAAGTTAAGCATATTTTAAATTTTAAAGTCTATAAATTCAATTTTTTTATACTTTAAAATTTTCGAAGATCGGGCCCGTAGCTCAGTTGGTTAGAGCACTGGATTTTTAATCCAGGGGTCCCGGGTTCGAATCCCGGCGGGCCCATATGATTTACAGGTTATTACCTTTTATGTTGCTGTTTATAGCATGTTCAGGTAGTTCATCAGATAAAAACGGAGATATTGTTATTGTAGATACACTTATAGTTTCGGGGGTAATACAAGTTGACACTTCAATGGCTCAGGTTCAAAAATATACGATTTATGCAATTTACGATGGACAAGTAGGTGTTCAAGGACCAACAAATAATGCAAGCTCGCATACTATTCAATTTGATAGTGTAAAGATAGGAATACCAGAGGGACATGAAAATGGATACGTTAAATTTGAAGCAAAAGTTTTAGGAAAGAAGGAAGCAAGGAATTATACATGTAAGGGTTCAAGCGATACATTTAGTGTAAATTTGAAGTTCATTCAAAATGTCTTAATAAATGCAAATAGTTGTTATTATAATTGATGAGGGTTGTCATAGATACGAGTGTTTTGACAAATCCTTATAGCTTTAAAATTATTGCAAATTCAATTGAAGGAACAGTAAATTGGCTTGTTGAAAATTTAAAAAAAAACCAGAAATAACAGTTTATTTAACACCAAATAGCTTATATGAGATTTCAACATTTATAGAAATTCCAAAAGATTTTAGAAAATTTTTTAGAGTAAAGACACCAAATAGATATAAAGTTAAAGTGCCAGGCATAATTTTATATAATTTTTTAGCAGAGATGAGAGATAGAATAAATAGGGGTCTTAGAGTAAGTGAAAAGGCTATTAGAGAATTTGAAAATAAGGAAGAAGCAATTAGATATTTGAGGGAAAATTATAGAAGGGTTATGCGAGAGGGTATAGTTGATTCAAAGGAAGATATTGATACAATTTTACTTGCTCTTGAACAAAAAGCTATTCTATCAAGTGCTGATGAAGGTCAAATTAAGCTTGCTATGGAGCTTGGTATTGAAGTCATCGAACCTGCAAATTTTTATAATTTATTTCTATGAATCACGATATTGCTTATATTGTCATAGAATCAGGGAAAGGTGGTAATGGAATGATTCATTTTAGAAGAGAAAAATATGTGCCAAGGGGAGGGCCTGATGGTGGTGATGGAGGGGATGGTGGTGATGTTTATATTGTAGGTGATAGAAGTTTAACTTCTTTACTTCACTTTAAGAAAAAAAGATATTTTAAGGCAAAGGATGGTGAAGATGGCAAACCAAAGAAGATGAAGGGTAGGAAGGGAAAAGATGTTTATATTAGAGTGCCAATTGGGACTATTATTTATAATGGAAAAAGTGGTGAAAAAATAGGTGAAATTTTAGAAGATGGGCAAAAAATTTTAATTGCAAAGGGTGGAAAGGGTGGTAGAGGGAATGCAAAGTTTGCAACACCTGAAAATAGAACACCACAGATTGCAGAGAAAGGTGAATTTGGAATTAGATTAGAATTAAAGTTAGAACTTAAAACGATAGCAGATGTTGGGATTGTTGGATTTCCAAACTCTGGAAAATCCACGTTATTGAATAGTTTAACGAATGCCCATAGTAAGGTTGCTGATTATCCATTCACTACAATAATCCCAAACTTAGGTGTTCTAAGAGATGAATTTTATAATAGGATTATAATCGTTGATATACCTGGTATAATCGAGGGAGCAAGTGAAGGAAAAGGTCTTGGTATTCAATTTTTAAGGCATATTGAAAGGGTTAAGATGATTATATTCTTGCTTGATCCAACCCAAGGTGACATTTTGGAACAATTTTATAAGCTGAAATATGAGATTGAAAAGTATAATCCTGAAATTCTAAAAAAACCTTATATTATTGCAGCAAACAAAATGGACTTAATTGAATCAACTAGAATTCCTGATAAGATAGATGATAAGAAAGTTATTAAAATTTCTGCAAAAGAAAAATTGAATCTAAATGAAATATTAGAGAAAATTAAAACACTTCTACAAGTGTAGCAATACCTTGTCCTACACCTATACACAAACTTGCAATACCAAGTCCTCCCCCTCTTCTTCTTAATTCATATATTAATGTTGTCAAAATTCTTGCACCAGAGCAACCTAAGGGATGACCTAAGGCAATTGCACCACCATTTACATTTAATTTATCTTCATCTATTGGAAGTTCTCTTAAAACCGCTAAAACTTGTGCAGCAAATGCTTCATTTATTTCAAATAGTTTTATATCATCAAGGCTTAAATTAAATCTATTTAATAATTTTTTGATAGCATAAACAGGACCTATACCCATAATATCAGGATTGACACCTACAACACTCGTCCCCCTGATACTTGCTATTGGCTTTAGACTAAGCTCTTTTAATTTCCTTTCTGAAACTAAAACTAAAGCGCAAGCACCATCATTTAAGGAGGATGAATTACCAGCTGTTACAGTGCCATTTTCTCTAAATGCAGGTTTCAATTTAGAAAGTTTTTCAAAGCTTGTATCCCTTCTTGGTCCTTCATCAATTTCAAATAGCTTACCATCAGGAAGTTCAACAGGAACTATCTCATCTTTAAACTTTCCTTCATCCATTGCCTTTATTGCTTTTTGATGACTCCTTAGTGCAAATAGATCTTGCTTTTCTCTTGAAATTTTATATAACTGCGCTAAATTTTCAGCTGTCTCACCCATTGAATATGGATAGTATGGAAACTTTGGATTTATAAATCGCCATCCAAGTGATGTATCATATACTTCAAAATTACCTCTTTTGAAAGCCTGATCAGGTTTTGGCATTACATAGGGGGCTCTTGTCATACTCTCAACACCACCTACAATGATAACATCCGCTTCACCTGATAAAATACTTTTGAATGCTATGTTAACTGCTTCAAGTCCAGAACCACATAATCTATTTATTGTAGCAGCAGGAATTGTATAAGGAAGACCAGCAAGTAAAACTGACATTCTTGCAACATTTCTATTATCTTCACCAGCTTGATTTGCACATCCTATATAAACATCATCTATTAGATTTGGATCTAAATCCATCCTTTCTATTACTTTTTTTATAACAAAGGCACAAAGGTCATCAGGTCTTACATCTTTCAAGGCACCACCATATTTCCCAATTGGTGTTCTAACAGCAGATACAATATAAACCATAACTTTAATGGACAATTTTAAAACTACTTTGAATATACTCTACTGCAAGTGTTCCTGCATAAGCTCCATCACTTACAGCAGTTACAATTTGTCTTAGATGTTTGCTTCTCAAATCACCTGCTACAAATAGACCTTCAACCTCAGTTCTTGTAGTTTCATCTGCTATCACAAAACCATTATTATCATAGCTCAATTCTTTAAAATTCTTTAAAATTTGATTTTGTGGAACCATTCCAATGTAAATAAAAATTCCATCCAACTCAATCCTTGAAATTTCATTTGTTTTAACATTCTCAATCAAAATTTCCCTAACTCTTTTATCACCTCTAATCTCCTTAACTACACTATTCAAAATGAATTCAACATTGCTCTTTCTCTTTAGCTTTTCAACATAAAGTGGTTGTGCTCTAAATTCTTCTCTTCTATGAATTAAATATAGTTTTGATACAATGTTTGTCAAATATAAACCTTCTGTAAATGCGGAATCACCACCTCCTACAACTGCAACAACCTTATTTTTAAAGAATGCTCCATCACATATAGCACAATATGAAACTCCCCTTCCATAAAATTCATTTTCACCAAGAACATTTAGCTTCCTTGGTTTTGCACCTGTCGCTACAATCACCACCTTTGACCTTAAAATTCTATCATCCCAAAGCTTAACAAAAAAGTATTTCCCTTCCTTCCATAAATCAACAACTTCTGCATATTCTATCGGAATTTCAAACTTCATAACATGCTCAAGCATTTTTTGACTTAAATCCGAACCTTTAATTTCAACAAATCCAAGATAATTATCCACAATATCAGAAATTGCTACCTGACCACCTGGTGCTCCCTTTTCAACAATCAGCACTCTATACATTGCTCTTGCGACATAAATTCCCGCTGTAAATCCAGCAGGTCCTCCTCCAACTATAATTACATCAAAATCATTGTTGTTCATTTCAAAACCTCCTTTAAAAATATTTCAATCATCTCTTTTAATGGCATTCCATAGATCCTACCATTGAATTTATAAACTCTACAAGCCAAAACGTAATTTCCTTCATCTTTATAACCTAAATCAACATCCCTTCCCTCTATCCTTAGTGTAGGCGAGCCAAGAAACTTATATTTAACAGCATCCTCTTCATTTTTTATTTCAATCATTTCAATTTTATAGTCATTTATTTTCATCTCATTTAAAGCTTCAATCAAATTCTCGTATGCAGCTTTGTAGTTTGGACATTCTTTGAAATATAAAAGTTGTATTTGCATTATGAAAATTTTAAAGCCTTTGTCGACATTTCAATACCTTCTTCTTTATATCTTTTTTGAAGTCTTTTTAGAAATTCATGAACCACTAAGCCTCTATATTGAAATTCCCTAATCTCAAAAACAACACTAACTGTGATGGCAAGATCACTAAAATTAGCATATCTAACAATAGGTTCAAAACTTCTTATAGTTCCTTCAACCTCATTTAAAACTTGTCTTGCAACTTCTAGGGTTATACTTTCAACTTTTTCCAAGTCATTATCATAACTTATCTGAAAATTTATAATTGCCAAAATCTGCTTATTTGGCAAGGAATAATTCGTAATTATAGCTTGTGCCAACTTTGAGTTTGGAATGATAATGTAGTTATTTGATGATATCATAATTGTGTTTCTCCATGTTATATCCACAACATAACCTTCCTCACCTGTATTAAGCTTGATATAATCACCAACCCTAACCACCCTTGAAACAGAAATATAAATCCCAGCAAATAAATTTGATAATGTGTCTTGAAGAGCCAATGCAACTGCTAAACCTCCTACACCTAAGGTTGCAATAATAGGAGTTATTGAAATACCTATTGAATCAAGGGCGATCAAAATACCGAGAACATAAATAATAACCGTTATTAAGTTGCTAAACAAAGAGGCAGGTTGTAAAACATCCCTGTTCTTTTCTTGATAAGAAGTGATCAAATTACGTATAATTTTAGCCAATATACCCGTTATAGCAATAATGAGAAGAAACACTAATGTCTTTTCAACTATTCCTGAAATTCTCGAATCTAATTCAATATACCTAAATGCTATATTCATGCTCGTAATAATAAATCCAAACAGAACCCATTTTCCAAGAAAACGAAAAGCAGATGTTCTAAACTCCACTTTGAAAATTTTAAACTTCATTATCCTTTAAACTTTTAATATGATTTATTTTCCTCTTTTTGCTCATTTGGAGCCCATTGAAAAAGAGCTAAAAAGATATGAAATTTTATCCTATAGCTGGCCTGATGTTGAATATAAGACTTTTGATGTGATAAAATATGACTACTTCCTTTGGATAGATAGTTTGAAAAATCCTCAAAATATAAGACCTATAATAAGTGCATATAATAAAATAACATTCAAGGCTATTGACCCAACTGATAGTGTATATCTACATTTTATAAAAGGTTACTATGTTGTTCCATATTGGACCGACACTGTAAAGAATAACCTAATTATTGATTCGATAAAGTTCTTCTATAACAACAACTATCAAAATACCTTTACATATTACACATCAGGTGATACACTAATCGTTGTTAAATTTAATTCACAAATTCCTCAAAATGATTATTTTATTGTTGAAATTTACTACCATGGGACTACTAATAGAAGTGGTTTATCATTTGGAGGTGGTTTAGATTTAAAACAAGATGATATAGTCTATGCAGATAATGAGCCATATGGACTTAGAAGGTGGCTAGCAAGCTTTGACCTATCTTATGAAAAAGCGGATACAGTTTCTGCGAGGATTAAAGTGAAAAATGGATGGAAAACTATTGCAAATGGTATTTTAATTGATAGCATAATTGATGGAAATTGGATAACTTATCATTATCAAACTAACTATCCCATTGCACCATATTTAATAGTATTTGCTTCATCCAATTTATTTAAGATTATAACCCAAAATTGGAACTATAATGCAACAAATATGCCAATTTATCATTACATTCATGTTAACAACTCAAACCCTTCTCTCTATTTACCTAATCAACTTACTATATTCTCAAATGTTTATGATGTATATCCTTTTTATAATGAAAAATATGCAGAAGTAGAGATATTTCAAGGATTTTTCGGAGGAGCAATGGAAGACCAAACGAATACATTTACTAAGGTAACAAATCATGAAGTTTTAAGTGCTCATGAGCTTGCACATCATTGGTGGGGTGATATGATAACTTGTGCAACATTCAAGGATATTTTCATAAATGAAAGCTTTGCAACTTTCTCAGAAGCAGTCCATGATGAATTTGCTTATGGATATAATGATATAGGAAATTGCAGAGGATATATGGGTCAAATACATTGCGACATAAATAGATATCTTACATATGGTGACTATAACAAACCTATTTATAATCCAGGACCAAGCCTTGGGGATGTATTTGATGGTTCAATAACATATAGCAAGGGTTCTGCTGTATTGCATATGTTAAGACTTTTATTTAGAACAATCTACAATGATAGTAGTTTAGGAGACCAGAAGTTTTTCCAAGCATTAAGGCACTATGGTAATAAGAGGAAATTTTCATATGCAAGAGTTGTTGATTTTGAGAATGATATTAAGGAGTTTCTAAATTTAGAAAATAAGGATAGTTCAATATCATACTTCTTTAATCAATGGATATTCACACCAGGCCATCCAAAATTTCAATTTATATTATCAGAGAATTTCAATGGTTCAAGCTATGATGTTTATATTACATTAAATCAAGTTCAATCATCAAGTTGGTCATTTTATAAAATTCCAAAATTCCCAATTAGAATAGTATTTTCAGATAATAGTCAAATTGATACTACATTGGATATTGATTCATTACAAAGTCAAACATTCTACTTTAATTTCCAAAAGGAGCCAGTTTCAATAATATCTGACCCTTATGATAATTACATTGACCAAAGCACAATTAGTTTAAATGACGAGCTTTTGAGTAATTTTGTTTATATTAAGTTTAAGGGAAGTAAGCTATATTTGAATGTTCCAAGAAGTGGTGATTATGAGATAAGGATTTATGGTATTGATGGGCGCGTTGTGTATAAGAAGCATTTTTATTTGAATAGAGGTTTGAATAATTTTGATGTTTTAGTTCCTAGTGGGATCTATGTTGTTGATTTTAAGGGAATTGAAGGTTATAGAGGGAAAATCATAAAAAGGTAAATGGAAAAGTATAAAAGTTGGAATGAGGCAAAACAAATAGTTGAAAAATTAAAAGAAGAAAACAAAGTGATTGTTTTTACAAATGGAGTTTTTGATATTTTGCATATAGGACACATTAGACTTCTTAAAGTTGCTAAAAGTTTTGGAGATTTTCTGATTTTGGCATTAAACTCCGATAATTCGGTTAGGAGGCTTAAAGGTGATAAAAGACCTATATTTTCATTGGAAGAAAGGATTGAGATTCTATCTGCAATTTCGTATGTAGATTTGATTTTAAGCTTTGAAGAGAATACACCATATGAATTGATAAAATTTTTAAGACCTGATGTTCTTGTCAAAGGAGGAGATTACAGATTTAACGATGTTGTAGGAAGAGAATTGGTAAAGGATGTTAAAATTGTTCCATATATTCAAGGCTATTCAACAACGAATATAATTAAAAGAATTAAGGAAATTTAGCTACTTAAAATCAACTTTTAGAATTTTTCCAATGCAATCACCTTCAATTGTTAATGGTATCGGTATTGGTTTTCTTCTTGTTGGAACTAGCTTAGCAGAATTTACATCTAATAGTTTTAAACCTTTGCCATCAAACTCAGTATTGATTTTATAAATATCATATCCCTTCATAAAAGTTATGACCGCATTGCACTTGCCATCTACTTCATATTCAATTTCTATTTTACTTTTGTTTGAAAGGTCATAGTTTTGAACTTGGTATAGAAAGCTCAGTATGTAAAGCATATCAAAAACCTCCTATTTTATAAATTTGATTATCTACTTTTACAATAACTAAACCCCTTACCTTATAGATTTCATTATCACCAGGTTTTAATTTAACTTCTTTTTTATAAATCAGTCTCCCATCTAAGTGATAAATACGAAAATTTGCAAGCTTCTCCTTATCAGATGTATAAACTAACTTACCATTTTTAACTTTCAGATTATTTTCCTTATTTTCATTAACATGAAAAGTTGTCAAATCCGATAAGCGTGCATATGTTGAGTAAACATGGAAGTATCCTGTTCTATTATCAGCCCAAGCTACATAGATATTTTGACTATCAGCATATGCTTCAAAGTAATGACCAGGCCAACAGTTGTAATTAACATTATCGACACTTCCACAATCATTCTCTTCTACAAATTGAAATGTTGTATCACTAACTCTTATTGGAGCACTCCATGTATTCCCAAAATCAGAAGAATATGAATGGAATAAAGCCCATTTCTTGTTAGCTATCTTATAAAAGTAGAACAGGTGTGCATTACCATATGGATCAAACTTAATAACAGGCATGTAATATATTGAATTGTTACCATTGGGAGCGACCATAAATGTATCCCAACCTAATAGATTATATCTTGCAATATAAACTCTCCAATCACTTCTATTACCTGTCCTTGTATGCATATAGGCATTTAATACTCTATCATTATAAGCATCTGCATGAATACCTTGTGGATATGGATTTGGTGCAACTACACTATGCATGACTGCAACTTTTTGAGCACTTGACCAAGTTGAACAATTCGTAGAGCTAGAAACCCATATCCCTATATCAGTTGGATCATTACCCCAAAAGAAACCCCAAAATTTATTACCATCCGTAGTTATAATGGGAACACCTCCTTGCGAGCTATTAGGTATACTTACAACACTCCAATTATTTCCATTATCAAACGAGCAAGCAACTCTTATAACGCTACTAGAACCTGAATATTGAGCAAATATAATTGCAATAGTATCCTTCTTTATAGCCATCCAAGGATGATCCAAAAATCCTGTTGATAAAATTTTGGGAGTCGAAAATGTATTTCCAAAGTCATTACTCTTTGAATAAGCAATAGAGGTGTTATTTAGCCATACCAAATGCAGGATGCTGTTGTTTTCTTTTGCAACAGGGTCACAGCAATCGCCACTTCCAAAAAGGCTATTCTTATCACTTCCCCAAGTTTTAGTAGTATCAAGGCTTATATCATACCAGTTACCACCAGTTGAACCGTTATCCACCCAGCTTGAAATTGATCTAAATTGAGTTGTAGTGAGTGTTATTTCAGCTTGTTCATTAGAACCAACTTTGTCATCTATCTTAACATTTACTTTGAAAGGGAAATCCAAAACTATAAAATTTAGGATTAGCATAATCAAAAGTTTAAAGTTCAGAATAAGTATAAGGGCAAACCAAGTTTATCCAACAAATAGCCAATATATTCATAGTCAATTATTTAAATCAGATTTTTCTTTTGCTAAAGAGCTATCCAACACATTAAAAATCGTTTTTAAAATGTCAAATTATATAAATTTTTTAATAATTCAGCAAATTAATACAATTTCTTGTAATTCAAGTATTTAAAGTCCTCAAGGTTCACTTCTTCTCAATTTATTCGACAAATTAAGCAGAAAATAAACCTTTTAAAAATTATTGGGCAAACTTACTATTATCTCTATCCCTCAACTCTCCTTACACATTTCTAATAACATGAATTACTACACAATCTACACAAAAGGGGCACATTAGCCCCTAATCTGACTTAACAACCTTAAATACACTTCTATTATTGCCACTTTTAACTTCTATGAAATAAATTCCATCCTTACC
>FWWL01007827.1_pt1:0-12500 | contig 14201 bp, 19 predicted proteins | sample 2228331 | NCBI WGS metagenome assembly FWWL01 (sample SAMEA103939775, study PRJEB20133) | metagenome
ATACAATATCAAAAGAGTTCATAAGAGTTTAGGTAATGTTTTACTAATTTTAATTATTTATTAAAGATATTAAAGATTTTACCTGTTGAGTTTTGAATGTATGTACAAAAATTTGACTTTTTATCTTAAAATTGGTATCTTTAATAAATATGGATAAAAAATTAACAAGTTTAATTATTTTATTTTTGCTTATCTTTACTTTATTTATTAGTTATATAGTATTTAATAAACAACTTATCGTGATGACTAGAGCCTCTGAAGAATTGGAACCATCTTCAGAAACCTCCTTAGTTTTTGCTTGGCCATTAACTGCTCAAGCTAATAATCAAGACAAAGTTGAAATAAATGTTTTTGTCAGAAATTACAAAAATGTTCCTTTGGCTAATAAACCAGTAAATTTAGTTACTAATTTAGGAACAATAAATCCACCAATTAAAACAACAGATAAATTTGGTAAAGCTAGTTTTACTCTAACTTCTCAAACTCCAGGACTAGCTGAAATTAAAGCCTATATTAATAATCAAATTCAAATTAAACAATCAGTATCCATAAAGTTTGAATAAATAATTATGAAAAAAATCAAAAAAGTAGTTATTCCGGCAGCTGGTTTTGGAACTAGATTTCTTCCTCAAACTAAAGCCATGCCTAAAGAGATGTTACCAATTGTTGATAAACCAGTTATTCAATACGTAGTCGAAGAAGCAATTGCCTCAAAAATTAAAGATATTATTATTATTACTGGCTCTAACAAAAGAGCAATTGAAGATCATTTTGATGAACCAACTGAAGATTTAATACAAAATCTAACTCAAGGTAAAAAATTTAAACTTTTAGAAGATATAAAAAAAATTTCTCAAATGGCAAATTTTATTTATATTAGACAAAAAGGCCCATATGGTAATGGCATTTCTGTTTTATCTGCAGAGCCCACAATAGATAATGAATCATTTGCAGTTTTATGGGGAGACGAATTTATTTATAGCAATCCTCCAAGGTTAGCCCAAATGATAAAAGTTTACGAAAGGCTTGGAGGTATAATCATTTCTGGAGTTAAAATTGAAAAAAAAGAAGATCTTTCTCGTTATGGAATAGCTGATCTTGAACATGTTGAAAAAAATATATACAAAATAAAAAAAATTATAGAAAAGCCAGAACCAAATGAAGCTCCTTCAAACGTCGCTACTCATGGAGCATATATTTTACCTCCTGAAATATTTAAAGCATTAAAAAAATTAAAACCAGGAAAAGGAGGAGAAATATGGTTGGTTGACGCAATAAATTTATTAAAAAAAGAAGGTATTCCAATTTATACCGTCGTTATTGAAAATGGTAAATATTACGATACTGGTAATAAATTTGAATATTTAAAAACAGTTGTTGAATTTGGAATTAAACATCCAGAAATTAAAGAAGAATTTATAAAATTCCTTAAAGAATTAAATTTATCTAAATACATTTGAAAAAAATAATTTTCATATATATAATTTAAAGATTATGAATAAAAATCAAAAAATTATAGAACTATTTAAAAATGATTGCCATCTTGGTCATAAAAAGAATAAAATACATCCCAAAGCAAAAAAATTTATTTATACATATAAAAATGGAATTTCTATAATTGATCTTAATAAAACATTCGAATTTTTAGAAAAAGCAAAAAAATTTATTAACGATCTTAAAAAAAATAATAAAAAAATATTAGTTGTTGCTACAAAAAAAATCATATCAGATTCTGTAAAAAATATTTGTATAAAATATAATCTTCCATATGTTAATCTAAAATGGCCAGCAGGACTTTTAACTAATTTTGAAACCTTGACGAAAAATATTAAGAAATTAAAAAATATGAGAAAAGATAAAGAGGAAGGAAAATGGAATCAATATGTTAAGCATGAACAAATAAAATTAGAAAAGAAACTTAGCAAATTAGAAAAATTTTACGGTGGGCTCGAATCTTTAGAAAAAATTCCCGATGCCATTTTTATTATTGACATAAAAAAAGAAAAAAATGCTTTTAAAGAAACCTTATCTAAAAAAATTCCTATTGTTGCTATAGTTGATACAAATGTTGATCCTAGTTCAGTAGATTTTCCAATTCCAGCTAACGATGACTCATTAAACTCAGTTTTATATATAGTTGAAGAATTATTTAGTTTATATAATAATAAATAGTATGTATGACATTAACAAACTAAAACAATTAAGAGAAGAAACCTGTGTTTCTTTTTCACTTTGTAAAAAAGCTTTAGAAGAAACCAATAACAATATTGATGAAGCAAAAAAGTTGCTCACTAAATGGGGTGTTGACAAAGCTAAAGATAAAAAAGAAAGAAAAACAAATGTTGGTGTAATTTTTTCATACATTCATCATAATCAAAAATTAGCTTCATTAATAGAAATGGTTAGTGAAACTGATTTTGTCTCCAATAATCAAGAATTTAAAAGACTAGGTCAAGAAATTGCTATGCAAGTCGCCTCATTAAAACCCCAATCTGTTGATGAATTATTAAACCAAGATTATATTAGAGATCCATCAAAAAAAGTCTCTGACTTAATTAGAGATGCAATTTTAAAATTCGGAGAAAATATAAAAATTAAACGCATATTATATTGGGAAATTTAAGATGGATTACATCAATATCTTCAAAAATCAATCACAAAAAATTATTGATTTTCTTAAAAATGATTTAAAAACAATTCGAACTGGAAGAGCTAATCCTTCATTAGTTGAAAATTTAATTGTTGAAACTTATGGTGGCTCAACAAAATTAAAATTAATGGAGTTATCAACGATTACAACTAATGGAGCAACTGAGTTGTTAATTATACCTTTTGATTCATCTATTATAAACGATATAGAAAAAACTATTTTAAAATCACCTCTCAATCTAACTCCAATTATTCAAGGACAAAAAATTATCATTAAAATACCACCCTTATCTACTGAACAAAGAGAAAAATTTATTAAATTAGTTGGAGTAAAAGTTGAAGAGAAAAAAAATCAAATAAGAAATTTGCGAGACCAAATTAGAAAATCAATTAAAATTAACTTTGAAAAAAAAGAAATCACCGAAGATTTAAAATTTAAACTAGAAAAAGAAATTGATAACATCACTACTCAATTAATGAATCAAATTGAAGAAATAAAAACAAAAAAAGAAAACGAAATTAGACAAATATAAATTATTAAATTAATATATGCTTTCACTTTTTATATTTTTTATTATTATCAGTATTTTAGTATTAATCCACGAGTTTGGCCATTTTATTACTGCTAAACTAAATGGAGTTAAGGTTAAAGAATTTGGTTTTGGTTTACCCCCAAGAATTTTTGGGATTAAAAAAGGAGATACTATTTACAGTATTAATTTATTACCTTTTGGTGGTTTTGTTGAACTTTTTGGAGAAAATCATCATGAAATAGATATGTCAGTAAATTATAAAAAACAATTAAATTATGCATTTATAAATAAAAATCCATGGCAAAAAATAATCATTATTTTAGCAGGAGTATTTATGAATTTTTTTTTAGCAATAGGGATTTTTTATTTTCTCCTTATAAAAAATAATTTTCAATCAAATATTATCCCTTTATTTTATGATCATCAATTTAAATTTGGAACTCAAGAAAAAAAAGTTGTCGTATTAAATGTTAATAAAAACTCACCGGCTGATAAAAAAAATATTAAAAGTCAAGATATTATTTTAGAATATCAAGAAAATAATCAATGGAAATCAATTTTAGACTCTAACTTTTTTAAAAAATTAATAAACAATAATAAAAATAATAAATTAATATTAAAAATCGTTAATAATCAAAATGGTGAAGAAAAAATAGTCAATATTAAACCAGAATATAACAAACTATTAAACAGATATATTTTAGGCATTAGTTTAACTGATGCAGTAGTTTTAAAATATCAAACAAAAAATAATAAAATATTTTCAGGAATTTATCATTCTTATAATTTATTAGATTATAATTTAAAAATTTTAAGTAAAATATTTTTTCAAGCAATAAAAGAAAAAAAACCCGAAACTTTTACTCAAACTGTATCTGGTCCAATAGGTATTTTTGCAGTTGTTTCTGAAACCGTTAAATCTTCAGGTAAAAAACTTTTTGAAAACCTATTAAATTTAACTGCTTTATTAAGTCTTTCTCTTGGTTTTATGAATATTTTACCTTTTCCAGCTTTAGATGGTGGAAGATTAATATTCGTAGTCTATGAATTAATAACTGGTAAAAAAAATCATCAAACAATAGAAAAATATCTTAATTTTTTTGGATTTTTATTTTTAATAAGTATAGCCTTATTAATATCAATTAATGATATATTGAAATTTCTTAAATAATCTATATATAATAATTTATGGGTTTAAATGAAATAAAATATCGAATTATAACTGTTTCAGGAAAAATTGCTGTTGGCACTACAACTTTATCTAAAAATCTATCTCATGTTTTAAATTGGCGTCATATTAACTTTGGTGAGCTTCAAAGAGAATATGATAAAAAATTTAATATTAATTCTAATAAACATGGTGCTTTAGTTAGACCCGATGACCATGAAAGAAAGATAGAAGCGTTTGGTGAACAAATATTAAAAACAGAAAAAGAAATAATTTATGAAGCCTGGCTGTCAGGTTTTTTAGCTAGAAATTATAATGATGTTTTTAAAGTTTTGTTAATTTGTTCTCATGATGATATAAGAATAGATCGAGTTGCTAATCGAGAAAAAATATCAATTAAAGAAGCAAAAGAATGGATTAAAAGAAGAGAAAAAGAAAATGAGATTAAATGGAAAAAACTATATGGTGAATATCATTTCTGGGATCCAAAATATTTTGATTTGGTAATCGACACTTATAAAAAAGGACCAATGGAAACCTTAGGTGTAGTTTTAGATAAATTAGGTTTTAAACATAAATAATAAAAATTAATGAAATATTCAAAAATTACTATTTCAGGAAAAATTTGTACAGGTAAAACTACTTTATTAAATCTTTTACGAAAAAAACTTAATTGGCCAGTTTTCTTAACAGGTCAATTATTTCGAGATTACGTTAAAAAAGAAAATTTAAATTTAGAATTAGCTGAAGAACAAAATGAAAAAATTACCAAATTGATTGATAATAAAGTTAAAGAATTACTTAATTCACCTGGCAACTTAATTGTTGATGGTTGGTTATCCGGCATTATGGCTAAAAACTTAAAAGATGTTTTAAAAATTTTATTAATTTGTAAAGATAAAATTCGTTATAAAAGATTTGCCAAAAGGGAAAAAGTTTCTTTTGAAGAAGCAAAAAAACGAGTTAAAAAAAGACAAAAAAATTGGTTTAAAAAAATAAAAAAAATTCATAAAATATCTGAAAGTAAACTAAATAATCAAAAAAACTACGATTTGATAATTGATACTTCTTATATTACGCCAAAAGCGATTTTAAAAAAAGTAATAAGTTTTTTAAAAGAATAATTATAAAAATTTTGTTATAATATTTTAAAAATGAAAATATCACAATTATTTTTTAAAACATCACATCTCTCTAAAACTTATGAGTCAATAAATGCAACTCTTTTAATTAAAGCTGGTTATATAGATCAACTTGCTTCCGGAATCTATACTTTACTACCGTTAGGAATTAAAGTTTTAAAAAAAATAGAAAATATTATTCGTGAAGAAATGAATAAAATTAATGCTATAGAAATCTTAATGCCTTTATTACATCCAAAAAATTATTGGGAAACTACTGATAGATGGGATACTGTAGATGTTCTATTTAAAACAACTAGCCAATATGGTCAAGAATATGGTTTAGCACCCACTCATGAAGAAATAATTACTCCATTAGTAAAAAAATTTTTAAAAAGCGAAAAAGACTTGCCTTTAGCAATATATCATATCTCAACAAAATTTCGTGATGAACCTCGACCAAAATCTGGTATTTTAAGAGGAAGAGAATTTGGTATGAAAGATTTATATTCATTTCATTTAAACAAGGAAGATTTAAAAAAATATTATAAGAAAGTCATTGATGCTTATTTAAAAATATTTAAAAGATGTGATTTGACTAATATCAAAATCTCTGAAGCTTCAGGTGGGTCTTTTACAAAAAAATATTCTCATGAATTTAATGTAATTACTCCAGCTGGAGAAGTTGATTTAATTTATTGTTCAAAATGCACTTTTGCTCAAAATATAGAAATTAGTCAATTAAAAGAAAACGATCAATGTCCAAAGTGTAAAAATAAATTAATAACTGATAAAGCTATAGAAATTGGCAATATTTTTGATTTAGGAACAAGATTTAGTGAAAATTTTGATTTATATGTAAAAAATAAAAAAGGTGAAAAAAAATATTTAACTATGGGATGTTATGGAATTGGAACCACGAGATTAATTGGTGCCATAGTTGAAAAAAATCATGATAATCAAGGAATAATTTGGCCAGAAAATGTTTCTCCATATAAATTTCACTTAATTGGTTTAGACTTAATCGATAAAAATGTTTATAAAAAAACAATTAATATCTATAAAAAATTATTAGAAAAAAATATTGAAGTATTATTTGATGATCGATTAAATGTTTCAGCCGGAGAAAAATTTAAAGATGCTGACTTAATCGGAATTCCTCATAGATTAGTAGTCTCAAAAAAAACCAAAGATAAAATTGAATATAAAAAACGCTCTAAAAAAGAAACTAAACTTTTAAATTTTGAAGAAATTTTAAAAATATGAAAATAATCGTCTCACATATTTCTCCAGATATTGACTCAATCACTTCTATTTGGTTAATAAAAAAGTTTTTGCCTGGCTGGGCTAAAGCTGAGTTAAAATTCGTAAACGCAGGAAAAACTTTAGATAATAAACCACCCGATGAAAATCCTAACATAATCCATGTAGACACTGGTTTAGGACAATTTGATCATCATCAAACTAGTGAATTTACTTGCGCAGCTAAAAAAGTATTTGAATTTCTATTAAAAAACAAACATATTCAAACTAACGAAGCAAAACCTTTAAAAAAAATGATTGATGAGGTAAATAATTTTGATCATTTTGGTGAAGTCAATTTCCCTCAACCAGATAGCTATTTTTATAATTTTTTAATTACTTCAATTATTGATTCAAGTATTAAATCAATTTTAAAAGATAATAAAAAAATAATTAATTATTTTTTACCACTTTTAGATGGAATATTTGATATTTTTAAAAAACAAGTTTCTTCAGAAAAAGATATAAAAAATGGACTTATTTTAAATTCATATTGGGGAAAAACCATTATCTTAAATACTAACAACGAAGAATCATTAAAATTAGCTTTAAAAAAAGGATTTCAATTAGTTATACGAAAAAATCCAGAAAAAGGATATATTAGAATTAAACTACATCCTAATTCAAAAAAAACATTAAAAAAACTCTATGAAAAAATTATTCAATTAGATAAAAAAGCCACTTGGTTTTATCATGTTTCAGGTAAAATGCTTCTTAATTCTTCATCAAAAAATCCTGATTTTATACCTTCTAATCTAACTTTAAAACAATTAATTGAAATCATTAAGTCTATATAATAAAATTTAATTATTACTTATTTATACAAAAAGAAAGGAGGCGTATAATAAAATGATTGTCATTATCAAAAAAAAGGGAGAAACTAAAGATAGTATTTTCAGAAAACTCTCTAAGATTTTTATAGAGGAAGATATTGTTAATACTTTAAAAAAGAAACAGTTTTATAAAAAACCATCTTTAGTTAGAAAAGAAGAAGAAAAAGAAAAAAGAAAAATGAGAATTTTAAAAAGAGTTTCTAAAAAGATATGATTAATATTTTTTCTTCTTCGCGTTATCTAATAAATAGACCACTAATCAAAAATGTGGTAACTGATTTTTTAAAAAATAAAAATCTTCAAAACAATACCATAAATATTGTTTTTATAGGTCGAATTAAAATGAAACAATTAGCTAATAAATATAAAAATGAAAATGTTGCTTTACCAATATTAACCTTTAAATATCAAGAAAAAAATCAAGAAGATAATTTATTAGGAGAAATTATTATATGTTATCCTCAACTTGTTTTATTAGCTGCTGAAAAAAATAAATCAATTGATTATATCCTAACAAAATTATTAATTCATGGTTTAGAAAATTTATTAAATTAAATATGTTTTATTTAAAATATCGACCTAAAAATATCGATGAGTTAGATAATTCTCAAGTCAAAGATCAAATAAAAAAAATTTTAACCTCAACTAACTTACCTCATGGATTATTATTTATTGGTCAAAAGGGAACTGGAAAAACTTCAACTGCTAGAATATTTGCCAAAGCTTTAAATTGTCAAAATAATGATTATAATCTAAATCCAAATCAATTAAATAATATCGAACCATGTAATCAATGTAATAATTGTTTAAATATTTCTAACTCTAATTTTCCAGATGTAATAGAGCTAGACGCTGCATCAAATCGAGGTATTGAAGAAGTAAAAAAAATAATTCAAGAAACTGCTTTTATGCCTATGATTGGTAGGTATCGAGTTTTTATTATAGACGAAGCCCATATGATTACTAACGATGGTTTTAATGCTTTTTTAAAAACTTTAGAAGAACCTCCAAAATCAGTAATTTTTATTTTAGCAACAACTAATCCAGAAAAATTACCAAAAACAATTCAATCTCGATTATTAAAAATTAATTTTGGAAAAGCGAAATTAGAAGATATTGTATCAATGCTAAAACGAATTTGTAAAAATGAAAATTTAACCTATGATGATAATTTTTTAAAAATAATCGCTAGACACAGTGATCATTCTTTTCGTGATGCCGCAAAAATTTTAGAAGAAGTTTTTATTCAAAAAATTGATTCAATTGAAAAATTAGAAAACTTTTTTGGTATTAAAGGAAAAACAAATCTCTTAGAAATAATTGAGAATAAAGATATAAAAAAAATTTTTAGTTGGATCGAAGAATTTTCTCAAAGTGGTGGTAATATTAAAAATTTATTTGAAGATTTACTAGATCAATTAAGAATACAATTACTTTTAAAAAGAGGAGTAAAAATCAATAATGAAAAAGAAATTAATCTTTCATTAAAAGAAATTACCAAATTAATAAAATTATTATTAGAAAATTATCAATTATTAAAATCAACTCCAATTGACACTTTACCTCTTGAAATTGCTCTTAGCGAATTTTATAATGAATTTAGTTAAAAATTTATTAATAATATGTTTAATCCTTTAAGCGGTTTAGGAGATTTACAAAAATTACAACAACAAGCTCAGCAAATGCAACAAGCTTTACAAAAAGAGTATGTGACTATTGAAAAAAATGGTGTTAAAGTAGTTATAAGAGGTGATCAAATAATTGAATCAATTGAAGTTGATGGAATACTAGAGAATCGTATTACTGAGGCAATTAATGAAGCAGTAAAAAAAACTCAAGAATTAGCAGCAAAAAAATTAATTGAAATTTCTACTCAACAAAAATAAAGTGATAAAATTATTTTTTGGCTCAGCTAGTAAAAATTTAGCAAAAGAAATTTCTAAAATACTTAAAATTCCTTTAGCAAAATCGGAAATAATAAGATTTGATAATAGCGAAGTAAAAGTAACTATAAAAGAAAAAGTAAAAGATAAAACTTGCTTTGTTGTACAATCAACTTCTAATCCTACAGACACCCACTTAATGGAACTTTTCTTTTTTGCTGATGCTTTAAAAAGAAATAGTGCGAAAGAAATTATTGCTATCATCCCATATTTTGGATATGCTCGACAAAACCGAGAACATCTTCCTGGTGAATGTGTTTCTGTTAATGTTGTTATTAGATTTTTAGAAACCATTGGTTTTAAAGCTGTATATACTGTCAATATTCATGATGAAGGCACTGAAGGAGTTTTTTCAATAAAATTTAAAAATTTAAATGCCTTTAATATTTTAGGAAAAAAAGTTGGTCAATATTTAAAAAATCATAACAACATTGAAGAAATAGCCATTGTCTCACCAGATCAAGGAGGTATTGAAAGAGCTCAACTCTTTGCAGAAAATTTTTTCCATACTAAAAAAATTGATATTACTGTTATTGAAAAAAGACGAAATTTAGAAAAGATTCATCAATCAGAAGCTTTAAATTTATACGGTAATGTAGAAAACAAAACTGCAGTAATTATTGATGACATTGTTACTTCAGGTGGTACTTTAATTCATGCAGCTGAATTTTGTTTAAAAAGAGGCGCAAAAAAAGTAATTGCTTGTATTGTCCATCACGATTTTTCACCAAATGCTTCAAAATTATTATCATTACCAAATTCACCAATTGAAAAAATATTTACAACAAACACTATAGAATTAAAACCAGAACAAAAATTTTCACAATTAGAAGAAATTTCAATAGCTCCTCTTATAGCTGAAGAAATAAAAAAATATAACGAATAATAATTTAGAAACTCAAAACTCAAATCTTAAAAATCGAAAATAACAAAGCAAAATCCAAAAAAAATAAAACATAAAACGTAAAAAAGATAATTTGAAACTTAAAACTTTAAATAAGAAGTAAAAAGAAAGTATTAAGTATTATGAGTAAAATAATTTTAAATTTTAAATTATAATTTTAGATTTTAAATTTTTTCCTCCGATTTCAAGGATACAATTTTTAATTATATTTAGATTTTAATATGTATTTTTGAATTTTGATATTTGATTTCTGATTTTTTTTAATAACTTGGTTTTATTTTAAATTTCACTTCTTCCATCAATTGCTTTTTTTAAGGTCATATAATCAGCATATTCAAGATTGGCTCCTACTGGCAATCCATATGCTAAACGAGTAATTTTAAAATTAGCTGAAATTGATTTTAATTTTTCTTTTATATACATAGCTGTTGCCTCTCCTTCCATATCAGGATTTGTAGCAATAATTACTTCTTTAATATTATCTTTATTTTTTTCAACTCTTAATAATAATTCTTTTATTTTAATATCATCTGGCCCAATACGATTTAAAGGATCAATTTTTCCATGAAGAACATGATAAACACCTTGATATATATCACCTGTTTCAAATGATAATAAATCCAATACTGATTCAACTACGGTTATAATTGATTGATCTCGTTTTTCATCAAGACAAATTTCACATCTATTAGATTCTTCAGTTAAGTTATAACAAATTTGACAATATCTAGTTTTTTTTCTTAAATTAATTATATTTTCAGCAAAATTTTGTAAATTTTCCTCTGGTATTTTTAAAAAATAAAAAGCTAAACGATTAGCAGTTTTTTCGCCAATTCCTGGTAGTCTTTGTAAAAATAAAGAAATATTTTTTAAACTCAAAGGTAATTTTGACATAAACTATAAATAAAAATAATTTTTTTTAATTATTAAAACTGCATCATCTCAACGACTATTAACGGCTTTCTTCCTTTTTGTTGATAAAATAATTCTTCCAATCCATCTATGATTTTTTTTCTTATTCTCTCAATATTAAAAATATAGTCTTTTTTAGGTTTAGTAATTTTCTCTATTAATCGAACCGCTTCATTATAAAGATGTTTTTCTTCCTTTTCAAAAACAAAACCGCGGGAAATAATCTTTGGTTGTATTAATAATCTTCCTAAATTATCAAATATCAATATTACAAAAACAATTCCTTCAGTTGACAAAGTTTTTCGATCTCTTAAAATAACACTGCCAACATCACCAATTCCATAAGCATCAACATATATATTTTTTGTCTCAATTATTTCTCCCATAAAAAATCTAACTTTTCCATCATTGGCTTTTTGAAAATACACTGTTTCTCCTTCTAATAATTTTAAAACTGTATCTTTTTTATAACCTAAATCAATGACTAAGTTTTCATACTGTTTCTGATGACGAACTGTTCCGCCAATAGGAATAAAATAATCTGGATTAGTAAATCTAATTAAAAACTTCAAATCTTCTTGATTGCCATGACCAGATGAATGTAGCTGGTCTGCAATATCTGAATAAACAACATCAGCTCCTTGACTTACTAAATCTTCTATTAATTGATAAACTTCGTTCTCATTACCAGGAATTGGATCTGAAGAAAATATTATTTTATCACCCGGCAAAATTTTTATATTGGGATTTTGTTTATCAGCTAATTTTGTTAATGCGCTGCCGTATTGAGCTTGACTGCCAGCAACAATTAAACAAATCTTATTTGGCGGCAACTTTGTTACTTGCTCTTCAGAAATTAAAAAAGATTCTGGTATTGGTAAATAATTAATTAATCTTGCTAATTTAGTTGATTCCTTCATTGATCTTCCCATAAAAACAATTTTTCGATTAAATTTTATTGCCGCTTCAACACATTGTCTAATTCTAGAGATATTAGAAGAAAAAGTTGTCATTATAAATTTTCCTTTTGTTTTTCTCATTTCATCTTCAAAAGTTTGACCAACTATTGATTCAGACAAAGTTAAGCCTGGTCTTTCTGCGCCTAAACAATCTGATAATAAACATAAAACACCAT
>FWWL01003403.1_pt1 | contig 14195 bp, 10 predicted proteins | sample 2228331 | NCBI WGS metagenome assembly FWWL01 (sample SAMEA103939775, study PRJEB20133) | metagenome
GTGCACGCCCGGTCCACCGGCCCTTACTCCTTGATCACCCAGCAGCCACTGGGTGGCAAAGCCCAGTTCGGCGGCCAGCGCTTCGGGGAGATGGAGGTCTGGGCCCTGGAGGCCTACGGCGCCGCCTACACGCTGCAGGAGATGCTCACGGTGAAATCCGACGATGTCCAGGGCCGTGTCAAAACCTACGAGGCCATTGTGAAGGGGCAGAAGATCGAGGAGCCCGGGCTGCCCGCCTCCTTCAAGGTGCTGGTGAAAGAGCTTCAGTCCCTGGCGGTGGCGGTGGAGGCCATCACCGATTCCGGCGAGGTGATCCGGTTCGGCCGGGAGGAGGAGAGGCCGAAGCTGCCGCGCCTGCCGATGGGCCTGCTGGATCTGGCGTCGGAAGAGGAGGGGGCAGCGGAGTGAGCCAACCTCTGCGCTACGACGTTCCGTTCCGCTGGGGGCGGCCTGGAATCGGCTGCCCCCAGCGCTATTATGAATAGACCTTTGGCACCCCTCCTCTCCTCCAAACCTCCCCCATGAACCCCGGCCCGAAGAAGCCTTGTTCGTGTGCTCATGCCGTCCTCCGCCGCGCAGCTGAACTATAATAAAAACTTGACACGCCGCGCAGCTGATCCGGGCGAGCCGGGCTCGCATCCCATGGGCCTTCCGGAGGTGCGCGAGGCGTCAGCCGACGGGACTTCGCTGAGGACCAGGAGGCGCCGATGGCCCTTTCCCGCGAGGAGGTCGAGCACATCGCCGAGCTGGCTAAATTGGCCTTGACGGAGGAAGAGAAGGCGCTCTACGCCGAACAGCTCTCGGCCATCTTGGATTATTTCCGCAAACTCCAGGAGGTGGACACCTCAGGCATCCCGCCCACCGCCACGGTCCTGCCGATCCATAACGTCTTCCGCCCGGACGAGCCGGGCGAGCCGATGCCCCGGGAGCTGTTGCTCCAAAACGCCCCTGCCCAGGCGGACGGTTGCTTCCAGGTGCAGCCGATCCTGGAATTCGAGTAACGCTGGACCTCAGGGTGATCCCAGGGGTCGGCGATCCGGAGCCCCGAGCGAGGGGCGGATGGCCGTCCCCCCACACGACCCGGGTTGCGGAGGCGCGCATGGCCCCTTACGAGTGGACGATCCATGAAACCCTGGAGCACATGCGCCGGGGGGAGATCTCGGCGGTGGAGGTCACCCAGGCCTACCTGGCGCGCATCGAGGCCCTCGATCCGATCCTGCACGCCTATCTCACGGTGACCCCCGAGCGGGCCCTGGCCCAGGCCCAGGAGGCGGATGCCCGATGGGCGGCGTGGCGTCGGGATCCAACGGCCCCCCTTCCCCCGCTGAACGGAATCCCTTTGGCGATTAAGGATGTGATCTGCGTGCAGGGGGTGCGGTGCACATGCGGCTCCCGAATCCTGGAGAACTTCGTCCCGCCTTATGAGGCCACCGCTGTCGCCCGGCTGCGGGAGGCTGGGGCTGTGTTCGTGGGGAAGACTAACACCGATGAGTTCGCGATGGGTTCCTCTACGGAGAACTCGGCCTTCGGCCCCACGCGCAACCCGTGGGATCTGGATCGGGTGCCCGGGGGCTCATCGGGCGGCAGCGCCGCGGCGGTGGCCGCGGATCTCTGCGCCGGGGCGCTGGGCACCGATACTGGCGGCTCGGTCCGTCAGCCGGCCGCCCTGTGCGGCGTGGTGGGGCTGAAGCCGACCTACGGCCGTGTTTCCCGCTACGGCCTGGTGGCCTATGGGTCCTCCCTGGATCAGATTGGGCCGATCACGAAGGACGTGCGCGACGCTGCGATTCTGCTTCAAGTCATCGCGGGCCTGGACCCCCGGGATGCCACCTCGTGGCCCGCGCCCGTCCCCGACTACACCCGTGCCTTGATCCCAGACCTGAAGGGGATGCGGGTCGGCGTTCCGCCTGAGTATTTCATCCCCGGGATGCAGCCGGAGGTCGAGGCGGCGGTCCGAGAGGCCATCGAGGTCATGGCGGAGCTGGGCGCGGAGGTGATGGAGGTCAACCTGCCGCACACCCCGTATGCCCTCCCGACGTATTATATGATCGCCCCGGCCGAGGCCTCCGCCAACCTCGCCCGCTACGACGGCGTCAAGTATGGCCTGCGGGTCCAGGGGGAGACCGTCTGGGACACTTACCGGTTGACCCGGGGCCATGGCTTTGGCCCTGAGGTGAAGCGGCGGATCATGCTCGGGACCTACGCGCTGTCGGCCGGCTATTACGACGCCTATTACCTCAAGGCTCAGAAGGTGCGCACCCTGATCCGACGGGATTTCGAACAGGCTTTTGAGCGGGTGGATGTCATCGTGTGCCCGACTTCCCCGACCACCGCCTTCCGGCTCGGGGAGCGCACGGCCGACCCTCTCCAAATGTATTTGGCGGACATCTTCACAATCACGGCAAACCTGGCGGGGATCTGCGGCATCAGCGTCCCGTGCGGCTTCGACGGCCAGGGCCTGCCCATCGGCTTGCAGATCCTGGGGCCGGCCCTGGGGGAGGAGAAAATCCTGCGGGCGGCTTACGCCTACGAACAGGCGACCCCTTGGCATCATCGCCGGCCCGCCCGCGCAGTGGCGGGGCCCGGCGGGGCACCGTGAACGGCCTGCTTCTGAAGGCGAAGGGAGGCCGATGCATCCGATGTGGCATTTGCTGCTTCTCCCAGCGGGGGCGGACTGGCGATGGATGGAGGCCGCGCGCCTCTATCTGGAGCGGTTCCGGGCGATCCCGGCGACGGATCCGGAGATCGCCCTCCTGCTCCCCGGAGACCCGCTGGTGGTGTCTCTGGTCCTGCCGGACGGCCGCCCCGGCCATACCGCGGCCTGGCTTCGGGAGCGTCGCCCTTCCCTTCGGTTGGATCTGCTGATCGCCCCGACCCCCGATCGCCTTCAAGAGCTCCTGGACGCGCGAACAGCCAGCGGCGCCCGGCTCGGCCGAGGGCTCCGGGTGATCACCACGGATCGCCTGAACGTTCGAAGCGGGCCGAGTCTCTCCGCCCCCATCGTCGGTCGGCTGGAAGCGGGAGTGGAGGTGGAAGTGGTGGGCCGAAGCGCCGATGGGGCTTGGTGGGCGGTGAACGATCCGGCGCGGCGGGGCCGGGTGTGGATCGCGGCCGCCTACACTCGGGTGACGGCGGGCATCCCCCAAGCCGTGCCGGTCCTGCTTGCCCGTCCGCCGCGGGTTCGCGCCCGCTCCCCGCTGGTGGTCCGTCGGGATCCGGATCCGGGGGCGCCGATCATCGGCCGGCTTCCGGCGGGGGCGGAACGGGAGGCCCTGGGGCGGACGGAGGACAACCAGTGGATCCAGATCGCCTTCCCGGATGCGGCGCATCCCGGCTGGGCTCCAGCCGAAGGTCTGGAAGGGATCCAGGGGGCATGGGGGGAGCTGCCGGTGTATCCGGCCGCGCGCTGGCTCCACCCCCCGGTCCGGCCGCCGATCCTTCATCGGCCCTTCGGCGCCGATCCTGCTTCCTTCGCGGCCTGGGGGCTTCCGGGGCATGAAGGCCTGGATTTCCAGGCCCGACTCGGCGATCCCGTCTACGCGGCCGCGGATGGGGTAGTCCTGATGGCCGATGAGCGCCCGGGCCATCCCTACGGGACCCAGGTCCGGCTCCGGCATCGGAGGCCGGACGGTGTGTATGTGACCATCTACGGCCACCTCCTGCCCGGCCTCATGGAGGTCCGGGTCGGAGAGCGGGTGCGATCCGGGCAGCGCCTGGGCTATGCGGGGTCCAAAGGGTTCGTTCACATGACGTTGAAGAAGGAAGGGGTGCGAAACGGGGCCTACGGGGATATCCTGGACCCGACGCCCTATCTCCGGGATCTTTCTTCCGAAGTGGTTTTCGATGGGGCCATGAGCTCATAGTGGCATGCAAGGCGAAAAAACCCGGGAGATCGCTCTATGGCTCAAGTCCGAGTCCTCCGCCATCCGGTCATCCAGCACAAGCTCACGGAGCTGCGGGATCGGCAGACGCCCCCGAAGCGGTTTCGGGAACTGCTTCGGGAGATCACCCCCTTCTTGCTGTATGAAGCCACCCAGGATTTAGAGGTGGAGGAGATACCAGTGATCACGCCGATGGGCGAGGCGAGGGGGCAGCGCCTGCGGGGGACGATCGGCCTGGTGCCCATCCTGCGGGCCGGGCTCGGGATGGTGGAGGGGGCCCTTCACGTGTTCCCGGAGGCGCAGGTCTGGCACCTTGGCATCTATCGGGATGAGCGCACCTTGCAGCCGGTTCCCTATTACAACCGGTTGCCCGCCCAGCCGACGGTGACCTGGTGCTTCATCCTGGACCCGATGCTGGCGACCGGTGGATCGGCGGTGGCGGCAGCGGATATCCTGAAACGATGGGGCGTCCCCCGCATCGTCTTCGTCGGCCTGATCGCGGCCCCCGAGGGGCTGGAGCGCTTCGCCAGCGCCCACCCGGAGATCCCCGTCTACGTGGCCGCGGTGGACAGCCACCTGAACCCGCACGGGTTCATCGTGCCGGGCCTGGGGGATGCGGGCGACCGGCAGTTCGGGACGGGGGTCTCCTGATGGACGGGGCGCCCTGGGCGGCGATCTGCTCGAGAATGGGAGGGCTGCGATTCCCGGCGAACGTTCCCCGCGAGGGGAAGGAGCGGATGTGCAGGAAAACGGGCTGATCCTCATCCTCACCCACGAGAACGCAGATTTCGACGCCGTGGCCGCGCAGCTGGCGGCGGCCAAGCTTTACCCGCGGGCGATCCCCGTGCTCCCGCGTCGGGTGAACCGGAACGTGCGCGCCTTCCTGAACCTGTATGGGGATCAGCTGCCGTTCATGCTCCCCGACGAGCTCATCCGGCGCCCGGTGGATCAGGTCATCCTGGTGGATGCCCAGACCATGGCGACCGTGCGGGGGGTGGGGCCGCACACGCGGGTGCAGATCATCGATCACCATCCGTTGGCGCGGGAGCTTCCCCCGGGCTGGACTTACTACGGCGAGCCGGTGGGGGCGACCACCACGCTCCTGGTGGAGGGGCTCGCCGAGCGGGGGATCGGCCTGACGTGGGTGGAAGCGACGTTCATGCTGCTGGGGATTTACGAGGACACGGGATCCCTGACCTATCCCTCGACCACGCCCCGGGATCTGCGGGCGGCGGCCTGGCTGATGGAGCGCGGGGCGGATCTGGCCGTCCTGGACGAGTTCCTCCACCATCCGCTGTCGGAGGCGCAGCGGCGCCTGTATGACCGTCTGGTGGAGTCGGCGGAGATCCGGGAGATCGAGGGGCACACGGTGATCATCGCCACGGCCCGCGCGGACGGCTTCCTGGAGGAGATCTCCACGGTGGCCCACCGACTCCGGGATCTCTTCGAGCCCTCGGCCCTCTTTGTGTTGGTGGAGTTCGACGGGCACATCCAGATGGTCAGCCGCGCCACGACGGACAACATTGATGTCGGCGGCATCGCTGCCCACTTCGGGGGCGGGGGTCATGCCCGAGCGGCCGCGGCGGTGATCCGGGACCGCTCCCTGGAGGAGGTGCGCGAGGAGCTTTTGCGCGTTCTCCCCCGCTACATCCGGCCCGCGGTGACCGTGGCGGAGATCATGTCCCGCGGGGTCCGTGTGCTCTCCCCCGACCTGCCCATCCACGAGGCGGCGAAGGAGATGCAGCGGACGGGCCACGAGGGCTTCCCCGTGGTCCGGGAGGGGCGGGTCATCGGCCTGCTGACCCGCCGCGCGGTGGACCGGGCGCTCCAGCACGGCCTGGGGGGGCAGCCGGTGGAACGGGTGATGGAGAAAGGGGAGGTCTTCGTTCTCCCCTCCGACCCGGCGGAGAAGGTGCAGCGCCTGATGATCGAAACCGGCTGGGGGCAGATCCCCGTGGTCGAAGATGGTGAGGTGATCGGCATCGTCACCCGGACCGATCTGATCAAGATGTGGGGGGAACGCCTGAAGGTTCGTCCCCGGCTCAGCGTGACCTCGGCGATGGAAGCAGCGTTCCCGCCCCCCTGGCTGGCCCTGGTGCGGGAGATCGGGGCGGTCGCGCAAGGGATGGGGTTCACGGCCTACTTCGTGGGCGGCCTGGTCCGCGATCTGATCCTCAACCATCCGATCGTGGATGTGGACATCGTGGTCGAGGGAGATGCCATCGCCCTGGCGGATGCGATGCGGGCGCGCTATGGGGGGCGTGTGGTCGCCCACCGGCGCTTTGGGACAGCGAAATGGCTGCTGGAGGGGGTGACGATCTCGACCCCGGCCGGGCTTGTGGAGGGGCTGAGGGCGATCGACTTCGTCACCGCCCGCCGCGAGTTCTACGCCCACCCAACCGCCCTGCCCCAGGTGGAGCCCAGCTCCATCAAGCAGGATCTGCACCGGCGGGATTTCACGATCAACACCCTGGCGGTTTGCCTGAACCCGGATCGGTTCGGGGAGCTTTTGGACTTTTACGGGAGCCTGCAGGATCTCCAGCGGGGCCTGATCCGGGTGCTCCATTCCCTGAGCTTCGTGGAGGATCCCACGCGCATCCTGCGGGCGGCCCGGCTGGAGGCCCGGCTGGGGTTCCGGGTCGAACCCCGCACGGAGGAGCTGATCCAGCATGCAGTGGATCTCCTGGCCCGGGTGAGCGGCGAGCGGATCCGCCACGAGATGGAGCTGATCCTGATGGAGAGGGAGCCGGAGCGGATCCTGGCCCGGCTGGAGGAATGGCGGGCGCTCCCCTTCGTGATGTCCGGGCTGCGGGGGGACGAATGGTTGCAGGCCTCCTTCCGGGCCATGCGGTCCGCCCTCGAAGGAGGGGAGTGGCAGGCGCTGGAAGGGACGCCGGAGCGCTGGCGGGTGCTGGCCGGCTGGGGGCTGCTGGTCTATCGCCTGACCCCAGCGCAGCGGGAGCAGGGGATCCGCCGGTTGCGCTTCCCGGCACGCGAGGCGGAGGCGCTGCGCGGGGTGCATGAGCTCAAGGGGAAGCTGGAGCGGCTGGCGAAGCCGCTCCAGCCCAGCGCCATCGCCGAGCACCTGGATCCCTATCCCTTGGTCGCCCTGTTCGTGGTCTGGGTCGTGGCCCCTCCGGGCCGGGCCCGGGACCACCTGCATCAATATGCCCATCGGTGGCGGGGAGTCCGGCCGATCTTGCGGGGAGACGACCTGCGCCGGCTGGGCGTCCCGCCCGGCCCCGCGATCGGGCAGGCGCTGCGGGCCTTGCGGGCGGCTCGCCTGGATGGCGAGGTGCAGACCCGGGAGGATGAAATCGTGTTCGTGAAAGAGCGGCTGTTGAAATCCGGGCTCGATCTCTGAACGGTTTACTCCCCCCGCACGATCCGCCGGGCGATCCGGTTGTGCTGTTCGATCAGGTGCCCCTCTTCGACCGTGAGCAGTTGTCCATCTTGGATGACCACCTTCCCCTGAACGACCACCAGGTCCGCCGGGCGGGGCTGGCAGAACACGAGAGCGGCCACGGGATCATGCAGCGCTCCGGCGTAGTCCAGGCGATCCAGCCGCCAGGCGGCGAAGTCCGCCGCCTTGCCCGGCGCCAGCTGCCCGATGTCCTCCCGCCCCAGGACCGCCGCGCCGCCCCGGGTGGCCAGCCAGAGGGCCTCTTCCGCCGTTAGGGCGTCGGGCCGCTCCAGGGCCACGCGCTGAAGGAGCAGCGCCTGGCGGACCTCCGCCAGCAGGTGCGAGGAATCGTTGCTGGCGCTGCCGTCCACCCCCAGCCCCACCTTGACCCCCTGGTCCAGCATAGCCCGGATCGGCGCAACCCCGGACGCCAGGCGCATGTTGGAGCTGGGGCAGTGGGCGACGCCCATGCCGGCCCGGGCGAGGAGCGTGATCTCCTCCCGGTTCACGTGCACCATGTGGGCGAACCACACGTCGGGGCCCTCCCATCCCAGCGCGGCGGCGAACGCCACCGGCCGCTTGCCGAAGCGGGTGAGGCAATATTCCTCCTCATCCCGCGTCTCCGCCAGGTGGGTGTGAAGCATCACCCCATATGCGCGGGCCATCGCCGCGGCCTCCCGCATGAGATCAGGGGTCACGGAGAAGGGAGAGCACGGGGCCAGCGCCACACGGCACATCGCGTAGGGCCGGGGATCGTGATACATCTCAATGACCCGTTGCATGTCCTTCAGGATCGCCTCCTCCTCCTCGACTATCGAGTCCGGCGGGAGGCCGCCCTTGGATTCCCCCAAAGACATGGCGCCGCGGGTCGCGTGGAACCGGATCCCGATCTCCTGTGCGGCCCGGATCTCGTCGTCGAGCCGCGCGCCGTTGGGGAAAAGATACAGGTGATCGCTGGTGGTCGTGCAGCCGGAGTGGAGGAGCTCCGCCATCCCCACCAGGGCGCTGACGTAGACCGCCTCCGCGTCCATGCGCGCCCAGATCGGATAGAGGGTGCGGAGCCAATCGAACAGCTTGGCGTTCTGCGCGATCGTGCGGGTGAGGGTCTGATAGAGGTGGTGGTGGGTGTTGACCATGCCCGGGAGCACCACCATCCCCCTGGCGTCGAGAACGAGGTCCGCGTCAGTGGGGAGGGTGGCCGTGGGCCCGACCTGCTCGATCACCCCGTCCCGGGCGAAGAGGCCGCCGCCGGGGATGCGGCGCCGCGCCTCATCCATGGTCACCAGAACGTCCGCGTTGCGCAGCAGCAAGGTCGGCATCGGTAGGCCTCCGCAATGGGGATGATCCACGGCCGAGGCGCCCATGGATCGACTTCGGAGCTCATTTTAACCCGAACCGGGCAGGGTAAATCGCCACCCTCGCTTCGGCGATCCGTTTGTTCTTCCTTTGCGTATCTTCTTTCGGAGGGAGCGCCGTTACGGCAGCCCCGGAGGGCCGCCCTCCGAAAGGCAAACGGCGGTGGGCCTGGCGAGGGGAGGGCGCCAAGCGAGACGGAGGGCCCATCGCCTGGGTTTAAAGAAGACAGGCGCTCAAGCGCCTGATTGCCCTGGGGGAATCCAGAAAGGAGGGAGAAGATGTGGCGTCGCCTGCGGATGTCCGGCGTGCTCCTGTTCTTCGGGATCACGGCCTGCGCGGCGCCGGCCGCGCCCGCGACCCCCACCCCCACCCTTGCACCCCCCACACCGACCCGCGGGCCGGCCGCTTCCCCCACCCCGGCCGAAGGCCGGCCCCAGGTGATCCTCCGGAATTTCGCCTTCCGGCCAGCCGAGCTGGAGGTGACGGTGGGGACCACGGTGGAGTGGATCAACCAGGAGGAGGCGGCGTCTCACACGGTGACCAGCGGGAGCCCGGAATCCCCCAGCGGGGTGTTCGATTCCGGGCGGCTGCGCCCGGGGGATTCCTTCCACTTCACATTCAACCAGCCGGGGACTTACGAGTATTTCTGCAGCATCCATCCCCGCATGCGGGGGCGCATCATCGTGAAGCCGGCGCCGGCCTCAGGATACGATTATTAGCCTGCCTCGCCCTGATCCGGCGCCATCAGAGGACGAATTCGCGAAGCGAAAAGCGATCGGGACATCCGGTTGGCTATGGGGCCAGGCCGTCCGCCCCTTGGCCGGTGCGCGGCCGCCATGGGGTGATGCGCCCCCCTTTCGCGAGGCAGCCTGGGGATGGTCGCCCGACGCCTGGCCTTACTCGGGTGGGGACGGCTCCGCGGCCGCGCCGCCGGTGAGCCGGAGCGCATCCCAGACCTCCAGCTTTCGGACCACCCGACGGATCACCTCATCGGTGAACTCGGTGGTGGTCGCTGAGCCGCCCAGGTCGGCGGTGGCGATCCCATCGTAGACGCTCTCGAAAACGGCCTCGTAGAGGGCGCGACTGGCCTGCCGCGCCCGCTCGTCCTCGATGAACGACAGCAGGGCCGCCCCGGCCAGGATCATCGCCATCGGGTTGGCGATGTTCTTGCGGTAAAGGGCCGGCGCGGTGCCATGAGGGGCCTCTGCCATCACTACCTGGATCTGCAGGCGATCATCGAACGAGAGCAGCAGGGACTCGCTGCCGGCGATGGAGCCGAACATCTGCAGGATCAGATCACTCAGCAGGTCGCCATCCCGATTGAGGCACGGGATCACCAGGGGCTCGGCGGCCCGGGTGAAGAGCAGGGCCAGGGTGGCGTCGATCAGCTGGGGCTCGTAGCGCACGTCGGGATACCGGCGGGCCGCCGCGTCGAGCTCCTCCTTGAACATCCCCTCATAGATGCGGCTCACCGTCCACTTGGCCCCCCCGAAGACTTTGGCCCCGATGCGCCGCGCATACCAGAACGCGAACTCCGCCACCGCCCGGCACGTCCGCCGGGTGATGCGGTCCAGCCGGTAGGCGACCTCCTCCAGATCCTCCCCCTCCCGCCACTCGCGGGCGTTATAGGCATCCTCCACCGCCATGCGCACGATCGCCACCGGCCCCACCACCCCGCCGATCGGCCAGACCCCCGGGATGCGGCGCCCGACCCGGAGGATGACCTTCCCATCAATGCGCTCCCGGAGGATGGCGTTGGGGCTGCCCACGTCGGAAGGATCCTCCGGCGTGATCGTCGCGGCTTTCAAGCCCAGGCCTGTCTCCTTCATAGCCTCCGCTGCCTCGATCACCACCCCGTTGCGGGTGCGCCGTCGGTTCTCCAGGCTCAGATCGAACCGCAGGAACCGGAGGGGCACCCGGATCACCCCCGGATCCAGCACCCGTAGCGCCTCCTCCAGCAATTCCTGTCCCGTCTGATCCCCCTCCATCACCACGATCGTCCACGGGCTTTGCCGGCTCGGCCCCATCGGTGGCCCTCCGATATCCCGAATGAAAAATGGATTGTTCGCGGGCGGACCCCTCATCCTGAAGGCTGATTCATTACCCGATGAAAGCCTCCAGATCCCCCCGGCCCTGAAACGCCAGCTCCACCGCCCAGATCCCTGATCCCGTCTCGGTGGCCGTCACAGGCTCCCCGTTCCACCGAAGGATAACCCTTTCCGCGGGGATCTGGAGCCAGACCCATCCCTCCGTCCGCGGTTCCCGCAGAAACGCCCAGCGTCCCCGAGCTTCCCCTTCCTCCCCCTCCACGACCTCAAGCCCCGGAGGCAAGCGGAGCGTGGACCCCACCCATTGAAGGCCCGGCCGGATCGGCCGCAGGGTCCAGAGGGCAGCGCCGTGGGGCGGCAACGCCACCGGGAGCTGGCCCTCCAGTCGTCGCGCCGTGCGGGACCAGAACTCGAATCCCCAGAGCGATCCCGCGAGCCCCAGGGCCTCGAGGGGAATTTCCTCCTCCCAGGGGCGATCCTCCGGGTTCAGGAGGCCGATCCAGATCACCGGCGCGCCAGCGAATTCCCCCCGCAAGCGGAGGATACGGGGGAACTCCCGCTCGAACCCATCTATGATCTCCGGTCGCCTCCCGTGGGGAGGGAGCATCGCCGACCAGAGGGCCAAGCGCTCCTCTGGTAGCGCCCACACGGGATCGCTGTCCAGCACCATCCCCCCGCTCAAGGCGATGGCGGTCACCAGCAGGCGCACTTCCGACTCCGAGAGGCGCGTCTCCCGGGTGCGCAGGAGCAGGCAATCGGGATCGTTCCACCACCACCGCCGGTGCATCCAGGAGCGGGTGAGGACGTTGTGGACGGCGTTGCGAAGGGCAGGGAGGCTTCGCTCCCGGCGGAAAGGGAAGCCCAGCCCGAACACCTGAGGCGCCCAGTGGGGCGCCACATCCGGGCCGATCCGCATGCCGTCCACCAGGCCGATGGCCGGGCCCAAGGGGCAGCCGCATCCGAGCAGGAAGGCCTCCTCACCGGCGGCCTCGCGGATCGCCTGCAGGCCCCGCCGGAGGGCCTGGGCCCGCGTCGCTTTCGGGTCATAGCGGCGCCCGGGGAGGGCGGCCGCATAGAGGAAGTCCAGTTTGAGATAGGGGAACCCCCATCGGTGAACCGCCGTGGCGACGACTTCTCGGAGCCATTCCTCCACGCCCGGATGCGTGGGGTCCAGCGCGCGCAGCCATCGAAACCAGTTGAACCCGGCGGAGACCGGCCGTCCCTGCGCGTCGCGCAGCAGCCAGTCCGGATGTTCCCGGGCCACAGGGGCTTCCGGCCAGGCCAGGAAGGGGGCCAGCCAGAGGCCCGGGAGGAAGCCTTTCTGACGGATGGCTTGGGCGAGCGGGGCGACCCCTTCGGGGAAGCGAGGGCTGAACCGGGCCCAGTCCCCCACCGCAGCCTCGTAGCCGTCATCGATCTGAATGAGATCGATGGGGAGGCAATCCCGGCGCGCGGTGAGAGTGTCCAGGTTGGCCAGGATGTCTTGAGCCCGCACACCGGTGTAGTAGAAATACCAGGAGCACCAGCCGGAAGGGGCCTGGAGCGTTGCCCGAGGGCGCATGGCGCGGGCCACGGCCTCCGCATAGCCCCCAAAGGGATCCGGATCCGTCGCCGCGCGTCCCTCCACCCAGATCCACTCCGAGGCGATCTCCTCCTCGGGGGCGATGGGGATCCCGTCCAGTTCAGCCCAGACGCGGAGCTGAGGGCCGCCCTGCAGATCCAGCTCGATCTTCACGAACTGATCGGCGGTGGTGACCTGCCCGAGGATCAGTGCCCGCTCCCCGAGGATCAGCGCGGCGGCCAGGTCGCTCCGGCGCACCCCCCGGGGCCCAGGGGGAAGGGCCACATCGAACATCATCGGCGCAGCCAGCGGCCCCAGACAGGTGTCAACGTCTGGAGCCGTCGCGTGGGTGGTTCCGCTGAAGCTCCAGGAGTGGAACCCCGTCTGATAGAACCGCCAGCGTGTAGGAGGGAGGGGGGCCTCCAGCGGACCGGTCAGGATCGCCACCCGGCGGAGGGCGATGGGGGCGTTGTCTCGGCGGCGCAGGAGCAGGCGGACGCCGGCCGCCTCCCCGTAACGGCGCCAGATTCGAACCGCCTCCCAGCCTTCGGCTCGGAAGACCTCCCGGCGCTCCTCAAAGGCCCCGTGGAGGTCCCGTCCGGCTGCCGTGGATTCCTCCACCGGACGCCAGGCGGCGGGCGGCCATGCGGAGCCATCCGCCGCTTCCAGGGCGAGATGGGTCCGCCAGCGGATCCCTGAGGGGTCGGTGAAAGCGAGCATGGGTCCGTGCGGGCCTTCGGGCGGAACCTCACGGGATCAGCACGACCTTGCCCACGGTCTGGCGGGAGGCGAGCCGGCGGTGGGCCTCGGCGGCCTGCTCCAGGGGGAACGTCGAGTCAATGAAGACCTTCAGCTGGCCGGTGGCCACCAGGTGGAGCACCTCCCCCGCCCGCCAGAGCAATTCCTCTCGGGTCAGCAGGTAGTGCCACATTGAGGGCCGGGTCAGGAAGAGGGAGCCCTTCTGGTTTAAAACCTGGGGGTCCAGCGGGGGGACCGGCCCGCTGGACTGTCCGAAGAGCACCAGATAGCCGCGCGGGCGGAGGCAGTTCAGGCTCTTCTCGAAGGTGTCTTTGCCCACCGAATCGTAGACCACATCCACGCCGCGGCCGTCGGTGAGGCGCTTGACCTCTGCCTCGAAGTCCTGCTCCGTGTAGATGATCACCGCGTCGGCGCCCAGGGAGCGGACGATCTCCGCCTTGGCGGGGGAGGAGACCGTTCCGATGACGCGGGCCCCCCGGCGCTTGGCCATCTGCACCAACAACGTGCCCACGCCGCCGGCGGCCGCGTGGATCAGGCAAGTCTCCCCAGGCTTGAGGGGATACGTGCTCTGGGTGAGGAACTGGGCGGTGATCCCCTGGAGCAGGACCGCTGCGGCCTGGAGGTAGTCGATCGCGGGGGGGAGCTTCACCAGGCGATCGGCGGGGACCACGTTATATTCCGCGTAAGAGCCGGAGACGCCGGCGTAGGCGACGCGATCGCCTTCCCGGAACTCGGTCACCCCTGGGCTGACGGCGGCGACCTCTCCGGCCCCTTCCTGGCCGGGGATGAAGGGGAGGGAGACGCGGTAGAGGCCGGTGCGATGATAGGTGTCGATGAAGTTCACGCCGATGGCGCGCAACCGGACCAGGACCTGGCCGGGGCCGGGGGTGGGGGTGGGGATTTCGTCCACCTGAAGGACTTCGGGGCCGCCGAACTGGTGGATGCGGACCGCGCGCATGGTCTCCTGCCTCCGGATCAGGATGAGCCAATTCGGGGCGACGAGCCGCCTGCTCCCCGCGAAAGGATGTGGGGGGCAACAGGGGCCGCCGAACGCCGTCTCGCCCTTACAAAAGAGCCGGGGCTCCTCCCACTGGCTTTCCGTCCACCGGTCGGGAGCGGATGGGAATCGAACCCACCTCGGGCCGCTCCGCGGCCCGACACCGGTTTTGAAGACCGGGGGCCTCACC
>FWWL01005490.1_pt1 | contig 14190 bp, 14 predicted proteins | sample 2228331 | NCBI WGS metagenome assembly FWWL01 (sample SAMEA103939775, study PRJEB20133) | metagenome
CAATTTAAGAAGCATCGTTGCAAACCCGTACACCGCATTCGTATAAACACCTGCAGCATTGTTTAACAGTGGAAGAGCATAAAAGGCTCTGCTTGCAATGCTGTTTCCATCAATCAAAATTAACTTATTAACCATCTTCATCCCTCACGTTCTCTCTTTATTTCTTTATTTCTTTTATTTCTCTATTCCCCTATTACTTTCATTATCCGATCAACACTTTTTCTTCTGGATAATGATATAACTCTTTCCTCACTTGATAAGCAAGTGCAAATCCGAGCGTTAACGGCCCCAGTCTTCCGATAAACATCGTAATGCTAATCAACACTTTACCGATCTCTGTCAAATCTGGTGTTAACCCCATCGACAAACCTACAGTTGCAAAGGCTGAAGTCACTTCGAACAGAATAAACATTAAGTCATTCGTCGGTTCTGTTAAAGTAAGAATGACTGTGACGAAAAGGATGGTGCTTATTCCCAACACCATAATCGCTAAAGACCGTCGAATCAACTCATTCGTAATCGTACGCTCAAACAATATCGTTTTTTCTCTTCCTTTTAACGTTGACCATACGGATGCTAACAACACCATAAACGTCGTCGTTTTAATCCCACCACCAGTCGACCCTGGTGAAGCGCCGATAAACATAAGAATGATCATAATAAAGAGACTCGTACTATACATATCTCCGATACTAATGCTATTAAACCCGGCTGTTCGAGTGACCATTGATTGAAAATATGCCCCCCAGATTCGCCCGTCCCAATCGAGTGGATTTAACGTAAGCGGGTTTCTGATCTCTAAAATGAAAAGAATAACAAATCCGATAACAGACAAGGCCAAAGTTGTAAAAAGGACCATCTTTGTATTTAATGATAGTTTCCGTAGGGAGCGTTTATTGAAAATATCTATAATAACAGAGAAACCGATTCCCCCAATAACAAGCAACAAAGTAATCGTGATGTTTATGATCGGATCTGCTACATATTTCATTAAACTATCAGGATATAATCCAAATCCTGCGTTGTTAAAAGCAGAAATGGAGTGGAAAATAGAATAATACAATCCTTGACCAAAGCCCATTTCTGGAATCCAACGAATTGATAAGAGGAGAGCACCCACTACCTGCACGCCAATCGTAATTAAAAAAATCAATTGTGCTAGTTTCACAACCCCCTGTAAGGAGAAATGTTTAATTGACTCTTGAATTAAAATCCGTTGGCGAAGATTGATTCTTTTCCCAAGCAATAACGCAAACAGCACACCAAAGGTCATAAAGCCAAGTCCCCCGATTTGGATCAATACAAGCAATACAATTTCGCCAAATAAGTTAAATGTTGAACCTGTATCCACTACTGCCAAGCCAGTCACACAAACGGCCGATGTCGCAGTAAATAAAGCATCAATATAGGAAATGGATTCCCCAGTCTCAGTTGAAAAGGGCATGGCCAACAATATCGAACCTATCAAGATCATTATAATAAACCCGACAACAAGAATCTGTGCCGGGTTTAAGCCGTTAATTAACTTATTCATTGCGATCTAATCTTCTTAAATCGTCATTGTGTCCGATAACGATAAGTAGATCTCCTGATTGAATGACATCTTCTGCACGTGGAGAAACGTTTACATTATGACCGGATTTAATCGCCATGACGTTACAGCCGAATTTCGCACGGATATCCAATTGGCGCATCGTTTTACCTACCATCCATTCCGTTGCTATAATTTCACCAATGCTATAATCTTCTTCTAACTCAATATAATCAAGGATATTAGGTGAGATGATTTGGTGCACTAACCGTTCGCCCATATCCCGCTCTGGATGAACAACTCGATCTGCACCTAACTTCTCCAATACTTTTGCATGAAGGTCATTTCTTGCTTTGACGATAACTCTCTTCACTCCAAGGTCTTTAAGAACAATGGTCGTTAAAATACTCGCTTGTATGTTTTCGCCAATTGCAACGATCGCAACATCGAAGTTGCGGATACCTACTGCCTTCAGCGTTTGCTCATCCGTGGAATCTACTTGGACGGCGTGGGTAGCGCAATCGACCATCTCTTGAATACGAGCTTCGTCGTTATCTATAATGAGTACCTCATAACCGAGCTTATATAGCGAGCGTGCTACACTTGAACCGAATCGTCCAATCCCGATCACGGCAAATTGCATTTGTTTCTTTTTCAACGTAATTCCTCCTACCCAACATGTAAGTATCCTTTTATGACAAATGGGCTATTTCTCTATATTTCCCTATTCCGACTGATTCATGACTTGTTTCAATACAAGTTGTCTTGTAGCAATACCATAAAACTGGCTATCTTCCCCCACTAGTGTAATAAACGGATGGGTAATCATATGGCTCATTAGCTGTTTAAACGTGCTGTCAATTGGCAATGATGGAATCAATTCTGTGGATGCATCATAAACAAATCGATCCTTTAAATGATGGTAGTGCACGGTCTTACCATGCGTTACCAATGAAAGAATGTTCGTTTTGCTCACGGTCCCAACGTACAAACCTTTATCATTTACAACAGGTACGGCTGAGTATTTAGAATCAATTAGCGTTTTCAAAGCATCGTCCAAATTCATGGATGGTTGGACAGTAACGACCTTATCTTTTGGGATAACAACCCCTTCGATCTCCTTTGATAGGTTCATCTTCAATCCCCTCCTTGTCTTCCTTTGTTCCTTGTATTAGCTAAAAAATCAAAATTAAACCACAGAGTGATAACTCTGCGGCTATTGGGAACACACAAAGTACACAATCTCTCTTATAAACGCTTACGAGGTTAGCTGTCGGATTCGGACTGTTGAGAGTTCGCCCTACTCATAAATCAATGAGATTCACCCCAAGATAATGGTTCCCCCGATCCCTTACGGATTCAGCGCATTAAAGTGTACGACATATTAGATTACGTTCATAACTCTACTCCTATTTGAAGGGTGTGTCAATATCAATTGAGCCACTTTATTCCATGCCATAGAGCATTTAATGCCAATAATAATAAGATCATTCGTAATGATTTCACAAGTATAGTGCTGTTCAACTTCCGTGCCAACCATGCGCCAACCTGACCGCCTAACCACGCTCCGGGTGCCAACCAAAGTAATATTTCCCAATCAATATTCCCTAAAATCATCTGACTTACACTTCCGAATATCGATGAGAGTAGAATAACAAACATCGACGTAGCGGTTGCTACGTGTGCCGGGAACCAGAATAATAAGATCATCGCAGGTACGAGTAAAGCCCCACCACCTATTCCGAACAAACCTTGGATTAATCCTACAGCAAATGAAATGGAAATAGCAACGACACGATGAAAGCCATATTCAAAGTAATCTCCTGTATCGTCCAAATAAAACTTCGTAACGTGCCATCGTATGTTTTGAGCTTTCATTTTTTTGTTTTTCAATAGAAAATAAAACAACACGAGTAAAATAAAGCCAAAGGATAAATGAAATAAGGCCTCACTAATTTCTTGATTCAACAGTGTACCAATTAATACACCCGGACCACTAGCAACGAAAAATAGTAGACCGCTACTGTAATCAATTCTTCCTTGTTTTGCAAAAGCAACCGTTGAGCCGGCTGCAGTGAAGATAATGACACATAGAGAAGTACCGACTGCGATTTGGGGTGTTATGTAATGAAATTCTGGAATGGTATCCCCTAAAAATAGTAAAGCAGGCGTGATAAAAACACCTCCTCCTAACCCTACAAGACTTCCAATTGTCCCTGCTAACAATCCTAGTAGAATAAATAAAAAGGAAAGAAACATAATAATCTCCTCGCTATATCGATGAAGGATCGAATTACCTTTATTTTACCGAACAACTGACAGATGTGCAAAAAAAACACTCGCGCGATTAGACGTGAGTGTTCGTGTATAATCCATTATTTATTCAAATCAGGACGACGATTCGTTTTAAGGAAAACAACCGCTTCCCCAATATTTGTTGCATGATCGGCAATCCGTTCCAGATAACGTCCAACAAACATGAGAAGAGTAGCTTGATTAATCGTTTGAGGGTTTTCCATCATGTACGTAAGTAACTCACGAATAATTTGACTATACGTTTTGTCAACCTCGTCGTCCTTTAAGCCTACTCTTTCTGCAGCTTCCACGTCTTCATTAACATATGCGTCCAGACTTTCATGGATCATTTCTTTTGTTACTTCAGCCATTCGTGGGATGTCAACTAATGGTTTAATAAGTTGTTGATTTTCTAAACGGACAGTTACTTTCGCAATATCAAGACCTAAATCAGCCATACGCTCAAGGTCTGTCGCGATATCAATAGCTGCCATAATTTTACGTAAATCTTTTGCAACAGGTTGTTGGGTAGCGATCAGATGAATCGCTTCTTCCTTAATTTTATGTTCTAGGTCGTTAATCTTCTCATCACCTATAATAACTTGTTTTGCAAGTTCTACATCTGAATCTGCCAATGATTTTACAGAAAGAACGACACACTCTTCTACCATTCCACCCATTTTTAATAAATCGTTTTTTAACGCGTCTAATGCCGCTTCAAATCCTTGTCTCACCATATCATATCATCCCTTCATTCGTTATTATGCACTCTCTATAATATTTAGTCTCCAATTACGGTTATCCGAAACGCCCTGTTATATAATCTTCAGTACGTTGGTCAGCGGGATTAGCGAAAATAAGTTCAGTATTGTTGTATTCCACTACTTCACCATTAAGAAAGAAAGCTGTTTTGTCAGAAATTCGTGCTGCTTGTTGCATATTGTGAGTAACGATAACGATACTATACTTTTCTTTTAATTCTTGTACAAGTTCCTCAACTTTATGTGTCGATATGGGGTCTAATGCGGATGTTGGCTCGTCCATAAGAATAACATCAGGCTCAATCGCTAAACAACGCGCAATACATAAACGCTGTTGCTGTCTTCCTGATAGTCCATACGCATTCTCTTTCAAACGGTCTTTGACTTCATCCCAAAGTGCCGCTCCTCTTAAGCTTTTTTCTACAATATCTTGAAGCTGTTTTTTATTCGTAATCCCATGAATTCGTGGTCCATAGGCTATATTATCAAAAATAGACTTAGGGAACGGATTAGGCTTTTGAAACACCATTCCTACATCTGTACGTAGCTCAACGGCATCATAAGCTGAATCAAGAATATTTTTATCTCGATACAAAATTTCACCTTCCGTTCGAACGGATGGTACGAGCTGGACCATTCGATTTAACGTTTTAATGAAAGTAGATTTCCCACATCCAGAAGGTCCGATTATAGCTGTTACGTTATTCTCTTTAATTTCTAAGTTAATATCTTTTAAAGCGATGTCATTGCCGTACCACAATTTCAAGTTTTTCGATTCAAAAACATTATTTACTTCCTTCGATGTTGACTTCATCGTAGTCCCCCCTTAACGATTCTTCTGTAATTTATTTCTGAGATAGATAGCAACAGCATTCATCGTAATTAGCATCGTTAGTAAAACAATAATTCCAGCTGCACCAACATATTGAAATTCTTCTTGTGGTCGTCCTATCCAGTTGAATATTTGAATCGGCATAACGGTAAATTTGCTCATTGGACCTTCAGGTACAAACGCAACAAATGTGAGCGCTCCAATCATAATCAATGGTGCCGTTTCACCAATCGCCCTCGATAGAGCTAAAATATTTCCTGTTAAAATTCCTGGCATTGCATGAGGCAAAACAATACGTCGAACCGTTTGCCATTTCGTAGCACCAATAGCATAAGAACCGTGTCTTAATTCACTGGGTACGGCTTTAATTGCCTCTTGAGCAGCGACGACGATAATCGGTAGGATAAGCAAAGCCATCGTAAATGAGCCAGCAAGAAGACTTCTTTCCAAATCCATTAATCGGACAAACAAAGTTAACCCTAATATTCCGAACACAATAGACGGAACTCCAGCTAAATTAGAAATATTTAATTGGATAAAATGAGTAAACCAATTCTTTTTTGCGTATTCTTCTAAATAAATCGCTGTTCCCACACCTAGTACGAACGCGATAGGAGCCGTTAAGCCAATCATCCAGATTGTTCCAAAGAAAGCTGATTTGATTCCTGCTCTTTCAGCTCTCCTTGAAGGAAAGTTATTGAAAAAGTCCCAGTCTACCCAGGCAATTCCTTTAATAAGCACATCTATAATTAAGGCAAACAGCACAATAATTCCAACGGATGTAGCAGCGAGAAAAACACCGTAAGAGAAACGATTCAACCCATTCCTCTGTTCAATTTTTTTCTTCAACTGATCTTTAGGTAGTATCATTTTAATACTCCTCCTTAAAGCGTTTCGCTATCCATCTTGCAATAATGTTCATAATGAGAGTAATGGTAAACAGCGTCATACCTACAGCATAAATCGTGTAGTAAGCAATACTTCCATAAGGGGTATCTCCAAGACTAACTTGTACGATGTACGCGGTTAACGTTTGAACGCCTTCTAATGGATTAAAAGTGAAATTAGGCATGCCTCCTGCTGCAATCGTTACGATCATCGTCTCTCCAATCGCACGCGAGATAGCAAGCACGAACGATGCAATGATTCCTGACAAGGCAGCAGGGACGACTATTTTAAGGGCTACTTCTAAACGTGTAGCTCCTAATGCATAGGCTCCTTCCTTTATCGAACGGGGTACCGCGGTCATCGCATCTTCACTTAATGAAGCGATCATCGGAATAATCATAATTCCCACCGTAATACCTGCACTGAGGGCGTTAAATAGACCTAACTCTGGGAATAGAAGACGCAATAAGGGCGTAATCAATGATAGCGCAAAAAAACCATATACTATGGTCGGGACTCCGGCTAATACCTCTAATATCGGTTTAATGATTCTCCTTGTACGATCAGGTGCATACTCGCTGAGGTATATCGCACTAGCCAATCCTAAAGGAATGGCAACAACGCTCGCGATGACTGCAACGAGAACAGAACCTGCAACTAGCGGTAAAATACCATAGTTTTGCGGTTCAAACAGAGGTGTCCAAGCCGTACTTGTAAAAAACTCAACAATCGAAACAATCTTAAAGAAATCTATCGTTTCTTTTAATAAAGTGTAAACGATCCCTACAGTAACAAGAATAGACAAGATTGCACATAAAAGGAAAAGCTTCGGAATGATGAATTCGTTAACTCGATTTATTTTTTGAGACAAGCCATGTTTCTGTTTAATCTGCTCGCGAACAGATAATGTTTCACTATTCTTTTTCAAGCTAGACATAAGAGCAGTGATCCCCTTTCCAAGTCATCCCCTATTTAAACATGTCAAAGTGTGATGGGAGTCCCATCACACTTTTAACATTTATTGATGCTTATTTCAAGTTAACGATATTTATTTAATCGCGTCAAGCTTAGCTTTATTTTCATCATACGTTTTTTGAGGTAAGTTAATATATCCTACTTCAAGAGCCATATCCGCTGCATTCTCATTCATGTAGTAAGCATAATCCTTAACTTGTTCTTTTTCCATAAAAGATTTTGAATTTACGTAAACGAAGATCGGGCGAGAAAGTGGTGCATAGGATCCATCGTTAATTGTTTCTTCAGAAGGTTGGACTGCTTTTCCTGTGTCAGGATTTACTACCGCAACAAGGTTAAGCTTATCTTTGTTTTCAATGTAGTAAGCATATCCGAAGTAAGCGAGACCATGCTTATCTTCAGAAACACCTTTTACAATAACGTTATCATCTTCAGATGCGGTAAAGTTAGAAGTAATCTTATCTTCTTTACTAGCTGATTGAACGATTGCTTCTACCCAATAGTCAAATGTACCAGAATCAGTACCAGGACCGTAAAGTTTAATTTCTTCAGCTGGGTATTCAGGACGAACTTCGTTCCACTTCGTTACTTTACCTGTCCAAATTTTGTTTAATTCTTCTACAGTGATTTCTTTAAGAAAATCATTATCTTTACTTACAATGACAGAAAGTCCATCGTAAGCAACTGGAAGTTCCACATACTTAATTCCGTTTTCTTTTGCTAAAGCAGCTTCTTCATCCTTAATTGGGCGAGATGCGTCACTCATATCCGTTTCACCTACAACGAAACGCTTAAATCCACCACCCGTACCGGAAACACCTACAGTTACGTTAACTTCAGGTTGAGCTGAACGATATTCTTCAGCAATTGCTTCTTGAACGGGATATACAGTTGATGATCCGTCGATTGCAACGTCACCAGATAATTTTTTCTCATCTTGTTTTGCATCAGTCTTTGTATCTGTATTGTCTTTTACACCCGTATTCGCGTTATCTTCTGTAGCTGCACCGCAAGCTACTGCAAAAACCATTAGTAAAGCTACAATAAGTAGTACCCCCGAAGATTTCAAAAATTTATTCATCTCTAGTATTCCTCCCTAAATTGAAATGCGAATTAGCTTACAGGACTAACTATACAGGAGCTATATTAAAGGCATATGAACCAAATAATAAGAAATTGTAAAGACATGTCCTACTTTGTCGAATTAGGCTCTTCTAACTGATCAAGGTCTTCCTCAATTAGAAAATTGGGAGAACTGTCACCTAAATTATATAAATCCTCAACCAACCGATTTTCATTATCTCCATAAAATTTGCGATCTATTTCTTTGTTCGCCTTCACAATCCTTTTATTCTCCATTTAGTCACCTCAACTTTCCTTTTAATCCCTAGAGTGTCCTCATAACAAACCGTATATTCAGGAAAAGACTAAAATATTTAATTTCTGATTAAAAAGGGCCATAGTAATTACTCAATTTTTTTGATAAATTTAACTTGTGCTATACTTTAATAAATTTTCTTGTTTACTACTAGGAGGATACATAATGTCATCAGCATGGAAGGCGAGATGGATTGCGGCTTTTATCGTATTGATTATGACTATTGTTGCAAGTTTTTTCTTTGATGAGACATCTAGATTACTTGCAATCACAAATGTGACGTTTATAGTCGGGCTATTTATATTGATGATTAGTGCGATTATTTACATCAGTGTCAAATGGGTTGTTCGCGTTTTCAAATATGGATTTGGAGAACGATTGCGGGAGGACAAGCCATATAGTCGAGCTCCAAACCCTTCAACTGAAATAGCATTGGAAGTGCAGTCATTTAGACAAGGAGAGACCGTTAGTAAGAAAATAAAGAATAACCATTACAACTATGGCGTGGATTATGAAATTGACCCTGACGTTCTTCGCGAAAGAGAAGAATATGAAAAGAAGAAAAAAAACCGAAATATACAAATTTATGCTATCCCATTTACGGTTTCGCTTGTATTATTGACAGTATCCATTCTGTGCAACCTGCTCGTTTATTTATAGTTGTAGCTTTCACGACAAAAACCCACTTTCGTATTTGATTAATCCGAAAGTGGGCTTTTTTTATTCGTCTAGAGGTCGTTGAAATGGAAGTAAAACAGTGAAAAGTGTCCCTTTCCCCACTTCACTCTCAACATGAATAGTTCCGTGATGTGCCTCTACTAAATGTTTTACGATCGCTAATCCTAATCCTGTTCCCCCGGAATCTCTCGCTCTAGCTTTATCCACTCGATAAAATCGTTCAAATATACGAGTTAAATTTTTTGGCGGGATACCGATTCCTGTATCTTTGATCTTAATGTGTACTTCGTTCTCTCCTGATTCCAGTTCTACTGAAACTCTCCCACCAAAAGGGGTATAGGCAATCGCATTAGACAGTAGATTAACGATAATCTGCTGAACGCGGTCTTTATCTGCTTCAACCATTACGCCTTCTCTTACGTCCCCAATCATTTTCAATCCTCTTTTTTCTGCCTCCCCTTTCATCATCATGATTGTAGATGTGATAACTGAAGAAAGAGAAAAATAGGTATAATCAAGCGGTGCACGCTTCGATTCGATTTTCGATAAGTCTAGTATGTCTGAAATCAATCGGTGAAGCCGCTCACTTTCTTTATGAATAATATCGATAAAGTGGCGAGATGTTTCTGGATCTTCTAATGCACCATCCAACAACGTTTCAGCGAACCCTTTAACTGCAGTGACAGGAGTCCGAAGCTCATGAGAGACGTTGGCTACAAACTCGCTTCTCATCCGCTCCAATCTTCGTATATTTGTAATATCATGAACAACTACGAGCACGCCCGTTATTTCTTGTTTATCATTATAGATCGGAGCTAAATTGGCATCTAATATTCGCTCCGATGGATAATAGATGTTTACTTCTTCATGAATGGTTTCACCAGTTTCCATACACTTCTCTATATATTGACTGAGTATGTAACTATGACCTGCTTCAATATGATATTTCCCAAGCAATTCCTTTGTTTTATATCCTAACAATCGTTCTATCGCAGGATTAACTAAAATGATGCGACCGGTGACTCCAATAAGAAGCAAACCGTTAGCCATATGATCCAATACGCCTTTTAATCTTCGCTCATTCTCATTTATATAATAAATTTGTTCATTTAAGCTCTGCGCCATCATGTTGATCGCTTCACCAAGCTGGCCAACTTCATCGTTCGTATTTACTTCAACCCGTTTTTGATAATCACGATTTGAGATAGCTTTAGCTACCTTTGTCATTTCTTCTAACGGTCTTGAAATGCCTCCTGCGATTCGTGAACTAATCAGACCTATTAGCAATAAGACCACAATAAGCGTGAGACCAATCGGTAACCATAAATCTTGTTGGATTGTCTGTTGAATTTCTCTATATGGGATTGATGTACGAATAATTAGATAGGGTACATCACCTGCCATGATGGGTACAGCAACATAAATCATCTCAGAACCCACGGTAGTACTATAACGTTTGGAAACTCCAACCTTCTTATTAATTGCGTCCTTCACTTCAGGACGACTAGCGTGGTTTTCCATCGTCGTTTCGTCCTCTAGTGAATCGGCGAGTACACGACCATCGAGAGCGATAAACGTCATTCTAGCATCCATATTATCGGATAATTTGTTAACGTATGCTCCTAGTGCTTCGTTGTCAGATAACAATGTAAGTTGTGTTGAAGTCAATTCCGCAATGAGGTTCGTTTCTTTTATTAACCGATTAGTAAGTGTTTCACTATAGTAATCTTCGACAATTTTGAATAAAAAGATGCTAAAAAAAAGAGCGAAGCTAACAAATAATAAATTAAAAAAAAGGATGAGACGTAGACGTACACTTCTCATGCCTTTGGTCCTTCTAATTTATACCCCATACCACGAACGGTTTTAATATAAACGGGCTGTCTCGTATCGCTCTCGATTTTATCTCTGAGATGACTTATATGAACATCGACGATACGAGAATCACCGACATAATCATAATTCCATACAGCATTTAACAACTGATCACGAGTCATAACTCTACCTTTATGCTGTGCCATATAAAGCAGCAACTCGAACTCCTTCGGTGTCAGTTCCAGTTCTTCACCTTTAAAAGTAACGACGTATCTTTGTTCGTCAATGTGTAAGTCTCCAATATACGTTATTCCTGTTTCATCTCGTTGGTCTGAAGCTAATGTCGCCTCACTCCGACGAAGAATAGCGTTAATACGTGCAACTAATTCTCTTGGAGAGAACGGTTTTGTCATGTAATCATCTGCACCTAATTCTAATCCTAGTACTTTATCGAATTCTTCATCTTTCGCTGTCAACATAAGAATCGGTACTCCAATTTTATCTTGTCTCAGCTTTTTGCATACTTCCATTCCACTTAGTTCGGGAAGCATAAGATCGAGTACGATAAAGTCAGGAGACCACTCCATAACAAGGTCAATTGCCTTTCTTCCATCATAGGCAGTCTTGACGTCAAATCCAGCTTTTGTCAAATTAAACTCAACCAACGTTACGATAGAGGGTTCATCGTCAACTACGAGGATTTTTTTCATATTATTACTTACAATATCCATGGATTGTCCTCCTCTATTTTCTGAAGTCATCATACCACAGAAGATATACATGTAAAAACACCGCTGTATTCGTTTAAACAACATTTTACAAACTCTTAACATTAGTAACCAACTGCGATCCGGCCTAAGTGAGTTTTCTGAATCTAAAAAAAGCCCTGTTTATCACTTGGATAAACAGGGCTTTACATACTTATTACAGTTTACTTTCCTTCTACATATGCCCACTTGAAGCACTCATCTGCACCAACTGCGTAGTACGCTACATCCTTAACATAAGGAGCACGTAACACATACTGTGCACGGTGGTATGTCGGGATAACGGAGTAACTGCTTAGAAGGATTTGCTCCGCTTCTGCGTACATCTGCATACGCTTGGCTTCATCCTTTTCTTTCGCTGCGCCTTTAACTAACTCATCATAGCGTGCGTCACTGAATTTCAACTCGTTAAATGAGTTATCGGAAGTAAAGAGATCCAGGAATGTACTTGGATCATTATAGTCTGCTCCCCAACCGCTGTGGTTCAAGTCGAACTTACCTGTTTTACGTAATTCCTTTTGAATTTTTGAAGGTTGTTGGTTAACTGTAATCGTGACACCTGCTTGCTTCCATTGCTCTTGTAGAAATTGAGCAATTTTGAGAGAAAGGTCATTATCACCAATCAACAATTCGAGTTCAGGCAGCGGTTTACCCACTTCTTCTAGTGCTTTAGCTACTAACTCTTTTGCTTTCTTAGCATCTTCTTTGATTACATTTCTTGCAAATTCCTCAATGAAATCCTTTTCTTTTGACGTTCCACGAATACCTGGAGGAAGAATACCGAAAGCTGGTCCGTATTGTCCACCAGAGATGACATCAACGAATTGTTGGCGGTCAAATCCGATTGCCAATGCTTCACGGAAGTTCTTGTTCTTTAAATACTCCCCTTTAACGCCTTCACCAGCCATGTTTGTATATAACCAGAATGTTCTTGTTTCTGGCTCAAACTTAGAGTTTGGATCATCTTTATATTGTTCTAGGAATTGTTCAGGTACAGGGTTTGAATCTAAATCTCCAGAAAGATACAAATTAAACGCTGTATTTGAATCTGTAACGATGGAGAAATTAACATCGCTTATTTTTACTGTATTTGCATCCCAATAGTTTTCATTCTTAGAAATTTTTACAGACTGATCATGGTTCCATTCCGACACTACAAAAGGACCATTATATAGTAATTTATCCGAATCTGTACCGTATGTGCCAGCCTCTAAAGATTCATAGAACTTCTGATTAACTGGGAAAAATGTTGCAAATGATGTTAAATCCAAGAAAAATGGACTTGGTGCAGCAAGTGTTACTTGAAGCGTCTTAGGATCAAGCGCTTTTACACCTACATTATTAGCAGCGGCTTGCAATTCTTCATCCGTAGCATCCGCCATAGAATTGTAATCGTTTGCTCCTGCAATGTTTGCCGTTGCAAAGATGAACCCGTATTGTGAAGCTGTTTTTGGATTCAGTGCTAGCTTCCAGCCATACTCAAAGTCTTGTGCTGTAACAGGGTCGCCATTTGACCACTTCGCATCACGAAGATGGAACGTGTATGTTAACTTATCGTCACTTACATCCCAGCTTTCCGCCATAGCCCCTTCTGTTTCTTGTTTAAGGTTAAGTCGTACTAAACCTTCTTGGACGTTGCTAAGAATCAAAAAGTCATGTGCATATGTTGCGACTGTGGAGTCAAGTGATGTTGGTTCAGCGCCTAAATTGTAATTTAACACTTGTTCTACATCGACTTTTGGTTCGTCAGTTTTTTTGTCGCCTTCTGCGGTTTTAGGTGCATCTGTTGTTGCTTTGTCATCTGCTGCTTTACCACAACCTGCAAGACCAATACTAGCGATCATGATGATCGCAAAAAGTAATGCTAACCATTTGTTTACCTTTCTCATGATGTGTAACCCCCATTTTTTTTTATATAGTCATGGCTATAGCCGATAACCCAGAGTTCGTTAAATCTTAACAATATCGAAATGTTGCTTAAATCTTTTAAAATGTTCTGATAGTTTAATTTAAATAGATTTATATAATGGCTATTACCCATTGTATTATACATCGAAACCATGAAATATGGAATAAATAATTTCTAACTATTTATGCAATTAATACTAATCACATTTGTTCTTCATCTTCTTTATCGATCTTTATTTAGTAAAGCTCTGCCAAAAAACAACAGAGCTTTTTTTATTAATATAAATGACAAGCAACGTAATGATCTTTACGAATCTCTTTCCACTCAGGGAATACGGTCGCACACTCCGGCATCGCTTTCG
>FWWL01007832.1_pt1 | contig 14188 bp, 15 predicted proteins | sample 2228331 | NCBI WGS metagenome assembly FWWL01 (sample SAMEA103939775, study PRJEB20133) | metagenome
AGCCTTCATTATTTTAAGAATAAATGTGTACATTTAATATACTTTATTATCTAAATAATTGCCATGAAATTATTCATGATAGCACTGATTGCTGGTATAGTAATGATAGGCATTGGTATAGCAGCTATAGTAACTAGTATAGATGAATTTGCCTTCATTAGAGGGATGATGCTAATAATAACTGGCATGATAGTATCTGTACTATCATACAGATTCAAAAAGCTGGCTAGATGATCATCTAAAGTTTATCTTAAACTCCCTCTTTGGTTTTTGTAATGCTAGTAAGAGTTGCTTAATATATTCATCTGATAACTGGCCTCTAATCCTTCCTTGTGAAGCCATGGCTACTATATAATCTTCTACAGTCTTTGCTAATTCAGGTTTAACAATCCTTATATTTGCTAATCTCTGTCTAGCCTCAATAGATAAGAATGTTCTAAGGATATGCTCCTTTAACATCTGCATCTCAGCCTCTTTAACCCTTCTATTGCTCTCTTCAGACATATTTAACACCTCATGCGTATTTTGCTAATTCAGGCATCTCCTTGATCAATTCTTGGTGTATGATCTTTGCTATGCCATCAACTAGTCTCATACCATTTGATGTTATAATCCTACCTTTCTTATCCTTTGCTATATAGTTTGCACTCTCTAATTGCTTTAGAGCATTTCTTATTATCGAGCCTCCAGCATCTCTATGATGAGCCTTAGAATATCCTACTTGCTTCCATCCTCCATACTCTCTCCTTAGATCTTTTATGCTTATTGGTCCATAAAGATAAACCTTCCTAAGTATAGATGCTAGCCTTATATACCACCAATCCTTATTCTGAGGCAAGCGTTCTGCATGAGAGCCAGTCTTTACATAACTAGCCCATTCTGGAGGTTTAAACCTCTCATCCTTCTTAAACTCTTCTGCCAATCTATTGATAAGCATATCGGCTGGTACATCGTATGCCTTTACCATGCCATATAATCCTCCTAAAACCCTTATAAATGCTATTTTATGATCTTCCTATATACATGATTACACTCTAAGCATGTAATCCTTATAGCACTAATGCTAGATCTACCAATCCTAACCCTAGCATTTATCCCAGGCACTATGAACCTTTTACATTTCTTGCAGAATAACTGCCTTATCTCATATGGAAGCCTTATTCTATACTTCATGCTTATCCTCTTTGCTATCATAGCCACTTTCTCTGCAAGTTCCAAATCACAACTTGCAATGCTTAGAGCATTCTTTATTAACAGTTCTATTCTCTGCATAGCTAGATCTCTGATCTTCTTCATAGATTAAAATAATAATGGTGCTAGATTTATTAGTATGCTTAGATTAGCAATAGTAGAATCTGCTCTAGAACTAGTACCTAAGGAATTGTTGAATGATGCATCTGTAATCAATCATGCAAAGAGGTTAGGAAGGAAGCCTCAGGATACATTGCTAGATAAGAGTTATCATTATAATGCTATGAAGAGGTTAAAGGATGCATATAAGAGAGGTAGACCAGATATACTACATATATCATTATTAGCAATAACCTCTACTCCATTGTATAGGAAAGGATTGGTAGAGCTTTATGTGCATACAGTAAACGATGAGGTTATAACTCTAAAGAACGTTAGGTTACCAAAGACATATTTAAGATTTGAGGGTTTGATTGTAGATCTATTCAAGAAAAGGAGTATAAAAGCAGATGGTATGATCATGGAGGTTAGTGATATGAGCTTTAGTGAACTAATTGATTATACAGACTCTAAGCATGTGATAGGCCTATCTAGAAGAGGAAAAGCATCAAATGCTGAAGAGATAGCAAGATTAGCATTAAAAGATTATACAATGATAGTAATTGGTGGATTTCCTAAAGGATGCTTCAAAGATAGTATAATGAATAGAGTAAATGAGTTATACTCGATTAGTAGATATGGTTTAGAGACACATGTAGTTGCTGCTAGAATAGTATATGAAGTAGAGATAGCAATAGATAATTTATAAATGGATTACTAAATCTAACAACATAAGCGGTCGTCGTCTAGTTTGGTCTAGGACACTGGCCTTCCAAGCCCGTGACCCGGGTTCAAATCCCGGCGACCGCATAAATTGTTATAATTCCATATAGATGAGCATATGATTATCTATCTTAATATATGTTTAAATACTTGTTTATCTCCCATTCTGTAACCTCGATCTTGAACTCATCCCATTCCTTTCTCTTTATATCTAGATACCTCTTAAAGAGGTAGTCTCCTAGCACTTCTCTAATTATGCTATCTCTCTCCATCTCATTCAATGCCTCCCATAGAGAAGATGGTAAAGTGCCTATATTCTTGCTTCTCAAACTTGCTTCATCAAACAAGTAGACATTCTCTTCAACAGGCTCAGGTGGTTTAATATCATTCATTATCCCATCCAATCCAGCCTTGAGCATAACAGCAAATGCAAGGTAAGGATTACATGTAGGATCTGGGCATCTCAGTTCAATCCTTGCAGATCTTGGTTTCTGTTCAAACCATTTTGGTATCCTTATCAGAGCAGATCTATTCATACTTGCCCATGTTATGTATACTGGTGCTTCATAGCCTATAACCAGTCTCTTGTAAGAGTTTACTGTAGGGCATAGGATTGCACATAATGCCCTTATATGCTTCATCTGTCCAGCCATGAAGTTGTATGCTAACTTTGATAGTCTATAGCCATCATCTGGATCATAGAATAGGTTTTCATTATTCATATTAAATAGACTCTGATGTACATGCAATCCAGAACCAGGCTTTCCCATTATGGGTTTTGCCATGAATGTAGCATGGAGATCATGCATCTCTGCAATCTTCTTGACTGCATACTTTAATGTAACCAATCTATCAGCAGTAACAAGTGCATTAGCATAACCAAAATCTATCTCATACTGGCCAGAACCAACTTCATGATGTGCACCTTCAACGTATATTCCAAAATTTTGGAGTGTAGTTATCATATCCTTTATTAGCATATGATTGGCAAGATCAAAATAACTCGATCTATCTAAAGTTGAATTACCCTTGAATATGTAGAATTCTGGCTCTGGTCCTACATTATATATAAAGCCCATCGCTCTAGCCTCATCCATAACCTTCTTTAAGATTAGTCTAGGATCACCTTCAAATGGTCTGCCATCTGGCTTATAAATATCGCAGATCAGTCTAGCGATCTTTCCATTGGATATCCATGGCAATACAGCATAAGTATCTGGATCTGGTTTGAGATAGAGATCGCTCTCTTGTATCCTTGCAAACCCTTCGATAGATGAGCCATCAAACCATATACCGCTATTTAATGCTGTCTCCAACTGTTCAACGGGTATGATGGTCTCTTTAACAACACCTAATAAATCAGAGAATTGTAATGCAACAAATTTTATACCATCCTCCTCTACTTGTGTAAGGAGCTCTTTAATATCCATATAGATTCTTCCTAAGCATAATTTAAAAACTTACCTCTATAAATTATAAATGGTTTTATATCGTATAAATTAATTAAATTAGCAATGGTATAGATTTATATTGAAAGTATCTAATTACATTTAACATGGGTGTAGATGGAGTATTTGTTGCAGGTGCCTCAGTAACTGTGTTTGGAATAATACTTATAGTATTAGGATTGGCATTACCAGACTTTATGCCAGTGCTATGGCCCGTAGCAGTAGTATTTATAGTTTGTGGTGTGGCATTAAAAGTAATATCAGTAAAGAATTTAGGATGATTACAAAACGCCCAATTTATTTGCTAGCCTAATAAGCTCTTCCTCGCTTATCCATTCAACCTTTAGATACTCCAATATCTCTTCCTTGTTCATTCCAAGTCTCATAGCTTCTTCTACTGTAACCTTATAAGCCTCTATCTCTGTTTTTCTATCTACATAACTATACCTCTCATCATAAAGATCCTCGCCATCAAGTAACTGCTTTATATGCACTAACTCATGAATTATGTCTAGATGTAGAGTATTATCATCGCTATTCTTGAGATGATCTAATGATACAACTATGGTGTTTGCATCATCTACATACATATAGCCATCATAATCAACTATCTTTACATTGAGATTATCTAATACACTCTTTAAGAGAGTCTTGTCTCTATAAATATTTTGCAATACCTCTTGCTCATCTAGCCCTTGAAACACCTCTCTAATATTATATGTATTACTACTAAGATTCCGATTTACTCTTATCAATCCTAATCTTTTTACTCTCCCTTCTAACCACTAGGAATAGAAATGCTGCCAGCCATGGTAAGAACATTATCTCTCCTGCCACTGAGTGGAACTCTTCAAATGCTGCTGGATTTGCACTAACCTTTAATACAAATAGTGAGAGAGCAAAGATCCTTATAGCATTAACTATGAATGTACCAACTGCACCTATAGCAAAATATATGATCTTTCTCTTCATAGGTATGTTCATCTTTAACAAGAATGCTAGCATTACAAGTGAATAGATTATCATGCTATGAACTCCAGCAGATGGCCAGAATACTTGGAGAGCCATTGAACCTTTCTCTCCATTTAATAGCAAGAGATTGTTGTTAGCATATGCCTTTCCTAGATCTAGTGTATTGATTATCCACTCATCTATCTTTAATACATAGGGTACTATGAACTGTAATGGGCCTAAGGTATCATATGGAAAGAATGCATCGAGAGATAGTATTATAGCACTCCCTATTAGATAGATTGGTGAGGCTGGAGCAATTCTTATCCATCTCTTGCCAAAGAATATGGTAAGCATTGAGATCATAAATATGGATAATACTACAAAATCCCAAAGCCATACCCAACTATCTATGAGATTTACACTAAAAGCATCAGCACTCTCCTTTATATAATCTCTTAAACCATACTCTAATGCTGTAAAGTATGCCATGGTTAATGCTATGATTGGTATTGCAATGTATAATCTGTTTCTTTCTATCTTATAATGTAAACCAATAAGTTCAGCGGTTATGAATGCTAGTGCAAATAGGAAGCCTCCTCTCCCTTCATTCCATGACATGTTAAAAGTATCTGGTGCGAGTATTAGCGTATATATTATTGGAGATATTAACAAGATTATGATTAGATAAGTATTGCTAACTTCCTTCTTACTTAAACTCTCTTCCATTCTTGTATATGATACATGCTTATTATTTATATAGTTTCATGTATAATCAATTATTCTTCTCTGCTTTAATCCTTGTAGTATAATGCTATGCTCCCTCCATTTAGATAATGGTATCCTAAGATTGCTCATTGCATAGTTTAGAGCATCTCTAACATTATTAAATATCATAGGTGTAGCCTTGAACATGGCTCTCAACTGTTCTCTAACAAACCATACACCAATTGGCAGATTAAATCCTGGATATATCTCTCTTAGCAGCAATGCTCCTCCTTGCCTCTTACATGCATTAAGATGCTCAGCAGTAGCAAGGCGTGCTGAGTAGTAACATCCTCCAACTCTTGCATAATGATCAATTCCTTTATATCCTTCATGATCGCTCATTAGCACTGCTTCTCCATCATCTAGCATATTCCATGTAGTGCTAGGGAACCATGCTTCAATCCATTCAAATTGCCAAGGAGTTGGCATCAATATGCATACAAATGTATTCATAGATACCCTTCTTACATAAACAAGATACTCGTTTATGCTATGATACTCTTTTAATCTATCAACTAAAACCTTTGATAATGTATCATCAATTGCAGTTATACTCCATCTAGTTGGTACTAGCCTCCTTCTCTTTCCCAGCATGCCAATGCTAAATGCCTTTACTATACTTGATATATTGATATGCTCATCATACAACTTGATTATAGCGTCCTTTGCTCTAAGATCATGATCATACCAAACCTTCTCTATCCTCTTATCTACACTAATATTGCTATTAGTAAATGATATCATTCTTCCAGATGGACCAAAGGGAGGTATATCTTCGCTTAGATAAGGCTTACTCTTTATATTTGCTAACTTCATCTCAGCACTTACAGCATCTCTAGCAATTGCAAGTTCTTGTAGTTGCAAGAGCCTTCTATCTGGATCATTTGCACTATGAATATCATATGTTATGCTACCTCTAACTAGTGATAATCTAAACTTTAGTATCTCATCTAACTTTAAATTGCTCCATAACTCTGGAGTATCATATATTCTAGCATCATCATTAAACGGAGTTAGCAAGGGACCAACATTAACTCTTGGGTATCCAATCCTTCCTACAAATATACTAGGAGGGGTAGATCCTTCTATGATGTTATTAATCTCAATGCTAGGAAGCGTTATCCTTACCATGATTGGACAGTATGCTAATCCACAGAGATACTTGCCTCCTCTACAAGCCAAGCATAGAGATGGAGGTATCTTTAGCATGTCAAAGTTTGCATGTATGCTCTAGCAATAAGCTTTGCAACTCTGATTGGTTCTGGTATGGAACCTTGTATTAAGAACTTATCTATTGCTCTCTTTACATCTTCTAACCTTATCCCTTTAAATCTAACATAGATCATGTATCCAGTCTTTAAGGATAGTTTATCTCTCATGCCTAACTTATGATAAGCCTCTAGCTTTTTATGATAATCATCTGGGAAGGCTCGCATTATATGCTCATCCAACCCTTTAGATTCTTCAAATGTCAATCCTATTATAGGTATCTTCATATGCTGATACAGCATATCTATGTCTATTATATTATACATGCTTATTATCAATCCATTGAGCATTACTAGATTTATATCATTCCTATCCAGATTGGTATAGAGCCTTATTATAGCATCTGTTGCATCATCTCCTCTAATGGTTATATAATCAAATGCTATGCCATCTATGATGAAATCGCTCCTCATAACAACCCCAGCTATGATGGAATGCTTCTTATCCTTCTTAAAACTCTCTGCTACTCCTAAGGCTCTAATACCACTCTTCTCTAGATGTATCATTCCCCTCATCTATATATCTCAATAATAGCCATATAACTATCACAAATATCATGCTGATTATTATCCATGCCGTTAATTGGATATAGTTTATAGCCATAACATTACTCTCTCTAAACCAAATATAGACTTTTTAGATAACAATTTATAAGTATTTAGATGCTAAGCATTAACATGATAAAGATCGAGGTTAATAAGATGATAGATGCACCTATAGATAAGGTATGGAGTATAGTAAGCGATCTAGATAATGAGCCCAAGTATTGGCATGGAACCAAGTCTGTGAAGAATCTAGAGATCAAGGATAATAGAGTTTTTAGAGAGGTTATAATAGCATTCAAGAATTCAAAGTGTAAAGAGATAGTTAGTATTGAACCAAACAAGATAGATGTTGAGATAGTAGAAGGTCCTATGAAAGGTCATAAGATAATTACTCTTAAAGAGATTGATGGTAAGACTAACATAAATGTTATATGGGATATAAGACTTGCTGGTTTGCTATCCATGTTTAGTAACATGGTTAAGGGGCATATTGAAGAGGGCACAGTTGATGCCTTAGAAAGGATTAGAAAGGAGTGCGAGAGCAATTGATATATGATGCAGTTAATCATCTCTAGCATATTATTGGCAATAAGCTTAGGAGTGCTAGCACTCTGGCTATACTTTAGTATATTTGTGTATAGAACGCTAAAGCTTGCTCCTAGATTAGATAAGTATGAGGTTAATAATGTTAATGTTGATATAATCCTTCCAGCAAGGAATGAGGAGAGATTCATAAGCCAATGCTTGGAATCTCTGCTTAAGCAGGATCATAAGAATTTTAGGATAATTGCTATAGATGATTCTTCAACAGATAATACTGCTAATATAATAAAAGAGTTTGCTAGGAAAGATGCTAGAGTCATATATCTACATGCTGGAGAGAAGCCAGAAGGATGGACTGGGAAGAACTGGGCTTGTTACCAAGGCTACTTGAGATCCAATGCTGATCTACTGCTATTTACAGATGCTGATAGTAATTTTGCTAGCAATCTATTATCATTAGCAATCACACAATTTGTTACAAAATCGTTAGATGCATTGACACTAATCCCTAGAATTGTATGCTTAGATGCCTATACCAAGGTTACATTACCATTACTAAATAATCTATTATACTCTAGATACTCACCATTAAGGGTTAATGATAGTAAGCATAAACTAGGTTACTTCTTTGGCTCGTTCTTCATAATAAAGAAGAGTGTGTATGAAGCTGTTGGCACTCATGCAAGTGTAAAAGATGAACTAGTTGAGGATGGTGCTTTGGGTGCAAAGGTAAAGTCCCTGGGTTATAAGATGATGATGTTCAAGGCTGATGAATACTTTGATGCTGTATGGGCTAGAGATCCTCACTCATTGTTGAATGCTTTAGGAAGACTAATTGCTCCATTACATGCTACCTCTAAATCTAGATCTATAAGCATCTTGATAATAACATTCTTCATATTCCCATTCCCATTCATAATGATTGTATACTCCATAAACCTACTTACCATCATAGAATTCTTACTACTTATAGTAGCAACTCTAACATGTATGATTATGATAAGCATGAGCATGATTCAAACGAGGAGTCTTAGGATAAATAGACTATATGCTTTAGGAGCACCAGTAGGGGCATTTATAATCTTTATAGGCTTCTTGGTAGGAATCTTAAATGCTAGAAGAGGGATTAGATGGAGAGATAGGGATTATGCATATAAGATGTATAAAGCAGAAGGTATTCACCTATAAAGATTAGCAATGTATGAGCCTTCTATATCTAATAACTCTTGAGCATTGCTTGCTTTAGAATAAGCCTCAAACAATGCATTGTTAAGTTCTAGAAATGTATGGCCCCATTTGAATTTATTCATGATAGCTTTGGCAGTATCTTCATAGCCAAGGAGCATGGATGCAGCAGCAAGAGCCTCTGCAGTGCTTAATTTATTAGCCTTTCCATAGTTTATTGGATTGCCAGCAAATAGCAATGGTAATCTTCGCTTAATCCCCTTGAGATTATGTTTAAATATGCTTGTATCATTCCATGAGCAATCCAATGCTGTTATGATATGGGGATCTTCTTTAGATAGTAGAGTACTAGCAAATGGATCTAGCAATACAGAGTAACTTGGTATAAACCTAACCCTCTTTACAATGTTGAATCTACATAACCTTGCTGCGGTACACTTTCTTGGATCATCTTCTTCAAGCATATAGACCAATAACTTCATGAGTAATAAATAATGATTTAGATCGTCGTGTATAAACCTTTGCGCTCTAGGGCATTGGTGCGTTTGGGCTATTGGTAGTGGCAGGCTGAACTACTCGCCCGAAGGCTTGTAGCTTACACCTCCACCCCATCAACGCTATCTTCTTTAGCCGCCCTTCACCATAAGGAAGGTAGCCTCTTCTCGGGAAGGGTTTCCTCCTTAGATGCTTTCAGGAGTTATCCCAGATGGCTTAGCTGCTCGGCTTGCCTTCTCAGACAACCGATCCACCAGAGGCCACGCTGCCCCGTTCCTCTCGTACTAAGGGCAACTTCCCCTCAGGCTACCGCGCTTCCATCAGATAGAGACCGACCTGTCTCACGACGGTCTAAACCCAGCTCACGTTCCCTTTTGATAGGCGAGCAGCCTCACCCTTGGTCCCTGCTGCAGGACCAGGATAGGAAGAGCCGACATCGAGGTACCAAACCGCGGGGTCGATGGGAGCTCTCGCCCGCGACGAGCCTGTTATCCCTAGGGTAACTTTTCTGACACCACCAGCCCCCAATAGTGGGGACATGATGGATCGCTAGGCCTGGCTTTCGCCTCTGAATTCCCTGCGTTTAGGAATCCAGTCAGGCCGGCTTTTGGCCTTACCCTCACCGACGGAGTTCTGACCCGTCTGAGCCGACCTTTGGGCCCCCTCGATATTTTTTCAAGGGGGTGCCGCCCCAGCCAAACTGCCCACCTGCCGTTGTCCCTTTTGCAAGGTAAGCGATACGATCACGGATAGCTGGTGTTACACTTTCGCCTCCAACGCCCCCGAAGAAGCGTCTTCTACGGCTCCCAGCTACGCTCTGTATCCACAACCATACCGCAGCAACAGGCTGCAGTAAAGCTCCACAGGGTCTTCTCTTCCCGATGGAAGTCCGTGGACTGTTCGTCCACGTTATGTGGGTTCACCAGGTTGTAGGTGGGGACAGTAGGGCCCTCGTTGATCCATTCATGCACGTCGGAACTTACCCGACAAGGCATTTGGCTACCTTAAGAGAGTCAGAGTTACTCCCGGCGTTTAGCGGCCCTTAGCCCAGTTGTACCCAGGTTTTAGGTACCGCCACTGGCCAGGATTCGATGACCGTACACACCCTTTCGGGCTTGCGGTCACCTGTGTTTTTATTAAACAGTCGGGACCCCTTTGTAACTGCGACCTGCGGTCCTTATTCCTCATAAAGACTGCAGGCACCCCTTCTACCGAAGATACGGGGCTAATTTGCCGAGTTCCCTCACCTACGGTATACCCGATACACCTTGGTCTACTCAACCAGGGCACCTGTGTCGGTTCTCGGTACGATCTTGGAAGTATCTCTCTTAGCATACTTTTACTATCTCCATGAATCAGACAAACTCTGCCAACGCAAAGCTATTCCTCCCTCGAGTAAGTTCTCGTCATTACGACACTCCCTTACTCTTGGAGAGTTAAACAGGACGAGTATCCTGCTTGTCCTATCATGAAGCAATATGCTAAGATGGTAACGATACTTCCAAGGCACTGGAATATTAACCAGTTTCCCTTTCGGATAACTCTGTTGAGGTTATCCTTAGGATCGGCTAACTCCCGGCTGATGACGCGTTGCCGGGAAACCCTTGCCCATACGGTGGCCGGGATTCTCACCCGGCTATGCTGTTACTACCGCCAGCATCTGCAATAGAGTCCGGTCCACTGGATCTCACGACCCAGCTTCTAGCCAGACACTACGCCCACCTACCACCTCTCTTTTAGAGATCTGGAGTATCGGTATTTAGTTTGAGCCCCGTCCATCTTCGAGGCCTCCGAGCTCGGCAGGTGAGCTGTTACGCACTCTTTAAAGGATGGCTGCTTCTAAGCCTACCTCCCTGCTGTCTATGCTCAGAGACGCTCTTTTGTTTGACACTTAACTAAAATTTAGGGACCTTAACTCCAGTCTGGGTTGTTCCCCTCTCGGTTGTGGGGCTTACCCCACACAAACCCGATTCCAGGCTTCTAAGATGCTAGTACCTTCGGAGTTCGAAAGAATAGTGAGCCCTTTCGAGCCCTTGCTATTCCATCGGTGCTCTACAGCACTAGCCATCTCTGCCTAGACAGGACTGCGATCCGCTTCGGTGGGAACTAGCAATCACCGAGCTAGATTGGTTTTTGACCCCTAGCCTCAGATCATACGAACGATTTGCACGTCAGAACCGCTTCAGGCTTCCACCAAGCTTTCGCTCGGCTTCACCTTGTCCAAGGCTAGATCGCTCGGTTTCTAGCCTTACCGCCATGACTAAGGCCCTTTCAGACCCCTCCCCTCTCTTTCGATGCGGGAGTTTGGTTTCCCTTCGCCTTCGCTAATTAGCTTAGGCTTGCCATGACAGTAAACTCACTGGCCCGTGTTTCTAGACGGAACGCATCACCCTGGTGCTCCTACTATTGTTGGGCGTGTGTTTGCACACCGTTTCCAACTTCGAAGCTCCTTTCAGGCGATGCACGTCTGTAACCACTTGATTTCAGGCTCTTTTCACCCCCCTTCCGGGGTACTTTTCAGCTTTCCTTCACAGTACTAGTATGCTATCGGTCTTGAGAGGTATTTAGCCTTGGAGGCTACTTTCCCCCATCTTCACTAGCCACTGCCAAGGCCAGTTACTCTTACTAATAGCCATACCCCATCTCCTTTAGTTTACGGGGGGTGTCACCCTCTATGCCTACCTCTTCCAAGGTAATTCAACTAGGAGATGGGGTACTAAATGCTATTAGCAACCCCACATCCCTCCTATATTGCTATAAGAGGTTCGGTTTGGGCTGTCTCCCTTTCGCTCGCCGCTACTCAGGAGATCTCGTTTGATTTCTTTTCCTCGTCCTACTCAGATGCTTCACTTCGGACGGTTCGCCTTCACTAACGTGAATCCCCTTGCGGGGAGGATTCCCATTCGGGGATCGCTGGATCAACGGTCACATGCACCTACCCAGCGCTTATCGCAGCTTGTCACGCCCTTCATCGCCCCTCAAGCCTAGCCATCCGTCAAGTGGCGTCTTTGCACCGCAACCCTAGAACCTACGCGGCTATACACGACGATCATTGCAAGTATGACTTGCTACGTCCTTCACCCTGCATTATATGCAGAGTTGCATAGTAATGGGTCATATGTTATTTACATGCTCGGTCTAACTAAGGAGGTGATCCGGCCGCAGGTTCCCCTACGGCCACCTTGTTACGACTTCTCCCTCCTCACCAAGCCTGCGTTCGATGATACCAACATGATACCATCTCGCGCAGACTCGATTCGGATGAAGCGACGGGCGGTGTGTGCAAGGAGCAGGGACGTATTCACCGCACGATGTTGACGCGCGATTACTAGGGATTCCAGATTCATGAGGGCGAGTTCCAGCCCTCAATCATAACTGAGGTAGGGTTTGGGGATTGCCTTGCTCTTTCGAGCTTGGAGCCCATTGTCCCTACCATTGCAGCCCGCGTGTGGCCCAAGGGTTTCGGGGCATACTGACCTGCCGTGGCCTCTTCCTTCCTCCGTTTTAACAACGGCAGTCTCCCTAATTCCCCCTACCACTCCTGAGAGTGATAGTAGCAATTAGGGACAGAGGTCTCGCTCGTTACCTGACTTAACAGGACACCTCACGGCACGAGCTGGCGACGGCCATGCACCTCCTCTCAGCTTGTCAGGTAAGGTCTTCAGCCTGACCTTCACACTGCTGTCTCCCCTGGTGAGATTCCCGGCGTTGACTCCAATTGAACCGCAGGCTTCACCCCTTGTGGTGCTCCCCCGCCAATTCTTTTAAGTTTCAGCCTTGCGGCCGTACTCCCCAGGCGGTAGGCTTACGGCTTCCCTGCGGTACTGAACTAGCTCGAAGCTAGTTCAACACCGAGCCTACATCGTTTACAGCTGGGACTACCCGGGTATCTAATCCGGTTTGCTCCCCCAGCTTTCATCCCTCACCGTCGAGCGCGTTCTGGCGAGACGCCTTCGCCACTGATGGTCCTCCACGGATCAGTGGATTTTACCCCTACCCGTGGAATACCCCTCGCCTCTCCCGCCTCCTAGTATAACAGTATCTTCCGCAGCCTATCTGTTAAGCAGATAGATTTAACGGAAGACTTGATATACCGGCTACGGATGCTTTAGGCCCAATAATCATCCCGACCACTCGGGGTGCTGGTATTACCGCGGCGGCTGACACCAGACTTGCCCACCCCTTATTCACCAATCTTTTTAGAATTGGCAAAAGATCCCTTTAGCAGGGATCACTCGGACTGACCCCGTCAGGCTTTCGCCCATTGCGGAGGTTTCGCGCCTGCTGCGTCCCATAGGACCTGGGCCCTTGTCTCAGTGCCCATCTCCGGGCTCCTCCTCTCAGAGCCCGTACCGGTTATAGGCTTGGTGAGCCATTACCCCACCAACAACCTGATCGGCCGCAGTCCCATCCTAAGACCATGTAGATTTGGATCATAAACCATTCCAGGATTTATGATCTATCGGGGTTTAGCTACAGTTTCCCGTAGTTATCCCCGTTCTTAGGGTAGGTTGACTACGTGTTACTGAGCCGTGCGCCACCCTTTCGAGTTGACTCGCATGGCTTAGTCCCAATCCGATAGCAGTCGGGTCCGGCAAGATCAACCGGAGTCGATTATGGAAGTACGGCTAATACATAATAGACCGAGCTCTTTGCTAACATATGACCCATGTCAGATCTAACAAAGTTAGATCTCCATCAATTGTTAGCGTAACTGGAGGTCTATAACGCATTGAATGGACCATGTCCATATCCTTGTTATAGACGCCGCCGAACTTTACGCTAAACTATATCTTACAATTATAGGGATATAAATCTTATCCAATGGGCTATCATTCATCTTGATATTACTCTAACTTATTTATACATTATATTATATATAAATCTTATTGTATGAGAATTTTTTATGCTATATCATCAAATCTAATAGATATATATATCATTATCATTTTATATTAGAATTCTAGTTAA
>FWWL01007833.1_pt1 | contig 14185 bp, 9 predicted proteins | sample 2228331 | NCBI WGS metagenome assembly FWWL01 (sample SAMEA103939775, study PRJEB20133) | metagenome
TGTGAAGCAAGATAGCCTGCCGCCGTTCTTCCGCACGGAGAAGACCAAAACTTTCACCAACAATGCGGTGACAGACGCTCTAAAGAAGCGCTATGGCTGGCAGGAAGCAACGCTCGTGGTTATTGAGCATCCCAATCCCTTCGCTTCAGGCGAAGTGTGGGTCCGAATGGATGAGGCTCAAGGTAAGGAGTTGATAGCGCGGCTGAAAGAGGCAGCAGAGGTTGTGCGTGCGCAGGGCGGTGGATTGCTCATCCTTGGGGAAGGAGGCGATGGACAGACTGAGCGGGAGCGAAAGTTACTGTCCAGTTTCCGCGCCTTCGCTTTCGCTGCATGGCTTGCCCAAAATGGCTTGGGCGATTTAGTCAACTTGATGAAGGCTGCAACCACAGTCGGCATCTGCGATGGCATCCTTTGTCGCTTTGGAGTCGCGGTCGGCGGCTACGAGGGCATCCCCTAACTTCATGGTGGCGATGAGGATACGGGGGCACGGCTCCGCTTGCAGTTCTGCCACCATGTTGCCAACAACTGCCCCAAAGCCAACATAGTTCCTACTGCTCTGAAAGTTTAGGGCAAAATCACTGGCGCATAGGCTTCAGGCTCGCTACAATTTTTGCGACTGTGCAGAGATGGAATGAAAAACGCGTGGGTGGAAGGAGGGATTGAAGGTGGCAGCGCAGGAAGGCTACAATCGGCAGCGGTTGTTTGTGGCGAGTTGCATCGCGTTGGTCACCACTGCGATGGCGTTTTCCATTCGGGCGGACATCCTCAAGGAGTTTGGCGTGGAGTTCAACATCAGCCATGAGCAGCAAGGGTTCGTCAACCTCATGGGCATCTGGGGCTTCCCCATCGCCATCCTCATCATGGGACCGTTGTGCAATGTCGTGGGTATGGGACGGCTTTTGACCCTTGCTGGCATCGGTCACCTCACGGGCACCCTCCTGACCATTCTCTCGCCCATGTTCGGCTTCCCGATGCTCCTTGTCTCCACCCTCATCATCGGCTTGTCCAACGGGACGGTGGAAGCCGTTATCAACCCGCTGGTCGCCACGATGTATCCCGAGGAGAAAACGCATAAACTCAATGTCCTGCACGCGTGGTGGCCTGGCGGTTTGGTCATTGGCGGGTTGCTCGCCTTCGTGCTGGGCGAACTGGGCTTTGGTTGGAAAGTCAAGATGGCAACAATTATGGTCGCTGCCGTTATCTACCTCGTCCTCATCTTAGGGCAAAAGTTCCCGCCAACGGAGCGGGCGGAAGCCGGCGTCCCCATGCGGGAGATGTTCATGGAAATCTTGCGCCCTGGCTACCTGTTGCTCATGCTCACCATGTGTATGACAGCGATCACAGAGTTGGGACCCGACCAATGGGTGGGTTCGGTGCTGACCGACATCGTGGGCATCCGAGGCATCCTCTTCCTCGTCTACACGGCGGGGTTGATGTTCGTGCTTCGCCAGTTCTTTGCGGGATGGGCAGTGAAAACCTTCTCGCCACCAGGGCTGATGCTGATTTGTTCTGTCTTCGCCGTCATTGGTCTCTTCTGGTTAAGCACCGCTTTCGGTTCGCCAGGGATGGCGTTCTTAGCGGCAACACTGTTTGGCATTGGCAAGACCTACTACTGGCCGACCATGTTGGGCATCACTTCCGAACGCTTCCCTAAAGGTGGCGAGTTCCTGTTGGCAGTGACGGGTGCAACGGGCATGATTGCAGCGGGTGTGGCGGGTCCCGTCATGGGGCGCATCTATGACCACTACACGATTGCTAACCTCCCCCCAGAGATTGCAGAAAAAGTAGTGATTGATGGACGCTACAGCCCAGAACTCGCAAAGCAACTGATGGATGCGGACCCTGCTGCTCGCGCGGTGATTGAAGAAGCCCTTCGGCATGGGGCATCTATGGCTTTCCGTTATGTAGCGGTGCTGCCCGTTATCCTCATCTTCGTGTTTGCTGCGATGTTCCTCTACTTCCGCGCCAAAGGTGGCTACCGCCCCGTTCGGTTGGACGAAGAAACTGGTGGGAGCCTGTGATAACCTGCGCAAGGTGTATTCTATGTCGCTCGGTCGTATCGGGTGCACTAAGATTTTTTCGGTGATGTGCCCGATGCGCCGATTTGGGGTTGCCCTTGCAATTGCGCTCTCGTGCGTCTTCGCTGCCGCGTGCTTCGGTTTCGCTGGACCTGCGGCGCCTGTTCCCCTTCGCTTTGTTTTCGTGGCAGAAGATGGTGCGCCGGTAGCAAGGGTGCGGGCGCAAGCCGATATTTTTCCTGCCCCTTCCGCGCGCGGGCACCTTTCTGGTTGGCGCGGCGTTACCGATGAGCAAGGGCAAATCCTCGTTTTGCTCCCTGACGCTCGTCCCTGGTGGGTCATCGTCGGAATTGCCGGTGCTGCCTTTTTCTTTGACGCCACCAAGCCTCCCCAACAACCCGAAGCGGTCAAATGTTGGTTGGGAGCAAAACCGTCGGTTGCGTGCACTGTAGAAGGCGCAACGGAGAAAATTGCCCTTTTCCTGCTGCTGGAAGGTTCCGAATGGTGGGTTCGGTTGCCACCGCTGAAAGAGGGGCAATTGCTGCTGTTTAATGTGCCTCAGGGAACTCATCAAGTGGTGTTGGCGCCAGAGCAACTGCTCTCCTACTGGTCTGGCGCTCTTGCCCTTTCCGCACCCGTTCAAGTCACGGTCCGAGAAGGGCAGACAACTTTCCTCCAACTATCCACGCCACCCATGGGCGCCATTGCTGGACAAGTGATGGACGGTCAGCAACGCCCCATTCCCAACGCCCTCGTTACCCTTTCCAGCGACGAGAACGGGCAACTGTCTCGCTCCACCGATGCGAACGGTCAATTTCGCTTTGACGGCGTCCCGACAGGCACCTACCGTTTGCTGGTGGTTGCGAACGAGTTTGAAGCCCACGAACGAACCGTCCAAGTCAAGGCGGGAGAAACTGCGACAGTGCGCGTTGTTCTCAAACCGCAGCAGTTTGGCGTGGTGCGGGGTCTCGTGAGCACAGAGGATGGGAGCGTGCCCCGCGAGGGACGCATCCTTGTAGAGCAGGTTCTCTCACCAACCATGCGCCAACCCGCCGGCGTTTGGCAGTGGCATCCAGACGGTCACTTTGAAGGTCGGCTAACGCCAGGCACTTACCTTCTCACTGTTCAAGCCGGCGGACGACGAGTGAGCAAGCAAGTGCGCGTTGTCAGTGGGCAGGTGACTGACTTGGGGAGGTTGGTGCTCCCCACGCCCGCATTGGTGGAGGGCACGGTTAAGAGCCCCATCCCGCTGACCAACACCCGCGTGCGCATCGTGCTCTTGCGGGAAGGCAACGACCCATTGCAACCGCAATGGGGCAGCTTGATCAGAAGTGCCTGTTGCCCCCGATGGGACCTTTCGGGCAGAAGTTCCAGCGGAACCCGTTGCGCTTGTGTTGTTGCCTTTTGGTAGCAGCAAGCCCCTTTGGCGGACTGTGCACCCCAAGCCCGGGCAGCGTCTGACCGTTCGCTTTGAGTTGCCCCAAATGGGGGCGATTGAAGGGCAAGTGGTGCGCGCCGATACGGGACAGCCTGTTGCCAATGCGCAAATCTTCCTGTTGGACGATGCAGGCATCGTGGTCGGGCAAGCGTTGACCAATCGGTTGGGGCAGTATCGGTTTGAGCCTGTGATGCCTGCCCGCTACTCCTTGCGTTGTCAAGCCCCCGGATTAGCCATAGGGTTCCGCCACAATGTCCTCGTCCCCGAAGGCAGCCGCGTGCCCGTTGATTTCGTGCTCACCGTCGGTGGCAGTGTCGTCGGGACGGTCAAAACCAAGCAGAGACAACCGTTTAGCCTTTACATCCTCGTGAACGCGGAAACCAACTGGATGGCGCGGGTGATGCCAGATGGGCGCTTTCGCATTGACCACTTGCCGCCAGGGCGTCACATCCTCATGCTCTTCCGCTTGGGTGAAGTGGTGAGCGCAAAGGAAGTCGTTGTCCGCAGCGGCGAAATATCCGAGGTCGTGTTTGAAATCCCGTGATGCCAAGGGGGACAGAAAGGATGCGGTTTTGGAAGGTTTGCGCAATTGTGGCTTCCGTTGTTGCTTTCGTCGGTGCGTGCCGCCACCAAAGCAATGTTTCCGCCACTTCCGCTGAGCAACCGACCTACGAACGAGTGACGCCCATTGTTGACAAACTCACAGGCACCGCTTATGGCGACAGTTACACTTTCGCTGGCGACGGCTGTGCAATTGTCAACATCAACGGTCGGGTGCCCATTGTGACGCTCGACGGGGTTAGCGCTTTGAAGGTGGAAGTCAAGGGGCAAGGCGGCTATTGGGGTGTTGGCATCGCTCGGCGCGGTTGGGTGCGATGGTATCTGGACGACTACTTGCCCGACGGTGTGATGGAGTTCAAAGTGCGAGGTGAGCAGGGTGCTGAACGCTTTCGCATCGGCTTCGCTGACTCTGACCGTGACGGCGAAGGTCCCGACACAGACATTCACGCTTACTTACCCATTTCCCGCTATGCCACCGTTTCGCAAGAGTGGCAAACGGTTCGCATTCCCCTCAAGGACTTTGTTGCTAACCAACCGAAGGTAGAGTTGGACGATTGCATCAAGGTAGTGCTCGCCAACGATGGGGATGCAAGACCCTTGACAATTTATTTGCGGGACATCCGCTTTGTCACCCACTCGCCCGAGCGTCCTATCCCACCCATCAAACTGAACCAACTGGGCTATCGCCCTCACATGGTCAAGGTCGCCAAAATCTCTGCGCCTGCCACAACCCTTCGTCCACCTCAAACTTTTCGCATCGTGGATGCAGCGACGGGACGCACCGTTTTTCAAGGCACCTTGCGAAAAGTGGCGGAGAACGATCCCGTTTCGGGCGACAATGTGTGCGCTACAAATTCGTTGTGGACGGCGTGGGCGAGTCGTTCCCCTTTGAAGTGCGTGACGACATTTACGACAACCTGTTTCGCGATGCAGTGCGGTTTTACTTTTTGCAGCGGTGCGGCGTTGCTTTAACTCCGCAGCACGCGGGACCGTTTGCCCGTGAAGCCTGCCATTTGGGCGACTGTCAAGCCCTTACCCGCGATGGAACGGAGCAGCGGGATGTCAGTGGCGGTTGGCACGATGCGGGTGACTGCAACAAATATGCGGCTTGGGTGCGCTACCCCTTGTTCATGATGCTGGACCTTTACGACTTGCGCCCAACCGCTTTCCGCGACAAGCAACTGAACATCCCTGAGTCAGGCAACGGCATTCCCGACTTGCTGGACGAAGCGAAGTGGGAGTTGGACTGGTTGCTGAAGATGCAAATCACGACGGGCGAGCGAGCGGGGTTGGTTTACGACCGCATCCACGAAAGCGCTGCACCGCCTGGACAGAAACGCCCACGCCTTCAAGAAGAGCGCCGATTGTTGCCACCCACTCACGAAGCCACTGCTGTTTGCGCTTCCGTTTGGGCGCGGGCAGCCCGAACTTTTCAAACCATCCCGCAATTGCGGGACGATGCCGCTCGTTACCTCGCTGCTGCCGAACTTGCTTGGAAACGGTTAGTTGCCGAACAGGCTCGCCCCGAATTTCTCTTCATCGCAGCAGCGTCCCTTTACGATGCAACGGGCAAGGAAGAGTATCACAAAGCCCTTGACTCGCTGTTTGACAAGGTGCTGGGCACGAACCCGCAGCAGGCAACGGAGCGGTTTATCTGGGAGATTTGGGATTGTGCCGTGATTACTTTGGCGCTGACGAAACGGAATACACCGCTTCGGGAAAAAGCGCGGGCGTTTTTGAAAGCCACCGCTGACCGTTGCGTGGAGGCGTGGCGCAAGGACGCTTATTCGGTGCCCCTGTGGAACCCCGACCACTACTGCTGGAGTTCCAATCAGATTATCGCCAAGCGAGGCTACTATGCCATCATGGCGCACCAGTTCGCCCCGAACCCTGATTACTTGCGAATGGCAGCGGATACGCTGCATTACCTGTTGGGGCGCAACCCTGTGTGCTACAGCATGGTCACAGGCTATGGCACGCGCGTGACGGAAATTTACCACAGCATTTACGGCAAATCGGCTACGGCATGGTTGCCGACGCCCCCCGGCTTCGTGCCAGGAGGCGTAAATCAGTGGGAATCGCGAGGCATTTCTGCTTTCCCCGCCAAACACTTTCGCCCCGACCCTAACAACTGGACGCTCACCGAACCCGCCATTTACTACAACGCCCCGCTCGTCTTCTTGGCTGGTTATTTCGCTCGCTTGGGTGTTCCTTCTTGGCGTCCGTGAAAGATAGGGTTCATCGCTTACAACCGAGAAGGGCGAAAGGTGGAAAAACATGGACGGTTTGAAGCGATGGATGGTTGGAGCGTTGATTGTTGGGTGGCTTGCAGTAGTTGCCTTCTTGGTCCGACCGCCAGCGCTTACCGGCGATGAAGCCTACTACGCGCAAGTGCCCGTAGAGATGCGACAACGAGGTGATTGGCTCGTCCCCTACTTCAACGGTGAACCCCGTTACAAAAAGCCGCCGCTAATGTATTGGCTGGTGGCAAGCGCGCAAGCGGTGTTTGGCGAAAACGAGCAAGCGTCCCGATTGCCCTCGCTTGTTGCGGCTTTCCTAACCGCAGCGTTGCTCTGGTGGTTTGGGCGAAAAATGGAGGAGCCGATGACAGGTGCGTTAGCAGCGAGCGTTTTCTTGCTCAACCCGATGACCTTCGTGTTAGCCAACTGGGGCGCACCTGAAGCCACTCTGTGCCTGTTCGTCACCGCCTCAACTCTGTTCGGGTTGATGGGCTTGTGCACCGCTTCTCCGTTTCTCCGCTTCTCCGTTTCTCACGCCTCCCCCGCCCCTCGTCCCGCGTCCTTCGCCCCATCCCTTTGGTTCGCCCTCAGCGGGGCAACGGCAGGGTTGGGTGTTTTGACGAAAGGAGCGCCTGGGATAGCCTTGCCGTTTCTCGCGCTTGCGCCTTTCGTGGTGAAAGCGGGTTGGCAAGAGCGTGACTTGAGTAAATTGCTGCGTTTCGTTGGTGCTGCTGCCGTGCTTTGGTGCGGCACAACGCTGCTGGTGGCAGCCCCCTGGTTCCTTGCGGTCGGTTGGCGCGAGGGAGAAGCCTTCTGGCAAGTGTTTTTCTTCCGAGAGCATTTACAGCGAGTTGCCTCACCGATGGAAGGGCATCGTGGTCCTGTTTGGTTTTACTTACTCGTGCTGTGGCTGGCGTTCTTCCCGTGGAGCAGTCTCCTTCCCCATGCTGTTGTTGCAGCGTTTGGAACGCAGGATGCAGGACGCGGGACGAACGGTGAGCCGACAAAAACATCCGTTGACACTGCTATTGCGTGGTGGGGGCTTAGCGTCGTGGGGCTGTTTTCCCTCGTCGCCACCAAACTGCCCCACTACATCTTTCCTGCCTTCCCTGCTTTCGCATGGCTGATTGCTAAACAGTGGCAGCGTTCATTGCCCACGCGGGCAATGTGGCTTGCCGTAGGATTGGCTGTCACAGCGCTGCTGCTTGTCACTTTCGGCGCCGTTTTGCTTCCACGCGCCTATGTTGACTTCCTCGCAAAGTTTGGCTTCTCAGCGGACAACGACTTGTTGTTGCTGCGTGTAAGCCTTGTCGCTTTGCTATGCGGGTGGACGGTAGCAACGGTGACGGCGGTCCGCGCTTTTTTCCGCTTTCCCCAGTCCCCAATCCCCAGTCCCTTGACAGGTGCGGCGGCGCTGACTTTGGGTGTCGGTGTGGCAGCGTTTTTGCTCCTGCACGCATCAGGGGCACGGGAGGCAGTGGAAATGTGGCGCCAATTCCCACAAGTTGCTACCTTCGGCAGCGACACGGAATGGGCAGTGTTTTATGCCAAGCGCCCTGTGCCTTTTCTGCGAGGCGACAGTGAGCGTGTCGCCACTTTCTTGAGGGCGAACAAAAGGGCAGCGGTGCTGCTGCGGGTGGATTTTGTGCTTCGCTTGCCTCCCGAAAAGGTGACAGTGCATCGTTTCGGTGTTTGGTGCGTCGCCCACGCGACTGAGCAAGAATAAAGGAGGGCGGGGACAAGCCCTGTCCTATCCGTGATTTCGGCACGCTTCGGGCGAAGGAGCGGTTGGTTCAATGGCAAGGGAATTGGCGGCTGCGGTGCCTGTAGCAGCAGTGCCAACTTTTCGTCTCGCGCGCCTCCCTTACCTGCTGGGGTGGGCAGTAGCGTTGACTGTTTTCGGCGGTTGGTGGATGAAGCAGGCAGAGGTGGTTGTCCTCGCCTCGCAAATCACGGAAGCGGTTCCCCCCATCCCTGCTTTGGGAGCACTTCTGTTCTTGCTGTTGCTTAACCCGCTGCTTCGTCGGGTTGTGCCACCCCTTGCTCTTTCCCGCAGTGAGATGCTTCTCGTTTACGCTTTCTGTGCTGTTTCCACAGCGGTGCCTGCGTGTGGCAGTTTACGCTTTGCCCTTTCCTTGAGCACCTTCCCAATCTACTACGAGCGGATGCGCCCTGAGTGGGGATTGGATGTGCTCATCCCGCACATTCCTGCTTGGTTAGTGCCTAAAGAGTTTGCCCTTATCCGTGACCTTTTTCATGGGCGCCCCGATGGGCGCGTGCCATGGGATGCATGGGCTATCCCTATCGCTATGTGGACAGTGTTTTTTACGCTTTACTGGGTTGCTCTCACGGGTGCCCTCTGCGTTTTTGAGCGACGCTGGCGAGAGCATGAGCGGTTGGTTTTCCCATTGCTCTATCTGCCTATACGGTTGACGGAAACGCAAGAGCCTGAAGGGCTTCCCAAGTTTTGGCGCGACCCTTTGATGTGGCTTGGCTTTTCCCTCTCCGCTTTCTACAACGCCCTTAACATCGCCAATGCTTTCTTTCCCCAATTTCCCGCTCCAGGCAAGTTTTACGACATGGGGCAATACTTCACAGCACCACCATTGGATGCGTTGCGCCCCTTGACAATGTGGTATCGCCCCGAAGTGGTGGGCTTGGGTTACTTGATGCCGACGGAGGTGGCGTTCACCGTCTGGTTCTCCTACGCCCTCTTCAAAGTGGAAGCCTTGATTGGGCGCGCCCTTGGCTGGCAGTGGGCAGGCTATCCGTTCACGCAGGAGCAAGGGCTGGGCGCTTACTTGGCAACAGCGGTTTTGCTCTTTTACGCTGCCCGCCACTACTTGAAAGCGTGGGGACGAAGCCTTTTGCTTGGGAGTCGGGGACTGGGGACTGGAGAGACGGAAAGTGCTGAAGCGGCTTTATCGCCACGAGAAACTTTGCTCTGGCTGCTCATCGGTGTTGGTGGGGTCCTCGCTTTTCTGGTGCTGGCGGGGATGCACCCAATGCTGGCGAGCATTTACTTGCTCCTCACTTTGCTGGTCGCTCTCGTTTACACTCGCATCCGTGCCGAAGTGGGCGCGCCGATGGTGTGGCTGTTCCCCTACTACCAACACAAAAAGGTGCTCATTTACACGCTCGGCACAGAACGGCTCATGAGTTGGGGTGGGGTGCGGAGCATGACCGCTTTTGCGCTCTTCACCTTCATGGCGCGCGGTTTCTTCCACTCCTACACTGCCACCCAGTTTGAAAATATCCGCTTGGGCGCACAAGTGGGTTACCCGCCTCGCTTGAGCGTTCGCTGGAGCGTGTTAGCAATCATCTTGGGCGTTTTGGTGGGGTTCTACTTCCACCTCGTGCCTTACTACGCACAAGGTGCCGTCAACTTGCGGGAAGGTGGGATTTGGGGGCATTGGCATGCCAGTGAAGAGTTCCGAGCGGTTGTCAGTTATCGCGTCTCCCCGCTCCCGCCTGATACACCTCGCATCGTGGCAACCGTTAGTGGCGCTATCTTGACACTTTTGTTCGGCGCGCTGCGCTTCAGTTTCGCTGGCTCCCCCTTCCACCCGCTGGGCTTTGCTATCGCCGGGGCTTATGGCGATTTGGTGTGGTTTCCTTTTCTGTTGGTCTGGGCAGCGAAGTTTCTTGTGCTCCGCTACGGTGGCGGTCGCTTGTATCGGAGGACAGTGCCTTTCATGCTGGGTTTGGCGTTGGGGCACTACTTGGTCGCGGGGGTCATCTGGGGTCTTTGGTCCACAACGGGCAAACCCCCCTTCCAACGCTACGGCGTCTGGTTTGTATGAGGCGGTGTTATCAAGGCAGAAAACTCATGCTACTGTCTTTAGTCCGTAGTCCGTGACCCCAATAGCCCCGATTGCATTGCAATGCTACCACTCACCCGCACCCATGCTTGAGTCAGGTCCAAAACGCCATTCGGCAGTTGAAGCGACCCACGCTGTCGCCAGCAAAACGAGGAACCAATAAAATGCGACGCCGGCAACGATGGTAAAGCGGGAAAGAAACCGACGGCGTCGCCCTTCTGGCGGGGCAGTTTTGCACAGTTTGTAGGCAGTAGCGATGACAATGAGCGTGAACAACACCGCACCGAAGAAGAAGGTGACGAAGAGGCTCCATGGCGTGGTGAAGATGGCGAAGACGATGCCCACCCGAAAGGCGTCCTGCAAGTCCAAATCCAGCAGCCACCGAGCCAAAAAGAAGTTCCAGAACAAAATTAGCGCCCCCGCCATTATTGAGACGGCAGCCACGAACCGAAAGCCTGCAAACAGCCCTGGGTTAATCCCAACGCTCTGCACCAACCAAAAGCCGAACAAATCCGCCAACCAACCTCCAGCCGTCACCCAAAGGTTATACTTGAGCACATCGGCTACCCTCAAGTCCACCAAAACCCCGAACCAATCCAACACGAACACCAGCACTAAAAGGTCAAGCCCGAAGTTGAGGAAGAACAAGAGCACAGCGTGCAGGAAAAGTTGCAAAAGAGTCATCTCAGGAAGCATCGGGAAAGCGTCCAAGGGAGATAGAACGATGGGATTGCTGCGAGCGTAGCAGAGGAACGAAGTGAGGCTTACCAACACCATCCCTTGTCGCCACAGAACTTTTGTCATCTTTTGCCCCTCCTTCAGCGACGCAGCCTCTTGGTTTGGAGCCGCTTTTATGATGCCGCAATTCTTTAAGGCTTTAAGCGTGGCTTGCAGGGCGGAACAGAGTCCGAGCGGGTCGCTGCGGTTTTACCCCCTGCGCTGTCAGGGGAAATCACGATGGTTGAAAGGAAGGAGTTGCTGCAAAATAAGGCGGGTCGTGTTAACCGAAGATTGAGCAAGGAGGGTCACCAAGATGGCGAAGCGTGAGGTGCGCATTGGGTTCGTCGGTTGCGGTGGCATCGCTCAAGCCCACATGGATGCCCTGAGCAAGATTGAAGGCGTGAAACTGGTCGCTTTCTGCGATGTCGTGCCAGAAAAAGCAAAAGCAGCGGCGAAAAAGCACGGAGGCAAGGCGTTCACGAAGGTAAAGCAAATGCTCAAGAGTGTGGAACTGGACGCCCTTTACTTTTGCTTGCCCCCCTTTGCCCACGGCGACGAACTGTTAGCCATTGAGCACGGGATTCCCTTCTTCGTGGAAAAGCCAGTCGGCTTGGATTGGGGGCTCATCAAGGAGATTGCGGCAGGCGTGCGGGAAAAGAACTTGCTCACCTCCGTGGGCTACATGACGCGGTATCGGCGAGGGGTGAACATCGTCCGCGAGTTGCTTCAAAAAGACCCACCTATCCTGCTGCTTGGTGGTTGGATTGGCGGCACCCCATTAGCACCCAGCGGGATTTGGCACTGGTGGGTGCAAAAGGACAAAAGCGGCGGGCAATTCCACGAGCAAGTCACCCACACTGTTGACTTAGCGCGTTACCTTGCTGGGGAAGTAGTGGAAGTGCACGCTTATCAGTCCAAAGGGCTCAACCGTTTGGCTCCCGAGCATTACACAGTAGAAGACGCGATGGCGGTGACCTTGCGGTTCCAATCAGGGGCTGTGGCGAACTTGTGGGCGTGCTGCGCTGCTAACGGGGGCGGAGGTGGCATCACGCTGCAAGTTTACGCTACCGAAACGACGGCGCATTTCACTGGTTGGGAGCACTCCGTGCGCATTTATCGCCGCAATGAAGACATCGTGGAGATTCGTGGCGAAGGCGACATCTTCCGCATAGAAGACGAAGCCTTTGTCAACGCCGTGCGAACGGGCGACCGCACCCTCATCCGCAGCGATTACATTGACGGCGCCAAAACCGCTGCCGTCACCTTAGCCGCCGTTCGGTCAGCAGAAACAGGGAAACCAGTAGAAGTTGCGACGGTTTAAAATCAGCCTGTCATAAAGTTGGTGAAATCTGCTTTCAACGAAGGCGTGGGGTTGCTTTTTTTCAGAACCGCGTTACAATGAAAGCGGTAGTAGGGGTCAAAGGTGAATGGCTATCCAGTCGTGATATCAGCGGGAGGCAAAAAATGAGGAGAACGAAAACGACAGAACGACATTTTGTCCAAATAGCCGTTGTTCTGCCGGCAGTCCTCTTCTGGCTGCTCTCATTCCCCTCTTTCGCTTTTGCCCAACAATGGAAGTATGCTTTGTTGGTAGGACCTCAAAGTTATCCCCTAAGGTGGGGGGAGAGGGAACCGCCTGAAGAGGACATGGTTCCGACGCCCCCTGGTTTAGACACATCCAGAACTATACCGACTGCCCCAGGCTGCTTTAAGGTCAATACAGGCGGTTTTTACTTGGCGTATGAGGTGTTAGATTGGGCATGGCAAGGGACTTTGGTAATTGTTGCTCGGGACTTAGCGACAGGAGATATTCTTTGGCAGCGGACTTACAACAATTTGCCAAGATGGGGGATGGTGTCACTGGAGGGGTTTACATTACCCAGTTACATAACTCGCGTCGGCTTTGAAGTGGTGCGGAGTGGGTATCTGTTGATGTTCACAAGGTTTGGAGTATTTGTCGTTTTGGATGAACCGAAGCCACCGATGAGTCCTGCTTGGGTGAGCGTTTTGAACATTAGTTGTGACTGGGCAAGGGGAGAAAGCACCCCTGATGGAGCAGCTGCCGCTTTGACACAAAAATTGTGGGAAAACGGCAGATACAACGGAGGATACACTGCCTATACTCGTTTCGTCTGTGACGGTGCCGGGAATATCCCTTCTGAAGCGACCGAATACTTCTACTTGAAGAGATTCATTGAAGGTAGATTTTATGGACAGTGCAACGACTTTGCCGACTTTTTGGTTTGCTTGATCACCTCTGTCGGTGCTTTTCAAGCAACAGCGCAGCGGACACATCCCCTTGGATTAGGATATTTTCGCACCGAGATCATTGACCCAGCTGGTCCTCTACCACCGCAACAGGTTGATTGGAATTACCATCAGTTCTGCTACTACAACGGAAATGTTTGGGATGGCTGTTTAGCCTTCGTATCAGGTTCTCCTCAGGGACCACCTAAAAAACTCCCTCGTGACACAACTTACTATGATGGGCTTGTTGCCTATTATTACTATGGACAATGGCAACCCTCACCTTCAAACGGGTTCATTCCAGGTGTCTATGCTTTAGACCTCCCGCAAACATGCAGCCCTACTAATCCTAATGCTCCATGTGGTGGGGCAGGGTATGGGCCTAATTGTCCATCGCCATAGAAGTCTATGGAGGTGAAAGACTTGAGGACGACGATGGTCGTTATCACGGTCGCAAGTTCGCTTGTGCTGCTCCTATGCTTTGGGCAGGGGAGGAAGAAAGAAGTGAGGCAAAACGGGATTTTGATCCGAGACTGTGGCACTGTCCGTTCCATGGGGCTAACAGCAGAAGACATGTTGGCTTTGGTCTACGGTGAAGATGAAATTCCCGACTTTGCTTGTGTCCCTAACCCTTACAACGGTCTCCACACCCTTATTGAGCTGAACCTCGGTGGGGATAATGAGAAGGCGAGAGTATTATGCAGCAAAATCGTAAGATGGTATGATGGGGGCGACTTAGAATCTCCAAGGGAAATAAGGATTGAGTGTTTGGCATATGAGGAGCAGAGGATGGCGCAAGGGTGGCTAAGGATGGTTGTTAGCCCATATTCTTCAGGTTTCCCTATGTTTCGCCGAGGAAGTTACAGCGGCTTACCCCTTGGTGATGAATGCTGGCGCAATCCTCAATTCAACACCCTCTTTTTCACGGTCGGAAGGGTCGGAATTATTGTGCACTTTTTGGGTCCATCAGAAGAGGATGGATATTTTGCGGAGGCTTTAGCATGGGGGATAGAGTGTCGTGTTAGGGAGCATCCGAAGCGGTTAGCGGAGAGTCAGAGGATGACCGTTTTGGTTGGCAACCAACCTGTTGCGCAGGGGAAAGCAGTTTCCTTAGCAGGTGTAACGGTTGCCCCTATCTCC
>FWWL01005487.1_pt1 | contig 14182 bp, 8 predicted proteins | sample 2228331 | NCBI WGS metagenome assembly FWWL01 (sample SAMEA103939775, study PRJEB20133) | metagenome
GTGTTGATTCACATGCACGTATCCCGGCCGACATGAACAACAATATCCGCAGCCGGTGCACTCGAACCGCAGACCCTCGTGGTACCAGGGCAAGGCCGTTTTTTTGCTCGCGCGGGGCATAGGCAAGGAGGTTTCTGGTTGAATAATGTCTTGACTCAGGATAACAAGAACGATGATCCCGGTTGCAATAATCGCTGCAACCCACCTGGCCACAAACCGTAGGCCGCTGCCAACACCTTGATGGGGTGAAGCGTGGGCTTGGTTGTGCCTTGCTCAAGCTGAATCCGGCAGGCGCTGCATTCCGTGCTGGCGGCCTGGATGGCGGGATCGCGGAGGTGACCAATGATCGACCAGCCAAGTCGCAAGCTGGTGCGGAAGTTTTTCGCCTTGATTCCGAACATTCCGGCCATCCCTGAACAGGTATTGGGAAGTGCCTCGACGGCCACGCCGGGAATCAACTCCAGCAATTCACGTCCCGGTTGACCCACCCCAAGGGCTCGCAAACGACATGGCCAGTGGTAGCCAAGCCTGAGGGGCAGAGTCTGAAAATCCGTCCGCAATTGGCCGTCGTGATAAAGGCCCAACAGAAACGCTCCAGCATCATGGGTGTGTTTGGCAACCAGTTGGGAGTCCTCGTCTTGCAGGAGCTGGGGGTATTCGTGAATCAGTGTCAGGGCGGCGGCCGGTTCTGTTGTTATGATTTCACATCCCTGTCGCACGGCCTCGGCGAGGATGGCCACGTTCAGCCGGGCATGTCGTCGCGCCAAATTGATTTCGCCGGAGGCAATTGCGGCCGTCCCTGCCGACCTTTGGTGGAATGGGACGAAGACCGAAATTCCGTGATGGCTCAGGATCGCCACAAGCGCCTCGGCAAGCGCCGGATCGAACCAATTGGCATAAACATCCACGAAATAAACAACCTTCTTTCCGGAAAGCCGGTCAAAGCGGTGGAGTCTTTTGCGGGCAGCCCGGTGGAGGAAGCTGACAGCATGAAGTCGCGGTAACTTTCGAACATGGGAAATACCCGTCAACTTTTCAAGCAACCAACGGACTTGTCGGTTCGCTAAACCCCAATTAACAAGCGGGGCAAACCGGGAAGCGATAGAGGCCAAAGTGTCGATTCGGTTCAGGAACCAATCGGTGAAGGAACTTCCGTGGGCCAACGTGTATGCCGCTTTGGCTTCACTGGCCAACAAGGGAATATCCACCTGGGCGGAGCACTCAATTCGGCATGAATGGCAGTGCACACAGAGGTCGCAAATTTCACGAAAATCCTGCAACGTTAACGACTGGAGCGGTAGGGTTTCGGTGAGTACCGCCCGCATGAGACTGGCCTTTGATCGTGGGGCACACTCTTCCCATGGCAACGCCCGGAACAAGGGGCACATCCTCACCCGGTGGTCCTGTGTCCGGCAATCTCCACAGCCCGTGCATCGCGTCACGGCGTTCGCAACCAAATCGGGTTGCCAGTCCAACTGGGATTCCAAAATCCTGGGCAAACTGTCCGAACTGTCGCCAAGCCGCCCTGGGGTGTGACCTTGTGGCACCGGCCCAAGGGCACTTGCCGTTGGCATGGACGATGTGACCTGCGAAAGATGTTGAGAGTCTATCCCGACCGCCGCGCCATCCCCGGAGCCTGTCCCACCATCTGTAGGTGAGATCGATCGGGCCACCGGAGTAGGGACATCATCTCGCTGTTCGCCAGGAGATTGTGATCCCGGGAAAGATGGAGGACCTGGTGTCATGAGGCCCCCGGTCCGCCGAAACACTACTCCACTTTGATCGCCGTCCTCTTCCGAACCGGGAACCTCAAATCCCACAAACAGACGGCCTCTCGCCAGCTCCCAAATGTCGTTGGAATCGGGGGTCTCGATGATTTTTCCTGGATTAAGGATATTAAGCGGGTCAAAGGCCTTTTTGATCCTCTCAAAAATGGGATAAAGATGACCCCATTGTTGTTTCATGTACGGTGTTCGGGCCAAACCGCAGCCAAGAGTTGGGCCAATCCCTCCACCGATACTTAAAACATAACCATAGACGTCGTCCGCCACCTGTTTCATTTTCTCGAGGAGGCGACGGTCCTGCGTATCAAAGAGCGGTTGGAGGTAGATGACGCCATCACCCACGTGGCAGTAAACCGAAGTGGCCACATCGTACTTCCGCAAAATTGCTTGAAGTTGGGAAACGCAGGATGCCATCCTCTCCGTTTCTATGGAGATATTGTCGGCGACTGGCAGCGGCCGAAAACGGTGACTTGCCCGACGGGCGACGGGTTGCGTAGTCCGAGCAAGTCGGCAGAAGCTTGCAATCTCTTCCTCGTCATTCGCCCAGCGTGCAGAAAACTCAAAATGATGGTGATTCCGCAGTGAATCCAAGATGATACGGAGTTCGTTGTACGTCTCGCGCAAGGTCTGTCCTTCGAGCTCTACCAAAACGGCAGCCTCAGTATCATCAGGAATGATGGATTCGAGGTGGTCATCGGACTCCCGCGCCAAACTCAAATGACGCCGATCCATGAGGTCGCACATCGAGGGCCGAAAGCGGAGGATCTCCATTGCGGCATCGAATGCCGGCTCCAGCCGGGGGAATAGTAAGAGAATTAAGGAGCGAGCAGGCGGTATGGGCAGTGTTTCGAAGGTCATCTCCAAAACAATGGCGAGCGTACCTTCGGAACCCACGAGGAGTTTACCAAAGTCCAGGCAACCGTTAGAAAGAACGTTGTCGATGTGGTAACCGCATCCCTTCACCCGCACCTGTTGCGTCTTTGGCAAGTCCTCATACTGCCGAAGTGCTTGGGCCACCTCATTGACTAATCGACTCTTAACCGACAGCGCCGGGGCGCTTGCGTGCTCGAGGAGGTTCTCTTGGCCCAAATGCAAGCGCGTGCCATCGGCGAGACAGACGGTGACCTCGCGAATCCAATCACAAATGGAGCCATAATGGTGCGAACGCGATCCCCGACGACATCGTGCGTAAGCCCCACCGAGTGTGGAGACACCGATGTGGCCCGGATCAAAGGGCAGCATCCTCTGGTAACGTTCCAATTGCGTCTGCAACCGGTCAAACGTCACCCCCGGCTGGGCATGGACATATGTTGCCTCAGGATCAAGGACCGAGGTTCGTCGCAAGTGGGCCGAAAAATCGATCACCACGCCTGGGCCCAGGCTTTCGCCTGCGCATCCCGTCCCGGCACCTCTGGCGTGGACGGGAATCCGATGATCGGAGCAGTATTGCAAACAGGCTGCCACATCGGTTGCGGACTGTGGCCGAACCACTACGAGCGGTGGGATATGAAACAAGCCGGCGTCACTGGCAAACAGCTCTAAATACACGGGCGAGCGCAAGACCTTTCCCTTGATCAACCCAGAAAGGTCTTCATAGACTCGGTCTCGTTGCTGTTCGAGATAGCCGGATGCCATCGCCTGTCGGGTCTCTTGTCGAACAATTACGGCACTATCGATGGGTGCCGTAAATGAGTGTCATCACTTCGGCCCGAGTTGAAGCGTTGGTGCGAAAGATTCCCCGGACCGCCGAGGTGACGCATAAACTCCCCGGTTTGCGAATTCCTCGTACAGTCATGCATGTGTGGATCGCTTCAATGATCACGGTTACACCCTTAGCGTTGAGTTCCTCCATCAATAGGTCGGCAATGTCTTCCGTCATTCTCTCCTGGACTTGAGGACGACGCGAGATATCTTCAACGACGCGTGCGAGTTTACTTAACCCGACCACTTTTCCATCCGGAAGATAGGCGATGTGGGCCTTTCCCATGAAAGGAAGCAAATGGTGCTCACAGATGCTTGCGAAACTAATATCCTTGACCAGGACCACCTCATCATACTTCTCGACGAAGACCTTTTTGAGATGCCGCCGAGGGTCGGCCCTTAGACCCCGAAAGAGCTCGGCATACATCCTGGCGACCCTGGCGGGAGTTTCCCGCAATCCTTCGCGGTCCGGATCTTCCCCCACGGCCAGGAGAATCTCTCGCACGGCGTGCTCGATTCTTTGTAAATCGACGGAAAACACGGGCGCGGAGTTGTCCTTGAAATGCGCCATCTCGCCCCTATTCTCGCTGGGAACATCCTCGTTCACTGAGTCACTCTTCGTCATCGCTCTACCTCATCTGGTTGATTGCCAACGTCACTGCCAACTTGTCAATTATACGTGAATCGTGCCGGCAACTGGCGTCGGTATGAGGACCTGCCGCCATTTTGGGGCCGGCAAAGTAGTTGTCTCCAGGGTGTTCTCATCGGTTGCCGGACATCGGAGAGGCCGATGCGGTACTGGTCGGAACCTTCCAAGATGTCTTGTGTCTCCGCGACAGGGAAGAGATTTTCGCGGCATAGTTTATTTCGGGTGGGACATTGGGCATAATATCAATGCCCGTGACGACTTGGCGGGAAAGACGTTGGCATTGAGTGGCCGGAGTCGTCTCGGCCGTTGTCGGTCAGAAGTTACGGGAGCTCTGTAAACCGAGGCGAGATAGGAGAGTCAACATGAAACGACGAGACTTCCTGAAATTGGGATCCGCCGGTTTGATTGTGGGGACGATGCCGGGTTACGCGGTTGGCTTGACACGGACGAAACCCCGTCGCATTGGGTTGATCGGCTGTGGCTGGTACGGAAAAAGCGTTTTGTTACGATTCCTCCAAGTCGAGCCATGCGAGGTCGTGGCCCTTGCGGACGTCGATGGGCAAATGCTCGAGGAGGCAGCCAATATCGTGGCGGAGCGGCAGAGTTCGCACAAGAAGCCAAAGACGTATCGAGATTTTCGCCAGATGTTGGCTGAGAATGAGTTTGACATCGTCCAAGTGAGCACACCCGACCACTGGCACGCCCTGGCGGCGATTGCCGCGATGAAGGCGGGGGCCGATGTGTATTGTGAAAAGCCCATCAGCGTGGACGTAGTCGAGGGGGCAGCGATGGTGGCTGCCGCTCGGAAGTACAACCGGGTGGTTCAAATCAACACGCAGCGACGGAGTACACCGCATCTGATCGAGGCAAGAGATCGGTTTATCCGCGAAGATAAATTGGGCAAGATCGCCCACGTTGAAATTTATTGCTACTACCACATGCGATTCCGAGGGACGTCGCCGGATAGTGACCCGCCGCCTTATCTCGACTGGGACTTCTGGTGTGGACCAGCTCCGTACCGACCCTATAACCCCGCGATCCATCCGCGACGCTGGCGGTCGTTTATGGAATACGGCAACGGGATCGTTGGCGATATGTGCATCCACATGTTGGACATGGTCCGTTGGATGCTCGACCTCGGCTGGCCGAAGCGGATATCGTCTTCCGGTGGGATTTTGGTCCAGAAAGACAGCATTGCCAACATTCCGGACACCCAAACCGCGGTGTTTGATTTTGGCGACGTGACGGTGGTCTGGCAGCATCGAACATGGGGCAGCACACCCAATCCCGACTATCCTTGGGGGGCTACCTTCTACGGGGACAAGGGGACACTGCACGCCAGCGTCTTTCGTTACGATTTCATTCCCCAGGGGCAAGGGGAAAAGGTCCACCAGGACGTCCAATATGAGTTGGAGGAGTATCCCGAAGACAAGACCGAAAAAGACCTGGAGAAACACGTTGCCCCGGCAATTCGGCGGCACATCCGCAACTTTCTGGACGCCGTGGATGCAAGAACGCGGCCCGTTGCCGACGTGGAACAGGGGTTCATCTCCTCGGCATGTTGCATTTTGGCGAACCTGTCCCTGCAATTGGGACGGACGCTGACTTGGGATGCGGAACACCTGCAGGTGGTCGGGGACGCCGAGGCCAATCAGCGATTGGCTCGACCCTATCGTGCCCCGTGGGAACACCCCGATCCTGCGAAGGTGTGAACCCGCTTTAGCCGTCAAATTGGTTCGTGAGATGGCAGCGCCACGCGCCGACCTTGTGGCGGCGTTGACGTTTTGGTTTTTGATCAGGGCTTCGTTCTGCGGGAAGAAATAGCATGAGAACTTTCATCGGGAAAAATCGTCGTGGGACCGTCTGCAATCGGAGAGCTTGGGGGTTTGTGGGGCTTGCGGTCTTTTTTGTGATCGTGCCTATTACATCCCTGTGGGGGCAAGCTTGTGGTACCGCTGCGAGGAAATTCACGTTCTACGTGGCGGAAGGCGGCAACGACCAATGGACAGGCCATCTACCGCAGCGGAGTGCGGATCAGAAGGACGGTCCTTGGTCATCCTTGACGCCACTGGCCGAGGTAATCCAAAAGCTCGCGGAAGAGAGACCATCGGCAGTGGTCGAGGTTGTGATCCGGCCGGGCCACTACGAGCTTTCTCAGCCGGTGACCCTCGACCTGTCCAAGACATCGGTCGGTCAACTGATCATTCGAGCAGAACGGCCGAGAACGGCTTTTCTGAGCGGTGGCCGACGGATCACCCAGTGGGTTCCGGCATCTGCCATTGGTGATGTGCCATCTCAATTACCGGTTGAGTCTCGACCTCATGTGTTTGTGGCCGACCTCAAAGCTTTGGGGATCGGCGACTATGGATCGCCGGGCGGTGGGGGGATTGAGCTTTACTATCGGGATACTCCCATGACCTTGGCCCGCTGGCCAAACGAAGGATTTGTGAAGATTGCTGACGTCTTAAACGAACAACCTTTCAAAACACATGGCATCCCTGGCGACAAGGTTGGCAAGTTCGTCTATGAGGGGACTCGGCAGGATCGATGGCAGCAGGAAAAGGACCCTTGGGTCCACGGCTATTGGTTTTGGGATTGGTCAGACCAGCGGCATCCGATTCAGTCGATCGATCCAGAACGGCATCTCATCACGGTTAAGCCGCCTTACCACAACTACGGATATCGCAAAGGGCAATGGTACTACGGTTTCAACCTGCTTTGTGAACTGGACGCACCGGGGGAATGGTATCTCGATCGGGAGACCGGAAAACTCTACTTCTGGCCGCCGGATTCGCCAAAGACGGTGGACGAACTGTTGGCAGGCCAACCCACGGTATCCTGTTTGACATCGCTGATGGAGATCTCGAACGGCCGAAATATCGAGATATCGGGTCTTGTCTTGGCTCACACACGGGGAACGGCTGTCCGATTTGCAAATTGCGTTGACGGCCGCGTGACGGATTCGCACATCTATTTATTGGGTGGCTGGGGTGTCATGATTCAGGGTGGTCAAGGGTGTCGCGTGAGTGGTTGCCACCTGTACATGCTGGGGGAGGGCGGAATTTCGGCATCCGGTGGTGATCGTGCAACGCTTACCGCAGCCGGCCACGTTATTGAAGGCAATGAGATCGATCATTATGGGCGGATTCACCCCATGTATCGTGCCGGAGTGTCTATTGGTGGCGTGGGTCAATCGGTGGTCCATAATCACATTCATCATGCCCCGCACCAGGCGATAGGCTTTTCGGGCAACAATCATTTGATTGCCTTTAACGAGATCGATCACGTCTGCCTGGAATCGAACGATGCGGGAGCGATCTACGCGGGCCGTGATTGGACGATGCGCGGGACGCAGATTGTGTCCAACTATTTCCACGATATCAGCGGTTTTGAAAATCGTGGTTGCATGGGGGTTTACCTGGACGACATGTTTTGTGGGACGGCGATTCGCAAGAACGTTTTTTACCGGGTGACCCGTGCGGCATTTATTGGTGGAGGCCGGGATAACCTGGTGGAAAACAACATCTTCATCGAGTGTCGGCCAGCGGTCCATGTCGATGCCCGCGCCATGGGATGGGCGTCGTATCATGTGGACACCACAATGACCGAGCGATTGAAGGCCATGCCTTATCAAAGTCCGCTGTGGCAATCGGCCTATCCTCAGCTTGTTAATATTCTTCAAGATGAACCGGCCGCTCCCAAAGGGAACGTCATTCGGCATAACGTGTGTATCGGGGGCGTATGGGAGAATATCGAAGGCAAGGCCCGACCCTATTTGGTGATGGAGAAGAACCTGATTCTCCCAAGCGAGGCCGTCTCCGATCTGTTTGTTGATCCGCAGGCCGAAAACTGGCAACTCAAGCCCGATAGCAGGATAAGGCAAGCGATTCCAGAATTCGAGCCCATTGAATTTGAAAAGATCGGTTTGCCAAAGAATCGCGATGGCCAGTCAAGCCAGGGATGGTATCGAGTTATCCTTGTCTTGCAAGAGAGTCCTGCAAAGCCGAAGGAACCGCCTTCGCCTACCCGCTGGGAGGCAACTATCAAGAAGATGGAAGACCAAGACAAGGAGAAGGCCCCGCCCAAAGATGCCGTTCTCTTTGTGGGAAGCTCGAGCATCGTTCGCTGGGACGTTGCCAAATGGTTTCCCGATTTGGTTACGCTGAACCGTGGCTTTGGTGGCTCTCAAATCCACGAGGTCACATATTTCGCAGATCGAATCGTGATTCCTTATCGCCCGCGGCTGATTGTCTTTTATGCAGGAGACAATGACATCGCCGCCGGTGCGACACCCGAAGAGGTCCTCAGGCGGTTCCAGGAATTCGTGGCAAAGGTTCGTGCGAGTTTTCCTTCGACGCCGATTATCTTTATTTCCATCAAACCGTCTTTGGCGCGATGGCATCTCATCGAGTCCATTCGCCGTGCCAATCAACTGATTCAACGGTATTGTCGGGAAAACCCAGACCTCAAGCTGATCTTCGTCGATGTGGATCAACCGATGATTGGGACAGACGGAAAACCGAGGCCGGAGCTGTTTGTCAAAGACGGCCTGCATCTGAGTGAGGATGGGTATCGCCTGTGGACGAAGTTGCTGCGACCAGTCATTGATGCCCAACTGAAAGAAACCCGGCCGTGATCATCATCGCTGAGTGTCTGAGGATGTAGGACGGGCATTGGTGATGTGGTCTTCGCAGAGTTCGCGGAGCCGGCGAAATCGGTTCCGTAATACATCCCCGCCGAGTTCTGGATGGATCGTTTCCAAGACGCGAATCATCTCGAGGGCCCGCTGCGGCTGGCCAAGCTGAAGGAGGAGCCAGGCCGTCATGTACTTGGCACGGAACCAACGGGGTGACCCTTCGGGGGTTCCCTGGGCAATGATGCGAAATCGTTTGAGGGCTTCCTGGCGTAGGTCGATTCGGCTCTGTCGGGCCAGGAGAAGGGCGTATTCTTCTTGAATGTCGGCAGCGTTGGGAAACTCTGTGGCAAGTTGGCCAAGCCATGAAAGGGCGGCCGATTCATTTTCAGATGCCATCAAAACATAGGCATAAGCCAGCCCTAATTGCGATCGCTCAGAAGGAGGAACAGTGGACCATTGTTGTGGCAAATCCTCGAAGATGTGGGCGAGGGCGAGTGCCAGCCTCTTCCGAACCTGGGGCGGAAGCTCCGAAAGCCGCGTGCCGAATCCCTCCAAAATCGTCAAGCGGGCCGCGATTGGCGTTTCATGCATGAGGCGAACGATTTGTTCCGTATCCCTTGCTTGGTTAAGCCAGGCAGCACATTCGAGTTTTAGGCTAAGGAATCTCGTCTTGACCGTGGCGTCCACGGGATTCAGGGCATCGAGCGGTTCCAAAAAGAACGGCTTGAGAACGGCGTTGGCCGCCTCGGGATCGTTCGTCCCTTTCAGTAACAACTGTGCGGCGATGCTTGCCGCGCGGAGACTTTCAGCCTGCTGATGTGCGGATGTTCTTGCCCGTTCCGCCCAGGTTGCTAAGCGTTGGGCAAGCTCTCGCATTTTCTGCTTTTCTTCGGGCTTCTGAGATTGTTCTTCCAGAATCTTCGCGGTTACGGCTTCCACTTCTGCCACGGTTTGGGCGATAGAATATTGGCTTGTCTCCGATTGCGGTGGAACGTCCGTGGTGATCGGTGCCGCATGTCGTTTTTGGGATTCGAGGGACGCAACATGTTGTAACCACGATTCTAGGGATAACATGAGACAGTTGGCTGCTTCGAACCACCGCCCGAAACGGCTATGCATCTTGCCCAGATAAAGGGCGGCCTGAGAGGCGAACTCCGATTGGGGCCACATCCGGACATAGTTTTCGAGCTCTTGCTGATAGACTGACAGAAACTCGGCGGGCTTCGCTTTGGCCAGTTGTCCCGCATGGAAAACGGCCAGCTCTGCCGCGTCCCTGGCCTCCTCGCGATCCGAAAAACCTTGATACAGCTCACGGTAGCGTCGCCAGGCCTCCTCATGCCGTTCCCTTGCATGCTCAATCGCCGCCGCGGCAAGGCCCAACTGTAAGGCGCGAACGGAATTTCCCTGTTGCTCGGCGGCCTTGCGGGCCCGGTCAAACGCCGCCAAGGCTTCGTCCCACCGTTTGGCATGATAGGCATTTTCGGCAAGATAGACATTTATGTCGATGTCCTGGTGGGCTTCGTCCTCGGCGATCTGCTGTGTCACCATCAACTCGGCCCGTCGTGCCCAGAACGCGGGACCATTTTGCCGCAAACCGTTGACAATCTCTCGAATCTTCACCTCCCACCCGCGGGCTTCCTCTGAGTTGTTGGCACGAGCGTCTTTCCATTTTTCGAGAAAGGCCTGGAGGAATGCCTCATCCAGTTGTGGGTTAGTTTTTCCGTCGATGACCCGACCCTGGGCGAGAAGCCTATCCAGGTCAGCCCTTTGCCGACTTGCCAGGGCCAGACGGATAAATTCGGCCCGGAGAGCAAAGCGCTGATCAAGTGTCAGCTTCTCCTCGGGAAGCTCTTTTAAGACACCGCTCGCTCTCGCGATATCATCCAATTCACGAAGGGTCCTCGCCAGGGCCAAACGGGATGGGACACCGAGCGGATGGTCAAACGGCAATTGCGAAAGGACCACGAGCCGCCGAGAGGCCTCCACCATGCCCGCGGTATGGTCCTCACTCGCCACGGGATAGGTCCGCGCCAGCTCTGCAAATCCACGGGCCAATTCGAATTGCAGGTGTTTTTCCAGACTTACCCACTGTTGCTCTCGAAAGACAGAACCGTCATCCTTTCCTGACCAATTCTTGGGACGACGGAACACCTCTTGCAATTCAGCCTCGCGGTCTTTCAGCGCGTTGATTGTCTGACGGAGAATCGAACGGACCTGCTCAAGGGAAGATGGTTCTGAAACTGCTTCGGTGGGAACGGTTGCCAGTTGCAGTTCCTCCCGGAGCATACTCGCTACTGTTATCCGATACTTTAAATCTGTCAGTGCTACAAAAAAACGCCAATCGGATGCAGGAAAGCGGCGATAAAACTCCTCGGCAACGGTAACGGCTTCCTGCCAGCGGGATTGCCGCTCGTTCGAGTCTTCAATTTCCATGCCCCACTCATTGAGGGTTACGATCAATTCGCATGTAAGAATAGCCCGCTCGGGTAGCGAGCGATCATCCCTTTGCAACTTCTCGCTGCAATAACGCTTGGCCAAATGGTAGAGTTGCCGCTGCCGAAGTCCCTGGAGGAAAACGTGATCCTCCTGCTGCTGTGGGTAGTACAACTGCTCGGTTTCTGCCCACGCATTCGAGATGGCCAGCAATAGAAGAAAAGGAAGAATGCGTTTCATGTGTCGGCAGGGGCCGCAAATTGGACGTTGACGAACCCGATTTCTCGGCACACGTCATAAACCTCAATGACTCGCGAGATACAGACCTCAGGCGACGGATCGACCACGATGGGGACATCTAACCGAATTTTACCCAGCGTCATCAGTGTGGATCGCAATTCCGGCATACCGGCAACCGGACGTCGGTTAACACTGATCGCCACCGTGTCGTGGTTATCTTCCAGGATGATGACAATTTCGGTCAAGTCTTGCAGATCGGGCGTCACCTTTGTCACTGCCCCTTCGGCCCCGGGTAGATCAAGACGCGTTGGCAAAACGTGCTCCAACGGAGTGAATCGCGTGGTGCAAAGAAAGAAGATAATGAGCTGAAAGACGACGTCGATCATCGGCGTCATCGGCAAATCAAGTTGGGAGGCATGATGATACGCGACGGGTCGCTTCATAGTCGCTCGAACTTCGCAGGCCAATCAATGACACTATTCCTCGCTTGAAATGACCGCAAATGAGACATTCCAAAGCCCCGCTCGGGCACATGTCAGTAAAATTGGTGAAATAAACTTGTACGGCGTGTCTTTGTCGGTGCGAATCCGCACCTCCACTCGTTCTGCGGCGCCGGCCTCGGATGCCAGGATCTGGGCCAGCCGTTCCACCGAGAGTGATTCCCCCGATAAGAGAATTTGACCGTTCGCAAGGACGTTGATCACCAACCGCCTGGTGTCGCTTTCTGCAAGCTTTTCGCCGGTTCGGGCATAGGGCAGTGCCAAGTCGCTTTGACTCTCCTGCTGGGCCATATGTCCCGCAAGGAGGAAGAACAAAATGAGTTGAAACGTCACGTCGATCATCGGCGTGAGGTTCAGACGCACCTTGGGTTGGTATGTTCCGCGAACAGCGTCCACGCGCATCAGTGACTTGCTCCTGCCGAAGGGGGAGCGGGTGCCGACGCGACCACGGCACGACGCCGTTTAAGCGGGGCGAAGGTTTTCTGGACTGTCGCCGCCACTTCCGCCATAAGTTCATCCACGCGATTACGGAAAAATGCGTAGGCCGCCAGCGACGGAATGGCCACAATAAGGCCTTCCACGGTGGTTACCAGGGCGAGGTAAATGGCCTCCGCGAGGTCTGCCGCCCTTGTTGCACCCTGTGTTTCGGCCACCGTCCGGAATGCCAGAATCATACCGATGACCGTGCCCAAAAGTCCCAGCATCGGCGCAATGTTTCCGATGACGGAGAGGTATTCGATTTTCCGGTTCCAGCGGGCGGTTTGCTCGGTCAGGGTCTCCTCCATGACCTTTTCCATCTCCGTCCAGCCGGCCCCATGCTCCGAGATCCCTGATATGAGGATATGCGACAGCACTGAGGGGTGGGCCCGACAAACCTCGACGGCACCGTTCCAGTCTTTTGCGGAAAGCTTCGCAGAGACCTCCTCAATCAAATGTGGCGGCATGAACAGGTCCCGCCGCAACGTCAAGAGATGCTCAACCGCCAAAGCCACCGCTACAATCGATAACAAGATAATCAAGAATCCTACGGTTCCACCGGCTCGGACGATCCGCCAAAACGAGAGCGAGGAGGAACGACTCTTGGCCTCCCGTTCTGCTTCATTGCTTACGCCGGTTTGGGTAGCTCCGGGGAAGAAGCGTTCTTTGGCGCGTTCCTGGGGGGCCACAGTTGTAGCGGGTGTTGGCTGGGGGGAACTTGCGCTCTCGGCGTGGCCTACGGGGGGCGAAGGGGCTTCGGGCTCCGGCAGGGGTGAAAAAGGTGATGATTCTGCTGCCAGTGCAGGAGATGTGAGTTGCCCTACAGGAACGATTCTGGTGACGGAGCGGGCTAATGTCCCACCGAAGTTGAGGGCGCAACATCCGATGACGATCGGCACAACCCGCCGAAGGCGTTTGCCTGTGATCACAAGTGTTGAGAACCTTTCCCCAGAGAAAACCATTGACCAGTGGCCTTTATTTCGAAATTCGTGGACCGGCAAGTGATTGGGTAAATCACGCAAGAGGCGCAAACGATTTACGGATACGCCTTACCACTTATCGTAGCAATATCCTGGTTGGACGTTGAGGCCATTTGCCGTGGGGCCCATTTGTTATGTCACGACGAGGCAACAACGTCTTCGACCCGGCTGATCGCGCTGCCCTGGGCAAACCGCGTTCGGATTTGTTGCCCCGGCTGGAGGGTCGATGCATCAAGGACGAGGGGACCATCGGGATGGACAAACGTCATGGAATAGCCCCTCGCCAGCACAGCCAAGGGACTGAGCGATTCCAGATGGGTGATCTTTTGTTGCAATTGCTGTGAAAACCGTTCGATGATAAGATGGCCCGCACGATCCAGACGTCCGTCCCACTCGTCGAGCGTTTGGCCTTTCTCGTAAAGCCAGTCCTTCGGCCGGCGAAAGAAAGGATGGTTTGCCGTCCGTTCGAAGAGGGCCTGCCCCATCCGCAATCGCAACTCCGCGCTCGATCGCAATCGGACGGCCAGGCTGTTGACCAGCTCGCTTACTTCCTCCCGGGATGGAATCACTTTGAAGGCGGCGTCGGTTGGTGTCAGGGCACGGACATCGGCCGCCAGGTCGGCCAAGGTGACATCAATGTCGTGTCCCACCGCCGAGACAACGGGAATTCGCGATGTCGCGATGGCGCGAACGACCACCTCCGTGTTGAAGGCCCCAAGGTCCTCGGCGCTGCCACCGCCGCGGGTCACAACGATGACATCGATCGGAATGGCAAGGTCGTT
>FWWL01004673.1_pt1 | contig 14178 bp, 13 predicted proteins | sample 2228331 | NCBI WGS metagenome assembly FWWL01 (sample SAMEA103939775, study PRJEB20133) | metagenome
ATGTTGTCCTCTCCGTCCTCAAAGGGAAGGCCTAAGATAACATGGGCGCATACCTTGAGGTTCCTCCTTTTGGTTCTGAGGACCGCATCCACAAAGTCCGACACACCGTGAGCCCTGTTTATGAACCTTAGGGTCTTAAAGTTGGCGCTCTGAAGTCCGTATTCAACCCAGACCTCCAAGCCCCTTTGGGCGTAGCTATCCAAAAGGTCCAGCACCCACTCGGGAGCGCAATCCGGTCTTGTCCCCACGTCTATACCCACCACCTCGTCAAACTCCAACGCAGTGTCGTATACCTGTTTGAGGTAGTCTTTCTCTCCGTAGGTGTTGGAGTAGGACTGGTAGTAGATGAAAAAGTAAAGCTTTTCTCCGTAGCGCTCTTTGGCTCTCTTTATGCCCTCTTCAATCTGGGTTCTAAGGGGTGTGTGGATGTCAAGGTGGGCGGGTCTTGTGCCTGAAAAACAGTAGGTGCATCCTCCCGTTGCTTTTGTGCCGTCTATGTTGGGACAGGTAAAGGTGAGGGCGACCGTAATCTTCTGCACCCGTCTTCCATACTTTTCTTTGAGGTAGTCCTTAAGCAAAAAAAGGTGCTTTGTGATGTTCATAAAAATTATAATATATACATGGAGGGGAAACGGTGAGGAAGAGGATAATAATCAGGTTTATTCTGGGTCTTGTGATAATCTCCGTGGGGCTCATAGGCATGCTCCTATATGCCCAGAGGAGCGCTTACCTGAATCAGTACGAAGAAAAGGCAAGCGCGGTTGCAGAGCTTGTCAGAGACACGCTTACATCCTACATGGTCATGGGCGTCATAGACAGGAGGGATGAGTTCCTCGGAAGGATAAAGGAAATAGAAGGGGTAGAAAGCATCAAAGTAATCAGGGCTGAAAGTGTCAACAGGCAGTTCGGAAAGGGAAGTGTATACGAAGCACCAGCGGATGATTTGGAAAGTTATGTCCTCTCCACGGGGGAGCCCAGGGCTGAGCTCTTGGAAAACCCAAGTTATGCAAAGTATAGGATAGTCATACCTTACAAAGCAGAACCCATAAAAGGTATAGACTGCTTAAAGTGTCATCAAGCCCAGCCGGGTGAGGTCTTGGGAGCCATAAGTCTGACCATAGACCTCACAAAGGACAGGGACAATGCACTTAAGGTCTCCTTTCTGTCTTTGGTAATATTTCTGGGTCTGGTGGGGTGGTTCTACAGATACGGTATAAAACTTTTGGAACCTTACATAGAAACCTTTAAAAACCTACAGCTATCCCTTACCAAGGCAAAGGATGGGGATTTTACCGGAAAGACAGAGTCTCTGACTCAGGACGAGGCGGGTGCCACTGCAAAGATACTCAACCAAACTTTGGATGAGCTCTCAGGGGTTCTTTCGGATGTGGAAGAGAAGGTCAGGAGTATGATAGGCTATGGGGTCATCAAGACGGGCAATGCCCTCAAAGATACTTCCAAGATAGTGGACGAGCTTCTAAGAATCTACAGGTTCAAAAGGGTCATAGAAAAGGATAAGACTAAGGCGGAGGTTTACAGTAGGATAGTACAGCTCCTTTCTGGATACATGGCTTTTGACAAGTTTTCCCTGTATGAGCTTGACAGCAAGAGGAACGTGTTAAAACCCGTGCACGTGGAGGGAAGGGATAGCTGGTGCAAGCCTTCCATCTACGAGAACGCTGACGAGTGTAGGGCAAAGAGGACGGGAACGGATACAGATTCCTTGGACTTTGCTTGCATATGTCCCTCTTTCATAGACAATTCCGCCTGCGATTATCTAAGGTATTACTGCATACCCGTTTACGTGGGTGGGTCGGTAGGAAATGTGGTTCAGATAGTCTACGATGCAGACGTGGAGCCTTTCGTGCGTATGATGATTCCCTATCTGAAGGGCTACCTGCATGAAGCATCCCCGGTGTTGGAAGCCAGGACCTACATGGATATGCTAAGAGAGCAATCTTTGGTAGACCAGCTGACGGGACTTCACAACAGGCGCTTTTTGGAAGAAATGGCGGAGAAGCTATCCGCTCAGATAATAAGACGAAACTCTACTATGGGTATACTCATGGTGGACATAGACTACTTTAAACAGGTAAACGACACTTACGGGCATGATGTGGGTGACAGATTACTCAAGCACGTGGCAAACATAGTAAAACAGAACGTTAGGGAGTCCGATATAGTTGTGAGGTATGGGGGCGAGGAGATAATAATCCTGTTGGTGGACGCTCAAGAAGGTTCAGCGGAAAGTGTGGCGGAGAAGATAAGACAGATGGTAGAGTCCAAGCCCTTGGAAGTGCCCGGCGGTATTATTAAGAAGACGGTCAGCATAGGTGTGTCCGAGTTTCCCAAGGATGTGGACAGGATATGGCAATGTATAAAGTTTGCGGATGTGGCGCTTTACAAAGCCAAAGAATGGGGTAGAAACAGGGTGGTAAGGTTCACGCCCGACATGTGGACACAGGAGGAGTATTGATTAAAATTGGTTAAGGATGAGGTCCGCGGACTTAGAACGTCTGGACTTTAACACACTGAAGGAGAAGATAAAGGAGTTTTGTAAGTCATCAGCTACTCACGCCTTCGTGGATTCCATAACACCCAAGACAGACAGGGATGAAGTGATACAGGAGCTAAGCCTCTCAAAGGATTTTTTTCGTATAGCAGAGCATGTGAGCCTTTACCCCTTTGAAGACATATCGCAGAGCCTCAAAAAATCCACCATAAAGGACGCTTACTTAAGCGTGGACGAGCTTAGAGAGGTTCAAAAGGTCTTAAAGCTTATAAAAGAACTAAGGAAGACCTTGGGTTCCTTTTCCAACACCCTTACCAACCTTCAAAGGTTGACACGAAAGCTCTACCAGTTTGCCCACATAGAGAACTTGATAGAGTCTTCAATAGACATGAGGGGTTTTGTCAAGGATTATGCGAGCGTAGAGCTGGCAGAGATAAGGAATAAAAGAAAAAAAGTAGAAAGGGAGGTACAGAGCAGGTTGGAAGCCATAATATCAAGACCCGATGCGCACACCTTCCTTTCGGACAGGCTAATAACCTACAGAAACGGCAGGTATATGCTTCCGGTGAAGACCAGCGAAGCGAGGAAGCTCGTAGGCATAGTGCATGGGACCTCTTCCTCCGGCTTTACCACCTACTTAGAACCTCAAAGCGTGGTGGACTTAAACAATAAACTCATGGAGCTCAAATCGGAAGAGGAGGAAGAGGTAAAGAGGGTCCTAAGGAGGATAACCTCTTACATCGGCGAGCATGCGGATAAGATACTCCAAGCCTTTGAGACACTTTTAAAGGTTGATTACCTTAAAGCTCTTTATCAACTGTCTACCCTCATATCCGCACGCTTTCCCAAGTTGGGTGATACGGTAAAACTGAAAGGGGTTAGGCATCCCATACTGGCTATGATAAAGCAGGATACGGTGCCCATAACCATAGACTTTCATGACAAAAAGGGTGTGCTTCTGACGGGTCCCAACACGGGCGGTAAGACGGTAGCCCTCAAAACCCTGGGGCTGTGCATACTCATGTTCCAGTCGGGCATGCCCATACCCGCACACGAGGACAGCATAATGCCGGTGTTTTCGGGTGTTTTCGTGGATGTGGGGGACGAGCAGAGTATGGAGCAAAACCTCTCCACCTTCTCCTCCCACATGACCAACATGGCGGAGTTCTTGGATAAAGTGGATGCAAACAGCATGGTGCTTTTGGACGAACTGGGAGCGGGCACAGACCCTACGGAAGGCTCAGCCCTGGGTATAGGCATTCTGGAGTATCTAAAGGAGAGGTCCGCTTGGGTCTTTGCCAACACCCACCATACACCCATAAAGCTCTATGCGGTAAACTCCAACTACTACATGACCGCCAGCGTCGCCTTTGACAGAGATACGCTCAAGCCCCTTTACGAGATAGTCTACGGTAGCGTAGGAGAAAGCATGGCTTTTGAGGTGGCAAAGAGGTGTGGCATTCCGGAGGAAGTGCTCCGTGTAGCTCTGGCTCAGCTACCGGGAGAGGCTTCCGAGTATGCTCAAGCGAGGGAGAGCCTTAACGCCTACATAAGGGAGTATCAAGAGAAGCTAAAACAGGTAGAGAACCTCAGACAGGAGCTGGAAAAACTAAAGGCACAAGAGGAGCTAAAGTTCGCAGAGTTGGAGAGGCAGAAAGAACAAGCCATAAAGTCCGCACTTAATTCAGCCCAAGAGTACTTGGAAAACCTTATAAGAGAGGCAGAAAGCATGATAACTTCCGCAAAGGAAAGACAGCGCCTTAGGGAGTTTGTAAAGGAAAAGAGGAGGGAGATACAGAAAGGGCTTGAGGAGGAGAGCATCGGCGTGGGAGACTGGGTTGAGTTCATGGGTTCTAAGGGCAGGGTGGTAGAAATCAGGGAGGACAGGGCTAACCTGATAGTGGGTGGTATGAGGGTATGGGCGCGTCTTTCTGACCTTAAAAGGACGGACAAGCCACCGCAGGATGAAGGCACCGTGGAGATAGAGCTCAGAAGGGCGGGACCGTCGGAGATAAACTTAACGGGCTTGGGTGTGGACGAAGCCCTGCACAGGTTGGAGATGTTTTTGGAAGAAGCTCACAGGTTGGGTGTCAAGAGCGTAAAGGTCATACACGGTTTGGGACAGCTCAAAAAGGTGGTTCAGGATTACCTCTCGAAGTGCGATTATGTAATCTTCCACAGGGAGGCTTATCCTAAGGAAGGAGGCGCTGGCGCCTCCGTGGTTTACTTAAAAAGGGATTAGCACGTTCCGGGGCTTCCGGAGCAGTCCGCACAGAGTTTTATGGGATGCACTTTTAGGAAGATTTCCAAAGCCTTTTCTTCAAGGGTAGGTGCTACGTCGCCATGTTTAACCTTCCACAGGAAGTATCTTTCAAAGGCGGACTTGGCAAGGTGGGCAATGCGCCCCTTCTTGGTAAGCACCCTGTTCCTCGGTGGCAAGACGGGGTCAGCCAAGAAGCCAGCCGCATCCTCACCCATGTCCGCTATGCAGATGGCTGAAAGGGTAGGTGCATACCTATCTGGGGTGTTCCTCATGTCGTTTACTATGTTGTGTGCCACAGCAATAGCCATCTGCTCTATCATCATGCCCGTCTTGGGAGCTCCCGTAGGTATGGGAGTTTGCTCCACCGGAGGTATGGCGGTGACCACGCCCACACCGAAGATGTTTTTATAGGTTGGGTTCTGGAAGCACCTGTTGACTATCACCATCTTGTTGGCGGGGTTTGCCACCTTATCACCCGCGCTTGCCACCACATCAGGACCCATAAACCTGGGCATTATCATGGAAAGCTTGGCGGGTGCTTCGTAGGTCTTACCTTCAAGGTCTTCGTATATCACCTTGTCAGGCTCTACCTTGGTAATCTTCACGTTGGCTACATACTTTATGCTCCTCTCATCAAAGAGGTCTTCCATCATCCTCCTGGACGGACCTACACCCCCTAAGCCCAGGTGTCCCACATAGGGCTCGGAGGTTATGTAAGTTAGGGGCACTTTGGTCCTTATGCCCCTCTTCTTGAGCTCATGGTGGAGCATGAAGGCAAACTCGTAGGCGGGTCCAAAACAGCTCACACCGGGTATGGCGCCTATGACAACGGGTCCGGGGTTTTTGTAAAACTCCTCAAGCCTTCTGTTTAGCTCCATGGCGTGCTCTGCGGTGCATACGGACGTGGAATACTGCTCCTGACCCTCAGCGCCAAAGACCAGCTTAGGACCCGTGGCTATCACCAGGTAGTCGTATTCTACTACCTTTCCCCCTTTGGTCCTTACCTTGTTGGCGTCAGGGTCTATGGATTCCGCATCCTCGTTGATGAACTCAATACCGAACTTGGGCAGAAGCCCTGCCAAGGGGATGCTTATGTCGTCAAACTTCCTCCACCCGAGGGCAAGGTGTGGATAAGAGGGCGTGAACCCAAAGTAGGGTCTTCCGGATATGAGGGTTATCCGGAGGTTTTTGTCCAGCTTCCTCAGGTCGTAGGCGGTGGATATACCGCCCACGCCACCACCGATGATGACCACGTGTTTGCTCATAGCCTTCTACCTCCGTAGGAGTTTATAAGTCATTCTTATAATTATATAAACATTTCTTTCATGAGCATCTTATGTGTTGCTATAAATTTAAGCCTTTTTGTTAACCGCCTGCACCTTTATTGCTTTGGTTATATAATAAAAAAGTTATGAACTTTATCAGGAGGTGTTAAGATGGAAGCCTCAAGGAGAGACATGCTCGGGCTCGCCATCGGCGGGCTGGGAGCGGTCGGCGTCATCGGAGTCCTCTATCCCATCCTAAAAACCTTGGCACCCAGTGCCTCTTCCCTGGCGGGCGCTAAGGTTGAGGTGGATGTGTCCTCCATACCCGAAGGTCAGATAAGGGTTGTATCCTGGAAGGGTAAACCCGTCTTCGTGGTTCGTCTGCCCCAGGGTTTTCAGTGGCAGGGTAAGGTCAAGGAAGAGAAAAATGCCAAGCTCCTTCAGGGACAATCCGCTTTTGCCATGGTAGCGGTCTGCACACATCTTGGCTGTGTTCCTTTGTGGAAGCCTCAGGGTGAAGGAGAGTTTAACTACCCGGTCTTTCACTGCCCCTGTCACGGTGGCTTTTACTCTCCGTGGGGCGATAACATAGCGGGTCCACCACCAAGACCCTTATACGTTCCACCCCAAAAGATGGATGGCAGTAAACTCGTCATAGGAGAGCCCGGCTTTGTAAAGGAACTAACTTAAGGAGGTGCTGATATGCTCGGAAGAGTGGGAAGATGGATAGATGAGAGAGCGAAGCTCAGCCAGCTTTGGCAGTCTCAGATGGTTGACTACAAGGTTCCCAAAAATCTCACCTTCCCTTACGCCTTTGGCGTTATGGCAATAGTAGCCTTCGCCGTTCAGGTAATCTCGGGCATCTTCCTAACCATGTATTACCAACCCAACGTGCATACCGCCTTTGACAGCGCCAACTACACCATGATGAAGGAAGTTCCCTTCATGTGGCTTATAAGACATGTGCACGCGGCGGGCGCCAACTTCTTCTTGGCTATAGTTTACCTCCACATATTCACCGGTATATACTACAACGCATACAAAAAACCCAGAGAGCTCACGTGGATAGTGGGGTGGGTCATATACTTTGTCCTGCTCATGACCGCTCTTTCGGGTTATCTCCTCCCTTGGGGACAGCTCTCTTACTGGGGTATGGTGGTCACCACCGAGATACCTACTGCCATCCCGGGTGTGATAGGGGAGACGGTATCGGTGCTTATGAAAGGTGGTTATGAACTGGGTCAGATTACCTTGGGAAGGTTCTTCGGTCTTCACATTTGGCTCTTGCCTTTGATATTGCTGGGACTTGTAGCCTTCCACCTATACTTGGTCAGGGCTAACGGCATATCCAACCCGGAAGGTAAAGAGATAGACAAGAAGAAAGAAGGTGTGCCCTTCCATCCCTACATGACACTCAAAGAAGGTGCTTACGTGATGTGGTATCTGGCGGTGTTTTTCTTCTTCGTCTTCTTCTACATGCACCACTTCCTGCCTGCGGACAACTTTGAGCCCGCAGACCCCTTCAAGACACCCCCCCACATAGCACCCGAGTGGTATCTGCTAGCTTTCTACACCATATTCAGGTCCATACCGGATAAGTTCCTGGGCTTTGTGGTGTTTAACATAGCTCTTCTGCTTTTGCTCATACTTCCCTTCCTGGATTTTTCTCCCCTCAGGAGCGCACGCAACAGACCTCTCTTCTTTGTAGCCTTTGTAGTCTTGGTAATATCCTCCATAGCCCTTACCATACTGGGCACCATGGCACCAACGCCCACCAACGCCATGCTGGGTATGATATTCACCGTAGGTTTTGTGGGTTTCTTCCTGGCTTTGCCCATCATATCCATAGTAGAGTGGGGCTGGTATAAGGCAAGAGGAGGTGAAAAGCAATGATTAAGGCTGTGTTCTTTACCGCTCTCACCTTGGTCTTTTTCTTCATCATATGGTTCCACAACCCCTTCGTCCACCGCGAGCATTATGAAGTCCCGCGTGAGCATATGGCTATAATCAACGACTATGCCAAGTATGCCAAAGAGGGCAAACAGCTCTTTGAACAAAACTGTCAAGCCTGCCACTCTGTTAGGTACGACGCGGTTTACCTTTCTTCTGCGCAAGCCAACCCCAACCTCAAAGCCTTGCAGGAAAAGTACGGTAAGGTCTTGCCCAGGGATGTTTACGAGTCTGTCTTTTACTCGGAGCTGATGGCTCTCAAAGAATCCTTCGGCAAAGTCCCTCCCGACCTCTCCACCATGTATCTGGCAAGGGGTCCGGAATACCTCTACAACTTTACCCTTGAGCCCCAGAAGGTCCTGCCCGGCACGAGCATGCCTCCTGTGATGGCTGGAAGACCGGAAGAGACCGCCAAGATAGTGGCTTACCTTAGGTCCGTGTCTGAGCCGGACCCCACCGAGAAGAACAAGAGGACCCTCATGGGTGTAGGCACCATAGCCTACCTTATCATCATGGGAGCTCTTCTCTACATCTGGAGGAAGAAGAAGGTCAAGGATATGGGTCTGCACTAACACAAAAATCCCTTAAGGGACAGTCCCCGCACAGGGGTTGTCCCCTGCAATGCCTTTTCGCATGCTCGTCTATGAGGGCATGGAACTCTCTGTAAACTTCCAAGTCCTTGGGCAGGTTTTCTTCAAACATCCTCTTAACCTCGTCGTAGCCTCCACCTATGCCGTAGAGCCTGTGGACGAGCCTTTGGGTGTATTTGTCTACCACGAAGGTAGGCTGACCTCCCGCATAGAGCAGGATAGCGTCCGACGTCTCTTTACCCACACCCTTTATAGCCAATAGCTCTTCCCTTTTTATCTTGCAGACCATCTCCGTAGGTTTTATGAAGCTTGCGACAGACTTTAGCTTTTCGGATTTTTGGTTGTAAAAACCTGTCGGTCTTATGAGTTCTTTAAGCCTTTCTATGTTCGTCCTCCTTACATACTCCAGAGATAGCTCTCCGTATAGTTTAAGGTTTTCCAAAGCCTTTTCCACGTTCTTCCAGCTTGTGTTTTGGGTCAGCACCGCACCGATGATTATCTCGTCCCTCGGGTCGGTTGCCTTCCTCATGTGGTATTCCTCGTCCACGGGCCACCAGTTCTGCGGTCCGTAATAATCAAGAAGAAGATGAAAGAGCGCTCTCAAGGACAGCCCTGACCTCAAGGTATACCTCCTGCGCACTTTCCCTGTAGCGTTTCCCAAAGCCTATGGCTTCCTCTCTTGTCATCAGCCCTTCCCTAACAAGAGCCTGCAAGAATTGGGGCAGGTTGTGGGGCTTCTTGGCTTTTAAAGAACCCCTTTCAAAGTCAATAAGATAAACATCACCGTCCTCGCCTACGATTAGGTTCTTGTCAAGCCTTTGAAACTCATCCCTGTTTATGCCCATGCGGTCCAAGGTGTAAGCCATATCAAGGGTTTGTAGGTAGACCATGAGCCTTTCTCTCCGCGTAAGGTTTGCCTTTTCAAAGGGAATTCCCCTTATAAACTCATAGGCTATAAAATCCTCTCCACATAGGACAAGCTGGGGAAAGCCCTTCATACCCCTTAACCTCTCAAGAATCCGCCCTTCCTTCCATATGGCGTATTCGTGCTCCTTGGATAGGGCTACCTTAAAGGCAAGGTCCTTTTCCTCATAGCTTCCCCTGTAGACCACACTCCTCCAGCCCTTACCTACAAGCTTGAGGTTGTCTATCCTTGCCCCGATATCCTCAAACCTCACCCACTACGCTGTATCCCCACCTCTCTATGGCGTCTTTTAGCCTTTCAAAGGGCACATCGGTTTCCGTATAGAGCTTTACCTCACCCTTTTGTAGATCCACCTCCACATGGGACACACCTTCTACATCAAAGAGGGCTCTCTTTACCGTATTGACACAGTGTTCACAGGTCATCCCTTTAACCAACAACCTTCTCTCCATAGTATTTAATATAAAGCCCAAGTCTTCTTTGGTGTTGATGTTCAGAAAAGACAGGGAGGATTCCTCCACAGGCAGGGAAGTATAGCCCACCATCTCCAAAAACCCCATCACACTCCTGTGGTGCGATGATAGGTAGTCTCTGAGCTCCTTCAAGACAACCTTGTAGTAAACACCCGGGAAGGGATAGAGCCTGTCTTTTACCTTAAAGACGCTCACGGGTGGTTTGGAGCTCTCATAGAGCATGCGAAGTAAGGAGGGTTTAACAAAGGGCATGTCTGCGGGCATTATAAGAACCCTATCCTTATCCGTCTCATCAAGCGCCGTCAGGACACCCATCAGAGCCATCTGCTCTTTTCCCTTGTCCTCCAACAAAGAAACACCTTTTAAAAAGTCATACTTTTGCCTATCCTTACACACCACGTAGACTTTTTCGCAAACCAGGAGCGCCCTTTCCACCACATGAGAAATCATGGGTTTTCCCAGGAGGTTAAAAAGGGTCTTATCCTCTCCGAAGCGCCCGCTTTTTCCTCCCGCCAGTATGTAGCATTCCATCTACTCTTTTATGATGAGCTTTGCGCCGTTTTCAAGGGTAAAGGTCTTTGTCTTGTAGTTTTTACCTTCCTCCCTGGGTAAGTATACGTAAACACCTGACGGCACCACACCGCCTTTTATATGGGGGTTGAGGTCCCTAAAGACCGCCTCGTTCAGGTTGTTTGTCGCCCTTATCCTATCCGTGGTCGTGTCCTGCCTTACTTCTTTTACCGCCAAATTGATACCTTCTACTTTGGTGTTCAGACCATACTTTTCGGGGTATCGGTTCAGCAAGAGCACCGCAAAGAAGGCGGGGACGTAATTTCTGGTTTCGGTGGGTAGGAAGTCTTGCATGCCCCAAAAGTCAAGCCCTCCCGTTCTTCTCTGCACACACCCTTCTCCGCAGTTGTAGCTTGCGAGTGCCAGCTCCCAGCTTCCGAACATGCCGTAGAGGTCCCTCAGATACTGCATGGCTGCGTGGGTGGACTTAACCACATCAAAGCGTTCATCCACCACGTTATCCACCCTTAAACTGTAGCGCTTTGCGGTAGAGGGTATGAACTGCCAGAGCCCAGCCGCACCGGAGCGCGATACTGCAAAGGGGTTAAAAGCACTCTCAATAACCGGCAGTAGGGCGAGCTCGTTGGGCATACCGTAGCTCTCCACTATGGGCTTTATTATGGGCATGTAATAGTTGGCTCTTTGGAGCGTCTTTTCCAGTTGCTGTCTGTTTTTCAGGAAGTGGTGGACGTACCTTTTTATCTCCTCCCTATCCGGTATGGGAATGCCAAGGGTGCGTGCCTCCTGAGCTATGAACCTTTCCTCCTCTTCCGAGAAGAGAAAGCTACCCTTTTTCACAAACTCTATACTGTCATGGCTTTTGGGTATTACCGCACTGTGGACATAAGGTGTGCACGAGCTTATCAGAAGCAAAACCCCCAACAAACCCAACCCTCTCATGGTGGATATTATACCATTCGGTTGTAAGACTTTATTATTAAATCAAGCTCGCGTTTTAAAACCTTCACAGCATCCTGCAACTGCCTGTGTATGTCTTCCAAGTCTTTCAATCCCACACGTTCTGATGCGTTCCTTATTAGGTCCACCACAGAGATACCTTCCACCTCCAAGTGTCCCACGAACAGGGTGGACACATCCAAAGCGGGAAGGATTAAACCGGTCCACGATAGCGCCTCAGAGCATAACATCAAAAGCCTGTCCCTCGTATAGTCCTCCAGCTCGTAGGATAGACTTATGGCATCTACGGTCATCTCAAGGGCTGATACGTTCATGTTCAGTACTTCTACGGCGGTCCGTATGGGAAGTTTTACGGGACCCTCACCCACGAGCAGTAGGCTTGCGAGCCTCTGCTGTTCCATGAGGGTTCTTTCAAACCTTTCAAAGAAGACGCTCAGAGGGTCTTCCATCATAGTATGTACCTTGATAGGTCCACGTCCTTGACTATGTTTTCAAGCTTTGCCCTTACAAACTTGGCGTCTATGATAATCCTCTGTCCGCTCAGCTCGGGGGCGTTGAAGGATATGTCCTCCATGAGCTTTTCCATGACCGTGTAGAGCCTTCTCGCGCCGATGTTTTCCATCTTTTCGTTGGCAAGGGCGGATATGTTGGCAATCTCCTCCACCGCATCCTCCGTAAACTCCAGGTCCACGTCCTCCGTTTTGAGCAGGGCTATGTATTGCTTTATGAGGGCGTTCTTGGGTTCGGTAAGTATACGCACCAAGTCCTCCTTCGTGAGAGGTTTTAACTCCACCCTTATGGGAAACCTTCCCTGGAGCTCCGGTATGAGGTCCGATGGCTTGGACATGTGGAAGGCTCCAGCCGCTATGAAGAGTATGTGGTCCGTTCTTACAGGACCGTACTTGGTCCTGACCGTAGAGCCCTCAACTATGGGTAGAAGGTCCCTCTGCACACCTTCCCGAGAAACACCGGGTCCCGCACCGGGAGTCTTTATGGCTATCTTGTCTATCTCGTCTATGAAAACTATGCCGAAGTTTTCCGCCCTGAAGACCGCTTCGCGCACCAGCTCCTCATGGTCTATTAGCTTTTCCGCCTCCTCCTGTTCAAAGATGGACAGGGCTTCTTTTACTTTGAGCTTCCTTCTTCTCCTCACGCCCGGCATGGCACTCTGGAGCATGTTCCTGAGCTGTTCTTCCAGCTCTTCCAGCCCCGGCGGTCCCGCTATACCTATAAAGGGCGAGCTCCTCTCCTGCACATCTACCTCTATAACCTTATCATCCAGTTCACCACTTCTTAGCTTTTCCCTGAGACTTTCCCTTTTGCCTAAGTCCCTTATCTCCCTTGTGGAAAAGCTGAGCTGTTGCGGAATGAGGTAATCAAGGAGCCTGTCCTCTGCAAGCCTCCTGGCGGTTTCCCTTACCGATTGCATCATCTCCGCCTTTACCATCTGGTAGGAGACCTCTACCAGCTCCCTTATCATGGACTCTACATCCCTTCCCACATAGCCTATCTCGGTGAACTTGGTGGCTTCCACCTTTATGAAAGGAGCCTTTATGAGCTGGGCAATCCTGCGGGCAATCTCCGTCTTGCCCACCCCCGTTGGACCTATCATCATTATGTTCTTGGGAGAGACCTCATCCCTTATGTCAGCAGGAAGCCTTTGCCTTCGCCAGCGGTTGCGTAAAGCTATGGCTACCGCCTTCTTGGCTTCCTCCTGACCTATGATATATTTGTTTAGCTCCTCTACGATCGCCTTGGGCGTGAGGTTTTCCAGGATATCAGAAAGGGATTTGGTCATCATCATCCGCATCGCTCCACATGGTCTCTTCCGCAATGTCTCTAACCAGATTGTCTAAGTACTCCTCCAGACGCTCGGGAAAGGGCTCAAACTCCACCTCTGCGGGAAAGGTTCTTAGGATAACGTCAAGGGGTGGGTTTCCATAACCCATGGCAGGCTGTATGGATTTGGGATTTGACCTTAGGGCTTCCGCATAAGCCATACTGTAAGCACTCCTGATGGCTTGCTCTATGTCCTCATACCTGTCTATCTCGTCCCCAAACTCATAAAGGACTATGTCATACGCACTATCTTTGAAGGCGGACCAGTCAAGTATCTCAACTATATACTCCCTGCCCTCAAGGTTCTTTGTCCTAATCATGTCCGTGTTCCTGAGTTTAAAGCTCAAGACATAGTAATCTATCAGCTGTCTGTCCGCATAAACATCCGGAAAGAAGAAAAAATCCATAGACAATTAAGATAAACCAAATCTAAGTGTAAGACAAGTCATCCTCTCCGAAGATGTCAACTTTTAGCCCCGCTGGGCTTCGCTTGGATGCATGAGACCATATAGATAGCAAGCTTTAGTGGGGTTGTTGGAAAAATCTCTAAGCGAGACTTTCCAATATCCCTACCAGTCTTATGGGTCAATTCCATGAAACGGTCCAACCTTACCGCTGTTCCCTCGTTTAAAGCCTTGTCTAAAAAGAGCACTCTCTTTACCTCTGTCCATCTTTATAGACTACCTTATGCCCCGTCAGATACAAAAGCAGAGCAAGTCTTTTGCTTAGAGTATGGAAGATGGTCCTTAGCCTTCTTCTCCTCGCATGGCTTATTCTGGCTATCTCCCTGTTCTGGTTTAAAGCTATTATCTCTGTTCCATCCACGATGAGACTTTTAAGTCTTGGATTGGAAGACACTAAGGCTAAGAGGTT
>FWWL01007839.1_pt1 | contig 14178 bp, 13 predicted proteins | sample 2228331 | NCBI WGS metagenome assembly FWWL01 (sample SAMEA103939775, study PRJEB20133) | metagenome
CATATCAAATATACCATCAGGATATTCTTTAATCAAAATATCCATTAAATTAAGGCAATCGGTGTTATATAGAATTACACCATTTTCTTCATCTATGAAAGCTCTGAAATTATCAGGAAATGAATAATTAAATATGCTTTTTTTCTTGATTTCACTCATTTTTTTAACCTTTCGAGATTTTATCATTATAAAAAGCCCTTTTTCATATTTTTATAGCCAGCTTATGTGCCAAATCTTCTGCATGTAGATAGCATTTTTGTTAAATAATTCAAGCAAAGGTAGTAAATTGTTATTTATAATTCAAGTATTGGTTGAAAAAATATAAAACTTCCAACCTGTTGCTCTGTTTTTGTTGTTAGTTAATAGAAAACCTACCCTCTGGACATACTTTGGGGGACGCCACTGGTAGAAGGACTTTTGACGTATGTTGTCTGTCCATTGAGATTTTGAAATGCTGTCGCCAGCCGCTCAAATAGATTCTTAAAATGTGCAAGTGTCTCCTCGTTTAATTTTACTTCATTTGTATGACAAAGTGAATTGAATTGTCTTGCAAGTAAAACTTTGTTCATCTTATTTCTTTTTATATAATCGGAATTAGACGTTTCAATTATTGCTTCACTGTCTTGTAATATATATATTTTAAAATCTTCTTTTGAAAAAATGTCTTCAATGCAACCAACTCCCTCTTTTATGGAATGAACTAATTCCTTGTTTACCCACCAGACTTTATTTAAATTTTTACTTCCATCTCTTAGACCCTGGTCGTTGTCGAATAGATATATGACCTTACAACCCCAGCCTGAAAGTATTGATCCAATATATCCCATATTTCCTGAGCCACCACCAAATATGAAATTGAAAGAATTTTCTTTAAATAATAAACTTAATCCATGAAGGTAAAAATAGTCGGAAGGTCCTTCTATAACAATATTTTTTTCCTGATTAATATTTTGAATGCCATCACTTAGGTCCAAACCGATAGCAGTTAAAATAGGCGTCAAAGTTTCTTTGTCTGCTCCTGCGTGTATTTTATTTTCAATCACAGTACCAATAGTTGGTTTTTTTAAAACCAAGCGTATTCTATGAAGCTCGTTTCTATTTAATAAGTAGGGTGAATGTGTTGTATAAATAATTTGGGCTTTTTGTGAACTGTCAATAAGTTTTTTGTAAATGTCATTTTGTGCTGCTGCATGCAAATACAAGCCAGGCTCATCAATAAGGATAATATTTGTTCTTTTTTCTAATGCTCGTGCAGTAATTTTAATATAAAAAGACATATGCCATTGTTTTCCTTTACTTCTTTCGCTTGGCTTGAATAGTGTATTTTCTTCCTCAATCCAAAATTCTAATATGTTGTTATTCCAGTTAATTTTAATTTCTGTTATGTCCTGCAGCCAATATTTCGAATACTCTTTGTTAAATCTGATATTAATTTCTTTATGATGTTGAAGTTGTCTTCTCCTATCGTTTGATTTAATTAGAGGAATATCAATATTGCTGATAATTTGTAAATCTTTAATGAATTCGTTTTTTTCCAATTCAGAAAATGGTACTTCATTTGGAATGATATCTTCAAATGACCTAAAAAGAATGAAATTAGGAAGTATTTCAAAAAAAATGTCCCAACGGTTACTACTATTGATTATATTCTGATATTCGGATAATAATTTTTGAAGTTCTTGAATTTTTGTTTGATAAGATGTTCTAATTGTTTGACTCGGAATAAGATAATTTTTGGGAATAATAAATAGTTTTCGATAATTTTCTAAATATATTGTTATTTGTTTTGACATGTTTGGTATGTCATGAAGATTTAAATCAAAAAGCGGTAAACTACGAGAACTAAAATATTGATTATGATATTTTTTTATTTCTTGGTAGATAGTTTTAATTTTTGTTTCTTTATCTTGAATTTCGATATTAAGGCTATCTTCTTCTAATTCTAATAGTTTGGGTGTGTTATCATCCACTTCATAAATATCTGGAAAAAATTTTGTTATTTCAATTTCATGTTCCTTAGAAACCTTTTTTTTAATCTTCGCTTTTTCATAATATTTATTGACTTCTTCGGGAGTCAGAATTAATGTAAGAGTAATTTCAGGTAGTACATCTTTTTTCCCAATTGGTTTTGCATTGTCAGGAATGTTAATATTTGTGTTGAAATTTTCTAATGCCTCAAGAATTGAAGTCTTGCCTGATTCATTTTTACCAGCAAATATTGTCAGGTCTTTTTCTAGATAACAGTCACCACTGTTCACAATTGATTTGTAGTTTTTGATTCTAAATTTTTTAATTTTCATTTTGTCTGCTGATTTAAAATTTGTTCTCTATGTCGTTTTACCTTGCGGCAAACCCATTTTTCCTGCTACCTTATTTCGCTTTATTCCCATTTTTAGCTGTATAGATGCTACAAAGTAGCATTTTTTTCCAAGCAAAATTTAATCATATTTGTAAAAATTCTAAATAAAAGTATAAATATTTTACCTACCGACTTCATCGAACCATTACCCGAAAAGGTTGTGGAAGTGGAACATTAATTGCCATGTGCGAAAGTGGTTACTCAGATTTGCCAACGCCGAATAGCTAGAAAAAATGAACATAAGATTATTACGGTTTGCGTGTATTAAGTGTTTGGGAATTGCGGGCTTTGTTCCTACGTACTAAAACGACGCTTATGAAGTGTTGAACGTTTATTTTAACCATTTAAACACAAATGCTTTATATGCGACTGGCAATTTTTATAGTTTTTTGTAATTCATTAATTATCAAGTTTGGTGTTTCAATCAGATTTACATTATTGATATCAATTTTAAAGTCTGCACGGTTGTATGAATCTTTAAAAAAGTTATATTCAGCTTTGATTATTTTTAAATATCTCTTTTTTGTAGAATCATCCAAATCTTCGATTATTGGTTTTGAGTCCTTGTCATAAAATGTTAATCTTTCTATAACATTTTCACACGAATCATGTATGTAAATCGAATATAATTCTTTGTCTGATTTATGTTTTTTATAAACTTGAAGAAAGGAATATTTTAATCCTGAAGGTGTGCCAGCAATTACAGAATCAATGTTTTTTGAAAACAGGTAATCTAAAACCTTACTTGCTTTTTCTCTGTATGCATTCATTAAAAAACATTCATCTTGAATTCTTTCTATTGGTTTATTATAATAATTTTCAATTTCTATATCTAAGTCAAAGAAGGTAAAACCAATTCTATCAGCCAACATTTTTCCAATTGTTGTTTTACCTACGCAGCTAATACCAACTAAATATAAAATCATAAATGCTAAAAATCAAATGTTCTTTTATCAATCGGAATGGATCTTACTTTCTCGATATTTTATATAATCTTTTTGCATGTGATAATCAACTTTCTTTTGTCCGGTGGATTGCCCCAAAATAAATCATTTAAATCATAATCGTACAGTGTTAATATTTCTCTGGTCAGCTGTTCTGCTTTATCAAGGTATTCATATTCTCATTTTCACAATCAATTGCTAACACGCCATAATGTAAAGTCAAATTATGTGTTAGTTTCTCTGCTTCAATTAAAATTCCTTTATACGCTTTTATTGATAATTCGTCTGTATCCATATGAATATGTTTTTTTATTTGCTATCAACGTTTGGCTGCTCCCCGAAGGTGGCGATTTGGGAGTACTTTACTGTCAATCAAGCAGAAACTTTGAAACAAGCTCTGCACTTGATTTAACCACTTCACCGCCACTTGCGGGTAGGTGTTGTTATGCACATGGCTTTATTGTCGTCTGTGTCTTGCGTTTTTTGAAGTATTCCAATATTTCATCTTTGGTCATTTTGGATAACTTCTCGCTCAATTTTTCCCTTTGTTGACGCATAAATTTTACAGCGTCAAACGTTTTTTCATTCGTCTTCATATTTTACAAATTCTCTTGGTGAACGTATTTCTAATTGTTTGTAACCGTTTTTGATGTTTACAGAGTTATAACCACTTATTCTTTCAATGTTAACGATGTGTTTGAAGTTCCAACTCACAAAAAAGTCTGCACGGTTGATGGTAGCTAAGGCTATGTGTAAGCAGTCAGCATAGCTTGTCTGACTCACAACTTTTTCATTAATGTATTCAGTCGCCAAGTCAATGGCTTCTTCAGTTACTTCTATAAACTCTGTCAAATCAGCCCTTAAACTTTTTACAAGTTCTTTTACATTTTCAGGAGCATTTTCAAGTTCGTCCTGTGTAACTGTCGAGTATAGAATAATGAACTCTCCTTTTTTGATTCTATTAAATAGAGGAATAGTATGTTCTTTAAACTCTTCATCAAAGTAGCCCCCGAAAACAGAAGTGTCTATGTATATTCTTTGTTTCATTTTTATTGTTGTCTTATCGTTCACAAAAATACGATTTTTATTTATTCAGTCGGTCGGTATTTTCTTTGGAGATTGTCTTTTAGCCTTGTACATAACTCGTTTATACCCGCTACTTCATTTCGCTATACTTCCATTTTTAGTAGTATAGGCGCTACAAAGTTGTGTTTTATTTCCAAGCAAATTTAAATCATATTTGTTAAATATTCCAAATAAAACGATAAAAAAATTATGGCTCATTAAACACCAAAAATTTTTTTTTGTACCATTTTAAGGATAAGCGTGTATAAGCGTAATAAATATGAGCAATTATGTTAGCTTACAATCAAAGGTGGAACTACTAATGGTTGCTAACACTAAATTGTGAATAACTGTTTGTTTGATGAGTAAAATGAACGCAAACATGTTTTATCTTCGAAACATAAGAATAGAAAGTATATGGCAAAAAAGAAAATTTTTATTTTAGACACAAACGTGATTTTGCATGATTATCGTTGTATTTATAAATTCGAAGAGAATGATTTAATCATTCCGATAGTGGTATTGGAAGAGCTGGATAAACTAAAGAAAGGAGCAGATTTAATCAGCTACAATGCCCGCGAATTTAGCCGAGAATTAGATAAACTTGCAGGGAAACGCCTCTTTAAAGAAGGTATTCCTTTAGGTAAAGGACTGGGAAAATTATTTGTAGAGACGGGAAAAGAATATTCAAAAAAACTGGCAGAATCGTTTCCTGAAAAAACTCCCGATCATCGCATATTGGCTATTGCCGATTATATAGCAAGCAATAATCCTAAAACACCTGTTATACTGGTCAGCAAAGACATTAATTTGCGTATGAAGGCCAAATCGCTTGGAATAGACGCCGAAGATTATGAAAACGATAAAGTACAAAACCTCGATCAGGTAAACGATGTGATACCTACCATCGAAGGCTTCGATACACAAATAATTCAACGATTATACGATGACCCGTTAGGCGTTCCTGCCGATGAAATAAAATTCCCCTTTCAACCATTGGCCAATCAGTATTTTATTCTGAAAAACACTAAACTCAGTGTGCTGGCACATTACGATCCTTTTACCAAATGTTTCGACCGTGTGGAGAAACGCAAGGCATACGGCATAGAGCCACGAAATGCAGAGCAAACATTTGCCTTAGATGCCCTGTTTAGAGATACGGTGCAGTTGGTGGCTATAACAGGGCGTGCCGGAACTGGGAAAACTTTGTTGGCTCTGGCTGCAGCTTTGCATCAACGTAAAAAATTCAATCAGATATTGGTAGCTCGCCCTATAGTTCCGTTGTCAAATCGCGATTTGGGCTTTTTACCGGGCGATGTAAAAGAAAAAATAGGCCCGTATATGCAGCCATTATTCGATAATTTAAGTGTTATCAAGTACAAATTTAAAACAGAATCGGCCGAATATAAGAACATTGAAGAAATGCAGAAAAACGAAACCCTTGTAATTGAACCTTTGGCATACATCAGAGGAAGAAGTTTGTCGAATGTCTTCTTTATTATAGACGAAGCCCAAAATCTTACTCCGCATGAAGTGAAAACCATTATTACCCGTGCAGGCGAGGGGAGTAAATTAGTGTTTACAGGCGATATTGAGCAAATAGACTCGCCTTACCTCGACAGTAAATCAAATGGATTGACTTATCTGACCGACCGTATGAAAGGACAGGATATTTTTGCTCATGTTAATTTAATTCGTGGAGAACGTAGTTATCTGGCCGAATTAGCAAGTTCAATTTTGTAATAGCTATGAGCATAGAGATTATTGCACTGATTATTTTTGTAATTACTTATACGGGCATCATTTTCACACGTTTGCCGTGGTTAAACATTGACCGTCCATCGGCAGCTTTTTTTGGAGCTGTTTCGATGATGTTGTTCGGTGTGCTTACCTTCGACGAAGCCATGCAGGCAATTGACTTTAACACCATTACTTTGTTGTTGGGCATGATGATTATTATTGCTTCACTTCAGGCTGACGGACTGTTTAATTATTTGACGGAAAAATCCATTAAAATAGCAAAAAATCAGCGACGGTTGCTGGCTTATATTGTTTGGTTAACGGGTATTGCTTCTGCTTTTCTGGTGAACGATGCGGTTGTTCTTATGTTTACGCCTATTGTAATTATGATATGCAGAGCTTCTCAGTTGAATCCAATACCTTATCTCATAGCAGAAATTTTGGCATCTAACATAGGCTCGGCAATGACTATTACCGGCAACCCGCAAAACATGCTGATAGGAATAAACAGTCAACTCTCGTATGGCGAATTTATGCTCTATCTTGCTCCCATATCTTTGTTGGGTTTGGTTTTTGTTATTTATGCTGTTCGTTGGTATTACAAAGCCGAATTTTCAGAAAAAAAAATGATTTCAATGCCTACAGAATCCCTCTCTTACCGATTTGATTCCTTGCGTTTTTCTGTTCCTATTTTTCTCGGGGTTGTGCTTATGTTTTTTTTGGGCAAGCTGCTCAATCTTTCGATTTCTCTAATTGCTTTAACAGGTGCTTCGCTAATTATTATTTTTGGTCACATTAAGCCACGCAGAATAATTGATAAAGTAGATTGGGTTCTGATATTATTTTTTGCTTCGCTCTTTATCGTAGTGAAAGGTATTGAAAAAGTGGGATGGTTAGATAGTTTTACTTCGCAGTCATTGTTAACTGACGATTTGAATGGCATACTTTCTATTCATGGCTTAAGTTTATTTGGCTCGCAGATAGTAAGCAATGTGCCTTTTACTTTAGTAATGTTGCCTCTTTTAAAGGCAAATTCTTATCCCATTCTGTGGCTCAGTTTGGCTTCTGCTTCTACACTGGCCGGAAATGCTACCATTATTGGGGCTATTGCTAACCTGATTGTAATAGAATCGGCAAGAAAATATGGAATACGGATTAAGTTCTGGGAATTTTTAAAGCCCGCTTTGCCCATTACAATAGTAAGCCTGATTTTTTCTTTTGTTTATTTGTATTTGATTTCTTTGTTAGGCTAATATAAGAGCTACTCAATAGAATTTCTGTTGGCTTTTTGTTTTAAAATACTGATTAATTCGTGATTGGAGATTGTATATCCCAGATAATCAATCATCCAGACTGCAATATCGGGGGTAAGCTTTGAAATTTTTACCTTAATTTTTAATTTCTTCTTAATAACATCGTTAATGTTTGTTTCTGATGTGCCTTTTTCGTGTAGTTTAATGTATATTTCATCGGGTGTGCTGGTTATTTCAACTATTATACGTCGCCACCAGTTATAAATTTTTTCTTTTTTGAAAAAGAATAGGGTTTTTCTTACCACTGTTTGATAAGAAGAGGAATAATATTCATAAATGTTATCATCAGGCAAATGTGTTGAGCCTATTTCTACAATGGGCTTGCGGCTTTCAGGACTTAGTTGATTAACTGTGTAAATAAGATATGTAAGGGTTTTATGAAATTGTTCATATTGAACATGATTTTCCTTTTCAGCTTCACTTTGTTGATGTTCGTTAATGACTTCCTTTTTTCTTACTTGTTCTTCTTTATGTTTTGCTTCGTCTATAAAATGTTTCATGGTTGTGGAATAATACCTCTGAATGATTCATGAATACCTTTATGAATTTCGTACCAGAACTCGAATGCAGCTTCCTGCTTATTAATTTCGAATCGTTCATACCAATAATTTAATTCGAGTATATCAGATTTTTCTTCAAATTTTTTCATGATAAAAGTATGAATAAAATCTATGTTGCGTTCAGATTCCCAGAAAATAGAGGAGTTGCGGCTATTAATCCATGCTGCAATATTTCTGATTGATTCCTGATATTCGTACTTTTTGTTGTAGATTTTTCCTAAAAATTCGGGTACCATATCTTCTGCCCATGCTCTATGGAAACGACAGAATCCCATGTTGTCGAGCATAAGCTCTTTCATAAATCGTTGGGCATTTTCTCTTCCTAATTTACGGGGTTCTATAAATTCTTTGCCATAGTACATGTAGTATTTTCCCATAATGGGCATGGGTGAAAGAGCACCAGGAGTCCAGTATTGGTTGGGAACCATCCAGCCTTTCCGTCTGAATGCGTTGAATACAAATTTATCAATTATACGTCTGCCACGGTCGTAAGAGAGTTTGTGTGCAAGGATTCGAGCGCCATCGCTCAAATCAAGCATTTCGTATTTTTTACTAACGATGTTATTTAAAAGGTCAACAGCTATCTGAGCATTGTGAAGCGAATCGTTGATAATATTGAAATTTTGTACATCAAATTTGGGTTTGCACTTGATACCGACTTCATTGGGTTTTATAAGCCCATCACTAATACACTCCATTAACCACGAAAGGACGCCTCCAACGGAGATAGCATCAAATCCGAGTGTATCTGCCTGATGATTAACCATTTCGGCTGCTCTTTGGTCGAAAATTCCGGTAAGAGGTCCCATGGTTTGATAGGGCTCGTAGTCTTTCTTGTATTGACCGTGCATTTTTTTGCAAACAGCCACACAGGGTTCGCCGCAGTTTTTGAACTGCTTGGTTTTGATGGTTTCTTCGTTAAATTGCTTTAAATAATGGTTAATGATAAAATTCTTGTGAAGTTCTTTGCGGTCGTTTTCGCTCCAGTAGATGGATTTGTAATTAAAGGCGATAATATTGCCTCCCATGGTGGCGTAGTTTACGCCAAATGTGCCGCCGGTTTCGAAATTTTCGTCGAAACGATATTTAGTAGTAGCTTCAATGTCTTTTGCAGCAAGCTTTTTGTTGTATTTATCTTCAAACCATGAATCGGCTACTTTTCTGTCTCTGAAGTCTTCGTCAATAAATGTTCCTCCGTATATAATTGAAGCAATGCCGTGTTGCTGTAAGAGCTTGCTGCCAAATCCGCCACGTCCTGCCCATGTGTCAACAAAAGTAATTTCGTTGTTTTTAATGGGAGCAGAACCAATTGCTCCAAAATCGGTAGCATACGAAGCAGGCCCTGTAGCTAAGATGCGTGGGTCGTTTTCGTAGCGGTATCCAAATTTAGAATAGGTATAATCCATCAGAGAATAAATACCTTTACGGCCACTGTTCCATATAGCATGAATATCTACAGGATGTAATTCTACGTGTATTTCTTCGCCATGATTACGGTTAAGATAAAGAATGGAAGGAGTTTTAGATTGTCCAATAATAGCAATCATGTTAATTCCCAGATTATCGAAAACAAGACCGGCGCCGCCCATTGAAGATATAAAAAAACCAGCCCATGCCGGAGAAAAGCCTGTGAATATCAGGCGATTGGATCCTGGAAGAATAGATCCTGCCAGAACTCCTGTTCCAATGGTTAAGGCATTATATTGTGAGGCTAAATGAAATCCAATATCAACTGGTCCAAAATATTTGCCAACGGGGAAACGGGTTAGTTTATAGAATCCGTTTGTTGCATCAATCATTAATACGCGAATAGATGCTTCCATACATTATTTTTTACAAAAATACAAAAGAAAAAGCATTTTTAAGAATGCCGCTAAGTCAAAAATAAGCTATTTGTAATAACAAATATAAGCAGTATCTCTTTTTATTTCAACCTGAAAACGAGTATTGGCAGGAACTTTAAAACTTTGTCCTTTTGTGTACAATTTTTTTTCAGAATCGGGCAATTGAACGGTCATGTCACCTTCTATTATTTGCATGGTTTCTTCGCTATTGGTGCCAAATTCATACGTTCCTGGTTCCATTACGCCTACCGTAGCTAAGCCATTTTCGCAAACAATGGGTAATGATTTTACTTTACCTTCAAAATATTCATTAACTTTAACCATAAGTTTTTTTTTGCAAAGGAAAAATGAAAAATGAAATGTAACAATGAGTTTTCTCAGTTTATTTAACAAAAATATATTAAAACCACCACGATAAGTTTACAAACAACTGATGTTCAGGATAATTTGTGAAGCCTGTACGAAATCTGTTGTCGAAGTATTCGAAAGGGCTTGACTTTTGTTGAAACATATACCTTGCCGAAAGCTTAAATTTATTGATGGGTGCAATGATACTCGAACCAATTCTCAGATTGGATATATCGCTGGTATTGTAAATAACATAAGCATTATTTTCAGCATAGTTTGAAATTTTGCCAATTCCAACAAAAGGTTCCATCCAGAGATATTTCATTACTTTAAATCCCAGGTTGCCATTTACTACGATGTTTTTTTCCTTGTCAGCCAATAATAAACTGGCAGAGGTTGTCAGGTAAAGATTAAGGTTGCCTTTTGGATAGAACACAAGGTTGATTCCAGTGCTTTTTTGTGTGTTGTTGTTGAAATTGGAAAATCCAGCATTAACAGACCATTCTGTATTTTTGTTGCGTTGCTTAAAAGAACAGGAAGCAGCAAAATTGAATAAATTAGTTTCTTCTCGCCATAACAAAACTTTTTGTTCGGCTGGAACAAAATCGGAATGAAGTGAATTGAAATTTACATTAATTCCGTTAATTGCAGCAGTAAGATAATGGTTTTTCTTTAATCTGATGGTTGAGTTGACATATAGTTGATGTTGATAGAGGTAATATCTGTCGTTCAATAAGTTGTTGTTTATCCAGATGTCTTTTGAATTGTCAAGAAGAAGGTAGGCGTAGGAGAGGGTAGTTATGAGATATTTGTTTAGGTATAGCTGTGTGCCAATAGCCGTGTATTTTGAAGATAAAATCTTGTTGGCATCCAGCCATTTAAGATTATGCGGTCCTTGCGCACTTTGTTGCTTTCTCAGTATTGGATTTTCGCTATGAAAAGGGGTGGACACAGAAGTTTCAGCATAGATTAATCGGACAATATTATCTTTGATTGTGTTTTGATTGAATGAGTTTTTATTGCTCTTAAGAAGGTAATTTGCCTCCGTTGGCTGGTTCGAAAAGATATAGGCATAATAAAGGCATTCGAGTACAAAGGGGTCGTAAGAATTGAACTGATTGGCTGCTACAAAATGATCAATAGCTTTAGTATAATTACCTTTTATGTAATAGGCATAGCCCAGCCTTACTCTTAAATAAAAAAAGTCTATCTTTTCGTTAATGGCTTTATTTCCTAATAAAATCAGACTATCCCAATGTTGATGCTGGTAATATTCGTAAGTTTTTGTATCTACAGTTTGAAAGTTTAACTCTTGTTGAGCGTTTAATACGAATGATATGCATAATAATATGGTGGTGACTATGCCTTTTATTGCCATACAACTTCAATTTCTACGTTAATACCATTTTGCGAAAGATTGATAACAGAGGGATAACCGGGATAATTGGCAGGATTAAATTCTGTAAATCCAATGAGGTAGTCGTTCATTTGTTTTCTATCGTACAATGCGATGCGGTACATTTTATTAAAGACTGGAAAAGTATAAAGAGGATTAATAATAAAAGAAACGGGTAGATTGTATGGGTATATGTTGTATATAATTTGATTAATTCCATTAAGATAGGTTGTGTTTGTAACGTCTGTTATTTTGTAGAAAATATTTACGAAAGGTGGCATTGAAGGGAATGGTATTTGTTTGACAGTAATTCGTTTAATGGAGCAGGAAGTGGGGTTTGCAGCTAAAACATGAATATAGGCTTGTTTGGTTGTGGTATGACTTCCAAAAGCATTGCCAACGGTTAACGAAACATTGTACACTCCTGGTGCAGGATAGGTTACTGAACTGGGATGTTGAAGAGTAGATTGATTGGGTATGGCTCCTGGAAATGACCACTGCCACGAAGTGGGGTTGTTGACAGAAAGGTCGGTAAAATTAATGCTTTGCCCGGCATAAATGGTTAAGTTATTGGCAGTAAAATCAGCAATGGGTGCAGAACCGATAGTGTTTATTTTTATTATTTTCTTTTTTTCAACATAAGTAGAACCACAAGCATTGATAGCTGTTAGCGATACGTCGTAAGTTCCCGGACTTGTATAAACATGGATAGGGTTTTGAAGGGTAGATGTAGTGCCATCGCCAAATGTCCACAACCAGGCATTGGGCAGCACTCCTGTTAAAACATCTGCAAAAAAATGTATGGTATCACAGACATTGGCTACCGTATCCGAAACATGAAAATTAATGACAGGCGACTGAACTACGTATATCCATTTTTGTTCGCTGTGCATACCACCATTTCCGTATGAAGTTAAGGTTACTTTGTAAATACCTTCGTGGTAAAAGGTATGGGTAGGATTTTGTGAAAATTCGGGTGGTGTGCTGTCGCCAAAATCCCAGCGGTAGATGTTAGCATGTAACGATAAATTCTGGAAAGTTATTTGTGAAGGAACACCACATTGATTTAAGTATGTGTATGAAAATTCAGCAACCGGCAATGGCTTGTTTTCTTTTTGACAAGATATGCCAATGAAAATCAATAATATACTTAGAACAATAAAAGACCTCATAACGTCAACATGACGTTAAAAGTTAACATAATGTTGCAAGCTTATTTAGAAATAAATAATCCGTGTAGCTCAGCATTGATTTGATCAATGATGCGGGCTAAATCTTCCGGATTGTTGGTAAAATCGGTATTATCAACATCAACAATCAACACTTTGCTCAGATTGTAGCTCGAAATCCAGGCTTCGTACCGTTCGTTAAGCTTTTTCAGGTAGTCTAACCGAATGTTGGCCTCGTATTCTCTTCCTCTTTTCTGAATTTGTTCGACTAATTTTGGGACAGAGGCTTGTAAATAGATTAATAAGTCGGGTGGCTGAACCAGTGATGACATTAAATTAAAGAGTGTAAAGTAAGTTTCAAAATCGCGAGATGACATAAGTCCCATTGAGTGAAGATTGGGTGCAAAAATGTAAGCATCTTCGTATATGGTTCTATCTTGAATAACCGTTTTTGGAGATTTACGAATTTCTAATATCTGGCTGAAACGACTGTTAAGAAAATAAATTTGAAGGTTAAACGACCAACGGTGCATGTCTTCGTAAAAGTCGTTCAGATAAGGATTGTCGTCCACTTCTTCATAGTGTGCTTGCCATTTGTAATGTTTTGCCAATAACGTAGTAAGAGTTGTTTTTCCAGAACCAATATTACCGGCAACTGCAATATGCATTCCCATAAAAAAAATTTTCTATAAAAGTACAAGCTTTTTAAGAGCTGAACAAATTTTTATGGCAGAATGTTAATTTTTTGTCTAATTTTTTCAGAATCAATTGATAGATAATAAAGTCCGGGGGATAGTTTATTAATGATGATTTTTTCTGTTGTGTTGCTTTGTATGTTACCTTTTTGTACAGCTTTTCCATAGGAGTCGTACAGTGTATAGCCGAGATTTTGATTAGTTGAAAATGGAAGGTAAACAAAGAATTCTTTTTGACAGGGATTTGGATAGATTAATATATGTTGTTTTATGTAATTATCGTAAGTTGAAGTAGGCATAAAAATACATCCATCAGACGAAGAAGAGCTTTCAAGCCCTGCCTGATTGATGGCTTTTATGTTGAAATAGAACATTGTATTGGGTTGTAAATTCAGATTATTAAGATTTACTGAAGTAGCAGTGCCATTGCTTGTCCATGATAAAAGATTACTGTCGTTAGGGACTGTTCCTATTGAATATAAATATTCCAATATTCCCGAATTGGGGTCATCGGCATGCCAGTTAAATGAGGCATTATTCAGGTCGTAAATAGTATCAACATCGGCATTAGTACCGTCGTTAACAGAGGAGATGGTGGGCGGTGTCCAATCTACGTTCAAATCATGATAAGCTATGGCAGAGAGGTTGTTGTACTGGTCAACTACGATGGATTTAATTTTAGCTCCATAGGTTTGTGGATTTGGATTTTGATACCGGATGTCTTTTGTGCTATCGCCAAGTGTAA